>Ga0214479_100084_pt1 | contig 55430 bp, 36 predicted proteins | sample M1_20Mar14CPVII9_5_FD_165054 | JGI IMG/M metagenome (GOLD analysis project Ga0214479, IMG submission 165054) | Marine eukaryotic communities from Monterey Bay, California, United States - M1_20Mar14CPVII9sort6BwellE14 | ecosystem: Environmental > Aquatic > Marine > Unclassified | place: USA... | reverse complement strand
GATGGATTAGCACATACAACACCTTTCCTCATAAACAATCACACAATACACCTTTCCTCAAGACAAAAGAAATTGAACACTTACCCATCATTATTCACACCATTCTCACCACAACTACCACTCTTATTAGGCATAATAATCTTCGCTTGTGCATTAGGACCAAAGTCTATATTCTCAAATAGCCATAATTCATCTACACTATTCAAATTATACTCTACCTCCTTATCAATTTGATTATAGGATGGTGATATATAACGAATGTACGATGTTGGTATATTATAAGTTGGTGGTATTTCTGTATTGTATGTTGATGAGGTGGTTATTGTTGGTACGGGAATTTCTTTTTTATTCTTTGATGTTGTTGTGTTGTTCTGGGTAGTGGTAGAAGGGAGTGTGGAAGAATGGAGGGAGTGTAGATGTGCTAATCCATCAATCATATTCTCTTTGCGTGGTGAATTTTGTGATTGTGGATGTGACCCGCCCGGAAACTCAGGCCCCTTAACACCAGCATCCTTACTCTTATCAATATTATCAGCTTTCAACTGATCCATGAATATCATTTTAATCTTACCAGGTCTATTTGGATCTAAACAACTTACTGAATCATTGGTTGTTCGTATTATTGATATTTTAAGGTAGGGATTTATTGGTGGTCGTTCGATTATACGTGGTTTTTGTGGTGGTTGTTGATATATAGTGGTGTTAATAGAAGATGATGGTACTGATGGTACTGGTGCTGGTAGTAAGGTAGGTTGTTGAGGTTGAGTAATAGGTTGAGTTGCAATAACATTGGGTTGTTTGATGTTTGAAGTGTCATTTTTTATGACTTGGTTGGTATCACCACCTACTGTTGTTGGCTGCTGAGCCAATTTATTAGGTTGATCCTCCATATTATTAAGATGATATTAATTGTCTAGAGAGTGTATATACGGCGTATTAGCTAATGAAAGAAGTTGCAACTCTCATAAAATTATGAGAGTCTAAGTGTAGTGATTAGTGATTGCAATGAGAGATTTACCATAAACATATACATATCTATACGCGGAGAGGGGAGAAGACTATCACTCTCATCGCATCACCCTATATACTATATACCGTTTGAGTCACTAAGGTCAGAGTTCAATTGGTATTCACAGTGACGGAGCAGTAAATTTTGACATAAAAGAAGCAAGAGGTCAAGAGGGCGACGGCGAGTGATATCTAGTTGGTTTGATGTAGGCGCAATATCGTAGTGGTTTAGTATAATGAGCTCTCCACTATCTTCATCGACACAGCCGTCACCGCTATCACCATTAAATGGCAGCGGAAGTATTAGTGGTAGCTCTGACAATAACAATGGCAAAGACAAATCATACAAAAAAATATTATGCATACCAAATTATCATGGATGTACTACCTCATACTATTGTCCACCACCATCATTCAACAACCCACAAACAAACAATACACGTCCAACATACCTATTTCCATTATTCTTTCTAATTAACATAATAACAATGATGGACCGATCAATAATAGCAGGTGCAACACAAGAATTTTCAACTTTTGTAAGTACAGCAAATGATTCACCATCATTTGTTATTGATAATCCTGATTCGGGCATTGGTTTATTACAATCTAGTTTTATATTTGGTTATGCTGTTAGTTTATTGGTCAGTGGTGAGTAGGTGTTCAATACATATATGATGTTGTATTTTGCAAATGTGTACATCTTGTGCATATTCATAATATGCTCACATCTTATGTCTAAACCTTTAACTTTCACATATCTTTATTACACAGGACATTACGTGCATAAGATTCCGTGGATACCATTGGTGTTGTGTTCATTATGTGTTTGGTGGTTAGGTGTTTTAGGTTCTGGCAATGCCAAGAAATACAATAGTTTCTATGTATTGTTATTTAGTAGAATGGCAACGGGATGTAGTGAAGCGGCATTTCAAGTAGTGGCGCCACCAATAATAACAGATCGGGGTGGTAAACATTCTGGATTATGGTTAAGTATCTATTTAACTGGTTTGCCATTAGGGTTGGCTTTCGGATATATCTATGGTAGTAAAATGGCATCGAGTGATAGGTGGGGTTGGAATTGGGCATATTACTGGATTGCTATTGCTAGTTTACCTGTTATATTGACATTTAGTTTTGTCAAGGATGAGACAAATGGCGGGATATTGGGCGGTGAGGATGCTATTGATATGGATAATGTTATGCTTGATAGTGATCAAGAAGATGGTGGAGATGAGACTTCTTCTCATTTGGCTCAACAGCCATTACTTGGTGCTACAGAAGAAGACGAAGTAGAAGCTGATACTACTTCTCAAGGTTTGCAACAACCGATATCAGAAGCAACAGAGAGTATACGATCGAAGAAGAAACATCATTTTACACTCTTTACAGAAATCAAGGTATGCTTATCTTCCCCTGTACTTGTCACATTGTCTTTAGGATGGGCGGCGATCATTGGAGTAGTGGCCAGTCTTGGGACTTTTGGTACCTCGTTTACTTTGGCACTTCAATTGTATGATGATGAGAGGGTATGTCGAGTAATTTGTTGTATGCTTGTGCATGTCTAATATCATATCAAAGCTCATGTCAATCTTTTCTGTATTACTCTTCAGTCTGCGGCATATTGGTTTGGTATTGCAGCAGCCACCGCTGGACTGATCGGCACTCCATTAGGAGGCAAATTAGCTGACAGAATATTGGAAAGATACAATAGTCGAAACAATACCAGTCGAAGTGAGGGTGTTGATGAGTCGTTACGGCTACCAATCATATCAAGCATGCTGCCCAAAATCAATACATTGACGGCTGTAGCCATGTGTTTTGTATTCCCAACGTTGGCTATGCAAGATGCTGCCCCATTCTTGACCTTTCTGTTCTTAGGATGGACACTTCTATGTGAGTTGTTAGGTGCATACTGGATTGTTTTTTCGTGTACTTTGTTATTGTTATACTAACAAACGTTCTTTATATACTTCTATTAGTCATGACACAAACACAAATCAATCTAGTTGCCATGCTTTCAGTTGAACACTGTGATAGACCAAATGCCATGGCTTTTCTTATGCTTATATCACATCTTTTGGGTGATGTACCTCTGCCAATCATACTGGGTTTGATTAAAGATAAGTTGGCACCAGATTGTGTCATCGACGATACTGGCTCCTTTGTCAATCCTGAGAAATGTAAAGAACAAGAGAAGGGAGTACGGCAGAGTCTTGCAATTGCATATGCCTGGGTGTTATGGGCATTATTCTTCTTTGAATTGGCAAGAAGGTTGGCAAAACGAGAAATAGGGAGGATACGAAGTACTGAACACAACACTTTACTACTACAAGAAGAAGAAAGTTCACAAGGAGTTGGTCATGGTGATACTCCACCCAATAGCAACAGACCTTTCCATTATTATCATAGCAAGTTTCAGCCCCATCAAGCAACTTAATCAAAAAGGGCATTACATTCGAAATTCATACGGAACGAGAGATTATACACTGCCACACATGAACATGCTCTTCGTCAAGATTATGTACTTGATAGAACAGAGGACTTGAGAAAACAACTTTCTCGCTAAGGATACCGTCAAAACAATCAATGGTATCCTCCACTATCTTAGTATGTTGTTAGAACGGAGAGATTACATAAATACTCGTCAATCAAGAGTGGTAATAGATGAGATAAGTATGGTAATTGTTTGGCCTTTTTATTAACGACTATGACACCGTTTAAATGTCATTAGGTAAGTAAATCTTTCGTTAAGAAGTTTCAACATAAGCCTTTTACTTCAAGTTGTCACATCTGACATAATTTCTTGCATCTTGATTTGCTTTAACTTGAACTAGATTTGTCGCAATCTTTGATATTTGATGTGGTCGATTGCCTCTCATGATAGCCTATCTCGGTGGCGTTTGTTGAAGTGGATCTCTAGTAGAAGATTGCAATCATTCAGCATCTCTCATAAAATCAACTATACAATGGTATATCGATCTCCATATCAAGTGGCTATTTTGCTCCTACCATCGTTATTGCAATGCAACACATCGAATGCATTTACATCATCGCCCATCACATCTCGTGCTATACTTCCTAAATCGCCGTCGTCATCACTACTACGAGCAGAAGTTGAAGACTTGGTTGAAGTATTCGATAAGGTAGATTGCAAAGCATATACACCTTCCAAGCCATCCCCCTCATCATCATCTGATGAAGAAGATATTATTGAAAATGGTACAGCCAAACGTGTACAACAAAATCCATTGGGCAAATTTGCCGATGCTGCATCTGCTGCAGTCTTTGCTGGATTGCATTATAATGATCAATTAGGTATTAAAGACTCATCGAAGAACTTACGTGTGTTATGGAGCAGAGCCTATCTTAATCATGTCGGTGCAATGAAAGATGATATTGCATACCAGTTACTACCTACGAATACTAGAGATGTTATCAAGGCATTACCAAAGAGTGGACCATTAGTTAACTTTCAAGAGTTTATTACCAGTAGGACAAAGTTTATTGATGATGCTGTAGATTCATTTCTAAAGGGTGTCCAAGATGATGCTAGTAGTAGTGAAGAGACTAATCAACAGAAGCCACAGATTGTATTGTTTGGTGCCGGATATGATACTCGATCACTACGATACAATAATGATGCTACCTTCTATGAAGTAGACTTGCCAGATGTCGTTGATGGCAAAGGCCGTCTACAACAGTATTGGAAGGACTTGCAAGCAAAAGCAGAGAATGGAGAAGATGTTACATTGCCGACAAGAATTGGATATGATCTAAATGATGCCGCAGATCCAAGCAAGCCAAGTCTGTCAGAAACATTAACACAAGCAGGGTTAGAGCCTGACATCCCCACTCTCTTCATATGGGAAGCAGTATTGTTCTATGTCAAGCCGGAAGCAGTACTTGAAATCTTTGATGATGTATTCAACTTGGGTACCAAGTCAGTATACTGTCTAGTCGACAGTTTGAAACCAGCTGTGACAACTTCCTTCTTACATGTTACACGAGAAGTTTTTGATACATTTGATCTTGATATTGTTGATCATAACTCACGATGGGGTGGAGCTGTGCACTTCGTCTTGGCTGGAAGGAAGGACAGTTCACTTACCAAAACCATGCTGACTGAAAGAACTGAACTACCCTTTTCATACCTTGCTACATCAGTACCCAACGGTGTCAAAGAACAGTCTACAGATGCAGCGAGTTACAATGATCATTGGTATGCAGTCGCCTATCCGTGGCAGATTGAAGATGGTGAGGTATTCAGTACACGTCTGTGGGGTGAGCCGATGGTAATCTACAGGGATGCCGAGGGTAACCTAGTATGTTCTAAGGATGTCTGTCCTCATAGATCAGCTCCACTGAGCATGGGCAAGATGAACGCCGATGGACAGCTAGAGTGCATGTAGTGAGTATCTGTTGTTCATGATATGTGGTTGTTTGGCCAGAAATATGATATGCATCTCATTCATCATATCTCTCTATCACAACAGTCATGGCTGGTCATTCGGCAAAGAAGGAGCCTGTGAATCAATCCCAACCCAAACAATTGCCGATGGTAGTACTACTCCATCAAACTTTAAGAAGAAGGCATGCCTCAAGACGTATGCTATTCAAGAGCACGAAGGCCTTGTATGGGTGTGGAGAGGCAACCTCCTTGAAGCTGATGCAACCAAGTTACCCCAGACAAGAAAAGATGCCGAAACGTACCCATGTGATACTATCCTAGATTACAATGTCGATTGGCAGTATATTGTTGAGAATAATCTCGATTCGCCACACCTATTCTGGCTTCATAACGGCAGTGTACCGCCTGTGAGGTCATTGAACTTTGTTCGAGAGAAGGTGAATCAAGTCAAGTTAAAGTTTTTCCGAGATGATAGTGGCCTTGGTCATTATGGACAGACGGCCGGCGGTAAACCGAAGATTGTCAGATTTGATGCACCTAACATTGTGAGGCATGGTGGCGTATCAAGTTTCAGTGAAGGTATGTTAGCAGTGTCTATGTTTGGAATGTGCATTCAAGACTATGGCTCTGTAACTCAGCGTCTTTTCATATTTCATTACTGTCACAGAGTTTCATATTGTTCCGATTGCACCCGGCCAGACTCGTGTATTACTAAGACAGAACCTGCCCAAGGGACCAATCCTCTCCACAGTCTTGAGCATACCATTTGCCGAGCCTTTCCTCCAAAAGCTAGTCAATATATGGAACTACCACATCGCTTTAGAAGATTACTCTGTCATGCAAGGCCAGGCACATAACGTTGATGATTTAGGAGCACCTCATCTTGCTCTTGGTGGCTTGGGTGATGACCTTGTTAGTCATTTCTACAAGTGGAAGAACTCTGCCGAAAAGAACGATGGTTCGTTACCGTTCTTCTCTCAATGGGATGGCAAGACATTGGACTTCAAGGCGGCAGTTACTGACAAGGAGATGGCTCAAGAAACATCCTTCAGTGTTGTTGATGATAAGGAGAATGTTGATGGTCAACAGGTCGGAACATATGGTATTCTCAAGAGTTACTCACAAGCTACACCACATGATAAGTATCCACCTGTCAACTATCAAATGTACAAACCAATATTAGCACTAGATCAAATGATGAGGAAAGACGCCCCCGGAAACCCAGAGATTGTAGAAGGCGAGACTGATAGTGGAAGGCTAGTACCTGCTGGTGTGATGGCAACAATGACTATCGGAGCCGCCGCTTATGCTGGCGCCGCTGTAGCCCAATCGATGGATATATTACCGACTCTGTTACATGTATAATAGTGCAGTTGATCTATGTGATACAAAATGTGTAGCTCAACAATATGTATAATAGTTTTTGGGGTTGTTCTTTATATATTAATCTCTTAATAATGAAGTGTTGAAGGAGCTATCAGGTCTCTTCAACATATGATACTTGGGCTCATTGTCAGCCCGCCTCCTCCAAGGATACCAATTGGTATCCCCTCTTCTTCCCAAGACCACAGCCACAAATGATGATGGCATACCTATTCGAACGCCAAGTCAAGTTGGCAGACCACTACAGGAGAAGAGAGTTGAGAGAGGGATAGAGAAGTGACGGCGCCTAGTATATAGGTATGGTATCCTTTTTCTTTTTTCCCAAGCAACGTCCACAGCCACCAATGATGACGGCAGCCCTCACACGGGTCATTTAAGAATAAAATTTGGCGAGTATTTGGCGATCACCGGCTGAACAGGACCACCACCAATCTATTGCAATATGTACCTTTTATTATACTTATTGAACATGAACCTTATTGATTCAGACAAGTCGACTACTATATTTGAGTGTTACTTAACTCTCTAAACACCGGGTAAACTGCACCTGCCCGAGCAGAGGCGGTTCTCTCAAAAAGGATACCTTGCGGTATCCACCAGTACTCTCCCCGCCCGGCCCCCTGCCCGGCCCTCTTCTTCTCTCGGCCCCAACGCTCAGTCATCAACTCATAAAACATAACCATTATCGTCTGGGTTCTACTATTGCAAAGATGGGAAAGTTAAAGAAAAAGTTGGGTTGTGCCTCCCTATTTCAATGCTTTGGTAGTAGTAAGAAGCGCAATAATACTACCGATACTATTGCTCAAGATGTACAGCGCAGACCACAAGATGACAAGAAGAAACAAAATATTAATGCAGCAAAGAAGCGTGTTACAATCAAGGAAGATGTTAATCGGCATAGTCCTAAAAGTCCAATTGAATTAGATAATCAGAGTTTTACATCCGGTAGAAGTAGTATATACTTTGACGCATCGGAAGGCGGAAGTGAGGCATGGCATAGTGTCAACGGTGATGATAGTTTTGATGATGACAGTTTTATCTCATTTCAATTAGATGGACAGTACTTTTTCAATGCCAAGGACGATCCTAATATTACCAAGGAGGCATTTGAAGGCATACATATGTATCCGCCATTGCCAACCACGGAACCTGATCATATACCTCGATCACCTATTAGTGTTAGTAATATGCAATCTCTATTGCATACATATCAACATAGTGAAGATGATATTGTAGCACAGAAGAGTAATGAAGAGGCTGATATTGCGGCCGGAGTTGCAGGAGTTGCATTAGAACATCAGGCACAACGATTAATGATGCCTGGCGATTCCAATAAGTTAGATGAAAGTACAGATTTATTGCTCAAGGAATTGAAAGTACAGAATGTAAGAGAGAAAGGCTTTCCGGGTGAATTGACAGAAGAAGAATTGGAGGCCGTCAAGCTCTTTCAAAAAGAATTACAGACTAGAGATCCAATATACAATCAAATTGTTCGACACTTGTCCTCAGTAGAGAAGGAAGCATTTGCACTTTGTCGATTCTTGAGGGCTAGAAAGTTTGATGTCGATAAGGTGTTCGAGTTACTTTATGAAGCAAAGGATCATTTTGCAAAGGCTAAAGAACACGACTTCTATCCTGACCTAGAGAAATCTCTTGGATTTAGTAGACCGGTGTTTCTATCTCAATATCCCGCTGTCTTTTGTGGCAACGCAAAGAATGGCTGCCCAGTTATGTATTTGAAATGCGGAAGTATTCAGCCTGAGGGTATCAAGGCTCTCGTATCCTTTGATGAAGTCGATAGGTTCTTTTGGAATGACATCACATACTCATTCACTGGTGTACTTAAAGAGGGACGCCATATCAACCCAAACTTTGCCAGAACAGAGAATATTACTATCTATGATTTGAAAGGGGTATCGAGAAGTCAAATATCAAGCGAAACCTTCGACATGATCAAGGTGGGCAATCAAGTGATGACATCCTTTCCCGAGACACTGCATTGTCTTCTTATCATCAATGCACCATCATGGTTCGGTATGGTGTGGTCAATAATTAAAAAGCTCATAGATGCTCGAACAGCGAGTAAGATTGAGGTCTTTACAAGCACCAAAGCAGGAAATAAGCGTATGAATGAACTTATTGACAGCTCACAAATTGCATCAGATTATGGTGGAAGTGGTCCGTCTCTTGCCGAGGCTGCCGCCGGTGGATCAAGTGATGAGGAAAGTAATGGATCAAGAAATAAGATGGTAGTATTAAATCAGTTGTTACCCTTGACAAAGAAACGCCCGGTCAATGGATATGACTTTGAAATAGAAGATTCAAAGCAAATGACTTTAACGGTATATACAAGATGTAAGACGGGTGCTACCGCAACAGTGATTCGTAATGACAATGCCTCTTTAGTATCTGAGATTAGTATCACTGGTGAGAAAGAAGACACGCCGTATTCACGGACAATTTGTGCTTTACAAGGGCCAGGTAGTTTTACTTTAGAACTGGAAGCTAAGGATCAACCAGGGGTCTTTCTTCTATTGGGAACTGTCGTAGCCTGAACTGTCGTAGCCTGATTGAAGTTTTGGGCTTATGTATGTGAGCTTGTCTACTATATACTGTAAAGTGTACAGGTGAATAGAATGTTTATATCAAAATAGAGAACATTGTTATTTGTAGTAGTAGAGCGAGAGTTGTTTCTCAATACTCATCTTTTTATAGCTGTGTGATTGCTTGAGTTTAATATCCAATAATAGTTCTCTCCTCAACACCTTACTCCTCCACATCCATAGCCATCTCCTTTGCCTTTCTTTTCTCTTCATCCAAATGTCTCTTCTTAATCTCCTCAGCAATCGGATTACCCTCCATCCTAACAACACAACATTCCTCTTCACTACATTGTCCACTCTTCCAATCAGGCATACCGAATCGAGTAATAAAGTCTGGAGGAAGTTGACCTTCTGCATTTACATCTTCCATAGCTTCTTCTCCATCCCCGTTACTACTTTGACTACCCGCTGATACATTACTCTTGCCAATCAAATTGTGTGCCAAGTTTAGTTTTGTTAAACCATCTAGCTTTTCAGCTAATCCCTCTGGTACCGATTCAAGTTGATTTCCATTTAAGAATAACTCCGTCAATGTAACAACCCCCATTAAACTATAAGATAATGATGTTAACTTGTTGGATGATAGACTAATCATACTCAACACCGAATTCTTAGCACTTGGCACACCCTCCGGTAGTGAAGTAAGAGCATTTCCTCGTAGTTGTAGCTTTTCCAAATACTTTAAATGACCAATACCCCGACCAATACTTGTTAATTGATTACCATCCAATGCTAATGTTTTGAGTTCACGCCAATACCGAATACCAATACCGTCTTCTAGCTCACCTTCCAACTTGTTGTTTGTGATACGAACACCTTCTAAGGTACTTATTTCCAATAAAGTTGATGGTATATTAGACCCTAATGCGCAATCATCCAACCACAATTGAACTAAGCTTGGAAATTGAGTATGGAATGTATCAGGGAAACTCTCATTGTTCAATTTGGGATTCCTCCCAAGATCGAGTGATTCCAATTTGGGGAATAAACTTTCAACCCTGTCGTTTGATTGTTCAATACCAGCCAATGTTTGTAATCCACAATCATATAAACTCAGCTGTACCAAGTTATTTAATGCCGGTCGATATTGTGGTTCAATTACCATTGATACATTGTATTGCGGATTAAACTCTGGTGCACGTCTTGCAAATCTCATCTCGGTAACAATTGTATTTTTATCATTATTTGTATCATCATCCGCTGGGTTTGGAGGTGATGGTTCAGCTACCGCACGGGATGTTGCATCCTTTAATATATCGGGTATTTTACGTGTATCTTTTTTGATGAACATGATATGATATAAATAATTGTATTAGGTGTACCTTTGTATAATGTGAGCTCTGTGTATAAACTAAAACAATCAGATAATTGTTTAAGGTGTACCTATTTAATCGGTGCATGTAGTAGAGAGGAAAAGATGTATGTTATTGAGCTCTCAAGAACATAAACAATCGTTACTATACTTGCTCACGAAGCCTGTAAATCAACTTACCAACTATTGCCTGTCTAATTAATCCGAAACCTTATAATATCATGAACACACATACAAACAACTAAAAATAAGTTCATTGCAATCAAATGACAACTATTGTAATATACTCTCATAAAATAAAGGATACCACATCCAAAAAGATAGCCCGCCTCGCCTCACTGATTCACACAAATTGAAAAGCATGATGTACCCAGTGTTGACAAATCCATATTCATATGACTATAATAATTACGTTTACTCTTTCCTTGTGTGAGGAAACCTTACTTTATGAGATTAGAGCATTTGCTCTCATAATCCAACCAAGTCTATTCTCACACTCACTCAAATAAATTACAAAAGTTAAAAACTTGCAACGGAGAGGAAAGTTTAACATCAATTTGGTATCGATATAAGCAACTAAATATACCGCTAGTACTGCTACTAGATCAGATCTTTACGCTGAATCAATTGGTAGTCGGACAGCGGCTGTAGTAGTTTGTATCGATAAGCATTGGGCACCACTACTGATTATACATAATTTACAATACTGACTCAACAGTATTAGTACAAATACCTACCGAGTGATATATACCATGCCGTTCTGGTCACGTAAACCCAAAGCTAGTGATTTGTCTGGAGAGAAAGATTTATCATCCAGCGATGATATCTCATCTACAATTAGTTCACCGATGATGAACTCATCACAAATAACAAACAATATAGACAATGATGCATCATCTCAAACATTGCAACGAACTATACCAGGTCAACAATCAACATCATCATCTTCTGCTATGGTTAGTGATAATGCATTAGTTACTAATGAGGCATGGACAAAAATCTTTCCAGAAGCTTTTGGTATTCGACAATTAATAGAAGATTCCTCATTCAGATGGTGTTGGAAAGAATCAATGATGTGGGGAATAGCCACCGGTACAGTAATGTATATACATCGACGTAGAATGGGATCACGTAACTTATTCGCTGGCGGTATAGCATACGGCACTGTACTATTAGTAGCAGCACCAAGTTATTACTTTTGTTTTCGAAAACGTGAACATCAAGAACATGTTATTGAAATGATGATGGCGGCGAATGACTTTTTACCGGGTGAGGAAATGCCGGAGAGTGTTCCGTTAGATCGAGAGCATCCATTCTTAGATGTAAAGGATACAGGTAGTGTTGGTGAGAAGGATAATGATAGAGATTTGCAAAAAGAGTTCGTTGCTAGATTGAAAGAGAAGAAAGATTGGCAAGAACCTACTCCGACACAAGATGTGGACGATGTGTTCAAGGAAGTTAAGAAGAAGTAATAGAATCAACTTAATTGGATCAGGACACAACGTGCGTTAGGTTGGTTTATTCATCTTCTACACTAAGGCATATCCCACTCAGCAACACAACCAAATTAGTCTTTCTTCACCGTGATGATATAAAGAGGTAACGAATACTCATTGGTTGGGTGACGGAGTTTTGCCTCTTTCCGTCCAAGCCTGTCTGATTCTTCAACGATGACGGCCATGGCAAGGACGTCAATATATTTACAAGAAGATTGATCCTTGCTTACTTCACTGTGGTGCATAGCATAGTGAAGGCTATTGGTAAAGTAAGAGAAGTCGTTCATACCATTCTGGCAGATAGATGCTATGCTACTGCGGCTTGTACCATGAAACATGATCCCCATTGCCATATCAAATTTGTGATTACGAAGTCGAAGGAAGTAATATTCCAATGAAGTTGATTTGACCTCACGACAGCTGACAACTTTACCTCGGTACAGATCATCATTCTCTCTGAGAAATTGGGGGAAGCCTCTTCTTAGCTCGTCCAATTTAGATTTGAGAGATGTCATGGTTATGGTTGTACACTATGGAAATTGGTAAAGATAGATTACACTGAAAAATTCAGACAATACGTCAGTATAGGCCATCACACTTTATTCTAAGTTAATACTCACTTGCTATTCAGAGTGATTCCTCATCACTACTTTCCTCCTTGATTCTCTTCTTAGCACTGCCAGTTTTTGCTACCGGTTTGGGCTTCTTCGGTATAGGAACGACCTCGTCATCACTAAAGTTCAATGTATGTGCCGACTTCTTGTTCTTCTTTCGAAATGATGGAAGCGATGGGTCTCCATCGGAGTCAGAGTCGGATTCATCCTCGTCATCTAGAATTACTTTCCGGGCACTACCATTCTTTGCCGCTGGCTTCTTATCTGCATCAGAGTCAAACACATCTTCATCTTCTGATGATTCATCACTATCGCCAGTTGATTTGAGAGATTTCCTCTTTGCTTGTCGAGCTTTCCTCTTCTTAGCAGTCTTAATACTTTTACCCTTGACCCACATATCCTCCTCTTCCTCTTCTTCATATTCTTGTGGCTTGGGAAGTACTTCAAGCTCAGATGAATCACTATCGGAAGAAGCATCACTACCAAGGTAACTCCTTCTCCGTCTATTCTTCATCTTCAAGGTGGATATCATCTGCTCTTCTGGTGATAGAAACTTGTCTCCATTCATATCGGGAGGCGTAAAGTTTGGATTGAACGGCAGGGCATCTCCTTCTTCTTCCGACTCGTCATCACCCGCAATAAAGTCATTCATATCTTCACCAGAAAGTTTCAAGAAGGGTGCACTTACATCTCGCCAAATCTTCTTTGCTCTGTTGGGAAAGGAGAAACTAAAGTCACTACCATATTCACCCGAATGCTCTCCGATAGCTCGTCCTTTATCAATCTGACTCAGTAGTAAGACAAAGGATTGATTCTGCCCTTCATTCCAATATCTCATCATATCTCCCTGCACAGTTTGTCTACGTAGAGTCACCTTCAACCAGCTCTGCAGTAGTCCATCGCCAGTCCTTATTTGAAAACGTTTGTACAAGTCGTTACCTGCAATCTCTTTTGTATCACATCCGTGCACTACTTTTAGGTGCGTCTTTACATCTGCCAAACGTCTGAAACAGAATGTGCTCGCAATTTGGAACTGCTCATCATCCAATCTACCAAGTATCGTGAGAGGGTCATCACTATAACGAAATCGATCCTTTTGCTCATCACCTTTTCCATCATCACTTAAATCATCTGCCTCAAATTCCTCATCATCATTACCCATCCTTCGATCAGCTTCATTGAAACACAACGGGCAGCAATAGATATCCTGACTTCCCATTTGATTCTGTATATATCGCTCGAAACGAGCTTGGAAGTTGGTACCTTCCCCAAGTCCACCATCTAGAAAATGTTTCACAGTTTATGAAGAGAAGAGAGGTAAAAGTAACTTATATTAGTATGTGAGGTTTGCAAACGAATCAAATAAAGGCAGACTAAGAACAAACGAAGTAGCCAAATCACTGAGACTCCATAGTGAACACAAGAAATCATAATATGATAAAAGAATACTAAAGCGGACTTTCCGGAATCAAACTCATCCCAATCATCAGTATTAATTGCAATACCCTTCATTCGTTTGTACACATTAGACTGTTCAATAACTAATGCACCCCGACCAAATCTGGAAGCAATTTGATCTAATAAATCATCTTCCATTGGTGATCGAAAGTGTGGTGGTTGTAGAAATTGTAACCTTGGTTTGGAACCACTATCTAATATTGATATAATGTTTGGTTCATTGTCATTACTCTTGGAAGAGATTGCAATTCTGTACAGTGTATCTAATGCAAAGCAGTGACGTGTTTTGCCATCAGGGGCAATGTAACATACGTGTGGTTTATTCTTTGGTAACGATGCCATTGTGATATCATCTATTGTTGATGGACAATTGATATGGGTTGATTTCAGCTTGGTATGTTTCTTCTTCTTGTCCATTAAATCATCATCACTGCTCTCAACACTACTATCACTTTCATCACTACCAATCTTACGTCTCTTTTTCTTCGGTTTCGTCTTCTTGGACTTCTTTCCTCCAATACTATCACTATCATCATCCTCGTGCATATCAAGCGGTGACCGTCCCATCCGTGCCCTTGCCCTTGGACTACTACTACTGCCACTACCATAGGCAGTTTTATTATTACGTGCCGGACTCAATAACATACTAGGACCAGTCTCCTCATCATTACTGTCCTCATCAGCTGTACCGATATCACTTTCATCTATATCCTTGTAGGATTTTGTTTTAGTTCGTTTCTTTCGTGTGCTTGATCTTTGTTTCGCTGTTGTTGTTCGTGATGATTTACGACGACGTTTGGTAGGTGCCTCATCTTCGTCACTCTCTTCTTCATAATCAGACATGTCTTCATCACTACTGCTATTATTTGTATCACTGGGTACGTCATCTTCATTATAATCCTCGTCTTCGTCATATTTATTCTTCATTTTAGGGGAAGCAGCCGCCTTCTTCTTCTTTGTGTTTTTCTTTTTAGTTTGTACAACACCCTCGTCATCTGAGCTATTATTATCCGAAGCATCACTCTTATCTAATAATTCTTTATCATCATCTTCTAACATGTTACCCAATGCCTCTTTTTCAGATTGCATATCACTTTGGACATATTTATGCATCTTTTCTTCTGTTTGAGTTTTACACTGCCGACGTGGCCGACGTTTACCGGAGGGAGTGGTGTCATATTGTATTTCTTCTTCTGCCTCGGAACTAGATGATTCTTCTTGATATTTTTTACGGGTAGTACGACGGGTAGATTTGGCAGGTGTTGACTTCTTCTTTGCTTTCCCTTTACCACCTTTAGCAGTAGTCTTCTTCTTCTTAGTACTCTTTTTACGTTTGGGTGCACCAAAGTCTGAATCTGAATCATCATCATCACCATCGCTACTATCTTCATCACTACTAGCACGTGCATCAGACTCATTTGCATCCCACTCCTCACCCGATTCTTCTTTAAAACTAGCATCATCAGATGATGAAAGCATCTCTTCTTCCTCTTCCTCGCTATCATCATCACTATTAACTACAAAATCATCCTTTATGCCGTATGCCTTTTTATTCTTTGATATTGACGCCTTCTTCTTATTATTCTTTGCAGGTTGTTTCTTCTTTTTAGTTGTAGTTGAAGCGGCTTGTTGTGTTTTATATCCCAACTTTTTACGAACTGGCTTCTTCTTCTTCTTGTTTATAGACAACTTAATATTTGCCTTCTTCTTACTCTTTGCAGCAACTACATCATCTTCTTCACTATCATCACTACTGCTATCACTAGAACTCTGTTCTTTATACATTGCAATTTCACGATCAATATCCTCGGTTGTATATCGTTTTGGATTACTACGAGATTGTTTTATGTCTGTAGAAGAATTACTATCAGAATTATCATCTTGTTGTTTTGTAGATAGTCGACGATTGGATAAATGCCGGGGTATGGCACCACGGCCTCTAGACTTAGTGGCGGGTGCAGGTTTATTAGAGGATATATCCTCATTACTGCTGCTTGATTTATAATCCTCTTCGGAGCTTGACATTGTCTAAATAATATATAAGTATTGAGAAGTGCACATATATAAAATTATGAGAGTTGCAAAAAGAGAAGAACATAAGATATTGCACAAATTGATTTTGCAACGCCGCCGACCTCTCAACAACAAACCCCACTAACGTACGCTTTATAAAGAGGGGAAGGCGGTTTTATCCGCATGCTACACCATTAGCACTCACCTCAAAGCTCTCCTCCACACGGTCCATCTGCCTTCTCGAAATTCAATTAAGATGTTGGTACCACCACCAATTGAAAAGTGCTACTATAGTTATGAGAGTGATCAAGTAGAACCGTGCGCACATTGTTGCTGTTAGATTAAGACTGTAATTTGCAATACTTAATCAATCATAATGGTTATATTCTTGAGGATCCAATAATCTTTGTTAGTGATGAATTACTTGTCATTTGTCAATTGGCAAAAGATATCCTACTAATAGGACTATTGGAGATCCTATATGATCACGCCCACGAGATATAGCGAGAGGCTTCGTAGCGGTACACACAGCTCTTCAGCAATTGTAATTCATCAGTAGTAATAGGATCTTCAAGAGATAGAGCAGAAAGATATTCATACATCATATCTTTGTAAAATAAAATTATATGCACCAATAACAATGGGCAAGAAGACTTTATTACGTTTCAATGTTGGCCACCGGGTGGTATGTCGATATGGTGGCGCTGAAGGTTTAAAAGGAGGTTGGTGTCATGGGACTGTGGTTAAACACTGGTGGTGTAGTTGTGGCTGTCATCGTCGCGGTAGGAATTGTAGAAACCGCAAGCCATATCAAATCCAATTAGATAATGGTCCTCTTATCTATGCTCCATTCGATACTGACGAGTATATTCAGGAACCTATTGATATAAAAGAAAAGAAGACATCTTCTTCTCTTGTGACACACGGTACTACTACTGCACATCATGTGAAACTCAAGAAATATGAAGCACAACTGAGGATGAAAGAATCAGTAGATGAGAAATCGATTGCAAAGTTTTTGTCAAGTGAATTACGTCTTAAAGTTGGAGATAGGGTACAATGCAAAATGGGGGGAAGTGGTATAGACGATTCTATATGGGAGCATGGTTTTGTAGTGAAGACTTATTACGAAGAGGGTGATTATGTATATCCATATTCTGTTAGGTTGGATTCTGGTCGTTTTATTTATGCTCCCATTGATCATGAGGAGATTATCAAAGTATCCCCCCTTCCTCTTCCTGCTGGCTTACTTGTTGAGGATGATGATCCTTTGTTCCAGGTCACTTCAAAACATGACGTTGAATGTGCAATCTGTTGCACACCTATGGAGTCACATCATGACGATTTGATGAAGTACCAGCCGTGTTGTGGAAAGGATCTATGTCAAGGATGCATTCACTCTACTTGTATGGCACATTCAGATGATAATACCCCGTGCCCATTCTGCCGAACACCTCTGCCCGACACTGATGAAGAGACTGTTGCAAGGCTACAGCGACAAGCCGATAAGAATAACTCTAGGGCTACTTCTATCCTTGGGACTTACTACTATAGTGGACATTACGGGTTAAAGAAGGATTCCTCAAAAGCAGTTGAGCTATGGTTGAGGGCAGTGGAGCTCGGATCGCCTGGATCAAATACATTCCATTCACTTGGACTCGCCTATGGTTCTGGAGAAGGGGTTGAGAAGGATTTAGTGAAGGCATATGAATATTGGAAGCAAGCAGCAATGGAAGGTCATGTATTAGCACGGTATAATGTTGGTGCAACGGAACTGGAAAGTAGTCCATGGAGAGCTTACAAGCATTTTATGATTGCGGCTAAAAGAGGAGAAGACAATTCATTAAAGAAGACAAAGCAAGGCTATCTTGAGGGATTCGTAACCAAAGATGAATTTGCTGAGACATTAAGAGGTTACCACAAAACAAAAAGCACGCGATCTACCAAGCACAGAGAAGATGCAGTTGCCCATGAGGCATATGAAAACAAGGCAGAAATGGCCAGGAAGTGATCAACGATCTACACGGCAGGAAGAAAGAAGAGTGTGATACGATAATTTAATCTAGGGATTAACTTCATTAACCTTTTTAATTGACAACCGATGTTGAATACTTAACACGTTGTAGTAGACTCTGACAAGATCTTGTCCTCGGCTTCCTTTGATATTGGCTGGCTTAGCAATAGAACATGTCAATCTACCCGAGCAATGACCTATTAAAAAAATGACATATGATGTGCACAGTTTTAGTTGCAGAGATGCCGACCTCCCAACCCACACCAACAAAATGCACATAATGAAATCAATACTACTTCCACATATTACACGCTCATCAATAGAGTAGCGTCCTATTAGAGCAAAAGGAGGCTGTACGAAGTGATGGTGAATTTATTCCAGCGATCAAACGGTTTATTAAAGTGTATTACGCCAGCGAAGTCCATCAGTAATAGGTGGTACTACTCTCATATGTCAACCTCTAATAACAGAAACACAACAGCAGTAGGCGAGGATAGATACTTCCAACCATTCGTCTTCATCCGTATCAAAATAACTCCAACCTCTGCACCTATCCTCCTTGGTTTCCTATTCTTATTATTATTAGCTGCAGTTGTATTATTATTCTACAATCCTTATCTATTATTGAAGATAGTAGGATTTGTTGTTTTATTTAGCCTAACACATGATATTATATACATCATATATAAAGCTATAAAACTATATTTGACAAGATAGAGCAACAAGAAACACAAAAACATAACGCAAAATTAGAATATGGATATCGATCAGCCTTTATCGTTGGCTGAACTGTCAGATTTAGCACTAAACAATATACTACAATATACCGATGAGAGATGCTTATTTCGTCTATCTTGGACGAATAAGTTTTGGCATGATAAATTAGATAATGATGAGTTTTGGTGTCAAATATTAGTTGATCGGTTAGATGGTATTGATTCAGAAACTTGCAATCGTCTATGTGCCTTGAGTGGATTAAGTTGTAAAAGTTTAGCAATGTCAGTAGTTGCAACTAGGAGATATGATAGGAGACACGAGCACTGCACACGTACATTTCAAGAAGTTGTAGACGCTGTTGATACTCGAACACTTGGCTTGATTACTTTTACACCAGAAAGATTGGAATTACATAATAACGATGCACAACTGCAACAAGCATGTGTGGATGTTCTTCATTGGGGAGTGGCTCTATCTAAAGCAACTGTCAATTCAGGTCAATTTATATGGAAAGGGCGAAGTGGTCGGGCAGAACAATTAGTGTCTGTGTTTTACAATCCTATTGCAAAGGACCTTATGATCAATGTAGATGGCGAGTCGGTATACACCTTTCAAGACCGTAATTCCTTTGTGGAAGATATTATACATCCAATAAGTGAGGGGGATTGTTGGTTCATTACATTGGATTCAGATGCCCCTGCTCAATTTGCATGGATGAATGGAGATGATAGGATTAACAGTGATGAATTTGACAGTATTCGAGATAGAATTACAGAAGAGAATATCTCTGCCGTCATAGCGGCAAATAGTGGTATAACATTGGGTATGTTTTATGGTAATGACGAGAATGTTGGAGTAAACTTTCACTATCGAGCAGTACAAGCCGGCTCTCGAGCTCGCAGACTCAATCCCATGGCTAGGTATGCATTGATATGTCATCACATGAATGAATGTCATAATGCATTTTCACTTCTGAATGAGCTATTCCTAATGGCAAAAATGAATCCATATACTCTGGGTTGTGAACTATTCAACGACTATCCAAAGGCTTCTAGTTGGCCAGGGTGGCCATTCAATCTAACTGAGCGAATGTTAGAACGTTGAGTTTAAATTTAAGATTCTTACTCAAGGGCCTAGTTTGTCTAGTGGTATTGCATTCATTGTGATCTCTACACTAACAATCTTTTCAAGTTGTCAATTGTAACCGATGTTGAATCAACTAATACTGTTGCAGATTCTGACAAGATCTTGTCTGCGGCATCCTCTGATATTGGCTCTTTAAGTAATGTTGCAATCTCAGGGAACATGCTAGACAGAATCTTTCTAACCTTACGCCCCAAACCTTTCCCGTCAATCGTCCCTTTTGCCTCTCTTGCCACCCATCTTAATAATCGTTGAACGAACAAATGATAAAACTCTGAATCAGCCATTGCACCCCACAAAGCGGGGGCAAAGTTGTACTGTGATACACATGATAATAATAACACAGGACCTTCCAACATTGTTCTCAAATACGGAGCCGAATCTTGATCAGGTGTGAGTTGTTGTCTGTCTGGTTCACTGAATTGAGGAAACCCAGGCTGCAATTCACTACCATATTCAGAAATTTGACTGATGCAATACATTGTCTGCATCATCGTATCAACATACATTTGATCACCTTCTAGTAAAGCAAACACAGCTGCTTCAGTCCCTGGCTCTTCTGCCTCACGACATGTATTGCCAATTCCAAGTACTGCTCCCATTTGTTCCATTTGACTACAGTTGAAGTGATCAAAGTTTTCATAACCCATTCTTTGAAATGCCATAGAAGCGTATCCACAAAACATTATTTCGGATGGCTTGTAATCATCGTTGCTATATACAAGGAGCTCACATAACTTCTGCATAATCTCTGACCCATCAAGTCTATCAACATCACACATGCCACGATCTGGCCCGTAAGGCAAACATAGGCGTGGAATTACCTTTAGATTATCAGGTTTGAGTGCCTTTGTTGCGTTATATTCTCCTTCATATTCAACTCGACATTCCCATCGTCCATTCTCATGCTGACGTAGAGGTAAGACTCTACTACCATTTAATTCTTTACCAGCAGCGGATTGAAGTGAATGTACCATTGCAACAATACCTGGTTTAATCTCAGTGGGTGGATTATATAATGCATTTGCAATTGGGTTATATCCTTCAACCATCTCTTCTTCTCCTGCCATTACTCGAGCACAATATTCCATATAGTCTTGTAATCCCTCAGGAGTAGCGTCTCGTGGTGTTCTCGGAGGAGGCAAATCAGTTATTTTGACCATTATATGTATCCTTCGATGTTAATTATATTGATGTGTTTTGTTCTCTTTTTTAAATAGTATCAAATTATGATACTATTTTTTTGATGTGATTGAAGGGCGTAGGGTATCTTCTCCTGTGTTTTAGTGCGTGATATAAACGAAGTGGTATCAATACATAAGAATACTCATGTCAGACAATTTCAAACAATACAAAACAAGAGAATACCACCATCACACTTATAATAACATTGTCAATCTACCCGAGCAATGACATAGTAAAAAAATGACACATGATGTGCACAAGTTTAGATTGCAACACTGCCGACCTCCCAAAACCCGACCAAACTCCTTCCGCAGCATAATACACATATACACATCATGAAATGAATGCTTTATCGACATATCATACTTACCATGAAGCAATAGATAGCAGATGTTTCGGGGAGTGCATTAATTTTTTATTATTTCAGCGATCAAACAGTATAAAGACTGATATTTTTGTATGGGTGAGAGCCGAGAGCAAGAGATGAAGTGAGAGTTGATAGTCGATAGTATAGTATGAAGAAGGAAGGAGATTCAAACAAAAGGGCACGGGGAGATGACGATGGTACTACTACAGTTGTCGTCGGGCCTAATGATCCTCCGCTTACGCTACCCAACATACAAATTCGAATCAGACAACTTTTAGATAGTATCCCCACAAAAAATGAAACATCAACTCTGTCAGTTGATGACTTGCCGGCATTAGAGACTTGGTGCCGTACTGTTCGTGGTATAGTAAGGAATTATAATCTAACATTGAACTTTGTGGCCATCGCTAACTATCAATGGGAGCCTGACAGGTGAGGTGTGATATGTTCATATGATATGCTTGTGCTTGAAGAATGTGTGTAATGTGATGTCATACCATCAAATCTACACTTCCAACACTGATACATGCAACTTGTTCATATTTATATAATGTTCTACTTCTAACACTGATTATTATACATGCGTCATAGGCCGGGACATACCGGGCAATCACTTGGTGCACTTCGAAATCAAATATCATTAAGTACAGCTCAAACGAACATTGTTAATAATCATATAGGCCGAGTCCTCACACCTGCACTGGACCGACAAGTAGTAAAGAAAAGAACAAAGACTTTTGCCAATGGTGATAAGGAAGAGAGTTATGAATATGAGAACATTGTAAATGATCCCGAATTACTGGCTTTAAATCGTCTTCAGCTGTGTGATGAGGCAATATACAAACGTCAATTACTGGTATCTACTATGGAACAGATGATTCAGTGTATGGATGATTATTTAAAAGCAGAAGCTGGTGCTACAGGACAGGATGGTCAGAGGTTTTCAATGGCTTATTAAATAGTTGAGCATGGTATTGAAATAGAAGGCTGATACTTTTTGTTTGGTGATGGGGATGAAGCGGGGAGGTGCAAGAGAGGGAGATATGGACTACTAAGCTAGAAGTTTACAGTTACCAGATCTAGTCAAATCGGAATTTTCTTAGCGAGTCCTATTTCTTTAGTGCCTTATATAGTGAATTTGTATCTCCTAAACTAGACGTCCAATGACAAATCCAAGCATATCTAGCTTATTCTCCTTCTTCTCACGATCCCAGATCATGTGAGCTGTCCAGGATCTGAGCTCTACTTTTTGAGATACGCTAGTTTTAAAATCTAAAATAACGTCATTGAGATATATCTGGCCTCATATGTTGTTTAATCATATAAACAATGACACCATTGTATTCATCTTGCCTTGTAGTTGCCGCTACATGTCTTGGATTCCTTCATTGGTTGTTTCTTTGTAGAGATATTCATGTTTGAAAATTGAACTTTTGCTCGTCATTGGCCTTGAACGATGGATTGTTATAAACCCTCCAATCCATTGAATGTTCGCCCACGCACTAGATCCCTTTCCTACTATCATCGTACGACCTCAGAGTTGCTTCAGCCGTCTGATAAGTCACTCTAATCCCAAAGTAATAACCACTCAAATCTGCTCATTTTGCTAATATTACCAATATTGGAGACCAATGACTAACATGATACAACGTTTAGATTGAAACACTGAGCCCCAAAACTTCTTCTTATACTACCAAATGAGCCGAGGGAAGAGTGCGTTCACTCTGGTGCCTTGCGTTGCACTTGACTCAGACCACTATTCATCTATGTTTTGCTGTCATCTCCAAAAACACTATTCTCTATGTGGTGAGGTTAGACTGTACTCTAATCGTCCCAAACTTTAGCATGTTGTTCCTTCTATCCAATACAACAAATGACTACCATTTTGCAATGTAAAACCAATGTTAACACAACCATTTGTAACAATACCGTATTTTGTGAAGTAAACCCCGACATCGAATGTATCTATAGTCGTTTCAATGGTTATACATTGCCAAATCTCTCCGCAATTGTTGTGTATTGTTAATCAAACACTACTGAATCAATATCCACAGGCGGTACCATTCTAATCCTTCTCCAAACATACTCAAACCAATCATTTTAAAATTTGTCACGCAACCTACCCAACATATTAAATTAATGTGTATAAAGGCATTAATACTCTTTATTGTGTGCTCCAAATCAACCCGAAGTCTATACTATGTACATATTAACTAATCCATATATTGATTTGTATAGAACTGTTGTACATTGACATCTACACGGAGATATCTCCACAGCAAAAATGAAGAAGAAATTGTATGAATTTATGAACCTTCATCGACCACATTCCCATTGCCTCAGCAACACCCAACCTGTACCAATTGATTCTAATACTAACCAACAACAATCCACCCAGTTGGTGGGCATACTATTTAATTTCATAACAAACAAGCGCCTCCGACGATGTAGTGCTAAAATAGCACCGCAAAGTTTAAACCATTCGATTAACAAGCATAGGTAACGTATATAACGTAGCAAGGCAGCAAACGTATACCGATAGTGATGTAGAATCAAGGGATGAGCTCAAATTCAAGTTATAACATCAGAATGACTTGCAATTTATATCAGACGGTAATTGTCATATATACCACCCTCAAAACTGCAAATTCCATTATCATACAAACTAAAACTCAGATCCTGGACAGCGCTAGTGTTCTGAGACTGCACGATGATGGAGAGCATGATACGTCTATCAAACAACGGCGTAGAGGCAATATTGATTGAGATATGCCGATTAGACTGGCCCTCGTAGAAAAGCACTAGATAAATTGGCGAAAATAATTTTTATTTTGCGCGGGACTTCGCGTAGCAAGAATAATTGGTTCTAGAACATCCTAATAAATCTGCACGAGAGTTTTTATTTCCGCCCTGTCAGCTCCCACAGAGGAAAGAGTGTAGCCAACGAGCTGTAATAATTTGTTAGTAAAAAGCAATTCGACTCCCTTGAAACCTATTATTTCCTAAAACCAATTATTCTTGCCACTCGACTTCCTACTAACAAATTCTGATTTGACTAGATCTGGTAACTGTAAAGTTGATTGATTCATAAAGTTTCTTACTTTATTCTATAGATTTCATATAAGAGCGAAAGGATTCAACAAATGTTGATGTTGCATTCAATAGATCTTCTCGATCTAGATCTGCAAAGCATAGTCTAGCACAAGATTGTATCGAAGACCCACTCATATCTCCTTCCTTAGTTAAGAAAAATGGATCACATCTCTTTCCTGCCATGAATCTTATCCCATACTTTTCTAAACTATAAGCAACAAAATCATCAGTATTCACACTTGATGGGAAGCTAATCCAAACAAAGTATCCGCCTTGTCGACTAATAGGAGATTTGTCATTCAGTATAGATATCCGAGACTCCTCTCTCAGTATGTTGCACATAAGGTTATATCGTCGAGAATATTCCAACTTTAACTTGTCTAGGTGTGTGTCAAGTAAGTTTGATTCAATTGCTCTAGTCATCATACTACCAAGGAACGGAGCCACTCCACCTTGGCTATCTATATAGCCATAGTTCTTCAAACGTTCAATGATGAAAGAAGGGGCGTTAATCCAGCCAAGACGGGGTCCTGGACACCATATCTTTGTAAAACTTGATACTGATATACAACAGCCAATCCTATCTTCACATGCTGAACTACTTTCGTCACTTGTTTTGAGCGTATCAATATCATTGAAATGCATTATTCCAGCTGGCCGTCGAGTGATCACATCTTTCGAGTCTTCTCCCTCTCCAGCTCTCTTTTGTTCCCAATCTAATAAATGGTATACTTCATCAGCTACTAATATAACTCCATGTCTAATTGCAAATGTGGCCAATCTCTTCCTTTCTTTAACTGTCATTGATCTACCCGTAGGATTGTGATATGACGGAATGATGTATATCATTTTCGGTGGTGCTATATCTTCTTCTTCAACAATATAAATCAGACGATCAATATCTATCTGACCAATGTCTCCATCATTATATTTTCTATCCGACATCATTGGTAAAGATTTGACAATCAAATTGTTGCTTTTAAATATCATCGGTGCCAAGAAGTACGTCGGTCTCTCTATCCACACCTCATCTCCCGGCTTTGTACATGTTCTACATAACAGCTCTAGACCATGACTAACACCATGTGTGATAAATAGTTCGTGTTCATCTGGAGAAGTAATATCATTAGTTATATCTCCCATATCATCATCTTGTGTTCGTCTATTGAGAAATGTTTGCAATGCAATCAGAAACCTTTCATCTCCAGCATTAGCTCCATAGTTGAGATATCCTCTCCATGAATCGTCTTCCGCTTGAAGTATATCAGACATTAGTGTTTTCATCTCTGTCTGTGGTAGTAATTTCATATTAGGATGACCTCGATATAGATCATACCTCACCTTCTTTTTGTGTATACTTCCACTCATCTAACACTTATGTTTTGAGTAGTTGTTGCTAAATGTTGGATATATTATTGGAGATACTGATTTCAATGAAGGACGACGAAACAATGAACTCCTGAATTATCTGCTTGACACGTAACAAATAGCAATCGCAATATTGGCGATAAAACGACGCCCATTATGATGGGATAGCCTATACACTTGATTCTTATTACTTTGCAGTCGATATATACCCCCCGCAATTGTATTTGATACTGTCTTATTCGCGTAGGGCATATAAAGTACGATACTAAGATACTCATACATCGCTCATTTCGTAGGGCTAACGATACTAAGTAACCCTTACACACAGACAACTAACTCATCACTTTGGCACCTTGCAATATGTCTTCCTCAATTAATAAAAATAAGAGGCCGGGAACTATTGATTATTCTAAATGGGATAGTATTGACATAGAGTCTGATTCGGACAGTTGTGAAGATAACCGAGTTAGAAATCATATCATGGACGAGGCAGAATCCAAGACAACTCTCCAATCTAAAATAAATGCTTTGATGATGCTTTGTAAGTCTAAACAACCCATATCATTACAAGAGTTTCAAGAAAAGTTGGAAGAAGTACCAAAGCCATTATTAGTCGAGAATACCCATTGGTTCCATCATTTGTGTGAAAATGAGAACGTTACACTTGAATTGGTTAAGTTTGCGCTTAGTTACAGCCCAGGGAGAGCAAATAGTTATGTGCTAGGATTCTGTCCTGAGAAATCAAAAGAAAGTTGGGCATGGACATATCCTTTGCATTTAGCATGTTGCAATAGTAACTGCCCAAATTCAGTGATTAAATTATTAGTTGAGAAGGATTTAAGTAGTTGTGGGGATGATGTGTTTCCTCCACCGCTACAACATATGAGTGTTATACATGAGGGTTTGAATGTGAAAGGTGTTCCTTGTGGAGGGTATGATGGTAGTGATGTTCAAGGATTACCTTTACATTACTATTTATCGAGGGAAAAGAATGTTGATATCAATATAGTCAAATTACTAGTAACATCACACCCACAATCTTTGACAACATGTGATGAAGATTCTTCGATAACCCCACTACATGTCTTGTTTTATAATAAAATCATTGGTAATCTATATGACATCGTTGAGTACCTTGTTGATTATGATAATCGGAATTTAATGAACAAAGGAGGATATGGTTATACACCATTACATGTAGCATGTGAGAATAAGAACATAACACCGGAGATTGTTACAAAGCTTCTCAACGCATGTCCACCAAGTCTTGGCATGGAAGACGACAACTTACAGAGGACACCCATCGGCACACTATGTGATTATAAAGATATTGACGATTCACTTGCAATAGAGATTCTAAAAGTCTTGATTGAGGGGTTGAAGGTACTTCAGTTGATATCTAGATCCCGACCACTGTTGGAAAGGGACTGTGATGGATTCCTCCCAATTTATCATGCCTTCGAAACTTCAAAGCCAGCCGGATTTATCAAATTGATGTTGGAAGCATGCCCAGAGCTAGAAGAAGCTGAGATAGTGGAATTAACCTTGGAAGATGACTTCACACTCCTGCACTATGCATGTGAGAAAAGCTACGCAGGCGTAGTAAAGTACTTACTTGAAAGAGGAGGGAGTTATGATAGGCCAAGCTCATACGGTCGTTTTCCTATTCACATCGCTGCCAGTAGGCTTGACAAACATGTATTTGATATCATTAAGTGCTTACTGACGAATGATCCTAGTTGTGCCGCTAAAGAGACTTCGGGCGATCGTGAGATCTTTCTCTTGCCACTCCATTATGCCTGCTATCAAGATTACTTACATCCTGGAGTAGTTAAGCTCCTGTACAATGCCTATCCAGAGGCTGTGTTTAAGACGAAAGGTGAAAGGCCAGTAAGACCAATCGATTGTATCAATAGGAAAATATATGAAAAGCCTTCAATTGATATCCCTCATAATCGAAGTGTAAAACAGTTCATTATTGATCAAATGAACTATTTGAACATGAGGAAAGATAGATCAATAATGACTACACCAGATGAGGATGGCTTTTTACCGCTGGATAGGGCTTTGTCCAAACGAGCTCCTCTTGGAACAATCAAGGAGCTACTTAAGGCATATCCAAAAGCAATAAGACGAAAAGATCCCAAACGTGGTTTCTTCCCATTGCACATTGCTTGTTATAATAGTACAGTTGATGTTGTCAAGTACTTAGTTGAATTGGAAGGTAGATGTTTGGATGAATGTGATCATGCACTTGATTACCCCCTTCATAATGCATGCATTACTGGAAACTATGAAGTTATCAATTATCTGCTTGACAGGCAGTCTTCATCGGTATCGAAACGAAATGTGAATGGTCAGCTACCGATTCATTTACTATGCATTTCTCACAGGTTTACAAAGGATAATGAAAGCCCAGAATATGTCGGAACTGTGTATCGACTTCTTTTAGCTCAGCCTGATGTTGTCATGAACTGGTAAGGTAATATTGGATAATATAGTCATTCTACATAAATCATTAGTTGGTTTACTATGGTATAAAATCCCTACAACTTGCTTTCCAAAAACTCTCTCAGCTTTGTCATAGCCACACCCAACTCTTCCATACTAGTAGCATAACTAATCCGAACAGTACCGGGTGCACCAAAACTTTCACCAGGCACTAACGCCAACTTCTTCTCTTTTAACAAATCCAAACATAATTGTGTATCATCACCGTCATAATACGAACTCACATCCGGAAGAACATAAAATGCACCATTGGGTGGTACCGCTACATTTACATCTTTCATCTTTGATAGTTCCTGTAATACATAATCACGTTTTTCTTTCATGATAATTGCATTGTTAGTCAACCAACTTTCATCTACATCATTCAAGGCTGCAACTCCTGCCGCTTGTGATACTGATGATGCACAACTTGTAATCTGTCCTTGTAATGTAGCCGTGGCCTTTGCAAACCGTTCTGGAGCAGCCAAGTAACCTAATCTAAATCCAGTCATGGCATGTGATTTCGAGAAACCATTTAATGTAATTGTTCTATGAAACATGTTGGGTAATGAAGCGAATGATGTACATTGTCCATCATCAGTGTATACTAATCGTTCATATATCTCATCTGCTAATATAACAACATTTGGATACTTTTCTAATACTTGTGCAATTTGTGTTAATAACTCTGTTGAATGTACCCCGCCCGTTGGATTACTTGGATTGCAAAGCATTAATACCTTTGCTTTTGGGTGATTTGATAAACATTCATCTAGGGCTTCAGGATTGATTAAGTATCCATCATCAACTTTTGTTTCAAGTATGACTGGTGAAGCACCAACTAATAATGCCATTTCAGGATACGATGGCCAATAGGGAGCTGGTATAATAACTTCGTCACCGGAACCGCATGCTGCCATTAATCCCTGATATACACATTGCTTAGCACCATTACCGACTACAATTTCTGACAATGGATTGTATTCCACTCCTTTTCTATCCTTTAAATCTTTGGATATTGCTTGGCGTAAGTCTAATGTACCAGTTACTGCTGTATAACGAGTTTGACCTGCGTGCATGGCGTTGGTGGCAGCTTCAAGTACACAAGATGGTGGTGCAAAGTCCGGCTCGCCAACACATAGACTTGTTACTTCTTCTCCCTCTGAAGAGAGAGGATATGAACTTATGTTAGTATAATATATGATATGCAAGGGCAATATCCATACAGTATTCGAATGGCCGAGTCTTCATATTGAACACACCATAACACACAACAAAACAACACTAACGCGGACTTTCCAGCTTCCATCTGTTTAACTAATGAGAATACTTCGACTGTTTTAGACGGTTTAATTTGTGATAGTAGAGGGTTTAATGGTGGTTCTATTATTGTGTTAGTAGTTGCATCGTTTTGCAATTGGAAGAATTGATGGTGGTGAGTGGAGGTGGATGTTGTTATTGATGACGCTGGGGAAAAGGCTGAGCAAAAGTTGTGAGTACTCGCCGCCGCAGATATGCCGGCCAGATTAAGTAAAGTACGCTTCATTCTTCTTCCTCTCTGATTGTATACAGGTCCTGAGATACGATATATTGCATATCGACATTGCTATTGAGGATACGATGAATGACATTCATCTGAAATCTCAACTCTCATGGTAACGATATCCTAGCCATCAACTTGCCAGTAGGTAAACTCTCGCGGCATTAATTACTCACTTGTGTTTGCATTGTACGTCATTAATGCATAGCTTACCATTAACAATGGCCGAAGATAACAATAGTAATAGTACTACTGATCATGTCGCTATTGAAATATCAGACCTTCGACATATTGATAATAATCAACACAAAAGGATACCCTTCACATCATCTGCAGTGCCATCAAGAGAGCAAAGGGATGAGGAGTTTGATCAAGAGATGCTACATAGAGCAATTGCAGACACTGGAAGAAGCTTGGGTGTTAGATGAAACAACTGGAAAGTTATTCAGACCTAAAAAGGCGTATTGGGTCGATGAAGTTTACATTCTCGATAATGCAAAGAATGAAGCACTATTGAGATTGACAGATCAATCTAGACCAGACTTTGTTAGACCAGATCCATTATCTCCTGGTATAGGGTTACCAGGAACTTTATGGTCGGAACTATCTCGTAACAATTTACTCGATCGTGGTACATCTCGAAGAGGTATAAAGAATCTCAATACAAAGAATAGAATTGCATGGAGAAGGCTTGAGGAAATTAGAAATGATCCGGATCAGTCATATAACCTGCGACTGCAATTAGCTGTAAAGGCAAGAATAGGACTCGCTGCAGGTGTTAAGTTTCAGTTCCCTAATGGTACACAAGTGTATATGGCACGTGTATATGGCACGAGGTACCACCGATACAACAAAGTTAAAGTCTCAATCGAATACACAATACTTATTAAGTTCAGCAGATGTTATCGGTAGTATCATATCATTAAGAAAGCCAAGACATATCTGTATGACAGAAAGAAGAGCAGAAAGAGAGGATGTCAGACGACGAGTTAGATTGAAGATGATTGCTTTCATCACGTTAGGAGGATCCTTTCTTAGAAATAATACTGGTACAAGCAGTAGCACGGCAGCATCCAATGAAGCAATCGGAAAAAACGAAACAATCAACAAATCAATCAAAGAGATCAAAAGAGTGGTCTATATGGAAGTCTATAAAGAGCAAGATAAAACAGATGACAACAAAGTGGAAGGGAGCTGGGAATCAAATCCCTCCGCCTTTCTCTAATACAGAGAGTATTTGGACATTTTGTGGGTGCTTCTTGACGTTATTGTTGCTCCTGGCCTATTCAAATGCTATATCAAATGTCAACTCCGCATATAGCCTTGTGACCGGCCCGTTTGGGGTAAGTTGTATTCAGCTGTAAGCCTCTACAATTTCACAAGTTCATTCTAACTCTCACACTTTCTTCTAAGGCTCTCATGACACTGCAATATAGTTTAACAGCGGCCTCTTTGCATGGTGGTTGTTTGCCGTTTGCAATAGGTTTATCGCGGCTACATAGATAATAAATGAATGACATCATTTAAATCAATCTCAACTCTCATGGTAATGGTATCCTAGCCATCAACGAACATCAACTTTGAACACTCTCTTCTTCTGTGTTTGCATAGGACGCCATCAATGCACAGCCTTTGCATTCAATAAACCACAAACAATGGCTGATGATAATAATAATAATAATAGTACTACTGATCATGTCGCAATTGAAATAACAGACCTACAACATGACAACAAAAGGATACCACAAACTCCTTTCACATCATCTGCAGTACCATCAAGAGAACAAAGGGATGAGGAGTTTGATCAAGAGATGTTACATAGAGCAATTGCAGACACAGGAAGATGGACATATGGTACGATATCAGTTGAAGCTTGGGTATTAGATGATACTACTGGAAAGTTAGTACGACCACTTAAAGCATACTGGGTGGATCCAGTTTACATTCTTGATAATGCAAAGAATGAAGCACTGTTGAGATTGACAGATCAATCTAGACCAGACTTTGTTAGACCAGATCCATTATCTCCTGGTATAGGGTTACCAGGAACTTTATGGTCGGAACTATCTCGTAACAATTTACTCGATCGTGGTACATCTCGAAGAGGTATAAAGAATCTCAATACAAAGAATAGAATTGCATGGAGAAGGCTTGAGGAAATTAGAAATGATCCGGATCAGTCATATAACCTGCGACTGCAATTAGCTGTAAAGGCAAGAATAGGACTCGCTGCAGGTGTTAAGTTTCAGTTCCCTAATGGTACACAAGTGTATATGGCACGTGTATATGGCACGAGGTACCACCGATACAACAAAGTTAAAGTCTCAATCGAATACACAATACTTATTAAGTTCAGCAGATGTTATCGGTAGTATCATATCATTAAGAAAGCCAAGACATATCTGTATGACAGAAAGAAGAGCAGAAAGAGAGGATGTCAGACGACGAGTTAGATTGAAGATGATTGCTTTCATCACGTTAGGAGGATCCTTTCTTAGAAATAATACTGGTACAAGCAGTAGCACGGCAGCATCCAATGAAGCAATCGGAAAAAACGAAACAATCAACAAATCAATCAAAGAGATCAAAAGAGTGGTCTATATGGAAGTCTATAAAGAGCAAGATAAAACAGATGACAACAAAGTGGAAGGGAGCTGGGAATCAAATCCCTCCGCCTTTCTCTAATACAGAGAGTATTTGGACATTTTGTGGGTGCTTCTTGACGTTATTGTTGCTCCTGGCCTATTCAAATGCTATATCAAATGTCAACTCCGCATATAGCCTTGTGACCGGCCCGTTTGGGGTAAGTTGTATTCAGCTGTAAGCCTCTACAATTTCACAAGTTCATTCTAACTCTCACACTTTCTTCTAAGGCTCTCATGACACTGCAATATAGTTTAACAGCGGCTCCGGCTAGTCAGCCACGCAACGCGCTACTAGGACAGACTATATCATTGGCTATAGCACTTGGCATAACATATACATCTATTACTACCAACTTAAAGAAGGCTCTTGGCACGTCACTTGCAATATGTATAATGGCTAGATTAGGGATCACACATCCACCTGCAGGTGCATCAGCAATGCTATTCAGTGGCGGAGACTACTCATGGATACATATGGCTATAATGCTGGGAGGCAATGTCATTGCAATACTAGCAGCTACAGTAATTAATGATATGAATGATAGACGGCAGTATCCCACAACTTGGGGACTTGGATACTGGCACAAACACTTTTGAAAAAGAAGTAAAGAGGCATAGAAGAGCCTCTCAACTTCATTGTTATAGTGCACATAAGTGATAGTGATAAAGTTTTGTTGAAATATATCTTTAGTCATCTCATGGGGAAGGGGTAAACTGTGCCTACAATAAGTTCATCAGCATAATAAGGTACTTCTGGCTTTCAGCCTTTCCACACACATCACCAAGGGAATTCCAACCATTAGCAAGAGGTATACTCTCTAGCCATTGAGTCCACAAGATCCGGAGATCAAGGTTGGGTGGTATCCTTTTCGCGAAAATGGTGCACGTCATAAAACAATAAACAGTCTTGGAAATCGCTTGATTGTAGTAGTATGTCGTGTTCAGATAATATAAGAGGAGTATAGAGGAAGGTATTGAATAGTCTGGAATAGCGTGAAAAGAGAGAGTGGTAAATTAGTGGCACGATATGGTAGTGCAAAGAGTTAGTAATAATAATATGAATCAATCGAATAATGGAAACAATAATAACTCAGTGAGAGTATCAATGAGCAGTCCAAGCCGATACCTCAACGTTAATACTTCATACGATGATGATAGTGTTGATAGTAACTTTGATCCTGAAATACCAACAATTGAAACCTCTCGAAGTGTAGATGGTTTGGCAGGGATGAGTTCAACATTTGGTGCTAGTGATAACAAATCTGAATCAATCAACACCGGGCCCAAGTACGACGCTGCAACTATTCGAGCTGAGTTTAAAACATATCAATCGATATTACCCCATCCAGATGAATTATTGCAGGGTAAACATTCCTTTCGATACCTACGGAATAAGATTGAAAGAAGTGCTATTGACGTACCACGATTCTTGCAATACAAACATGAAGGAGGTATTAAACCTCATCAAGCACTATGTTGTTTACTTCTAAGTGAATATCACAAGGCTGGAGAAGTTGAAACATATTGTGAAGGGGCGGACAAACGTAATGCAGTAGGGCGGACAATGAGAATATATCCAACATTAGTACGATTATTATCATTCGGATACTGTTATGCACAATTAAATAATCCAGCAGAATTTATTAGAGATCAATTCTATAGAATTGCAACGGCTGTCCCTACTGAACAGGTACCTGCACATTTACTACGACGGAAGATTAAAGATCGTGGATTACCAGTGCCTAATTACTTTTTAGATCCTGAAGATCCACAACAATTTCCTCCACATATTGCATTATTGGTTATATTACAAGATGGTGAGAAGGAAAGTCGCAAGTTGGATTCTATACTTAACAGGTTGGCATTCTCATTGTTTGCTTTGGTTGCACTGTTACTTCGTATTGTGTTGGAAGTGATAGGTGGTGCAGGAGCCATTTGGGGTGGTGCCGAAGTGTTTGGATTACGTACTCAATACAATAGAGAGTTGTGGAGATGGTTATCAATTGGAGTCGGTGCACTGTGTTTTGCACGGTTTATAACATTGAATGCGCCCCAGGCAGAAGATGAAGGTGATATTCTTGGGCCGGCTGGTCCATGGAGTTTGCGTTTACCAGTGAGGTTAAGGGCGGTTTGTGATCATCCCTTTCATTACTTTGTACGAGCATTACCACCATCTTCTCCTCAAAAGAAGAAGGATTGAACAAGTGGGAGATAATAGGAGATTGTCCAAATGTTCAGATAGAAGAGAATTAAAAGATAGGCTAGCATGCACAGTTTGTAATATCATTCGTCACTTGGAATATTGTTATTCCCTTGATTACATGCTACACATATACATATACTTGCCATGTTGTTCACTATATCAAACCGCTCCTGCAAATCTATTTAAGCTAGATTTGGGATATTGCTTGTTGCTTTTGTAATACTCTTGTTGAGCGATGAACGAGTTCGAGTATCAGAAGAGCTTGTTGCAAACTTCTCAATGACCTTGGACCTAGCCCTAACATCCTGTGCACAAACTTGAGCCTCAACTGTTTCGCAAAAGGCTTCGAGTGGAATATCAACCTTATCAAACCCAAACGGATCCACAAGCTTGGACCCCATGACAATTAAGAACATGACGACAAAGGAAGCGCATCCAATTATAATGGGAACCATCCAACCAATCGACACAGACCACACGAATGCAGCAAGGAAAAAGAACAGGTAATAGCTCATCATAGTAATTGCATCATATGATGCAGGTAATCCACTACTTCTCGTTCGTACAGAATCACCAATTAAATCGGTCAAATCTTTGATAGGTGCCTCAAAGGCTCGGAGAAACTGACCATATATTTTATGATCTTCCTCTACTACAATCCCATTGGGCAACTTGTAAGCCTCCACAATCACAGCTCGTATTAATTCAATAAAGAAGTGAGGTTGCCAGAATGGATACTCCTCCAAATAGTCTAATTCATCTTGTACTAAAACACCACGCTCAACTAGTTCTTTTCCACGACCATCATCTGCAGCTAGTGATGTGCCTCTGAGTAATGCCATTGACGCATAGCAATATGCAATGATATATCGTGATATCCTATCCTATCATTTAGTACTCCATTGTTTATCCAGCGTATGTTCAACATGTTCATTTCTAGACTTCTTGAGATCATATCACCCCAATACTTGCGGGCTTCCCACCATCTGTCTAGCACGTTTGAAATCTAAAGACCAAAGTAAACACAAACAAAGTACCCAACGTCCTAATAGCACTTGTACAATTGTCAATATCTACCAACCATTTTTGAGCACGAACTGATCCATCATCGGCTGTATTATGAAGCCACTCTGAAAACAAAGCGCATAATACAGACCAAACTACCAATATACCCACGGATCCGAAGAAGAACAGCTTGGAATTATCCAATGATTCGTATAATAATGTTAAGAAGAATTCAGCATGACCTGTATGTGTATTGGGTTAGATACGAATGTGTAAAAAAGGAGCATATGATGTGCACAGAATTGCAACTAGCCCCAATCTCCACGTTTCTCCCCCTATACCCTCTCCTTATCCCCCCTCTTTCCCCATCTACACACACAATAACAAATAAACAAAAACCTACCTTTTTCATCATCAAGTGCTGCATGTCGGTCTTCAGGGCTGCTATTATGTTTTAGATGTTTTCGTGATGATGGGCGCCACCCGGTGAATATTGATGAGCGTCTCTTTGATTTGGCACGAGCACTACTACTAAGACGTGACGTATCAGATACATCAAGACCTCCGCTACCATTTCATCTGAAAGGTTATTGAAGTTGTCCTCTTCTTGGGGGCTTGGCGATCATCGATTTGTGATTGCGGTATCGTTGCAATGTTGATATTATTGTCACTGTTATTGTTGCTTAATGATGAGTCATTAAATGTTTGTTTTATTAGGTGCCATGGTTGATTTGATAGATTCATATGCCGAAGGTCTATTGATGTTATCAATGCCAACCAATCACTACGCTACCATAACAAATAACATAATAACATTCAAAAGATTTTTTATGTCAATTTTCAGTATCTGAGGTCGATACGTAGACCTCATATAACTAAAGGACCAGACCTGTGGTGTTATATGCAGCAGTTTGGTAAAGTTTGGCAACCTACTGAATATTGCCTCTAGAGCCTATAATAGCATCCAGCCACCATAGTGATCATTATTAGAGACAACATATATCTCCTCTCTAACTAGAAGTAAAGCAAAAATTAAATTCGACTCATATCTCATACACAAATGCAATATGCACAATTTTACAGTGCACACATCTCGTAGAATCAATAATTTTCTTAGCGGGTCTCAAAATAGCCATTTTGTTAGTGTGTTACTTAGTAGAATAGAAGCGGTCATATCTTTGCAACAAAGTATTGTATGACGAATCTGAGCATACCTAGCATATTCTACATCGTCTTGTGATTTCAGTGATGGTATGGGACTATAGGGGCGAGCTCTAGTTCTCGTTCTGCGCTCAATTTCATTTTGTACATGTGCAAAAATACACCTCCTGCAAGTCGTCATTGTTAGGCTAAGAAATGGTAGATTAGAACGTCTATTGATACTCTATTACAATGATGGTTGTTATACATGATATTACATCTATTTTTACGTCTAATATTACATTCTAAGTCGAGCAGAGACTGATTTACTTATGCACTTGCTCAGTTATCATCACAAGTGCATAAGATATGCTCCACTCGTTCAACACGTGCATATCCCCCATAGATACACCCTCCTTCTTCTCCTCTATTGTTCACTAAAGTCTACACCAGATTGATAGTTATCATATCAATAAAGTAGGCATATCTCTTGTGTACCGGCGAAGAAGGAGCGACGGATTATAACCGCCACAAAAAACAACAACAACTGCCTCAGATAACTGAAACTACCTCGACAGATCCACAACAATACGCTCTTCAAAGTAGATCGTTGTTGTTGTTTTCCTCGTCATTGTCATCGTCGTCATGAGATACAAGGTATTGTTTCAACTCATCGGATTGAGGAACAATCTCTTTGACATTTGCAAAGCTTTCAATACCTTGGACTGGATGCTCGATGACATTGATATACTCATCCTTCCTCAACAGATCCAATACCTCCTTCCACTTCATATCTTTGATCGGTTTCGGAGGTGTGATACCTCGGAAGTTGATCTCCGCTTGAACATCATTGAGAGTATTATCCCTTGTCTTGAAAAGCTTGCTCACTACAATCGTCCCACCCATTTGAGATGTGATGTGCTTTGAGAGTACTCTATTCTCACCTGCACGATTCTTTCTCTGGCCATTGATACCACTCTCGTATTCACGTAGTTGCTGCTCCAGTTCCTCAGCACTAGCTTTGTCCTTTGTCGAACCCATCTCCTTGATAATTCGCTTCACTGCTTGAGGATCAGTGTTCGCCAATGCTTCCTCAAGCATATCAAACAAAGAAACACAGAACTCAACAGCTCCTGTAACTCGACCTCTCCCTCGGACACGCTTAACGTTGTCTTTATCTTCTTGAGTTTCCTTTTCATCACGCTTCTTCTCAACTAAGAACTTATTGAGAGGGTGCTTGATAGTACCCAAGAGTCGTGCATCGGCGGATCGACGTGCTTCTCCTGTATTGTTTTGAGATACCTTAGCATGTGCTTGTACTTGCTGCTCCAACCTTTGGTTCTGTGAAAGATGTGGTGCAATCTGTCGATGGATAGAGTCGACGAGATCAGTGAATACTGTGTCACCCCAAGTGTCTATGTTGCACAAATCAACAAGTATAGGCGAAGATCCCATCTCATACAAGAGTGTTTTGTTCGTTCGTACAAACTGATGATTGAGGATAGTTTGTGTATCAAGCTTGCGCCCGTCGCCATCGTGTGTGAGATACTCCATGCACTCAGCTGTATCAATCTTAATTGTCTGGTTGGGCACGTAGCCGCTAAGCTCGATCACAGCGGGTACGAGTGGATCAGTAAAAGCATGCCCCTCCATATCTGTACCCGACTCGGCAAGTACTAACCAATTAATAGCAAGACGAGCCAGCTCCGGTGGTCCATCAAATAGATACGGGAAGAGCATCTCACTCCGCCAACACTTCTCAATATGCTTCTTGAATGGTACGAGGAAGCTGTCAATGAAGATTCGTGGCATCTTGAGGTAGAATTCTTTACCTCCTTCCTTCACTGCTCCTTTGTTTGGTATCTTCTCCACTAGTTCACGATACTGTTTGAACTCATCCCTCTGTCGCCAACTACCCTTTGGCCAACTATTGTCAGGGTTCTGAACTTCATTCCTTAACTTATTGATAATATCTCTCCAATAGTATACCAATACTGGCTGAAGAGAAGCGGTGAAGCCATAACTGTCACTACCATACTTTGGATTAGCTCGCATTTGAGTCTCAAACATATCGTTGAAGAAGGAGTCGCCGATGGCGGTCATAAAGACAACATCAGCAAATAAGAGAGGAGGTCCCTCGCCTTTGGCCTTTACCTTCATCAATGAAAGAGCATCTTGAGCCGTCTTAGTAATGGCTAAGGTCGTCTTCTTCGAGTCTGATACGGCTGCCAACATGAAGTAGACGGTCGTCCAGTTCTCTTTCAAGAACTTTGCCATTGCAAGAGTTGTCTTCCAACGAGTCCAAACAGGCTCTTGCAGATTACGTTCGAACTTGATTAGTTCGAGTAGAGCATCTTCGTCCGCCTCGTTTAAAGTATTTAGAATCTCATCAAGAGCTACAACGTTGTTCCGGGTAGCCTCCTCTTGCCATTCTCCAGATTCAATGAGCTTGAAGACCACCATTGCCTTGATTTCATCTAACAACTCGATACCACCCTCCATCTTCAACCTCTTGAATACTTTAATCGAAGCATATCCAAGCTGTAGTGCTGTATTCATATTCCTACCCTGTCGTCCCGTTGTATGAAGGCATCCCGTCTCGATACATTTGTTATCGGCATGCATCCCACAAATGATATACGTTGCCCAATCAACAAGAAAACCAGCGTCTATGAGAGGCTGGAAGATTGCCTCGACACCTCCACCGCCGCCATTATCACCTTCAATAGATATGAACTCGACATCTGGACATAGAAGTTTGATCTTCTCTTGCATCTTGACGAAAGCATGTACAACATCTTTTGTACAATGAGCACATGAATCAAAGTCGATAGGCACAAACTTGACACAACGCTCGCCGGTTTCTTCATCAATGTAGCCATAGCTGACTCCCTTGCAAAAAGCATCCTTCTCATTTCGTAGCCCGTGATCACCGGCGGCGTGTAGATACTTGGCATCTCGGGCATTTATGTGATAACACTCCATGACGAACAGTTCTGCAGCTAACCGGTTCCTCCACACCCGAAGCGTCGATTCACTGATACTTCCAAAGCCAAGAGCCTCGGGAGAAAGTTCAAGTTCCATCTCAATATGAACGACATACATTGATACAGATAAAGCCATTGCTAACCCCTCGTCGGAGCCGCTGAAGTTGGAAAGCGAGAATGCAATAATCATTCTCATCGAGGCGGGTGAGAGTCGGCACTTTTGTCCACTGAAGAGCTTCTTCAACTTTAGTATCATGGCATGATGCCTCTTCAAAGTAGTCATGTATCCCTTTGTAGTTATAGTAGCTCTCTTGGGTACAACGACATCAACGGCACCGAATGGAACGATATCATAGTTTGTCTCTTGTCTCTTCTTGAGCATCTCGGGACTATCCCCATATGATAATGGCACGAAGCTCTTTTCTATATCACCGACAGTGATGATGCCATGAGCAGGTAAAGTCAGTTGAGCAGCTCTACCATCCTTGATGACGTGAATAGTTGATATTGCAGACGGTTTGGTAGACTCTTCATCGTCTTGTGGCTGCTCTTGCTGTTGTTGTTGCTCCTCCATGCCGTTCTGCTGCCGCTCCAACTTATCTAGACGTGCCTTGGTTGAGTTTGCCTCGGCCATCTTTTGTGCAAGTTGTAACTTCAATGCTTCGATCTCACCAAGTTGCTCGGTGTGCTGTGTCTTCAATACTACGTCTTCTCGATCATCTTTCAATTCGATCAACTTTGATTTAGCCTTTGTAATCTCCTCCTTTTCATGACTAATAACGGCCAAGCTCTCCTCGATCTTTGCTTCCTCAGATGCTATAGCTTGTTGTTTCACAGCAACAGGATCATACTTCACTTTCTTGACAGATTTAACCTTCGATGCGTGCTTGACAATTACTTCATTATCATTCTCAGTCAGTACACTATCCGATTGAACTAGCTTTGAAATGTATGCACCAATATTTAGATGAGAAGGTGCAGCCGAGATTGCTTCTTGTTGATTAGAGAAGCAGCCGATTCTTGCCGTTGTCATTTGTCTATTACCATCTCTTGCCGATCCAATCTGCCGACTCAAACTCACGAATAGAATGCAATTGTAATTATCAAACTCTGGAAATGTACTATATTCGATTGTATATACCTTTTCAGGATTACTAAACGTAGCGGTTAATAGCTCTGCATTCACGCCCTTTGCTCCTTGATCCAACACCAATGATTCACTGTCAATAGCAAGAGCAAGTATTCGACTTAGATCGTCAAAGCTCCACAATTGCTTCCAGAATCTTCTGCTCCTCAATAGTTTTGCAATAATATGACGTAGATCCTTGTACTCCTTGACATGGGCAGTGTATGTTCCTACTACGGTGGCCATGATTGTTGTATTGTTGAGTAGTAATGGTTGTTTGTATAGTGTAGCAAATGCATGTCATTTTTTTCTATTAAAAATCGATAGCTACTCACTCCACCTCTTGCCACACTACCTTATCGACACATGATGTACACCAATACCCAACCAACCCTCCCTATATCATCTACATCTCTCTAACATACCATAAATCAACAACTACATCATAGATACCAACTATATCCTTACATAACTAATCATTATTATATGAGGTAGTATATTGCACATCCGATCGATATGCTTTAGAACGATGGTATAACAACGATATATACACAAATAAACGACGGTATACCGTTCTAAGATGATATAAGAAGTAGGATATTGATGGGGGCTGACGATTGATGATTGCAACATGCATATTGATGCAAATGAAGGATGATGCCGCAATTGGCCATATCGGCCAAACATGAAAATACATTGGCCATTAAATCACAAACTAGACCTCGCCCCTATAGTCCCGGTATACCATTGAGATCGCAAGAAGATGTAGATCATTCTACATATGTTTATATCTCCTATGACGTTTGTGTCAAAAGTTAGTTTTACACGTATATTCCACGCGTAATTCGAGCCCGCTAAGAAAAAATCGATTTTACGCGATGTGTGCATTGTAAATTTGTAAAGAAACACAACTTATCCGATATCTTATCAGCAGATAATAACGAAGAGGGTGATATGGTAAATGATAATACAATGGATAGTCAATCTGATAATAATAATGACGAGCAGCATGATATTGCAAATGATATCGATGAGCAATCTGCCAACGATACTACCTGTGCTGTGCGTGAGCCTATGAAAGAAGAGAAAGAGGGAGATAATATCGATTCATCTACAGACAATAGTACTGCTGCTGATATAACAGCAAACGCACAGGATATATTGCAAGTTAGCAATTTAGAAACCAATAATACAACTGCTGAAATATCGGCAACTGCTCAGGAGATACTTCAAGTTACAATAGCCGATACCGATGATAATAATAATCAATCTTCTGCAATAGAAGAGGACATTGTAGAACAGCCTCTTGATAAAGTAATTGTAGAGGAAGATGATAATAAAGTTGATCAGCAGCCGTGTGCAGATATGTCAAATAATAATGAGGATGATATTACACCGAATGCACATAATATTTTACAAGTTAGTGGTGTTATAAATCAAAAAGCAGATACAACAGATGAACAACTTCCTCCTCCTCTTGAGGAGAATGGAGATCAAAATGAGGATATCCCTACTCAAAACGAAGTTAAAGAGTATATTATGCCACCTTTGATTGAGTCTTCTACTACAAATAATACACCCAATATATCAATGACCATGCCAGACATGTCAATGATTGCTCAACAAACATCAATAGATGATGATGCGACTGCTGATAGTTTAATGGTTGCCGAAGTATTACAACGACGGAGTTATGATGAAGGCATTGTTACACATCAAAATGAAGAAACAACAGCCAATTTTCCTACACAAGAGGCTACCAATAACACAGACAGCGCAGGAGATATAAATCTGGACACTTTTATTGAAAGTAGTAATGATAGAGAGGAAGAAGCAAATGCTTTGGCGGCCGTATCTCCACCAATAATGGAAGAAGATGACGATGATGGTGATACAGATACAGATGGAGATACAAGATATACAGATGGAGAAAGGACACTAGCAACACTCACCACTCTTGAAGCTACAGGAGATAATACAGGATGTCATGACCTTACCCTCTCCGCTATCAATACATGTCTATCTCCAGTTCCCGATGCATCACGGTTACCAAAGAATAATAATAAACAAGAGTGGAATGATGCACAGACTGATATATTTTCAGATGTTGGTACCGAACTAAGTGAGGCACAAAGTGAGGCATCCATGAAGGTATTATGGAGATACATGGGACTCTCGAAGCGGAAATATATGTCACGGGTACCATCAATGAAGAAGAAAGAAAGTAACTTAGACGACGAAGAAGTGCAATATATACATGATTTACAAGTTGGTGATCATGTAATACGATGGAAGATGTTGGGATATTGTTATCCAATACAAGTTCATGGTATAGTTTATTCAGTTGGACCAGAGGTTGTTACAATTGTTGATTGTGGATTAGATTCATATAGTGATGGGGAGAAGGTAGGTATGTCCTTTGAAGATGATGATAAGATAAAGAGTGTAAAGAAGAAGAAACAAAGAAGAAGGATGAATATACTCACGCTTGTGGATGAGAAGGAGATTAGTAAATGGACAAAGATCAAGTATGGTGAGGAAGTGGAACTTAAGGTACATTCGACTAATCATGAGATGCAAAAGCATGTTCAAGAAAAGGATATAAAAGGAGAAGATGATGTAATAATAGAAAAAGAAGAAGAAGGTACTGATCAAAAGGAAGATGAAAAAGTCAATAGAAGTGATGAACAAGAAGGTGACTCCGACGAAGAGGGAACTGTTGTCAAGGAAAAAGAAGCAATCAGTGCCGAGTATAAAGCACTTGATGGATTAGAAATGGAAGAAGTTGAAGTATTGAACCAAGCAAAGGTTGATCTATCACCAGACAAACCTAGTCCAAAGAGAAGATCCTCTTCTTGGTTTGCATGCAAACCTAAACAGAATAGCCCAAAAAAGGAATCAGAAAGGGTACGAATGCCAGCCGCGGATTCTCCCGAGCTTGTTCTTGCTCGGTTGCGCTTCCTTCTTGAACACGGAGACAAGCCGTGTGGAGATGAAGATGAATCACATACCTTACTACCTCCACATCATTTACTATATGCCAACTCGGAATGTATAGCAGTATTCTGCAAGACTGGACGGTGGTCAACACTACAGGCAGCAATCTTTCTTCATTCATCAACTGTTGGTAATGCCAAGCAATCTGCTACGGTTACAGCACTTCTTGCCTCAAAGACTGCTACAGTGCCTGCTTCAGGAATTTGGGGTTTCTTTGGTGGTACAACGACTGTTAGTTTATTCACTGCACAGCCTTGGTTAGTACCAGCACTAGTTGGTGGAGGTGCAGTATATGTCGGATTGCCAATGTTGATGCTATGGAAGGCGAAGGGACATTGGGCTGAAGCTGAGAAGAGACTTAATAATGCCTTTTGGTCAGTCTATGATGCAGATTACGCGGAGGAAAGATAGTTGAGTTGTAACTGTATGTGGTGCTAGTAATTCTAATAACATTTATAATAATAGCCAAGTGAAGATTATCTGTTAGTTATTACAACAAAATTGCCCTTGGATCATTTATACTCAATGCAATCCAATGCTAATGGCAACCTCAAACTTATACCTAATTGAATCCCCTACAGCCAATAGTTGGCTAAAACATCTTCATTATTGGACCAATTCCCTTTCCTCAATCCATATTAAATGCCAGCCAAAGTTAGTTTGAATTGGCCCGATGACTTCTTTGACTTTATTCTCTTTTGTAAAGATTGCTTTATCAAATGCAGGTACCCTTTGTAAGAGAAACAATGTATGTTATAGAGGTATTATGAGTGAGATGTACACATCATATGTATATGTTTATACTATATACCGACTATCATAAGAACATACACTTTGATACAATTCACACAAACATGAAAAACTTACATCATACCAGGTTTAAAAGTACCCAATTTACCTCCATCAGCCTTTCCACTGGGACATATCGAATGGGCCTTAGCTAATGATTGAAACTTGGTATAATTAGTACCAATTTCTTGTTTCATTTTATTCAATCGTTCTTCGGCATTAGTACCCTCTATTAATATATGTGATGCCGTTGCTGTTGATTTGGATGTGTTGAATATTCCTGTTAACATTATGAAGGAGATTAGCATGACAACGACTGTAACTGGAGAGAATGGTAGCGTTGTTCCACCTACTTCTATATCACGGAGGTAGAATGGTTTTGATTCTTTAGCGTTGTCTGCTGTTGCAAATGATATGCACATTATTGCAATAGAGAGGAGATGATAGAACCTATTATTGATCATTATTATTGATGAATGCTGTTGTAAATAAAGGACAAGCTGAATTTAAATATTATGATGGTAGGTTCTTTACTACACTTATCATAACTAATAACACTGACTTATTATTCGAGTTAATTACGGACTCTCGGCGGCCTGCTCTCGCTCATAAAATCAAGGATACCGACATAATGAGATTGAAAAACAAAGAGACTCGTCCTGTGTGTGTACCATATGTACCTAGTTCGTAGTGGCTCATATAAAACAATAAGATGGACCCTGAATATATAATAGACAGAGATGATATAGGCACATCATCCTCAATGTCTACTCCCCTACTTGATGATTTTAATGAGGTATTAAACATACGCGGTGGTGGAGAACAGACAATAACAGATGAAAATTCTTCAATTAACGTGGATGAAGTTGATGAAACAAGAGCAACACGATGTAGTGGACGATGCCATAGTATACCCACCTTGGTATGGATAGTAGTACCAATTACATTGATTTTCATAGCACAGTTTTTGGCAGCTGCTTTTATGCCTCATACAGTCAAGACTGATACTGAAAAGAATAATTCAACACTACCTCCTGTAGTACACAATGAAGAAGAAAAGGCATTACATGCTCATCCAATACGACCTACATTATTATCGATACGAGACTACAAGAATGGAGAGTTGGTGGATGTACATACCAACAATTATTTATACAATACATTGAAGTATGCTACATTTGATGAGAGTAGTGGTAAGGGTGAGAAGGGTGGTGTATTATTGCAATCTGACAAGAATGATATTAGATTTGGTGACTCTCTTACACTCAAATGGGATGATGACTCATATACGGGTGAAGTAGTAAAAGATGATGATATAATAGCATTATATTGTCCATCAAACGAGGTTAATCCAAAGAAATTTAAAGATGCCGCAACTTTTGCAGACGTCAAGGCTACACATCGTGCATTAAGTTCAAGTCAAGGACATCATTATAATACTGATAAGGTTTGGCATATACCATCCTTTCCAATTATTAGAGAAGATTCTTGTGAATTTAGAATGTATAAAAGTTCCAAAGGTACAGCAGAAGGAGTGGAGCATCATTACACACTCACTGCTAAGACAGATCCAATCTCCTTAACATCATCCAAAGATCCAACGGGTGTACACATCAGTGTTACCGGTAAGGTATCCGAGATGGTTATCCAATTTGCCACCGTAGATTCTGGTAAACCAATTGTAAAATATGCCAAGAAGAGTGATTTGAATAAGATAACAAAGACTGATGCAGAGTGGACAACTGCCAAGGGCGATTCAACGACATATGCTGCATCTGATATGTGTCAGCCTCCCGCCACGTCTACTGATCCAGGTCACTTCACCGACCCTGGCCACTTACATACAGTCAAGATTACTGACTTACAACCAAGGACAGAGTATGAATACCGCGTCGGACTGTCATTTGGTCAAGGTATAAAGTGGAGTGATAAGATTTTTGACTTTCGAACATCTTCTCCTCCGGGTGTGATACCTCATAACAACTCATCACATACTAAACCTGTCATGACATTCTTGACAGTAGCAGACTTGGGTGTTGATGGATCAAAGTTCCGAAAAGATGCAGGGCCAGGAAATCCCAACGGAGTAACGAAACTTATCACTTCCATTGTAAATAATCAGACGATTGATACAGTACATCTCATTGGTGACTTGGCATATGCACATGGATCGGGTCATTTGTGGGATGCATTCCAAGAAATGATACAGCCCTATGCATCTCGTGTACCCACTATGGTTGCCGTAGGTAATCACGAATACGATCATAATAAGACAGTGGGTGATGGAGTGAAAGATCCAAGCGGTGTGTCCAACCCAGGAGGCTTCCATCCAAATTGGGGCGATGGGGAGTTCAATTCAACAGGAGGAGAATGTGGCGTGACGGTATCAAAGCGATTTGCAGCACCTGACAATGGTAATGGAGTGTTTTGGTATTCATTTGATCAATCATTAGTTCATACTACAGTGATAAGTGGCGAGCACAACTTGACAAAAGGCTCTCCGCAACACAATTGGCTGAAGAAGGATTTAGCCAGCGTTAATAGAACCATAACACCTTGGCTAGTTGTCGAAACACATCGACCGATATACAACAGTGAGACGCACCAGATGCACAAGCCTGTTGTTCAACTTGGGTTGCAGAATTCAATAGAAGACTTACTTAATGAGTATCAAGTAGATCTTGTGATTGGTGGACACTACCATTCCTATTTTCGATCCTGTGATGGATTATATGAGTACAAGTGTGACAGTGGTGGTCCAACCTATATAACTGTAGGCACTGGTGGAGCACCACTTGATGGCAACATGTCACAAGTTATTGATCCCCATCACTATACGATGACCTTTGACAAGTCCAAATGGGGTGTAGGGAGGGCAAGTGTGTACAATAGCAGCATGCTATACTGGGAATTCGTCGCGGTAGATCATAATAAGACCTTGGGTTCTATTATTGACAAGACGTGGATCATAAGGTATCGTTAGGACTGTATCTCGCATCGGCAAGTATTGTCTTGCGAATGAAATAGTGTTTAGTAATGTAAAAGCTTAGATCTCACTATTTAGATGTCCAACAATCTATTCACGCCAAAGAGCAAGTCTGATGATTTGCCTCGCTTATTCGGTACTCTCTTGAGCTCTTCACCGCGTCTCATCCACTCCAATGGATCCTTTCCTACCATCTTCTCTAACCCAACTTGTTCTGTCAAATTGTTTTGGCGGCATATAAGACGAATCTTCTTCAGACTCTTCTCTCCAGGCGGTGATCCATGCTTGTCAATACATTCCTTGATAAGCATTAAAGCGGAGCCGAGTTGATTTTGTTTACCATAATGCTCAACCATTGTCCCGTATGATAAGATGTCAAGTGACCTACCTTCCTTCTCAATATCTTGTTTCAACTTGTATGCTCTTGCAATTCGCTTCTTCTTGACTAGCATTTCAAGCAAAAGTCTATCACTGTGGGTGGTGCGTGCTATACCATGCCTTTTATACTCTGTGTCATAGAATCGCAACGCCGGTTCAATTCGACCGGAGTTGGCGTGTACTCGAAGCATACCATTGAGAAGATGGGCATCAACGAGTTCATCCTTTTCTGCTTCAGCCATGATGTGCTTGGCATTTAACAAGTTTACCCGAGCCAAGCATTGAGGACTAAAGGCCTCTGGCATGTTTTCTCTGACAGCCACGGCCAACCTCAGAATTGAGGGATAGCCCAGTGTCCGAGCAAACTCGTCTGAGACTTTCTCAATACGATTCATGGGCAGACCAGGAAGAGTCTCTTGTAGTTCCTTAATGTGTGGATCTTCTTGCTCTTCCAAGGGTGACATTGTATATTGTTTAGGCAAAGGTACATCGAGTGGTGCTGATGGTTCTACTTCACTCAATTCTTGTGTTGTATCTTGACTTGATTCAATCTTTTCTGATTGTGAGTTGGCCCACTCAAGATAATCGTCGGCATAGATTGTCTCGTTTGACATTGTCGAACCCATGTTCTTGGGTGAGCTTCTCTGCATTTGAGGAGTGGCTCCTTGACTTTGGCTTTCATTCTTGAGATTGTCTAGTTGAGACTTGGCCATATCCATTGAAGCAAAGCTAGTAGAGTCGAGAAGATCATCAAATGAGGATTGTTCTTCATTGACTATACTCTCGCCACTGACAATTTCACCCTCATCAGGGATCACTTTTGTACTGCCTTCATCATAGTATGTTCGCATCATGTCAAACAATTGTCGTGCTTCGGTATCATTCACATGATTTGTTGATCCTTCAGCAATCAACTCTTCCTGAAGGTGGGCTTTAAACACTTCAAAATCATTAGAGGCCACACCAGGAATACTGTTAAGTTCTTCAGCATCTCCTCCAACTGAATCATCTATTCCCTTCTTTGTATCATCCATTAGCTTGTAGAATGCTTCCTCGTCAAAATATCCTTCTGCATCATAGTCTTCTTCTTCTCCTCCGTCTTCGCCCATTGGATCGTGTAAGTCCTTTGGAATCAAATCCTCAGCAAGTTCAAGATCATTTGTAACTTCCGCCATGGCCTTGACAAGAGCCTGACGATCTGATCCTGGTGGTTGAGATTGTTGTTGCTGCTGTTGTTTATTGATAAAGCTATCATGAGGAGTCAAGCTAAGCAACTCTTTTTCTTCGTCATCTGAATCATCATCATCATCATCTGAATCACTGTCAAAGTCATTACTATAGTCACTTGCCTTTGATGAAGCTGCCGCCATATTTGATGAAGCTGCCGCCCCATTATTCTGATTTGGCTTGTATTGTACTGTTGACATACCATCAGACGACGAAGGAAGTGCAACCTGAACACCATTCATTTGATCACTTAGCCAATCTCTAGTAACTTCAGGTTCTTGTTTCTCCTCGCCACCCTCCTCATTACCTCGACGTAACTGTAGCCTCCAATCATCTTCATCATCAGGATCAAACCCATCAAAGAATGAATCTTGTTCATCTTTTCTATTACCAAATCCGTCATCCATAATCTGTTGAATGTTAAACTTGTGTTTCTTACGTAATGCCTTGGATGATTTACCAGTTTTATCATCGAAGAAATCTTCAGCCTCGTTACCTTCAGGTGATAGACCAGCCTTTACAGAATCGAGACCAGGTATAGCCATGTTTTCCATTTGTGGTATATTATATGCTTCAATATACCGTAGAGAGTTTGGACATAGATAGCCACGATTAATCTTACCTGCCCACATACTTCCTAATCCTTTCGGTTCCATTGCCTTGGAGTGGGCAAGCATGAGTGCTGATAAAATACGTGTATCATTGCCATACTCTCGATGTTCATATGCCTCATGTTCTTCTACAAATTCTTCCTCAATTGATTGTAGTGCTGGTGCTTTCGAAGTACTACTCAAGGCTGGGGTCATTGATAATGATGCCCTATCACCCAATAACCTTTGTTTCTCATCCTCAGGTATCAACCCCTGTAATCGATTCAAATGATCTACACCACCACAAGTCCTCAAATGATCCATCCTACGAACCTTACTTGCCAAATAAATCGCCCGGGCAGTACTTGAATCACCCGCCGCAGCGGCACATAACATTAATGCACTAACAAATCCATCATCTTGTTTTACTTCCGCTTGTTCGGCCATTACCACAATCTTACGTGTTAATCTACCATGATACGATGTTATACTTTCACGTCGACGATTCTTCTTGGAATTGCCACCATTGAATTTTGATGCTACTTCATGACTTTTGGCAACCGCCTTTAATGCTGATGTGAATAATAATGTCGTGGGCTTGACACGGACAGTCTCACCATTGACATTATCTTGAAATCCATCCCCATCACCATCTATACTACGAAGTATCTCATCTTTACCTTGGAGTATACCATCGGCATTTACTGGCATCATTAATTGCATCATAATTTCATCTAGTAAATCAATACACTTTTCAGGTCGACCTTGTGCAGCAAAGATACGCATCAATGATCCATATGCCATTACGTCTGGTGCTACTGAATTTATACGCATTTCCTTCCATCGTTCCCATGCACGATTGGCTGCATCACTTTTAATTGATTGATGTACATCTATACGTGATATTAGCTTGTAGCATGATGAGAAGAAGGAAGTGTATGCTGGTAATGGTGGTATTGATATTGGCTTTGTTGTTGATGTTGATTGTCCTGATGATACCAACTTATTTGTAGATTGATTAGCCTCGAGTTTTGATTCAGCTAACATTTCATCCAAGACATTCTCAGCACCACGATAATCACCAGATCGAGCATATACATCAACTAGTGCAGACCAATAATATTCATTCGATGATACTCCATATTCTTTCCGTAATTCATTTACCTTCCGTCCTTCCCATGGTGACTTACAACATGTTAACAAAGATACATAGGAATAGGTTTGGATTGTTGATAATGGTATTTGTAACTCGTGTAATAATTGGAGTGTTGATGCCAAGCCAATTGGTGAGGTTCGTTTACCATGTGCGTCACGATGGGAACGGATGAGATCTGATATTAGCTTGTCTGATACTGTATTATTATTGGAGGCGTTCTGTATATCTAATGGCAATGTTACTGATGTTTGAGCTGTTGTTGTCTGAGAGGATACAGTTGACCTATCACCACTCTCAATCTGACCAACCTCACCACCACTACCCTTTCCACTATCCAAAGCAAGCTCTTCCTCCATTCGTTTCTCTCGTAACAATCTACCAACCTTTCTCTTTAACATACCATACTCCTTACCCATATAAACCGGAAACGGGCTAACACTACTAGTCAAATCAGAACTATTACCCATTAAATCGTCAATTAACGCATCGCCCCAATCATATGTCATTTTGTCTTGTATCCAACTTGGCAATGGCGGGTGTGGCGTGTCACTTTTATTGGCGGCTTTTTTAGCTGCATCTCTTGCTGCCTCTTTAATTTGTTCTTTCGAAAGTTTATTAGATTCTAATAGCTGTATAAACTTTGGTGATGCTTCAATTTTACTTTGTAATTCATTAACCTTATTGTAATATGCTTTCAATTGTTCTTTTAATAATTCTTCTTCTTTAGCTATATCAATTAGTCGTTGTGTATTCTCTTCATCTTCAAGTTTACGTGCTGCAGCTTTGGAATTTGGTTTAGAATGTTTGGATACTTCATATTCTTGCTTGCGACGACGACGATGGTAGGTTTTTAATTGTTTTTTAGTTGGTTTACGTTGTGTGTAGGTTGTTGATGCTCTATCTTTACGGCCGGCGAAGGTACGTTTTTGTATTGTATTGATTGGATGATGCTGATGTGTATTAGATGTGTTACTTTTTGTGGTTATGGGAGAGATTAGAGTTTGTGTAGGCTGGTGTTGGTATGTGGTTGTAAAGAATCGACTTGTGCCGATAATATTAAGAGAACTTCTAGACGATATCAGCGATATAGAAGTGGGAGAACAACGGCGTTGTCTTGATATTGATCTCCTACTAAGGAGTAAAGCTCGAGATAACATAATTTTTTGATGGTTGTGTGAGGTATGTGTATCTTTTTTTTGCAATCAATATCATTAGATCTCTATCGCCGCTACAGAAACCTCGACTACTGCAAATATGCTTTTCTTAACCAGTCAATAGACGCTGGGATATAAGGCACCAATACAAATCAATAGATGATAATCCGCACCGCTCCTCCATCCATCTTTTTAGGCTGTCATCAGGGCCACCACCACCTAAACTTTCAGTATTGCTGTAATGCAGGTAAAAAGACTGCAAAGGCGCTTGATATAATATGGATTCTATGCTATTTCTTCTTTTATATATATGTCTGCGTCCAACAGCAATTGATAGGTCGCATAGATTTGCATACGACTTCTCGGATATCTAAGTCACGACTTTACTTGCTTTATCTGAACACCAACATTCATTAAGAACGATATCTAATATCTACCAGTTTTGTTCATTATGTAAACCAACAGATGGCGTATCTCAATTTGTATTAATATGTGTTCTGGATTGTGAGGTAGAAGAGGTATAGGGTTCCTTCTATTCACAGTACTTTATTATAATATGAACTTGTATATGGATTTGATGACAAGTATCGAACCAACATCAACAAACATACGAGAGTTATTATCATCATCAAATCTCCGAGGTTTAAATTTGCAATTGGATCCGATTGTTCTTCAATATCTAATTAATGTGAAAACTAATTGTCAATTGCAACCATCATATGATGTAGTAGTGGAAACAATATAATCTTTCAAAATGGTTACATAGCATTAGAAGAATAAGTGTTACATTTGGAGTAGTATTCGACGACGGAGCTACTCTCCCAGAGATGATCTCATTACTTGCATGTGATGTTATTCATACAATGAAGGCTGTAGATTTAGTTAGTTACATAGAATATGCACCGAAATGTGGGACGAAATGAAATAGTATCCAACTTGATTGAAGTTAGTTCACCTCAAATCTTTGTGTGAAATTTTCATGGGCTCGATATTACTAAGTTTGTCGATGCACATATATTTAAAGTATATGGTCAAACTAAGGTATGGCAAGTATGTAGAAGGAGATTGGGGATTGGGGAACACTTTATATTAGACCAATACATCATTAAGTAAGCAAAGAATCCATCAGCACGAGGTGAAAGAGGAAGTACAATGCCTCAGCTTGAATTTGAAGACGATGAAAAGTACTTGCTATTATTATTTCAATTTATCGAATGGGCCAACGATGAATCACAAGAAGGAATAGAGATTCAAGATTTTAGTAGACTTGTTTCCATCAAACCGGCTCTCTTGAGGGTTGTTTATAATGGATATACTGTTCTTTCATATATTATTCTTTGTCATGGAGGTCGAGCCATCAGTGATCGCTGTCTTCTTGGTGAGTATAGTATTATTAAATTTCTGATTCAATCGGATCCCTCTACACTTTTATTGGAAGACGGCGGTGGAAATGTGCCGATCGTATTGATATCGGATACAGATTTGTGTATACTTATGCCTTGGATAGCAGCCCATTATGATTGGGTACTAGACCACGAACACGGAAAACAATCGGTGTTCATGCTTCTTGGTCGCTTTTCCTGTTCAAAAGATACTCCTGAATGCACCGCCACAATCATTAAGCAATTCTTTGAGGCATATCCTCGGGGTCTCGAACAAGAAGACCATGACGGAGACACTCCTCTCCATATAATGAGCAAAGGTGTTCAATGTGACGTAGATCTCTTCAAGTGGATGGCTCAGAAATATCCGAGTAGTATGAAGAAGGAGAATAGATATGGGAATACACCACTGCATGTGGCATGTTCTTCCTTGTCAAGACACAAGGGAAGCACCAATATAAGAAATATCTGTAGGCACCTCATTGCTAACTGTCCCCAGTCTGTTCGATCTTTGAATGGATGGCATTATCTCCCAATTCACCTCCTTCACCTGTTTCGATTATCTAGTCGAGACCCATTTGTCAGAGAAGTTGCTGTATCTTTGTTAAGAGAATATCCCGAGTCCTATGGTATCTCATCGGGACGTAGTATGGGAGGTTATGATGGAGTTCCAAAAACTTATCCTTTTATGCAACACGTCAAACCATTTTTGGATAAAGAGAAGGAGCTAATTGAGAATGCTAACCAGTTACGGGTTATATCAACTGGCACAGGAGAGATACAAGGGGCACTATCAACTGCTATCTCTACTACTCGTGATGAGTTGATGAGATCTACTGCTAAAATCTTCAATTCTTGGGCTTTATCATTTGCTCAAGGGTTGGATGACAAGGCAAATGAAATCAAATCTCAGCTTGATCATGCCTGTGTCCACTTTGATGACGGTTCCAGTTCATCAGATGATGACAGTTCATTGGATGGTGAAACCATATCTGCTTTATTGCATATCAGTAACCTCCCGGCCCCTCCTAATATTTAGTGAAGGGTGATCTGTGTATGTCAGCGGCATGAGATAGCCTGAGAAGTAGTACCCGTATTACCCGTCGTTAGTCTTATAGACATAATAATAGGGTGATAGAATTGCAATAGACATATAATCAGATACATCACCAACTTCTTTTCTGCTTTCCACACCCACAGTAGGATACCTATCCTCATTTGAGGATACCTCCCATCACTCTCTCTTCTACTCTCTATTTCTCTGGAAATGTTACCCGTAACACTTTTTTACAGAGAGCAAGTACCGTGGGCTACATAGGAATTCGTAGAGACCATCAACTCCCCTCTCAGGTATCCAATTTTGTACCCGTATATCCCCTAATTGTACCCTTTCTGGCTGAGTTTTAGACGAGCCCGGTAACATTCTCTGCCTACAACTCTGCTAAGAAAT
>Ga0214479_100083_pt1 | contig 55457 bp, 45 predicted proteins | sample M1_20Mar14CPVII9_5_FD_165054 | JGI IMG/M metagenome (GOLD analysis project Ga0214479, IMG submission 165054) | Marine eukaryotic communities from Monterey Bay, California, United States - M1_20Mar14CPVII9sort6BwellE14 | ecosystem: Environmental > Aquatic > Marine > Unclassified | place: USA... | reverse complement strand
ATTGAGCCAGAAAGTATATTACAAACACAAATGGCTCAAGGCAAGCATGCCATTCTTTGTTTGATCCGAAGTAAATACGGCTTGTGTCATTTGAAAAAACTTCAAGTAATGGACTAACTCCAAAGGCTACTTCAAGTTTCAACATTTCCCTTTCACTACCAGTACAAACTGAATTAGTTATATGTGCTAAGGACCTTACCCACATACTAGGGAAAGTCTGTTCTAATTCAGGGTACTCATCACCACCTCGAAGTCCCTCAGTACATCCATCCACACAGGTTTCTAACAAGGCCTGAACGAGCCCTCCATCCGCAAGATTATTCAATAATGTTACAACTACCTGTTCTTGCTGTCCAGCATCACCTCTAACTAAATGTTCTAACAGTGTAAACACTGCTACGGTGGGCACAGCTTCCTTATTACGGATTGAATTAATTACCGTACTGGCTGGTAATGAGCGTATAGTCTTTCGGTACTTATCAACACGGTCGGTAAATTTTTGGGCTGCATTTGGTTTTTGGGCTTTACGTTGCTTGCCTCGGTTCTTCTTCGATGTACCCATATCTTCTTATTAACTGATGTGTGTGATGCGTGATTTGCGTGATTTATACCAGAACCTCAGATATTGGAATGATGGATTTCTCCCGTCCATAAAGTATAAAAAATCTTTTTGTGGTGGTGTGTGATTGCAAAGATCGAATCAAGATATCAAATGCTATGGGTGGCACTAGAGATATCTAGTACAACAACGTTGATGATGGTTAGGAATATGGCTGAAACAACTATATGGGGTCAAGAGGAATTGTAATAGCATGGACTTCATCAACAAACATTAATAAACTCTATATTAATCACCACGCGCCCTTGTCCTCACTGTCCACAAAAAAATCTTTCTCTATCGTCAGGATACCCCCTAGCTAGCCTCCTTGCTTGGCCCTTGGTACATAATTGCTATGTGTGCCGCTTGACTGCGTGCAGTTTGCAGCAGAAGAAATAGAGGCAGGTTGTCAACATAAAGGGTGTTGTGGCGTATATGCGGTCCTTTAGTATCAATCGATATGGATACAAGACTATTAATTAGAATTAGAACTATTGACAAGGCCCCTTTATAGATACCGTGGGGTAGTCAAATACAGAAATTAGAAGTTAATGATATTTAATTAAGGTAAGTTAATCAACGGGCAACTTTTGTATTTCGAACCGTCCTTAGTGATGCAGGATCGAACCTCATGCTCCAAGTTTAAGATAACATTCTTCTCTTCATCCAATGGATCAACAATTTGTATTAGTCTAAACATACACTGATCTATTGCCTCTTCTTCCGTGTATGCTCTCCTCGAGAAGCGTGGATTGACATATAGCACGCCGAGTTCTTCTGCCATTTGGTATGCTTTAGATAGATTTGTCACATACAACGATATATGTACACCGTGATTTGAAGGATATGCAGGTAGAGATACATCTATGTCTTCATCTTTGTCATCTTCGTAGCTAAAGTCATGATGTTCTATATCTTTTGCAAGTTTACCATCCGGGTGATATTGAAATGTGATTGTCTGCCTTTCTCCCATTGCAATACTGATTGATTGAGCCGATGATAACTCTTTAATAGTCGGTGCCCCTAATACTTTTTTGTAGAACCTCCCTATACCATCTAAATTGGCACCATGCTCAACATATACTGTCAAATCTTCAAGACATAGTCCCTCTGATGGTCCATGTCCGTCTACAATAGGCTGAGCTCCTACATCAGCTGCTCGATCTTCAACAGCATCATCTGACTGGAGGATGCAGAATTGACTTCCCCATGGATCAGTCACTAGCATCATATTGTCCACTCTTCCGACTAAGAACTCTGTTTCTTTGAGTGCTGAGTACTTTTCGTCACCGTCCAAGTATGCTTTGTATCTGTTCATTAATACATCTAAATCATCATAAACCAATGTAATTAATCCATTAAAAACTTGTGCATCCGGTTTGCCCTCTGGAAGATGGAATTGATGCATTCCAATATTAGCCCATAGTGTCTTCTTTCCCGACTCATAATTCTCATACTTTCTGGGATCTATAGCCATACCAAGGAAATCAAAGTAGAATGCCTTAAGTGCATCGTGTCTACCCTTTTGGTGGTTTATATTGAGATGATCTAGAAGTAGTACCTCACATTGTGTATTATCACCACCATCGGTATCAGTAATAGTTTTTTCAGTTGCTGTACTAGTACTGCTCATATGAAGTTTACCACCGACAATAATCTTATTACTAATAGATACTATATATGGGGTAAATGCATTTGATGTGGATGTAGAATACAATAATGTCATCACTACCGTCAGAAAATAAACATAAGACATTATGAGTATTTTTTTTAGGTTGTGTTTGTTATATTACAAAGTCGACTTCAATCGCCGCCGGCTCACACTACTGATCTAAAGTGCTTAATGTTAAGCCTAATGATGATATACTCTGCAGTAAAACTACTGTTTACTGCATGCCGTCGGTACCTCTTGAGAGAGAGTTGTGATGATTGCATTCATTTTACACTTACTCTCATAGTAATTTTTGAAATTTGTTTTTGATTGGCACTATAGTATGAAGTTTCTTACAAGAATGATGATAAATGATAAGGGTGAAGAATGTATTAGAGTTGATTTAGAGAGCAAGTAGTTTGCAATCATACGTATATTGAGTAATATCATATACAATACTTATTTGATTTGAAGGGCACAACACAAAAATTGAGATTCTTCTCTCATTAAAATCTTATCCATACTTTCTGTAGCGAGAGCAAAAACAACGACAACAAATCACAACATGGCACCGTGTGAAGTATCTGCTACCGTTAAAGCTACCCCTGAGACTATATGGAGTACTTGTTTCGAACCTATGAAGTGGGAATCTTGGGATCCAGATTTGAATGCAGTCTCAGACGTATCAACAGATGGTTGTGAAGAAGGTACAACATGTGTATTTGAAATGAAGGACGGTTCTAATATACCGATAACCTTGTCCAACGTTGAAAATAATAAGAGTGTTGACTTTAAAGGCAGTGTCGCCGGTGGTATTATACGAGCAGAAGGAAAGGTTTTAATTACTCCTGTAGATGCTGATACTTCCAAAATAGATTATAGCTTTGCCCTATTGGGATTTGTTGGGTCCATTGTTTCCATGATAAAGAAGAAGGAGGTAGTTGGTGGTACTCAAGGTGGATTAGATAACATGGTCAAATTATCCGAAGAAGCACAAAAGCAGAAGTAGCTCATCAGATTGTTATACTATGTAAAGAAAGGTACTAATTAGAAGAAATCGATGTCACCTGGGACTGGGAAATTAGAAATAAGTGTGGTTAAATTTTCAAAAGAGGCTCAGAAGTGATGTTATTTGATGACGAATAATGTATAGAAACATGCGTTGTAGATATCAAGTAAACTAATTGTTGTTATATACTCTAATCCTTTTATTATCTTTTGATCACCCCCTAAATTAGTTTGCTTCCCACAATCTCCTGAAAGTTGATGTAATTGATTCTGCTTGGTTGAACGATTCTTCCACAGAGTCCTGCTCAACTGGGATAACATTTTGACCTCGAGCACGAGCGGCATTATCCCTAGCATTACTCTTCATCGCACTCTGCCGTGTTTGGTATGCTTGTAGTGTTCTAGCGTAATGTTCTTCTGTTATGTCTACCCCGAACATAAACCCCTGCTTGATCATTTTTAATGATTCGGTGTCTCCTGCTCTTGCTGCAATTGCAATGTGTTTGTAGGATCTGTCGAGATTTCTAGCCTGTGCCTCTAATGAACCTAAATTACTCCTTGCCTTTATATTTCCATTCATAGCTGCAAGCTCATAATAGTTCTTGGCTTTCTTTTTATCCACTTCCACACCATATCCGAGGAAGTATGTATTACCCAAGTTGTAATATGCCTCGGCACATCCAAGTTCTCCTGCCTTCTGCCACAGTTCAAGTGTCTTGACATGATCTTGTGGTAAACCCATATCTCCAGTTTCATAATAAGAACCAAGGAGAAGACATGCATCAGCGTTGCCTTCATCCATTAGTTCCTTTAATCTTTTGATTTCTTCTTCATGAGATCTAATCTTGACCTTGCAAAATGGACATTGATCATTATGTTCTTTTTTCACCACATCACAACAGCCATTGCAAATGACTTTACCACAACATGATTTAAAAGTGTATTGTTCTGTATCAATTGGTAGAATCAGTTTGCAGATTGGACATTGTTCGGGCGACGATGGCTCTTTGAATAATTGTTCATCATATAACTCCGCTGCACGTTTTTTACACTCCTGTTTATGTGCACGACGATGTGATACTTGACAGTCTCTATTACAATATTTGACTAATTTGCATGCCACACAAGACTTTAGATTATCTCCTTCTTTACCGCATGCCGCACATGTACTTGTCGTGGTATTATCGTTAGTAGACATGGTGTACTCTGTATCAACAATACTAATGAATGTATACACTTCCTAGATCAATACAAACTCTTGCTTTGTGCCCATAATATCGAGAGAGTCTCTCATCTCACATTCATAGCTCTGTCACCGAGCCACCAAGAGTAGAAATGATGCAAACTAATCTACTTACTATGGGCACATTCGGTATATCGAGAGGAATCTGAAATCTTAAATATTGTGTGATTAGTCATCCCTAATGCGTATATATTGCCATTTGCTAATTATGTACACTATTTACACACCCTGCCTCAATTCTGAAAAAATAAATGACGACGATGACATTTTTCTGACCGCCGATGGCTGGGAAATATAATTAGTTAGATCGTCGCCGCCATCAGCATCAAGTATGGAGTTTGTTAAGTCGGAGATAGCATCTAGTGATGTAAGTGTTTACATATTTCGATGCGGAATTTAACAAATGAAATTGTGTGCATATCTTATGTTCATATTATAATATAAAATTATATACATGTTCTTATCCACTCTCCCCCATATGCATATCATCTCTATACTGAAATAAGGTGGTTGTATTTTCAAAAACTTGGTGTGGGTATTGTTCAATGACAAAGCAACTGTTAAATAGCCAGGGAATCTTTAGCAGAATTGAATCAAGTTGATAATGGAGATGATATACAGAAAGCACTTCAAGTTATATCTGGTCAGAGGACTGTTTCTAATGTCTTTGTAAAGGGTAAGCATTTAGGAGGTAACGACGACACTCAAGCAGCAGCCAGATCAGGCAAACTGCAGCAAATGTTGGGATAAGTTGATCTACAAATAGAAACACATGATGTGATCTGTTGTGGCGGCGGGGGTATGTCAAGGAAATAGTAACTGTGTCTAGTTTATGCTTATCAGAGACAATCATGGAAAAAAGAAGAAAGAGGTAGTAGGTGGTACACAAGGTGGATTAGACAACATGGTCAAGTTATCGGAAGAAGCACAAAAGCAGAAGTAGCTTATCAGATTGTTTATATTATGTAAAGAAAGGTAGTAAAGAAATCAGTTAATCAGTGTTACACAAGGTAGAGACTGGATGATTTGGTAGATAGTAAGATAATTGTAAAGGAACCTTTGTTGAAACGAGCAAGGAATTGAAGTACTCAGACAATTGGAATAGAACAAGAAGGTCTCTGAGCATATTTACTTTATGCTACCAGAGATAATCATTAGCTACCACTTATTTCAAGTTTAAAGCACCACATGTTAGACCAAATGTTAAAGTAATGTTTACCAACAATATTTTCAATTCAGTTTAACGATAATATTCACACCACAAGTAAACGAGCATTGTTTTGCAAATCAAGCATACCAAAGTTCAAGGTAAAGTACATCACAAGTAAAAACGAGCATTACATTGCAATCAATCAATCAATCACACCAAAGTTGAAAGGACATCACACGATGATAAAAGTTCACACCACACCACACGAGAAATATATCACATTTTGATATGACAATGAAGATGTACTGAATAGATCACTTGCCGCTTCTCATCCTCTCTCCTTCTTATTGTTTTGTCATCCAAGCTGGGAGATTGGACACCTTCCTAACGCTTGAATCTGTTGTGTTAGCCTGAGCTTGAGAGATTTGTTCCTGTGTTGCTTGAACAGCCGGTGCTGGTGCGGCTTGAGGTGCTGCTGTGGCGGCGGTCTGTGGCGCTGCAGCCCTAGGTGCACTATTTCCATTTGGATTTGGAGTGCCAACGGGGGGAGACCATAAGCCGTAATGCTTTCTAGCCGCCTCTTCGCCATAATACCCGGCATATTGCCAGAACACGTCATAATAAGCATCATGAGCAGGTTGACCAGAAGCTGCTGGTGCGGGGGCTGCTGCTGGGGTAGGAGCTGCTGCTGGAGTTGCTGCGGCCGCTAATAATAGGAAGAGAGAGTAAGATTAGAATATTGAGTGACCGGGAACATGGTATAAAGATAAAGCAAAGGATAATAAAGCCCAACTCATCATAACTAAATAATATCTCACCTCCTTGACCAGCGGCAGCTTGAGCTGCATAGTATGCAGCCCACTCAGCTGAGTAGTCTGTCTTTTGTCCAGGCATCGCAGCCGCTTGTTGTTGTCCATAGGCCTGTTGTCCGTAGGCTTGTTGACCGTAGACCTGCTGCTGTTGTCCATAGACCGGCTGCTGTTGTCCATAATGACCTTGCTGCCCATACTGCTGCTGCTGATTGCCATTGTTAAAAGGCGCACCCGCCATTACACTCTGAGAACTCTGTTCTGCCACAATAGTCTCAATCATTTGCTTAACTCGTTGACATTCCGCGGCGCCACCAGTCACAGAGATGATACGATACATTGACCCAGGAGGCGCTGTTGGAGGGATTTGTATACGACAGCCAGTGGTGTTTTGCATTTGCTTGATGACACAACCTCCTCTGCCAATACACATGCCGACGTCCTTATCAGGGCACTAGAAAAAAGTAAACGAGAATAACATTTTATGGGTAAGATGTGAGAACATGAAATTATTAAACGCCACCGACGGCTTTGAGTCAGAGAGGTTGTTAAGTACCACAATTTCCTCCACAGGTTTACAAGTTGAGCCAAATATAGTGTTAAAGCAAGCATCAATCATGGCAAGGAAATGCACTCCAAAAGCATGGCAAAGTGTACAATGACAAGACGAGCATATGAAATGATATCATACTTATCGAAGATTCTTGTATTAATTAGCCTTGGTCCTCACTACATGCCGTACTTCCTTATTCCTTTGTACCTGTCCTAAATCCAAGGTCAAAACAGTTCAACACATCACAAGCACAAACACAACCATATCATCAGAAGCACCAAAAAAAGAAGAATATACTCACATTAACCTGAATAGTCGTATCTCCACCAGCACCAGCCTGATTCCTCATCTTCTCCGCTAGAATCTCCTCAATCATACTTTTAGCAAAATTACCACCCTCCTGAGTTGGATGGGTTATATTTACCGTACGAACTAACGGATTGTCGGCATCGGCTACTTGTGGAATTTGAATATTCGCCCCACTCTTCTCTTGGATATTACGTATCTGTAATCCACCCTTACCAATGATTAACCCAACATCACCATCGGGTACCTTCACGGTAACATGTGCCTGACCTTGAGATAGTGCATTTTGCAATGCTAACATTTGTGTTGACGTGTTATTCCCAACTGTCGCACCAGCTGCTCCAGCCGAGGCATTGGCAATCATACGTTCCTTGACCATATTTTCAATAATGGCTCGACATGCCGCAATAGCCTCAGGTGTTGAGGCTGTTAATGTAATAACACGTTGAGCTGTTCCCGGTGCCATTTCATGTTCCTTTTGGATCTGGACACGACATCCGGTACGACGTTGCATACTGGTAATACTCTCACCACCACGACCAATGATAAATCCAACAACACCATTGGGTATACCAATCTTTTCCTCTACCTGTGTCTCGCCAACTCCTGGACCATATGCTGATAAGGCAGATGATCCTGCTAGGATTTGTGATACAGGCTTGGGAGTGTATCCGCCAGCTCCTCCTTCACCATCACCGGGGTTCATACTACCCAATTGACGTGCCTTCTCCTTATCAGCAGCCTCCGAATCATCTAATAATTCCTTAATTAGTACCTCGGCCTTATTAACATTCTCAGTCTTACCCTCTAACAAGACATGCAGTGGCTCCTCCGGCTGGCCAGGCACGGGAACATCACCTTTAGCACCCTTACCACGAATAGAAATCTTAACATGCCCTCCCGACGAGGCAACTAACTCACGTTGCTTACTACCCCCGGGTCCAATTAATAACCCGACGTAATTATATCCAGGATTTTGATCAGTTGGTATCATAATCTTCTTCGTCGTATCTGATGATCCTGCTGCTGATCCGTAATGTCCTACATTATCAGTACGTGGACGTTTGAATGCTGCTTCTAATGCATCTTCTACACCACCACCTTCTCCTCCTGATCGTTTCGCACCAGCACTAATACCTCCACCTCCGTTGAGAGCTGCATCTAACATTGCATTTACATCTTGTGAATTTCCTGCATGAGTAGTACTAGTAGAAGAAATAGCAGAAGTATCAACAACTGGTTGTGGTTGTGCGACTGGTACTCCTGGTATTGCAGGTGCTGCTGATGTTCCTGCCAATCGGGCGGCTATTGTATGCAATGTGATAGAATGTGATGTGAAGAGATATCATGAATTGCGTTAGAAGTGATAGATCAATCAACAAAATCAACCACAACAAACAATCATTCACGCATATCAGCAATTATAAAAAAGATCATATATAATATATACTGATAATAATATAATTAGTATAAAAAAGAGCATACATAATATATACTGATAATAATATAATTAGTGGTAGATTGGTGGTATGAAATCATGTATTCCAAATCTTTGCCAATCGATAATTATTTTCACTGTGTATTGTAAGAAAAAAAAAACTCATTAACAGAGTACCATCATCACTTACCAATGGCCTTTGCCCTGGCTACTGCGTCGGCGTGTGCATCCATTTTGCAATGTTTTGTAGTAGATAGAGCCGCTAGACGCTAGATTAGGACTGTGTCTGCTGGCCAATGGCCAATGAGGCCAGATTTTTGGCCAAAGTGGCCAGCCAATTTGGATATAAATGACATATATATGGGTATAATATCCATATTTGTATCCGATAAGTATCCGTATTGCGTACTTTTGTACCAAAGTGGCCAGTGTATTGGCCAATAGGGGTTTTAAAGTGGCCAGCAGACACAGCCTACCGCTAGATCAATATTAAATCAGACACAGATCATAATACTATACTGATAATAATATGTATGCCCAGTGATATACCTAGGTTGGTGGCTGAAATCGGTAAATAAAAACGCATAACTGCAATCATAAAAGAAGAGCATATACTGATATCATAAATATCCAGTGATATAGATTGGTGGTAAATCAAGTTTACTCTCCATAATCTTTGCCAATCGATATTTTAACTCCCAAAAACTTGTGTTGAAAAATAAAATGAGCTCATACACTCAAATCACTTACCAATTGCCTTTGCCCTGGCTACTGCGTCGGCGTGTGCGTTATCCATTTGCGCAAGTTATTTGCTACTATTGCCGACAATGATTTGCCAAATTATTAAATTGATATGCAAGTACAATATCGACGGCCAGACCGAATCATTATTTTATTTTTTGTCCACATAAATCTTCTTGATCTCGCATCTTGCTACCACTCTCTTCTTATCTAACTCTCTCCTACTACCAATACTACTATTTCAACCATGGAACGTACATGTAAGTAATTATTGCAAGAAGGAAATTACAGATGTCGTCGTTTGTTATCGGCGGTGTTTGGCTGATCGATGATATCCAAAACATATCATGTGTACTTTTTTGTTGCTGTTGTTGTACCGGTATGCCAATGACTATGGTTGTTGTATGATAGATGGTTGTTGTATATGTTTGGTGTTTGCTGTAACTAATTATCTCTCTTCCTCTCTCATAACACATGCATCGTCTATAATCTCATGTCATTGCAACAACAACACTAAACCTAACCACATAACAATGAAGACATTATGATCAAACCCGATGGAGTTCAACGTGGACTCATTGGTGAAATTATCAAACGCTTCGAACAGAAGGGATACAAGTTACTAGCTATGAAATTAACTGCACCAGGAAAGGGACATATGGTAAGTCTTTGTTAAGACTTTGCTCAGCATATCATATACACATAATCTTAATTGATCTATCTAATCTCTATATATTATTGTTCTTTGTTTAGGAAACACATTATGCTGATTTGGCAAGTAAAAAGTTCTTCCCTGGTCTTATTGAATACATGACTAGTGGACCTGTTTGTAAGTAGTATGTGATATTGTCTTGTGGTCATTGTTTATTCAACTTCGACGCCGCTAATACAAACTTTGTATATGCATATCATTTCATTACATAGGTTGCATGGTTTGGGCTGGTAACAATGTTGTCTTGGAAGGACGTAAGATGTTAGGTGCTACCATGCCATCTGAAAGTGCATGTGGAACTATCCGTGGAGACTTCTGGTGAGTAAATATATTATACGATAAATAACTACTGCAATACATATACTAATACAAACAATCACTCATGTCACCGCCATATATTGTGTAGCATTGAAGTAGGAAGGAATGTATGCCACGGAAGTGATGCCGTCGACAGTGCCGAGAAAGAGATTGCTCTTTGGTTCCCTGAAGGTGTATGCGCTTGGGATTCTTGTGAGGAGAAGTGGATCTATGAATAAGTACATGAAGAAGGATACTTGCAGTGCTGCATAATATCCGTAGATCATGTCTCCATATCATAAGCTAAGAAACCTAGATTTGACGACAACAGCTAGCTATTAAACACAATAACCTGTAATGAAGTCTAGATTAAAGCACAGAGTGCACATACAGACTCTCCTTTCTCACCTCGTCGGGTGGAAAAAGATACCTATCTTGTGATGGGAATAAAGTCGTCATGAAAATGGGCGCTATTGCTATCATTAATGCTAACTTATGTGCTACTACATCTCATACAATAATTTGCAATATATACAAAAAAGATGGTACACTGCTCGATAGTACTAAAGTTTGCGAGACTACTACAACTACTCGCCTTCTTCGCGATATACTTACTCGACAATAGTATCATATATTGTAATGCTCTTAATGTTTTAGTTGTTGGGGGGAGCGGTAGAGTCGGAGGTTCAACTGTTAGATGGTTAAAGACCCTCTCCGATAGGAAGGAACAGCCTATATCGATAACTGTGGGAGGTAGACGAATAAGTGCATATGAGATAGCCAAGAAGAATAAAGTCATTCCAGAAAATGGTGTAGACTTTCTTCCCATGGACATCGACGGAGATACATCTATATTGCAACAAGCATTACAAAGTTGGAAGTCATCGTGTACATCTGATGATTGTTTAGTAGTTCATACAGCAGGACCCTTCCAAGGAAGGAGAGATCCAATATTATTATCATCATGTATTGAATTGTCGATTGACTACTGTGATGTATGTGATGAGTGGGAATTAGCAGAAGTATCAAAAGTTGATTTAGATGAGAAAGCAAAAGAGAAGGGAATATCAGCTGTTGTGTCATGTGGAATATGGCCTGGTGTATCTGCATTAATGGCAACAGAAGGAGTTCAACAATTGAAGCAAGACTCATCCGAGGAAGTGGACATCGAATCAATTGACTACTCATTCTTTACTTCAGGAACGGGTAATGCCGGACCGACTATTGGTAGGTGATTTGACTACTTCATTTGAACTCTCATTTTCCATTGTAGTTACTAACAGAAGTTCCACAGTTTCGGCTACCTTCTTGCTTCTAGCAACTCCAGTGATAACCTTTCTAAATGGCAAGAGAAAAGATATAGAACCTTGGACAGAGATGAGAGAGGTAGACTTTGGTGAAGGCATTGGAAGCAAACCAATATGGCTATTAGATAATCCTGACGTTCCAACAACAGCTCTATACATTAACGAAAAAGGGAAAGCACCACCAAATTGTTCATCTCGATTTGGAACTGATCCCTTGCCTTGGAATTATCTATTTGGAGGTATGAAAGCACTGCCGCGGTCATTACTCTACAATCGAGTTGCAATGCAAAACTTTGCTCTATTTAGTGAGCCGATTATACGATTTGTTGATTTACTTGTAGGTGCAACCAATGCAATGAGGGTAGATGTTACTGCAATCACAAAATCAGGTGAAAAGAACAAGAAAACACTTAAAATGGCCCATCCAGATCTCGAACAGTGTGTTGGGTTAGCAACAGCTGCTTTTGCTTTAGAACTAGTGAAGAAAGATACTATTCAACCTGGCGTTTGGTTTCCAGTGGAGCTGGGAAACGAGGCAAGGAAGAGTATATTACAAGCATCCAAAGAAGATACACTAGTCTATGAACTAGGAGAGGGCTTTGATTAGTATATCCTTCAATTAGATATACCCTACACACTAAGCCATACCTACGATATATCACAATTAATCAAACATTGGTATCTACTTGGTATCTTAACACCTATCCTAACCAAACAGCTACTACACAATGAATAGTAACCACAAGTACAAAACTTGACAAGCTAAAAGCATTGCAACAGGATACATCAACCTTGACGGGGCAACACTTGAATTGTCTGGCATTTGGACTGCATCTCCTTCTCGAATAGACCTATTTTCTTAGATAAAGATGCCGCCTTTTGGGCTGGCAGGATCCATTTATCCATGCACATACCCCTCCACCTTTCTTGCTACAGGGCATTTGCTTCGGAGCAGAGGAACAATCTACTTCCTCTCCATCATCCTCGCTTGTATCCTCAGAGTCTTCAGTTTCCTCGGTTGTTTCCTCGGAGTCTTCTGATTCGCCGCTACTTGATCCCTGTCCTTGATTACCTTGGTTTGGTTTTACCTTTCCTACTGATCCACTCCCTTGTGGTTTGTTGCCTCCCCATGGCTTGTCCAGTTTGTTGGGTTTATTACCGCCCCATTTACCTCCCCCTTGACCTTGTCCACCTCCTCCTGCCTGTTTATCAGGCTTGAAAGGCTTATTGGGTTTCAATTTACCTCCACCATTTCCGGTTCCTTTCCCCTGTCCTTGTCCACTACTTTCCGACACACTTCCTCCAGAGGATTGCAAAATACTACCTCCCGCCACACCACCTCCCAAGGATATACCTCCTAATCCATCTGACGAAGGTCCACAGGAGACACCATTCCATGAACATATACCACCCCACTTATTATTACACTGGTTTTCCTTTAATATAGTGGTACAATTTTTCTCTTCTCCATCACCACTATCCTCCGTCGTCATATCTTCATCATCTTCGGTATCTTCACTACCTTCTGTGGTTTCACTCTTACCATATGGGCACTTTCGAGCCTTCTTCTTTGCCTGTTTTCTCACACGTTTAAAATCTTGTTTTGATATACCTAATGTTTTCATTTGTTTGACTGCCATGTTGACACATTTCATGTACGATCCTCGTTCTATCCCTTCGATGCATGGACATTGTGTTTCTATATCTTGTGCATTGACAAAGATTGATTGTATGGTACTAAAAGTATAGGCAATCGATAGTATAATTGCAATCTTCATCCTATATATTTATTCTGTATATTACATCACAACAAGCATAGCAACCTACAAAAGCAGCAAGTGGTAAGTAGGTGGGGCCTGGGGCAGTCGAGTAGACTGCCGGTGTGCCTTCTCGAGAAGGCCCACAAATAATACTGCTCATTCAGTACTAATTCATTGCAAAAGGATACCATGGGCTTACAGAGTACATATCCTACCTTCAATACAAATTACAAAATCTCTACAAAAAGAGGGAAGAGTTAAGAGTGATACTACGAAGTATATTAGAAAGTATATATTACGGATATTTCTATATCTTTATCAATATACATTCGTTTTTCTAGGCAGTCATCGGCGGCAGATCCAATCGTCACACAAAAACACATAAGATATGTACAAAATATCATTTTCCATCTTGTTGACATCAGTGGTCCATCTGTATGTTGCAATTGCATTTCAAACACCTCGACCTCAAACAAAGGTTGGTATTGTTACACATAGAACACAAGATGTATCAATATTAGGTTCTTCGGTATCGCCCACCAAGAATCATCATTGTAGACAACCACTACATCAATTGCAAGCTACAACGAACAAAGAAGATACCAACTCCAAAACAACAACAACAGATGACGATGATAAACCATCATCATCACACAACCCATTAAAACAAGCATACCATCTATACATAGACTACTTTGATAGATTATGGTCAGACACAGACGTGAATCAACGTCAAAAATTAGCAAAGGAACGTGCCACGGAAAGTATATTACATGTAAAGAATATGGTAAGTTCCAATGGTAAAGGTGTTGGTGAGGAATATTTATGGAAAGAGAATAATGAAGGAGAAGAGGAGGAGACTGCAGTATTTGCAGATTTAGATGAGACTGTACGACAACAAATGGAAGAGTCTTGTGATTTAATGTTAAAACAATTGAATGATTCATCTTCAAACAAGAAAAAGAAGAAGAAAAAGAAGAAGGTATTATTAGAGAAAGAGGTGGTTGTTGCAGCAGCAGCAGCAGCAAAACCTAACGAGATTGAGGAAATAGCAGCAGTGAAGACAATAGTCGAAGAAGTTGATATATCTCCTCTTCCACTAGAAAAAAAGAAGAAGAAAGGCGGCAGGTCAGTATTATTCGGTGCAACAATGGGTCTCGCCGTGGCCGGGTGGGTATATTCGGGTAATTACATCTTCACAGCACTCTTTACACTAATGACAGCCTTGGGTCAATTGGAGTATTATCGCATGGTAATGAATACGGGCGTATATCCCGCACGTCGGATTAGTGTATTAGGTGCATGTGGGATGTTTGTTACTGCATTATTCGCACCTGACTTACATCAAATTACTTTACCAGTTGTTAGTACATGGGCAATGATGTGGTTCCTTTTAAAGAGAAGTAGTATTAGTTCCATTAGTGAAATTGCAACAACGTTTACGGGTATGTTTTATTTGGGGTATATTCCCTCATTTTGGGTTCGTATACGACAACTTGGAGGAGATATCGTACAACCCACTCGATTAGCACCACTTGTGAAACCCATCCTTGACTTTCTTGGACAAAAAAAGCTACCAGCTTTTCTACCCAAAACTATAAAGTTCCCTATTACGGAAGGAGCCAACTTCATCTTCTGGACGTGGCTGTGTATTGCATTTAGTGACGTCGGTGGGTACTTTGCAGGTAGGAAATTTGGCAAAACAAAGCTGGGCGCTATAAGTCCAGCAGCGGGAAAGACTAGTCCGAATAAGACAGTTGAGGGTGTGATTGGTGGATGTGCATTCAGTTTGGTGTTGGCTACACTTGGGGCTTGGATACAAAAATGGCCATATTGGTTTGTATTGGGACCTATTCATGGGGTAATGTTAGCATTATTAGGATTAGTTGGCGACTTGACGGCAAGTATGCTCAAGAGAGATGCAGGTTTGAAGGACTTTGGAGATTTAATCCCCGAGCACGGTGGAATTATGGACAGAGTAGATAGTTATATCTTCACGGCACCATATGGTTGGCTTTTGTGTTCGTACGTCATACCACTACTGCAGAAACTTGCGGATTCAAGAGCTGCCGCCGCGGTATTGGCAGTGTGAGGTGCCTTGTCATATGGACCGGGTGTAGCACTTAGCTGAGAGATGAAGTTGTATAATAGAAGATTTATGTAAATGATAGATAGTAGGGTTGGGGAATCCTTCTAACACTTGCTAATGCCCGAATTAAGATGATTATCCTATGTATATTGGACCTTCGTTGGCTTGTACTCGTTCTTCACTCCTATCACAAACAATTTCTATCACTCATATTCCCTTCAAAAATGAAACAGACCATATCTCTTGTTTACCAGTACTTGTATGTAGATCTAGCAGAATCAATTAGCTTGCCTGGGGCGGAATAGATACCAGTCTTCTCGTCAATGTCATCAAATACCTTTTTCGTCTTTGCACTTGACTCTTTGGCATTGTCTAGAATATCAGCAATTCCCTTCTGTGCTCTCTTCAACTTCATCTCACCCTCATTTGTGTATTTGATTTCAATTGGATACTCACTAAGGTCTGAAACTTCATAGATGTTACTCCATGCGGCATATCCCAAGGCCAATGCAGGAGCCAATAGATTAGGATGGAAGAGCATATTATTCTCAACAATTGGATTACCAGTAAGTGCCTCCCAGAATGCAAAGTATGTAATCCCAAGCATGGCAACACGTCCATGACTTAATTCAACATCACGCAATCCCTTACGTCCCTTGTAATCATCTCCACATGATGAATACAAGTTTAATGGATCCCAGTTGTAATCGCCTGCAACGCCATACTTCCAAACTGCACTCATATCCTTCTCATGGATCTTACCCATGGGTGTACTTAAACTTTGACGTAAGGATGTCTTATATTCAACAAATCCAGCGGCACCCAAGAATCCCACAATAGCCACAAAACTTAATGGATTCACACCATTCAATACACTGGGTGCACATCCATTCTGTAACATCCATGATGGGGCTAGTAATTCACTCATTGGCCACCCGATGGCGGCTAACATTGCAAGACGGGCGTGGCGTACCTCCGATTCTTGCATGGCGTAGAAATCTAACTTTTCGGATAATCCCAATGGATCGAAGCCATAATCTCCTGCGTGTGACCCATCAAGAGCTGATGGACGGGGAAGGAAGGGAATGGCAATGGAGTTTTTAGAATCATTGTATCGTCCACTGTATATGTGTTGTGTGTTTTGTTTGTTTATGTGTAGATATATGTGTTGCAAAGAGAATTGCAAATGTGTTAGAGATAGTGTAAATAAATGCATAGCATATATTTATATAGATGTATAGATAGATCGAGCTCTCCCTCAACATAAGTGTGTGTCGGACTGCAGTATATAAAATAGACCGCTACATTTGGATAATTGCAAATTCAGCTGCTATACGGAGGGCAATCCGCTCTCGCGGTTCCGATAACATTGCCAAATGCATCCCCACAATATAATTTCATCATTCACACCCTCTTCATTTATACCCTCTATATCATATCGTATCGTTGATGATATATTATATGCATAAATGACGCACGAACCTCCAGAAGAACAAATATAAAGATATAGAATACAATTAATACTTACGGCATAACACGATCAGAATCCTTAACAATATCAACAGGCCAATCTTTCTCAACTGCCATATCAGTTGATACAGCCTCTACAGCTTCTACCTTTGGCGGAGTACTTGTCTCTTCTGCCGATGGTGCCTCGAGTGTTGCTGCTGATAAGATATTAACATTATTGGTACGAGTAGATGGAGGAGCAAATGCCGAAGTTGAGGCAGATAGAGATGCGATTAGTATGGCTGAGAATTTCATGATTGATTTATATTGTTGTAGATATATGATAGAGGTAGTATATATGAAGTAGGAGGAATAATGAGAGTGCTGCCGTCGTCTTCAACAAGTTGCTGGTTGGTTGCTGGTGGAATAAATTTGGCTTGACAAATCCTCATCATTCTGCGTCATTAATTAGTTGGTTTTAGGTTAGGTTAGACTTGCCTTATAGCTAACATAACTACCATAACTGCTGCGCTTAATCTCTGCTGTACCTACGATAATTAGACATCCGTGATTAGACGGCAAATAGGAGGACAATCAATACGGACGCACCACTCTATCGACGACGAAGAGCCCCAACAACAATTGCGTTGTTGGAGATCGACAATCTGCATCACGTAGTTACACCTGATTCCACACTCCGAGGTATTTTCACATGAACCATCAATAAAACAAACAAACAGAACATACAGTATAATAAACGACGATTTATAGCAGGTTTGTATAAACGGGTAGAGGTTGTATATTACTCTACAACACATAATCAATTAATTCTTTTTATAATACGTATATCAGCCCTGAATACCAAACCAAATAAAACAACACAATAATAGTATGAGATATCAAAATTACAATCAAGCCCTCATTACTCCATGGCTAGGTGATTCAAGAATTAATGAGGTTAAATCGCAATTGGGTGCTGTATATGGAAAGGATATAGACGTATTATTCATTCATGAAACGCACGCATATTTAACACATCATAATAAAGGCCGTTACGTCAAGCCTAGTGATGTTGTTGCATGGATATTTGAGAATAATCCTAATGAATTAGAAGATATTATTGTGCCTGATGACGTAGTTATAAAGTATTTATATCACGAGGATGCACGGGATGATATATGTGAATTATTTAAAAACTTGTGGAAGAGGGGTCTCATGGTAACATTACATGATGCATGGTTAGCTTTTAGTATTGGAGTTGCACAATATGCTGATAATGAATTGAGATATACTGCCATTGAACACGATAATTGTATCGTAACTGCGTGGTTGGTATTGAACGAGAAAACGTTTCCACTCGATCCCAACTCTCAAGATGTTATTGAACTGTGCAATAATATGCACAAACATGTAAGTCATATGATATGTACCTGTGTTTGATATTGTATTGTGTTTCTTCTTACTAATCCAACTCAAATCTTCTTTTATTACTATCTGTTAGGGTGTATCATTGTCCATTCCGCCGAATATCAATCCCATAGTATGGGGGGGTAATAAACGTCTACCACAATTTGCAAATATTACTTGTGTTGATGATGATAGCGTGGAAAGTTTGGTTGATGATCAAGACGAGAATGCTCCTAATTACAATGAAGTGGACGGAAAAGTAGCCAATGATATCGATAGTATGATGAAGAACTTATCAGTTCAAGGATGCACTCCAAAACAACAAGAGAAGTATGTGAGTAAATACATCAAAAGTTTTAAGTCTGAGGCGTCAAAACGTCGAAGGGATCGCAAGAAGAAGGAACGTGAAAGATTGGCTGCCGAGGTTAAGGCCAGAGAGGAGGAGGAGAAACGTGAGAGATTAGCTGCCGAGGCCAGGGAGAAGGAAGAATGTAAAAGATTAACTGCACCTTGGGAGGAGGCATATAATAAACAAGCTTCTAAAGCAGCCGCCGAGTCAAAGGAAGCGGAGGAACGTAATAGATTGGCCGCCGAGGCCGAGAAGGAAGCGGAGGAGCGTGAACGATTAGCTGCTGAGGAGGAAGAGAATGAGCGTGAAAGGTTAAAAGCCGAGGTTAAGAAGGTAGAGGAGGAGCGATTGGCTGTCGAGGCGAAGGATGGTGATGAGCATGAGAGATCCAAAGCTTCCACAGATAGTGATGATCCAGATGATGATGATATGTCTATTGATAGTGATTTTACATCTGATGATATCAAACTGGAGGAATTAGAGGATGATTTAGGACAAGCAATTGGACAGTTACAGCTACCAAACGACGACCGCATTGTAGAGCTCTTTGCATCGGCATTAACCAAGTTAGATTCGATGTATGAGAGAAAGGATATGAGTAAAGAGCTTACACTTTGTGTACAGGACATCTATAAAAGAAGCTGTTCTAAGGAAGACGACTGTTCAGCCAAGGAAAATGGACGAAAGATATCAGAAGCACTCGGTGGTGGCTACTCTGGTGAACTCCGTAATGCAAAGGAAATTGTTCTTACTGGGCGTACATCAAAGAGAAGTCAAAGTCAGCTTAGAGCTGGTCGTCAGCAGGGGGCTGTTGAGATTGTATGTTTGGATCTTCTACTTGATGGTAACAAACTTGGCAACAATGTTCAGGTATATCCAAGGTTCCTTCTAGAAATTGGTGAAGACAGGCGTAAACCCCATGAGTGTCTTGCCTTCATGGAAGTAATCAAAGCTGTTCACTTCAGTGACTGCGAAGAGGTTGAAGTTTGGACTAAAAGTACACTTCGAGTTGCATTATTTTCGAAAGACTTTCGATATTTTGTGGTAAGTTTATTGACATGATGATAATACATGCACATACTTATATTGAATGCTCACCTCGCCTACCTTGACTCTTCATTTGCCTCATCAGGACACTCTCAAGGCACTCAACCCCAACAAAAGAATCATATTTAGATCACTTGAAAATGGTCTCATGACGTATGATGATGGACTTGATCGAATTTCTGAAGCAATTGAAGTTAAGGAAACCAAGTACACCAATATCGAGAAGAAGATTTCGCGTAATAATGCATCACAGGATGTTCCTGTCGTTAACGAAGACGGCTTTGATAATGTTGAACATCAAAAGCAAGTTGGTATAAAAGCTGCAGAATACAGACTAGAATGGAAGAAGAAAGGTTGTCTCCCGGACGACGTTGAAGTAGTTGCCATAGGTGAAGGCAATAAAGAGGCTGCTCAGAAGTGGAGAGCTGCATTGAGGGAAGTACACAACAAACTAGACGTACAAGATGAAGACCAGCATACATACATCACCGCTGACACAGACGAAGGCCAGGTCATTGTGTCACAATCTTCTTGTGGATACTTTACACCGTCTGAAGGTATTGATGGTGTGGATCTTGATAAAGATGTTAGTGATGCCCGTCCTGCTATATACATGCGGGCAACCAAAGGCGAGAAGACAACAGAACTACACCGGGCGGGCAAAGGAGGTAGTGACTGGTTTGAGGGATTTCCGATAGATCAGCTAACAACTGCATACGCCGATATAAAACTACGGAAGATCAAAGGGACGATTTACATCATACTTGATGAAGATGTTGAGCGGAAAGTTAAATGTGCCAAGGGGAAATCCCACCTTTATGATTTGATTCGTCATAGAGAGGTTGGATCAGTATTCATGAAGTCACCCAATAGAGGAAACGAAGATGCTGTTGAGATCAGGATGATGCTTGAAGCAAAGAATTCATGTAATGGCCTGCAGTTTTACTTTTCAGAAGACTCTGGTAAGGATCCTTTATTGAGTGCAGATAAGGAAGCAGAGCGTAAGATTCTTCGAATTGAAGCGCTTGCTGAGTTTAAAGCAAAAGAGGCAGCTATCGAGAAAACCTTTACAGCAACATTATCAGCTTCGGATCTCCAACTGCACAACTTTATGAAGAACAAAGTAGTCAACAAGCTATTGAATGAGCATTTTCTCAAGACTGTTGTATCATATCAGAAAGTACGTAAAGGGGCACCAAGTCCCTGGATTGTGGAAATACTAAAAGAGAAGAATAAGAAGAGAAAGGGTAGTATTAAGAATGTTCAACAAGAAGAGTATCATCAACCCGAGAAGAAACAAAAGATTACATCAAAAAAATCAATAAAGATACATCATAAACAAAATGAATTAACATACTCCAAAACAGATGAAAGGATGATTGAGTTTGAGAAGAGTTTGCCTCCTTCCGAGAAGAAGCCCCGTCTCGCAGATGAGACTAAAGAATTTCGTGATCAATTACAAGACAACACTATTCCCAAGGATTTAGATTTGATTACGTCTACTAATAATGATACTGGATATAAGGGAGTGAAGAAAGTATCTCGAGGATCAAAGCCGGCACGTTATACTGTAAATTTCAAAGAGATAAGTCTTGGGACATTTGATACTCTTGAGGAGGCTGCAAGGGAGTATGCCAAAGCTTATTACGTTTACCAGAAGAACATAGAGCAAGAAAAGGAGCGGTTAATATCAGCTGAGAATCGAAATGTTTGCTTCAAAGTTACAAAGCCAGAGAATGGTGGACTTGGCCTTATTTTTGAGTGGTGTTTGGTGGCTAATGCTGCAAGGGTTACAGGATTAGTACCAGGTAGTGTGTCTATCATGACTCCTCTAACAATCGGAATGATATTGGAAAGTGTCAACGGAATCAAATGCAATGGATTCAAACATACACGTGACTTGCTTGTAGATGCTACGGGTGAAATCAAAATCATAGCAAAGCATACAGATCTCTCAATCTGGGGATGATTTCATACGCGTGACTTGCTTCTTGATGCAAAGGGTGAAATCAAAATCATAGCAAAGCGATTCTTTAATCCTTAGTAGCGTTAGTTTGATAGTTGATTGATTGTATTTGGTATTGTAATTGATTCTGTTACTGTTTGCTTGCTCACAAGTCAACTCTGTCATTAGATTTGAGATGTCCTTTTTGGGTATCTAGCATCTACGTATGGTCTCACCTATAACGTTAGTTAAGAACCTGTATATAGTCTTACACCAACGAGTAAAGATACCGAATACCTCGAAATGAGACATCAAATGATACGAGAGTGAGAAAGCTAGCAAGCCCAGTCGAGTCTCATGGTTCACTATTCAAAATGCAATTGGCAATTTGTTAGTAAAAAATACGTGTGCTTATCGGATGTTTCGTTTTATGGCCCTACCACCTTTCTACATAGTGCAAAGTAAAGTATAAATAGAGCTTCAATAGACCGTTGCTGCAACCGCTAATATCATCATCGGCCGACAAACCGCGGCAGTCTCTAGATTATTAGATATTATTGAACATAGTCATAGCCTCTCGTGAATCTTAACAACGAAAAAGGTAGGTGCCCTGCCAAATTATAATATCCGGACATCTTAACAACCAGATATAATAGGTATACTTAAATAATATACATCAGTAACATATATCAAAACAACAGTAACAAACATGTCGTCGTCAAATTGGTTTGCAAACTTCGACAATACCAACAACGATGAAAACGATAATGTCGAATTGCAATGGAGTAACTCCAACGGCATCGATGATCCGTTTGTCATCTCCGAGTACAACGACAATGATGTAAATGATACCTCATTCGATACCACCAGCTACGGCGGTGGCTCATTCGACAGTCTCTACTACAACAACTCCCTAATCCAAGCAAATAAACAATTACAAGATAGTATAATGGATAAATTATTATCATCTTCATCGGCTGTTAAATCATTATCAACCTCTACATTAGTTGGTACTAACGATGGTTTTAGTAATTGTTCGATATGTGGTAATAATAATCATGCCACATTGCGGTGTTCATATTTGAATGATGATACATTGCCAGTTGGCATTGCATCGAGGTTGGATGAGTTGCATGCCGAGTTGGTAAATGGCAGCGGCAGTGGTAGAGCAGGTCGAGGACAGTCTGGCTCATCAAACGGTTCACATATTGGTGATGTGGAGGTTGTATTATCACCTCAATCTCTAGCGTCGGCCTCTGCCTCCGCTGCTACTCCAATGGTGATTGATATAAATGAAGATGTCTCATTGGAAACAAACAACAACAGAGGAAGGATACCACGCACCCTCGGCCTCTCATCCTCAATATCAACAAAGAAAAAGATAACTATCAGCCTATCCTCACTTCTTGTAGTATTTGCTATATCCGTTGGTGTTGGCGTACATCAATCTCGAGTAAACAATTCAAGTAAAGATACGGCCTCGACTGTTAGTAGTCTCATGACAAGTGATACACTGACGATTGATTACTGTACTGAGGCTATACCTGAATTAAAGGCATATGTATTGGAAATGGAAGAGAGTGAGAGTCCTACGTATTATCCTACATACTTTCCTACTGCTGGGGATGATGGTAAGTTGTTTGTTTAGTATGAGAGTTGTATTCTTGAAAAGTTTTGCTCACATCATATGTCTCTTTTTTCTTCCAACTCATTTCATATACTTAGACGAAACTATTCCATGGGATACTGATGACCGTATCATCAACAACCCAGTCACAACCTCTCCTACTGATCCCGAGAATACGCCATCTGAGTCTCCGACGTATTATCCAACTGTTCAAGAAGAAGTAGACACCACTACCACCTCAAGTAGTACAAAGTTTTGTCTATCTGAAGCTGAATGTCGAGTCAAGGCTACTGAAATGAACCTGCCATTCTTTGTTAGTGATCATACTACCAAGGGATGTTACACCAAGAACTCCAAGGTATTTTATTCACCAGGAGGGTCCGAGGAGGATATGTCTACTACAGAGTTGACGGGTGTACTAGAACGTGTCTATTGTGAAGATGAGTTGCCATGGCAGACTTCAAACCTCGAGAAGGAGGTAGTAGAGGAGGAAGAAGAAGAAGCAGTGAAGTTTTGTCTATCACAAGATGAATGTCAAGCCAAGAGTACCGAGATGAATATGCAATTCATCATCCTTGGTGATCATACCACAACGAAAGGATGTTTCATGAAGAACGGCAAGGTATTCTACTCACAAGGTACTACCGCCGAAATGAGCACTACCGAGCTGTCGGGTATCCAAGTTCGTGTCTACTGTAGTAGTGACATGCCATGGAATTTACGTAGGAGGGGATTACCCGTGTCAACTACAGAGAAGGTGGATGGAAAGGAGGGGCAAACATTGACGAGGAGGATGAAGAAGTTGAAGTTAGATATGACCAAGTCATACACACGAGACGCTTCTTTGGTAAATGGATATTCTAATCCCAAACATAGAAAAGAGAGGAGGGTGAGTTTTGAATCCTTTGATCCATTTTCGATCCATTTTGTATGCAATATGAACTGCTTCAAAATCTAACACAAATAACTTGTATACGCCCTCTCTACTGTCTTCATCTCTCCGTACCCCAAGCATTTGGAACAAGATATTGCCCAGCAATGTAAGGATTTGGTCTACGAGGCATACGAGGAAGAAGATTGTGCCACATCAGGCAAGAGCGGTAAGAGTGGAAGTCCAAGTTATGGCAAGTCCGGAAAATCAGGCCCCACTTCACCATCTGAGGGAAAATCAGGCAAGTCTGGCCCCACTTCACCATCTGAGGGTAAGTCCAGAAAGTCAGGACCTACATCACCATCCGCGGGTAAATCGGGAAAGAGTGGATCATACAGTCCAAGTCATGGCAAGAGCGGGAAGAGCGGATCGAAGTGTCAAACTCCTACACCTAAACCTACCGATCCAGATCTTCCTGAGATGACTCCAGTACCAACGGTAAGCAAGAAGATATATATTGAATGTCTTATGGATTGTTTGCCTAACCATGTCATATGCTGATTTCTCGTCCTCTTAATAAACAAAATGAACTTAGACGAATCCAACTTCGAATCCAAGCAAATCTCCTTCCAAAACTCCGACGGTAAGTATACACAACAATGTAATATAATATGTTATCATCACCAGTCTTATACTAATCTTTTTCCATTTCTTATGATACCCAGGCAAACCCAACATCAAGTCCTACAATTGAAGATCTAGATTCAGGTTCTTTTCCACCAACGGTAAGCAGGAAGATATTGAATTTCCTCTGGTCATAATTTGCTATTTACTAATCTCCGCCTTCGATCTTTCTCTCTTTCATGATACTCAGACGAGTTCAACATCCAGTCCTACTCAATCCCCAACGGTAAGAAGATGATACTGTTTGCAGTTATTTTGTCGTACATTGCCATATGCTAATCTCAGCTCATGCCACACTCGCTCATGATACCCCCAGACAAATCCAACAGCTAATCCAAGCCAATCTCCTTCAAAAAGTCCAAGCAAGGGGCCGTCGACATCACCCTCTTCTAGTCCGACAGAGGTGCCAACGGGATCGCCATCAAAGCAGGTAAGGCTTCTGTTTATGTGCAAGCGCTGTGCTGTATCGGAATCTATCTCTTAACTTTTCAAGGATACTTAACATCACACTTGATATCTCCTGCTCTCTAGCCATCGTCGAGTCCAAGCTTGTCGCCCTCGCAGAGCCCAAGTAAAAGTCCGTCTGTGTCGCCAACATCGAGTCCTTCGGCTGAGGTAAGCTGCTTCTGTTTTCGTCGTCGATTCTATCTCTCTTGACTTTTTGAGGATACCTCAACATCACACTTACTCACACTGATATCTCCTGCTCTCTATCTTTACTGCAGCCGTCATCTAGCCCCACGATAGGGCCTAGTGCACCGCCAACAAAAGAGGTGAACAGCGTCTTTTGTGCCTGTATGGACTCCATTTTTGATTTTGATTTGATACCTTATCCACAGCCGCGTCTCTCACAAACACACAAACACTCACTTTTCATTCTCATACTCTCACAGCCCACTTCGAGTCCAAGCTTGTCGCCCTCGCAGAGTCCAAGTAAAGGGCCATCAGTTTCTCCCTCTACCAATCCAACAGAAGTGCCAACAAGTTCACCATCAAAGGAGGTGAGCTTTCATATAAGGACTAATGATTCTAAGATATGTGCACATATCTTGAAGATACCGTTTACCATTTGTATCAAACTAATACTTAAAGCACTTTCTCACTTAATCTTATCAATTTCTCTCTCTATCTTATCATTCCATTCATGATGTGTCTCACAGCCCTCATCGAGTCCAAGTCAATCGCCTTCAAAGAACCCGAGCAAGGCACCTTCGAAGGCGCCGTCTGTTTCGCCCTCATCCAACCCATCGTCTGCCCCGACTGGATCGCCGTCAAAAGAGGTAAGTTGGTTGTTTCAACGAAGGAGCATACACTTGAACACAACACGGATTTGTTTTTCACTCAATCACATGATATGCCTGTTCTGTCTCTCACTCCACCCCATCTACATACTGCAGCCCACGGCCAATCCTAGTCAATCTCCTTCACGAAGTCCGAGCAAGGAACCGTCTGTTTCGCCATCAGCCAATCCAACAAAAGTGCCGACAGGATCCCCATCGAAGCAGGTAAGTCAACACATATGTTATGCTCAAGATCAACTTTTTATGCGCGTGATACTGAGGGAAGATACCGTGTGTCTAATCTCATATGGTATTTCATGTTTTCTATCTTCGCTACAGCCGTCATCTAGCCCCACGGTAGGGCCTACTAGTTCACCTACACGGGAGGTGAGCAGCTTCTTTTATGCCTGTATGGACTCTTTGAGGATAGCTTATTTTCACAGCCGTCATCTCAAACATGAACTAATTTTTACTCTTCTCTCTTTACATCATTCATCTAACAGCCATCTCAGAGTCCATCTAAGTCTCCATCACTTAGTCCAACAGAGGTGCCAACGGGATCGCCATCAAAGCAGGTAAGTTAACACATATGTTATGCTCAAGATCAACTTTTTATGCGCGTGGTACTGAAGATACCGTGTGTCTAATCTTATTTTTCTTCTATGTTGGTATTGTTCGTCTCCTCTCTCACATCTGTGATACTTTGCAGCCCACATCGAATCCAAGTCAATCGCCTTCGAAAGCTCCAACGGTTAGTATAGTGACTTGTTAATTATCGTGTAATTGTTTGCCTTGCCATCTAAATACTAAGTAATTCTCTCTTCTCTTTCTGAACTTAGACGAACCCAACAGCTAACCCCAGTCAAACTCCATCGAAAGCTCCAACGGTAAGTACTATGGTATTGATTTGTTACTATGGTCTTACAAATCACATCTTATCTTTGTTGCTTCTCTCCTTGCTTAATGATTACTAGACGAATCCAACATCCAGCCCCAGCCAATCGCCTTCGAGAAGTCCAAGCAAGGCGCCGTCAACATCTCCATCATCTCAACCATCAAAAGAGGCAAGCTTCGTCTGTTGTTGTTTGTCTGAATCGAGTCTATCTCTTGACTTGACTGTACCTTAAATTGTCACAGCCGCCATCTCAAATATACGCTCACTCTTTTCGTCTCTTTTCACATCTGATTTGTCCCACAGCCGTCTCAGACTCCAAGCCTATCTCCTTCAAAAGCTCCGACAGTGAGTGTACTCATTTATGAAGTTGTATGGTTGATAAGAATACCACATATTGTTTTGTTGTATGTTACCACCAAGTCATGAGCTAAATAATCATCTTTTGCTTTTCTTATTACTCAGATAAATCCAACGGCCAATCCTAGCCAATCTCCTAATGAAAATCCTACTACCTCATCTCCAACAGTAAGCGAGGCGTATTAGTGTTATTTCTCATTTTTCTTTTGTCATACTTGCCATTTGCTAATCTTAGCTCATGTCACACTCGCTCATGATACACAGGCGAATCCAACATCCAATCCAAGCCAATCTCCCTCAAAAAGTCCAAGCAAGGCGCCGTCCAAAACACCGTCAAAAGCGGTAAGCTTCTGTTGTGTATTGACATTTTGAAGGATACCTTAACCTCACTACCACATTAATTATGCATCATCTATCTTACAGCCTACGTCGAGTCCTAGCCTATCGCCTTCGAAAGCTCCTCTGAATCCAACTGACGCGCCAACGAGCTCGCCGTCAAAAGCGGTAAGCTTCTGCTGTTTATATTATGTGCTATGTATTATATTGAAATCTTGAGGATACCTTAACAATATTTTACTCTCTACTTTTACATCACTACAGCCGACTTCGAGTCCTAGCCAATCGCCATCGAAAGCTCCTCTGAATCCAACTGACGCGCCAACGGGATCGCCGTCAAAAGCGGTAAGCTTCTTTTGTGTATATTATGTGCTTGTTTATATTGAAATCTGAGGATGCTCGTTTATATTCAAACTCATACTTAAACTTAAAGCACTTTCTCACTTAATCTTATCAATTTCTCTCTCTATCTTATCATTCCATTCATGATGTGTCTCACAGCCCTCATCGAATCCAAGTCAATCGCCTTCGAGAAGCCCAAGCAAGGCGCCTTCGAAGGAGGTAAGCTGGTTGTTACAACGAAGGAGCATACACTTGAACATAACACGGATTTGTTTTGTACTCAATCACATATATGCCTCTGTCTCTCACTCCACTCCATCTTATTTACTACTACAGCCCACAGCCAATCCTAGTCAATCTCCTTCGCGGAGCCCGAGCAAGGAGCCTTCAACATCGCCCTCAAAGGCGCCGTCTGTTTCACCATCAGTGAGTGTATACGTGCATGTGGTATATACTCTGTTTGGCTCTGTTCATTTGCTAATCTCATGCCATCTTTCTTAAACTCAGACGAATCCAACTTCAAATCCAAGCAAATCTCCTTCCAAAACTCCGACGGTATGTATGCACAACAATGTATGTTATTATCACCAGTCATATACTAATCTTTTTTCCTATTTCTTATGATACCCAGGCAAACCCAACATCAAGTCCTACAATTGAAGATCTAGATTTCGGTACTCCTGCACCAACGGTAAGCAAGAAGATATTGAATTTCGTTTGGTCCTACTTTGCTATTTACTAATCCTGCCTTCGATAATCTTTCTCTCTTTCATGATACTCAGACGAGTTCAACATCCAGTCCTACTCAATCCCCAACGGTAAGAAGATGATACTGTTTGCAGTTATTTTGTCGTACATTGCCATATGCTAATCTCAGCTCATGCCACTCTCGCTCATGATACACAGACAACCCCAACATCCAGTCCTACACCACAACCGAGTAAGTGCTCGTATCTTATATCTCTCTTTTCATTCTTTGACATATTCCAACAATACTGTATTTGTTTTACTCTGCCTCCGAAATACAGTATTCTCTACCCAGAACTGTGGATTGATTGATGTCACTCCTTTCCGAACAAATTGTTCTAGTAGAGTTTGTTGCTTTAGTAATCAGGGTGAGCTTGACTGTATCCCGAACGGTAATTCTTGTGGAGCAGGACCTTCCTCGAATGATGCATGTGTTGCTGCTGATGTCGGCGGTTGCAACCTTTCCACACAATATTGTTGCAAACCTTCAGCTCAAAGCAATGCTCAGTTGACATGTACGCCATATGGTGATGAGTGTGGTACGACTGGATACACTGCCATTCTTAATCCCGACGGAGTGAACATTGACGTAAAGGCATACAGTCCTCCCACTGCAGCTGCTGTAGCCTCAGTGGAAGCTCCTTTTGATTTTGAATCAGCAGCTGCTACCAAGACGGACTCGAATGATATGATGAGCATCAATGGCTTGGGATTATCACCAACATACTATCCAACGTACTATCCAACATATACAGAGGATGGTAATGCAAATAATGTTGCACTATCACAGAGCCAAATGATGAGTAACTTGGATGAATCATCAGCCATCCGCTCTGTGGGTATTGGCAGTTACTTTGCATCCTCTCTAGTTGTGATCATTTTGGGACTCTATGTTTATGTTTTGTAAGTTGAAGAAGACAGGAGAGGAAGATAAAATGTAATTTGGTCGTATTGTATGTGTTGAAGAAAGAACAGTGTGTGTTTTGAGAAGAAGTAGAGCTCTTGTGTATCAGTGTTAAGAAAACTTGGCTACTCTTCCTCCCAAATGAGTGTATCAGTGTAAGAGAAAGAACCGCAATGAAATATATGTTATAGTTTGAAGCAATCCAATCTCAAACAGAGAAGAAAGAAAAAGATTATTGCAAGTGTTTATTAATGTGGTTGATCTGACTTAAGAGATCAACCCTCCAAAGTGTCAAGGCCCAGAGAGGAGGCTCCATGTGTGCACGTGCACAACTATATGTCTTAATCTCTATTCTGATGGAACAACTTAAAGATAAAAACCAATCGAATAGAATTAGATTCCACATTATTGTATCTATTCACTTTACTCTTAGCATTGAACACTAGGTAGAGGTCGATTCATACATTGAGAGAAGTAGATACTTCTACTATGAGATCTCTAACTACTTATGTTCAATATCAAGCTTACTTTTAATATGTACAGTTGCAATACAAAATCGAGGACTCTTTTCACGCTTGTATCAATCTCTCTATTCCTTGACGGATCCTTCCAACATGTACAATATGCTGTGATGAAGCCGTTCGATAAACTTTCTTGACGGGGCTCTATTTTTCACAATGTACAAAACAATGCAAAGACTTGTAGCTTGGTGCTTCCACGTTCAACATGGATTGGACGGATTTGTTCTTGTTTTAGTCTCCACTTACACACTGCTGGCCTTTATCTACCACTGCCTCCTTAACATATAGATTGCATTTCCCTAATGGATATGCACACTGAGGCTACCTAGGACTCTCGGCAAAGCAGCCACATATTGACATGACCAGGAACAATAACCTTGCGCTTGGATAAGGAGAAACCTGTCAAACTTGCCAATTGATTCTCGATGTGTTTTTGATATTCAAGAACAAACGGTTCTCCAGCGAGCATGGGCTTTGCAGGCTCATAAGTCGGACAAATATCTACAATTGCCAACTGCCCTCCCTTGCGAAGTAGACGCCTTGCTTCATTGATAATCTTCGTCCTACCTCCCACTGACGATAAAAGGACAAGGGGAAGAAATCAAGGTGTGAGCTAAACCAAATTAATCATAACACAAAGAGTTTGTTCAGAATAATTAGACCCAAACTACTTACTCGGCACTTCATGGAATCCGTACATGACTGTAACCAAATCAAACGAAAGCTTGGGAAGTTTGGTATTCTCTGCATTGGCTAGACGATAGGATGCTCGAGTAGGAGTAGTACGGCTAGATGGGTATGGGTTTGTATCAATCACAGACATGGCCTCGGAGACTAGGTCATATTCATCCTTGAACCAATTCTCGATAGCATGAATGCCCTTTGACATGACGGAACGGATCGCTTGTTCATGTGATGAGATCGCTTGAGCCATTGAAATCATCTCCTTGCTTGTATCGACTCTGTGGCGTTTGATAAATCAAAAGTAATAGAGATGTAATGTTAGAATTAGCAGACTAAGGACGAGTAGGTATGAATACACGGCACTACTCAATATATGATACACTTACCCAACGACCAATTCACCATCATGAAACGCCGATTCCAAAGCACGAGTAGACATACCAACACCACAACATAAATCAACTACACGGGCACCAGTCTTATTCACCTTTGCCCGTAATTCATTTGCAATATTCTTTCGTACGTCCACACCTAGTTTAATTTGAGACCAAAAGTATATAAAGTTGTGTTAGGAACTGGAATGGATAGAAAGACAGATAGATCAACTGATGGCAATTTACTCACCTCCATATGCCTTCTCATCAATAAGTTTGGTTGCCAATGGTGCCATGGCGGCATGAAATCCACCGCCTAAACCAACATTACCAAAGGTATGAATATCAGGACGGTCCCAATAATCAACCTTGCATGGAACTTCCAAACCCAATAATTCATTCCTCAACGGAGGGACTTCGACGACCAATCCATTACCCGTCGTATCCTGAATGGGTTTCACCTCGGTAAGGAGGGCATTCTCCACAGACTGTTTCATGAGATCATTATTCTTCGTATCTGGTCCACCAACCTTGAATGCTTGTGCATCAGAAGAAAGGTTGGTTGCAATTGCTAGGACAATGGTGAGTGTTTTTGATGATAGTCTCATGATTTGCATGTATAGGTTTGTGCTAAATTAATATAGAATGGATATAAGTGAAGAACCACGGATAGAGTAGGATTAGTAAATATTGATTTGATATTAGAAAGAAAGACGTTATATCATCTTGGTCCACCACATTAAACTTCGTGTCATGTTGTCAATGAGAGGTGTCAATAATTATTAATGCCCAACTTTATCATTGCAAAAAAAAAATAACACGGTGTGCAGCACTTTATAACCCTCGCGTAGTTGCAATTTAATTGTCCATATTCTGGACTATTGTATTCATTACAACTGTCATTTTTTATTGCAATATCGTTACACCACAAAATCATTGCCAATCAATCAAATCATTGTCCACCGCCGCCGTCGACAATTATAAAATAGACGCCTCCTCACCTTCTTATTATTAACTGCCGCCGCTAATGCTGTTTGTATATTGTGTTCTAATTATATATAAATGAACAGGTGGCTACTCCTACTTTCCAATGACAAGCAATGCTGATTAATCGAAAGAATTTTTGTTGATTTGTGTGTTGTGGTGTTGTGAGAATTCTTCTGCTGAACCACTCATTCTGTGTCATTGCAAAAAAGAACTTTTGACACCTCCGACTTCGGCATCACCCCTGTGACTTTGGCATTACCATCACGTTTCCATCACGGGGTATCCTCTTGTTGAAGAAGATCTTTGAATTGATTTGCAACTTCTTTGCTTGCGTGGTGTTACTGATGGCTGCTATTGAGAGGCGGTGGTGTAGACCGAACAGCGGCGTGTAATAATATATTGCAATGTAGCTGTGGGTAGAGATACAGGCGATCGGAGGAGAGGAGATGGCGATGTGGGCTAAGCATATGATCAACCTTCATAATATGATGTGTGTACCTAAGTCACTTGGGATCGTCGTTGTCTATCCTCCATTGCAACTGAAGCAGTTGCGACCTGGGCGGCGTCATTTAATCCATTATCGACGTTCGGTATTGTATCATTGGAGGTGGGCGGGGAGATGTGCTTATGATGTGGGCTGGGCTCATCAAAAATCATTGCGTCACTGATGTGGTTTAAGTCTGCTGCTCGTCGTTGGCTGGGCGGCCGCCGCTCTCGCTCACGTGCCTTTAATTATTACATCGATATACATGAATTGTGTACATCGTCGGTGGATATGGCACTCGTAGTAGAAGGAGCCACACCTATCCTATTTCTATGTTTGTTGAAATTATGAGCTTTCTAATTTCTACTCAATCACAGTTGATTGGGAGTCTTTGATAGTTGGGATAAAAAGTGAAGCAATGTTTGTTGCTGTATCGTACGATACTAGGTCCTCTCTTGAAATATATAATACCGCCCTCTAATCATGCCCGTGTTTATAAACAATGTAGATGATTATCTCGGTCCAAGTCAGGCATGTGTCAATCCACTCTTTGCTGCACCGCCACCGAAGAAGAAGGAACCTAATCAAACAAATGCACATCTTGTAAGCAAAGTTATTTCTGATGACAAAACTACAACAAATGATACAACACAGCAGAGTACACCAACAACACAAAAGATTATACAGAATAGACGTATACGTCAACGTCGTAAACCTCGTACAATAAAATGTGAAGATGATTGCGACAATAACACACCGGCAATATCTGAGCAACCAATACGGTTAGATAATGATAATGAAAGTACAGCTCCGACAAATGTTATAGATACTACTACCACTACACATATACAACAGACACAGACTACACAAACAATAAAAAAGAAGGCAACAGTATCATTATCAGATTGTTTATCATGTTCAGGATGTGTCACTTCGGCTGAAGCTGTTTTATTAGACCATCATTCCATTGATAAGTTGCGTGAGATTGTTGTTAGTAGTAATAGTAGTGCTGCACCAACTGATAGTCAGCAAAATAATAAGAAGGAAAGGAAAATTGCATTTACAATATCTTCAGCATCATTGGCTGATTTGTATAGACATTTATATCTTGAGAATGATATGAGTAATGACGAATCGTCGAATGATATGACAGACGAAAGTCTACCAACAACATCATCTACAGCTACCAAAGAGTTACCAACACGTCAAGAGTTTTTAACAAACATAACATCATTTCTACAATCTGAATTCAATGCAACTATAGTAGTAGATGGTACGATAACACAACAGATATCATTAATGGAATCTGCATCTGAATTTTGTTACAGATATAAGAAGAAGACAAAGCAATCTATAGAAGATAGCAAGATGGAGGTAGACGAAGAAGTAACATCAAAGAAGAAGCAAGTTATTGATGATAGTATGCCATCAGTGGCATTATCATCCACAAAGACTAGATATATTAATAAACAACAATCGAATGATGACAGTGTTATGAAAGATGATGAAGATGATGATACCTTGATGGAAATAACTACACTAAGTCATTTACCCGGTCGGATAATTGATGAAGATCAAAGCGAGATTTCATCAACAAACACAGTATTACCACCGATACAATCGACATCACTACCAATGCTTGCATCATCATGTCCAGGATTTGTTTGCTTAGTTGAAAAGACTGCTCCGACTGTAGTGCCCTTGTTATCATCGGCGAAAAGTCCCATGACTGTTGCAGGGATATTACTCAAAACTAGTAACACCCACAGCACTGTCGATGCTTTGTATGATGACGTATATCATGTTTCAATTATGCCATGTCATGATAAAAAGTTGGAAGCTGGACGGGGCGACTTTGTTTGGGAGAGACAAACTCTTCTTCAAGTATCGAGTATGAAATCAAAATCAACACCAGATGATGGAAAAGAAACTGAAGATACTGTAAATGAAGTTGATCTTGTCTTGACTACCGGGGAGCTATTGGAGATTGTAAATGATGTTGTGGCCAAGCAGCATACTGTAGAAGGATATACTCCTTCTACCAGTGACATTCGAACCTTTTTGTCCACTAATAATGAGACACGTGCACTTGCAACAGCCGTTGCATCATCCAACAATACAATCACACTAAATGAGATGAACAATCTTGAATTGGACACAGGAGTTCATGGATCAGGGTCATATGCAGATTATATATTCCGTCATTCCGCACAAGAATTATTTAGTCATACGATACCATCCGATAAACCACTACCCTGGAAAAGTTCCTCTTCGACATATACCGCTACCTCTACTGCCGGTAGTAAGACTACTGGGATAATACGTAGACGTAGAAGAAGACAAGAAACTACAGATTTGAGGGAAGTAACGCTGTATGAACATAGTGATGGATCATACTCATGTAATGATAGGTCGAATGAAAGTGGTTGTATTATCAGCTCTAAACCTGTTTTAAGATTTGCAACAGCATATGGCTTCAAGAATGTACAACTTATTCTTCAGAGCTTATCCAAGACAGAATCATCATCATCAACCAAGTATGATTATGTCGAAGTCATGGCATGTCCATCAGGTTGTAGCAACGGGGGTGGCCAAATTGGTGCCAATGGCATTCGAGAGACCCCAAAAGAGACAAAAGAACGGGTTAGAAAGACTGTTTCTACTGTACCAATACTACATCCCAATACGAATAATTGTGGAAAATCTCTACCAGAATCACTTTGTGATTGTAACGATCAGCAACAGGGTTTGTTTAATGATTCCATCCTCAAAGGTAAATGTTTTGATAAGAGTTCAAGACAATTATTTCATACTCGATTCCATATAGTTCCCAAGTTGGAGTTATCAACTGGTGCCACTGCTGGTGTTGCAGTTAATGATACACATTGGTAACTCGTTAAATAAAGTGGATTGGATTTACCAACTCATACACTAAATGTTAGTATCTACTTTAGAGTAGGCCGGCAGTGGGTACCAATACTTCCAATCATTTAGTTCTATCTATTTAGTACGATATTAAAACAATAACAAGTACCCCACTCCATTATAACCAGGCCATCCAAAACCATCCTCCATCTTCCTCTAATACTTAATCTCAACTTACTTTTTTATGCCTTGGCATTCCTGGCAGCCCTCCTATCTGCACGACTAGTAGCATGATAACCACTACTAATATTGGCAACACTTCTACTACTACCACAATCATGACACTTACAGAAGTTCAATCGAGTAGCCGGATCCCTAGTTAATTCCGTATTAGGTGAACGGCACATCTCGCAGGTAACATAACTAACAATATACTTCCTCAATAAACTTTCAATATACTTGGGTACATATTTACCACGGATTACCAATCGTTGATTACCATCAATACTACCCTCGGTACCCAATTCCGCCATGAAGAATTGGAATACATGCTGGGGAGGACGTTGCATCATTGTACAAATCTCCTGAAAGTTAACCCATAATGTCTTCTTGGTACCCACACGTGTTAATTGGGGTGGTTTCATCGTACGGCGTTTCTTTTCAATTAAATCTGGATTCTGAGCGTGTAATATGTTCATTACACGATCTAACATATCCTCATAGGTATAATCTGCCTTACGATCGTACATATCTTCCTTCTCACCGTGTGCTGTTTCAAGTTCAAGGATTAGACGTCGCTGTTCGGCAAATTTGGCATCATTATCAACATCATTTGCGGTGGTATCACCGGATGATTCCTTATCTTTCTTATCCTTCTTTTTCTTCTTCTTTTTCTTCTTGCTCAGATCGAGCATAGCAGCCAACTCGGCTTCATCTTCGGCGCTCATATTGATATACAATGTTGTTAAGAAGTTGCCTCAATAGTTGCAAATTGCAAAAAATATGTGATGATCAGAGTTTTCATTGTGAGAAGTACTTTTCGTTATATTCTTACACATGGAATATGAATTTCAAATTGCTAAAACTTGCCTCGACGAGACAATGGTAGGTACGATATGTAGTCGAATAGTAAGGATGCATGTTGAATACCTCATCATATATCTAGTATGTAGAAGCAGCGCATGAAGGAAGACAAAGGTAATCATATATTATGTAAATGAAGGATACCAATGAGGGTATCCTCATTGTTGGGATGGTAATGAACCATTGATCATTCTTTTTAACAACAAAGTTATGTTATGATATACAGTATAGTAGAAAGGTGGCCACCTACGCAACACCGCATGCCCGAATGCTTCCTCTAAACTATATGCAATCAAGTCAACACAAATCTGCTTAATTTGCTTTCACACCAATTTCCCAAATGAGAACGCTGCAAAAACAACATTACAAAATGAACCAAACGATCATGTTGATAAAGACAACATTTACATTTGCTTCTTCGAAAGGAAGTCAGTGTGCTCCTGGAAGGGAGTGGCCGATAGGGCATTCTCCTTCCAAAGATCAGGTTCCAAGTATCCATAAGTATTACGAAGAGCAAAGAACAATGCCTTGATGAAGTTACCCATGGTACGTGTGTGACCACGAGAGGAGGTGTAACAATCTTGTACACCAGCCATGGTCAACAAACGCTTACCGGCAGGTGACGAAACCAAACCAGTACCACGAGGAGCGGGGATCAAACGAACACGAACTGATCCACACTTGCCAGTGACCTTGGTGGGTACAGTGTGTGGCATACCACTCTTACGTCCCCAGAAACCACGACGTACGGGTGCAACATTCAACTTGGCAGAAAGGATGGCACCACGAATGGCGGTGGCAACCTCAGAGGAACACTTAACACCTAGACCAATGTGTCCAGAACAATCACCGACGGCAACGAATGCCTTGAATCGAGTAGTCTGACCAGCAGAACTTTGCTTCTGAACAGGCATGATCTTCATAACCTCATCTTGTAACTTGTCTTTTAAGAAGTAGTCGATAATCTCAGCTTCCTTAACAGGGATGGAGAATAAGAAGATCTCCTCAATAGAGCCAATCTTTCCTTCCTTGACAAGACGTCCAAGCTTGGTCTTTGGTACCCAAACATTTTCGTCACGTCCGCCGCCTCTTCCGCGTCCACGGCCTCTACCGCGATCACCGCCTCTTCCACGTCCACGGCCTCTGCCGCGTCCAAAACCTCCTCGTTCTTCAGACATGATGTATGTTTTTTTTAGTTATTTATGAACAAACTAAAAGAGATGTTGATAGAGAGATATTGATGGTCAGAAAAAATGATGAAATGATATGATCACTTATACATATGATCTAGAGATTATATAGAGGTATAGGAGACGATATCTTTATCTCCTACTAGCGATAGCAATACATGGTAACAACTTACTTCTACCGGGCTGCAGATTGTGAGGTTACTTTGTTGCAATGGGAGAGCTGCATTGGTTACACATGTAATATTTTGGGCAAGTAATAGATTAAGCGATCACCGTTTGATCGCCAATCTGCTGTCACTTAATTTTTTACTGCTTTTCTTTGCCAGAACTTCTAATAGCAAAGCTCCTAACCATTTAGTGAAGTTGCTAATGTGCCGAAAGAACAATTGATTTGATTTGTCCGAGGATATCTGCTCTTTGAATTGGATTTGCCGCCGACATATTGAGCGTTTTGGTAAGTGCATATCAGAAATCTTTCACATGATACAAATCTATATCTTTTCGTTTCGTTGATGGCTATCACCTACTTACATCATACAATTCTTTGCATCATCTCACTAACTATACCACTCCTTATGTATAGCACTCGGTGTTTAGTATAGTGCATATTAAGCCACTGACAACTCCGATATCAATAGTTTGGTAAGAGCATATCATGTGTGCATATCATGTGCATATAATGAATCTCAGAGTTTTGAAAGTATATTTGTATAGATTTGTACTCATGCATTCTATTATCACACATCACGCAAATGTGTAGGTTGCATCATTTATCGGCACCAGCATATATATAGCACATAATCACTGCAATGAACAATACATCTTATACCCCGGCACCTCCTGCCGAGGACCCACCGCCGCATCAGGGTCAACAACATAATGCACAAGCGGCTGCAGCTCAACTTGCTCTTATGCAACAGCTACAACAACCCCAAGAACAACAGCAAATTGTACCCAATTATACGCCCTCAAGCAATATCTTCAACCAAGGTGTAGTGCCGGTTGCTAATACTACTGCAATGAATATGAACATTCAACAACAGCAGAATCAAAGTAATAACAATCCTCCTCCTCCTTCCCCCAATCTCTCAACAACTACCACTCCACAGCAGCAACAGCAGCAGCAATCCATCCAATCATTCCCCTGTACAATCTGCAAATATCCAAATTGCGATATACAAATAGTAGGATGTAACTGTCTCCTCCATGTACGATGTTGTCCAATACCAATACGAACGTGTCCAAATCCACAATGCTTTATTTCAAACCAACAAAACACTGTAGCATGTCAATTGGAATTACTACCGATGGAATTTACAGAATTAGATGAAGCACGACGTCTATCGGACATTGCGGATAAGGCAACAGCAAAGGCTAAAGAGAAGAGTCGAGCACGGAAGAAGGCCAAGTTGGAAGGTGGATCATCAATTATGAGTAATGCTTCTGGGATTGTTGATGCCATGATGAATGATACTGTGAGTAACATCTTGTGTATATATCTTTATTTCTGTGTGTGCCTACTTTACCCTGCTTCTAGCTAATGCATATCATATCTTTTCCCGTCCATAATATTATCATATGTATTTCAGCCTCAGCCACAAGCACCCAATAGTTCCGACTTGCGTACTGGACGATGGACAACAGAGGAAACTGCCTACTGTGATAAGCTTATACAAAAGTTCATGGCAGGTCGTCTTCCATTACCCGAGGGTATTAAGCTCAATGAGTTCTTATCCAACATGCTCAAGTCGAAACAATCAAGATTAACAAAGAAGATGAAGAATGCCAAGTTAAGTAGTAAAACATTCAAACGTACCACGGGATACTTAACAGACGCGATTGAGGGAAGTGAGTTTAGTGAAAGTGAAAATGCCTTCTTCAACTCATTAAATAATACCTTAGATCGGAGTGAGATTAAGTTTCACATGCAAAAAGAGTGGAGGGAGACGTTCAGTACATATTGTGTCTCATATGGTCAACAATTGAATGTTGATAGATGGTTAGAATCTGTTGAAGAAATGGAAAGACGTGTAAATAGAGCCAGGGATGCTGAACGGAGTATACGACGGAAAATGATGATGGGTAATGCAATGAGACAGGATTTACAGAATCCTGATAGAGGTGTAGTGATTGTGAATGATAAACCTACACTACAACAACAACAACAACAGAATCAGCAGCAATCCTCGAATAATCAAATGTTTCACAATCCAAATGCCAACGCTTCTTCTACACCCATGATGATGCACAATAATAATAACTTGATGCAACCAACCATTACAACAATTGATGATGATAATGCACAATCTCAAAGTATGGGGTCGCCATTTCTACACAGAATTATGCTTTATATACAACGCAACCATATCCCATTTGAATATATTGATGCATGGGTACCATCATTTGTTCCCGATGCATCAGCAGCAGAGACGGCTCCATCAGAAAGTAGTTCAGTGGCAGGATCTGATACTGGCAAACAAATAGAAGAAAAGACCAAGTGTCGATTATGCTTTGCTGGTTCAACAGTGGCAAAACAAGTTATTGTGGGAGATAATGCCGCCGGTAAAACAAGACGAGCGGTACCAATGTCTGCTGATGAGCAATTTAATCTCTCGGCATTTGGAGACTATTCTGAAAGTTTCTCTTTCGATGTTGGATGTGGATTACCAGGAAGAGTTTATCACATGGGAGTTCCAACATGGGAACAGAGTGTTCATAACGCTCCTTTACATCACTTTGAGAGGGTAGGTGGGGCACAACAATGGGGAATAAAGACTGTCGTTGGCATCCCTGTCCCATCTCCTAATGTAGGAAGGGTAGTGGTTGTATTATATTCAAGGCATGATCGGAGTAAGGATCATGATTTGGTTATTAGACTAACTGAAGAGTTTTCTCGGTTACTACCTAGCCCGAAATGGAAATTGATTGTCGATATCGGGCGTCAACCACAGACTGCAGCTCAGCAGCAAGCACAGAAAGCACTTTCCCCAGAAAATGCAGCTGCTCTAACATCTGAGGTTATATCAATATTTGGAGAGAACATGCCCTCAAATCAAAATGATCCAGCGTTTGCCTATCTTCAAGGATTCATGTCATTACGTCTTCTTTTACTACGACCGTCGAGATCAGAGACTGAACAAGATGTCGTTAATACGATATTGAGCTCATACTCAAGTTACAAGGATGGTGGAAGGACACGACCTGATATTGCGCTCATGCTTGCCAGAGATTTCATCTTCTTACAGGAATCGAAACAACAAACACAGCAACCTGTACAAGTACATCAGCCAATTCAACATCAGCAACAGTTTGTACAGCAGCAGCAGTCCTATACAAATACATCTCAGATGCCTCCTCCTTCATCGCCATTTGGATTGGCAGCTGCTGCTTCTGTTATGCAGCAACAGCCGGTTCAACAATATCAACAAGTCAATCAAGAACAATACCAGAATTCAACAGAAGATCATGATGCCATTGCAGCAAGCTTACTGGGTGAGTTAGGTGCTACTGATATGGTTGACCTGGTTGTCAATAATGGTGATGAACAGCAACAACAAATGACGACGACCTAATTTTGGAGATGTGGATAGTACGAAGCAAAATGATTCTTAGGTATTGTATTATACATCAAAACATACAATATTGTCGATAAGCTGTTATGTTAGTAACTGTATTAAAGAGTCACCGTAACAACTCCATCTGTAGCGAGGCCCTTTTTCTTGAAGGTCTAGACAGCATTTGCGATAGTCGACAAAGTTCTTCTCCACTATATCCTATATCCTGTGCCATCAATATGATATTAACATGATTACTTCTATATACTCGACCCAGACCAATGGCGGGAGGGCATAGCAACTTCTCTATTCCGACACATCTGTAAAGATCATCTTCATTAACATCTTGCTTATGAACTTTCCTCTTAAGTTTAAGGTATCTCACATCTCTTAACATGTCCTGTTTGAACTGAGATTTCTCCTTTATAGAATACCATTTATCAAATGTTTGTTGTTCTTCTTCATGTATAGTAAGTTGGCTTGTTGAGGATGAAAATCGAGTATGTGCTCGAGTGGATATGATGTTGCTCATTGTTTTAATCCTAGATATCTGATCACCTGTAAAGAAATGATCAATGCTAGTGATGATGATGATGATGAGAGCTATAGAGTCAGCAACTATGGCAAAGTTGAATGCCCACTATCTTGGTCAAGATGTAGTTTGTCTGTGGAATGTCATATTTCAGCATGCCCTTCTTCTCTCCCTTCATATTTTCGTGGACTTATAGGGTATCCTTCAAACAGAGTTTTCCATTATTGACATGAAAACTAATGTGCAATAAGAATCTACCTATTGATTGATAAGCAAGGAACATACCATACTATCGTTGGATGAGAAGTACAGACGACGATATTTGGATGATTTAGAAGTGATTGCCGACGGTATATAAGTAACCTATCAAGTATAAATTAAAGGATACCGCGAGAGTACCATTGTATGTTATCTTTAGTTGATTGAAAGTTGTTCAGTGATGTCTAATAGTAGTGAAGAATGTACTGATTGTCCTGTCCTACTAAATGAATTATGGATTAGATCGTTCTCATATCTATCGGAGAAGGATCTATTAGCACTTGGTCAAGTTAGCCGTAACTTTCTAATAATATCATCAACAGATGACTTGTGGAAGGTAATCTGCAATCGCAGATGGAAGGGTAAACAAAATGTTAAACGTTTTATGAAGAAGGAAGGCGGAGAAGGGATTAATGATGGAAGGGTGACATACTGCACTGATTTTATAAAACAGTTGTATACATCATCTACATTACCTGCTCTATTTGTTAGACATGCTCCAAAATTTATCACAATAGAGGCTCTAATAGAGGGGGGGTTTATTGAATTACCAGCTATAAATATGGATTCATTGATGCATACACCAACTTCATGGAAAGAGTCTTATATCATGGCAGAGATTGATTCTAAGCGTACAAAAATGTCAAAAGAAGAGCTTGTGCACTTCAAATGGAAGCTTATATATGATGGAAGGCCTAGTGTAAATGGACTTCGTCAGTTCAATGCTGATGGCACATATCATTCTCCGTATATGGGGTTAACCAACTGGGAATTAGAAGGTAATATCTTTAGTTTTGCTGGAAGCACACTTTTTGTTGAAAGAGATGCCAATACTTGGGGTTGGATTATTGGCAAGAATGAAAGAACAATGTATCGAAGTGTAGATGAGAATGACATTGAAGTGATAGGTGTTGAAAAAAGCTTGGAAGATTTGTATAGAAGAATAGCCTAACTTAATTATTCTATTATCAATACAATAGTTATATAAGCAATCATACATATAGCCTACCTATACAGATAACTCTCCTACCCTATCGCGTTTTCCAACTCCATCATAAACTCATCCACATCTTCCTCGTATGGATCGTGTCCACTCCCCTCCATCCTAATCAATTTGATATTCGGATAATCAATCTTTAATTTCTCGGCAACATTTCCCTCAATCCGAACAACTTTATCATTCGATCCATATACGATGATAACCCGAGTATCTTTCAAATTTGCAACCTCTGCCAACAATTCCTCATCATCCAACATATGCTGAGAAGGAATCGGAGACGACAGGATACGTGCTCTTGTAAAGTTGATCAATCCTTCTTCCCATCCTTGCCCTATCGATGGCCATTGGAACCGTAGCACGTCACTATCGGAAAGTTTATTGACATTACCCCATGCTAATGCCAACCCTTTTCTCCAGAAGTCCTTCGATCCCCCCACCAGTCGTCTTAGTCCATATTGAAAGGGATAATCTACAAATATCTTTCTCCATGCAAGCCAAGCTCTAGTGGTTAACTTTCGTAAGAAAGAGGTCTTCATATTCTTTCCTCTGCTTTTTCTAGTACTGCTTGATGATACGATTGCCTTCCTTGAAGGCAATGTAGCACCCTCCAACGCTGGTGCAACTAATACAACGAGATTAGGCTTCACATTCAACTCTGGATGCTTGGCATAATACAATGCCTCTAGCAAGGTTGACTTACTCCCCATTGAATGACCAAATAATGCAACAGACTTAACTGCTTCATCTGCTACTGAACTGTCTTGAGACTCTTGCTTATCAAGCACATCTTTGAACAGAGCAAGTCCAATTCCAACATTATTTTCAAAACCATATTGATACAATCCACCATCAACATTGGCATTCGGTCGATCGGTGAAACCAAAGCCTGGTGCATCATGTGCAACACCTATGCATTTTGAACTACCAATCTGTTGTACTAGTGATGGTAATACTGGTAGCCATGACAATGAGGATGCACCAAAGCCATGATGGAGGTAGATACCATCATACTTCTTGTATTTACTTGAGCTTGTATCATCAGTCAGCTGATGCTGTTGCTTGTATTGAATGGAATGTACACCAATTGAAGAAGGAGTAGACCGTTTGGTAGTATCGTCGTCATCATTCCAAGAAGTAGATGTTGCCAAAACTTCTTTGGTAGGTGATGACACCGGTACAGGTTGTACTTGTGTATATCTAGACAATCTACTAGGCAATTCATCATTCTCAATTAAATACTGTGTAGTAACTCTTGATGGCATCTAAAATACTTCTTGTATAGATAACTTGGCAATATTTGATAACAATGCAGTACGTAATAGGAATGATATTGCCTTTGGTAACTCAATTGACATTACTACTTCCATTGATTTTAACAATTGTTTGAATAACCATTTATGTAACGAGATTGATTTTAGAAATGTTGATAATCCAACCCTACCAACTATTGATGCTGATATAATTGCAATTAGTAATTGTACGATGATTGGTATTGGTTGATATGTTGGATGTAAGTTACTTGGTATGTTATATAAATTTGGTTCATCTTGTCGACCAACTCTTTGCAACTTCTTCTTATCTTGTTGCTGCTGATATGATGAAGATGACTGGTCACCACCACCGCGAAGGAATGAATCATCTTCTAATGGAATTGATGAACCTATACTACTAGCACTAGTCGAGATGGAAGTACTCTGACGCTGTAGAAGTAGCGAAGGAGATACAAACGCTGTTGCAACTCTACTTTGATGATCACCGCCACCACGCAAGTTTATGCTAGGTACCATCTGAATCATAGTCTTCTTCACCGATCTCCTCCTCGTTGTCATCATCCCCTGACCTTGACACATCTCGTTTACTACTTCTACTGCTTGTGTTTGCTTGTCGAACAGCAGCGTCTATCGCATCTGATGAAAAGAATCCTGCAAATGATGCGTCTTGTTGATCTCGACCGTGTTCTAAAGTGTTTGGTCCTGAACAGAATTCACACATTCGATAATATGATAATAAATGAGATGACTATTGGCGGCTATTCATAGGAAGGAAGAACGTTGCAGCATCGATGATTGATGATGATTGGCACATTTAGAGGCGTGGATTTTACTTCAAGAAAGTTGTTGGCGACTAAACGGAATATAGCCCGCGTATCCGGAAAGTTATGTACTGCTCTACATTATGTATTCAACCCACTCTCACGCACGCCAGACTGCAAGAAGAATGCTCATCAGTACATGTCTTATACTTATACCTTAATAACATGTACAACACATCATAGACAAAGACTAGGATACCCCACATATGATATATATCCTTTTGGCTAATCGATTAAAAAAAGTAGATTTGTATACCTCTCATTTATGTATTGTTGTTTACTTCTTCCTTGCTGCCTCCTTACGTAAAAGCTTCTTCTGTCGAGCCTTGTCGCCTTTTCTTCCTCTTCCTTTGCCACTACTACCAGTACTACTTCTAGACTTCCCACGACTCTGTGAAGCAGTCTCTTTGATCATATTGCCTTGTCGATCAATACGAAACATCTTCTTTGTGAATACGACTGTACGCTTTCCGTCTGCTAGTGTTACCATGTCATATCCACGGTCATTATTGGATTGCTGATTGGCCCGTCTCATCTTCAAAACAGCCTGAAGAGATTTACTTTGTTCAGCCTTGAGATCTGATATAATTCGTGTGGGATATGTCTCTCCTAAAACAACTCCAGCAGTTTTTAGAACTTCTTTTGGCGCTTCCCATGGTTTATGGAGTACAGACTTTGGTAACTTAGACAGCTCTGGGCACCACTTCTTTGTATATTCACCGCTTGTATCTTGTGAAGCTGCTACTGGGCTCATAATAAAGTTCCACTGGTCTATTCCTGATCTTCCCGCGTTTTGCCTTTAGTGATTGTATCATATGTTAGTGTATGTTGTTTGTAAGGTAAACTAAGGCCAAATAGAGTGACCTCAATATGACAAAACAATACTAACGCGGACTTACCACATCATAGGGTTGATAGCTGAATCTGCATCGGCAAGCGTATAATGAAACCATGTTGCACCTCTTACCCAATTCACTCTTAAGTATTCTACCAAGAACGAAGCGACTACCATTCTCACACTCTGTGTCATCCTAAGTGTATTGTGATGCGAGCATGCGATATGAGTATGAAATATGAACATACAGTTGATGTGCATACAAAATGTAGTCATCGATATCTTACCAGCCTGTATTGTACAACTCCCTCATGCCAAAGTTCACGAAATGCCTCATGTTGTGGATCAACTACTACTTGACATATTAATGGTGCGGTGGTACGGAGCTTGGCGACATGGTGCTTGTCCAATACCTGTTTCCGATATGTATTGAGAAGTAAGAGGGAGACTCTACACTGAGACAAATACTATTCTCTACTATCTTAGTCTGTGCTGCCATTATCCAAACAACAACACATAACTATACATCACTCGTCGTACTATCATTCAATTGGAACAGGATTTCAATATTGCATCACTTACTTGTAATCTTTTTCATGTTGCAGTGTAGGATGTGTTATATCGTCATTACTCAAGGAAATTTCCAAAGGGAATAACATTCTCTTCAACGCCAAAAGCTGTGACTCCCAGACGCTTTCCGCTATTGCATCGTTCATCTTCTTTAGCACACCCACATCGAATTCTTAACCGCTTTGTTCTGTCGATTTGGGATTCTGTCCTGTATATTGTACCTTTTTTGCAAGGTTTCTCATTCGCACTACCATCATGATGTGTGATCTCGATGAGTTCATTCGCTTCCTCCCAATTGGTGAATTCAGGCACATTCACACGAAAGCCTGTCTTGAGCTCTGCTTCTGAGAATTGTTCGTTGTCATGTGGTTCTCTGAGACTCATACCGAGTAGGAGTGAATCTGAATTAAAAGCACTACTAATCTGAGATTTACTAATACCTGGAATAGCCTTGTTGTTGAACTTTTGCTCTAGTCTTGCCTGGAGACTGTAACGTTTTGCATCTCGACCAGAACCTGACATATACAAGGCCATTGGAAATGTGCCAATGATTGTATCTTGATACTCAGCCACTACTTGTTTCCGTTCATCTTCCTTCTTGGCTTTGAATTTGGTCTGAGCTTGTTTGCTATTATCAAGCTTTTCTCTTGTATGTGATACTGTCTGGCCACGAGACTTGGCTAATGCATCGATATCAACACTGTCACCGCGGACAGATGCGGCAGCTGCTCGACTCAAGTCAGCAAGGTTGGTCTGAGCTTGTTTGGTATTATGAAGCTTTTCTCTTGTATGTGATACCGACTGGTCACGAGACTTGGCTAATGCATTGATATCAACACTGTCACCGCGGACAGATGCGGCAGCTGCTCGACTCAAGTCAGTAAGGTTCTTCTGATTGCGTCGCTGTGCTTTAATACGCTTTACAAGTCTCTTTAGTTTCAGTCCAAGATTGGCGGCTTCGACACTCAAGTCAATTCCCTCCTCGCCATTGTTCATTCTGGCTGCAAGATGACCGATAGCACTAGTAGTCTCCTGTGCCGCTCGACAACTTTTGAGAATTGTCATCAAACCAGGAAGAGTATGAATAGCTACTTCAGAATCGAATACCTCTCGGCGTTCAACAGTGAGGCGTTTACGGTCCCAGTTGACAATTGCAGATGCCATATGCTTGGCCAAACTATTCATTAGACCTGGGTCAATTCCAAGGAAAGATTCTTGATCCTTTCCCCATACATTGAAAAAGTCAGTCACCCAACCAGGACTAGCCCCAATGACATATTCATATGCATGAGCATAATTGCCATTGATACACTTGCGTAGTTGTCCATCCATAGCGCCATACGCTCTCAAATCCTTGTTCAATCTGGCTAGCAATACATTGGCATGTGGTGTGAATACCGAGGATAGTAGACGAGTTTCTTTGACACGTTGTAGATACTTGTCATCCCCGAACAGCTCATGAACTTCTCTACCTGCCATTGCTGAGCTGAATTTGACACGAAGTTTAAATCCTCCAGGTAATGCTAAATTGATGATTGCTTGCTTGGCAACTTGAAGAAGGTTCTTCCAAAACAATTGACGGCGTGTGCATTCTAAGTGCTCGGCAACTTGATCTGTTTGTTCAAGTAGATATGAATCACTACCCTTATCAAGAATAGTCATATGCAAATCACCCCCGACGATTCCATCCCCAATATCATCCGGTGGCTCATCCCCATTGTGAAACATCTTGTATAAATACTTTGAGACAGATTTGGTATCACAATTCACACATGAATTGAATAGGCACCAAGCATTGTCATCTCCATATACCCCGTTTCCCTTACAAGTCTTAGTGGCATAATTCTTTCGATCATACAATGCCACAACCTTCAACAGAGGTTTGGGATCAAGATTTAGTAGTCCTTCATACTTATTAGGCAATGCATCGACAATTGCTTTCCGTGTAATCGTTTCGATATCATTATCATCACTGATAAACTTGTCAAGGTCAAAGTTGCCTCGATCGTTCAGAAGAGTATTGACATTTGTAGCAACATTAAACATATCTCTCTTGAGTGAAGCTTGGTAATCAGATAGTTGATGATTACCATCGAATAAAGCAAGTGCATCCTGTTCCATGAGTGTTTCAGCTACACTCATATGATTACAGAGCGAGTGCACCATCTCCTGGCAATCCGATGACTTATCCAGTACAAATTTGGAAACTTTGGTAACTGTACCTTTTACACTTGGTAGAATCTCTGTAGCGTACACATCAGTAACATCAACATCCGAGGAGTCATCCAAAGATGACTCACATACTGTTAGCATGCATTCTTTCCCTTCGTCAGACTGTAGGAAAGTGTTGATTGCATCGACGGACGTAAACGATTCTGCACTAGATTTATCGTTGGCTGATTAAAGAGGTGGCACGAGTGTCATGAGAATGATGTTGTAGTTGACACGAGAATGAACAAACAAATTACATGGAGAGAGACTTACTGTTTCCAATTTGAGCTCTTCCCCTCTTCTTGCCGGGGGGATATTTCAACGGAAGGTTAGAAGAGGAAGAGCTTAGCAAATCATCACCACCGGCATATGAGGAAGACCTGGCGGTAGGTCTTCGTGTCTTAGATTTCTTGGCACCTCGACTTGACATATTGGAAGATGCACCTGAAGTCTTCTTTGTGTTCTTCTTCTTGGGTTCATAGTTATCAGAATCAGAGTCGGAGTCAACAACCATACTATCATCCGCTTGAGTCAATCCTGTACGCTCTCGAATGACTTGAACTTTGGACTCGAGAGAGGATACATCAACAGAACGAGAAGAAATGCTAACCGAGAGAATACTTCTCTCGATAGACTTGAGTTCATCAGCTAGAAATATGACTTCCTCGTTATTGTCTAGCTTGGCTTCAATAGTCGACAACTCGTTGTTGATTCTCACAATCTTTAGCTGTGTAGATCTGTTCTTGTCTTCCTCTCGTTGTGCTGCCCGAGCCTGCCAATTACTTGACATCTGTTTCAGTGCAGCATCCCGTTCAACAATTCGTTGATCTCTGACTGCCAACTCATCGTTAGTGGGTGGTGCTGGAATCGTCCTTCTCTTCAACTTGTCACCGGTTTTCTTCTTTCTCTTCAACTCCTGCGCAGACATCTTACAATTCAAGTCATCTTGAATATTGAGTATACTAGAAGCATCGCCTAAAGGCTTTCTTTGGTCACCGCATCGTCGCTTCCTTTCCTCCTCATCATTGACACTCAAGGCAATTGCCAAATGCAATTCGTCATCATTGGATGAAACGGCAGCCGCTGATGTGGGTCCACTGCCAAACAAACGAGAAATAAGAGTAATCCTAGACCCTTCTCCGATACCAAGGTCAATCAGGGTACTTCCATCATTGTCAAGAGTCTTTTTCTTGAATTTCAACATCTGGTCACTGGGAAGCATTCCTGTCTTGTGGTAGATATCAAGCATTAATCTAGCGACATCCCTATATTGAGCAACATCAACAGTAACAGGTATGCCAGCAATTGGATCATCAACAATTATTTGAATCACCTTGTTATTGCTACCAGATGAAGGCTGTGTATGTGATTCAACGAATTGAAATAAATAATCATCACCACCTATTATTGCAAGGAAGAAGAGTAAGAGAGTGAGATGTATGCCTGAATCAAGTCAAAACAAGGCATACTCATACTTACCAGAAGAAGATTCATCATCAGAATCAAACAGTTGACTAGACGGTTCGACAACCAAATCAGCACCGCCGTCATCAATTTCAAGGAAGAGGTCATCAGTAAGTTGATCATTATCAAATGACACAGAAGATCCTACACTCATACCGCAACACTTGTGCTCGTCGACAATTATTTTCTTCGGCAGTTCTTTCAGCATTAGACCTTCCCAAAACTATAGTTCCAGTTGTATAACCACCATGACCACCAAGGCCAATCCTCCGACGCCATTGGTCAAGAGACCAACACATATCAGTCACTATCAATTAAAGATTATGTGAATGTTTTAATAATTTCAATTGCAAAAAAATAAAAATAAAAATAAAGTAAAAAGCAAAACTTACCATTCTATACTTTTAATCACTTTTTAATAGTAGTATAACCATCAACAAGAGGATATCCTGTTTGTCCCGTCTTCCAAGCATTGAATCTTGTCTCTTCTTCTTCCCTTGACACCCACTCAGTTTGCTCGTAATGAAGTCTAATAGAGGTATCTCTCATGCGTGGAAACGAGTGCAATTGAAAATAAGCCAAATCTCTCCAGATTAGTCTCCGAGAGAACGTCTTTCGATCATTATAATCCAAAGATGAGTCTTCAATCTTATAGTAGAGTTCATTTGGTGATAAGGTTCCAACACGCAAGTGCGCAGACAGCATGCTAGTCGACCCATCAATATCTGCTCTACTCCTATCACGTTCATACTTTGCAAATCCTCCATCCGTGAAGAAGGAGTTCATGTTGTCGACCGCAGCATCTTCGCTCATTGGGAATCGATGTAGAATTGGTTGATCCCATGACTCCCTCCCATTCACAACTGCAATACTCAACCGGTCAATGCCCTTGGATACAGGCCAGTTGGTAGGACCTTTCATTCGTTTCATCATGCTAAATGTATCTGCCCTAGGTATTGGAAGTCGAGGCTTATCCAAGTACTTTTCGCAAGCTCGCTTGAAAGGCATCAATGTTCCCCAGTGTCCACCCTTTCCAACGTCAAAGGTGAATGATGGTGATGTTGTGGTATCATATAACAACGAGGATTGACAATTCACACTCTCTACATCTATCTTTTTCAATACATCTCGATACTTATCCTCTCTAATTCGAGACTCTGGTGTTGTTCCTTATTGAAATACACTGCACTCGCCTTACATTCAGTTGAAATATCATGTAGCATACATGAAGTATCGTCTCCTTCTCTACAGATGAGCATCAGGTCGTATTGTTTTAGCTTTTTGTCAAGGTTAAACAGTGCATCTTTTACTACTACCTCAAGACATCCCCTAACGCCAAACGGCCCTTGCTCCTTCTTGGACCATAAGAAAACTGGAACAATATACTTGTGATGAGATGCCATCTGAAGAGCCACATTATCATGTAGCCTCAAATCATGTGAGTGAAACAAAACGATAGCAGCCTCATTCAATACCTTCGATGATAAATGTGAAGGTGGAAATGATGTAGTATACTCTGCTTTGCTTTGCTGTTGCATCTCCGACGATGTTGTTTGTTCGGAGGATATCTTTCTCCTTTTCGTTTTATCTTCTCTATTATTGTGAGCTGTTTCTCCACTGTTATTGCTGTTGCTGTCCAGTACCAACGCATCCCTCTCCTTCAATAATGATTCCAGAATCCCCAAATCTTTCTCACTTTGTACTCCAGGGGCTTCGATCAAAATCTCGGCTGAACATTCTTCATACAGCCGCATCATCTGCAGTACTATCTTTCTAGCACCAGTTTCTGAAGATAAGAATTCATCATTTAGATATACTCCGTTCCAAGGACGAAACTTTTGCTGTGCAATCAACTTCTTGGTCGGAAGGAAGATACTTCCACATATTGTAAACCGATTAGAGGATTGCAGTTCTGTCAACATTCGTAAAGCACCACTCAATCGTTCTAGGTCTGTACCAAATTGAAGATATACCTTTGATACAATTCCTGTATCAACTTTCTGCTTTAGACGTAATATTTCATCGTTGTACTCTTGCTTATTTGGAAAAAATGGATTGAATGCTACCGCAAGTTTCAATCGAGATTTGTTGTGTTGTATGGATGTGTCTTTCTGCAATCGTTGTAAAGCAGTCAAGGAACAGAGCTTTCCTTTAGGTCCAGAGCCAGTTATAAAAAGTGCCTCATTTTCTATATTGTCACCGCTGGCATTGCTCAGCTCATTCATGTTCATGACAAAGTATTTCAGTTGCAAATATGCACCATCCATCTTTCTGCTTTTGTTATACTTCATGCTGTAATGTGCACATATACTCAGCTTATTCTTACATTGTTCATCTTTTTGGAACGCATCCTTGATGTCATTTACAGATTGAATTATATCATCCTTGTTTGATTTGTTCACTATATTGAATGAGGTGACCCCTAAATAATATTGTAGACACAGTAAGATATTATGTAATTGAGATACAAATTAAAATGTATGTAAAATGATCACATCTTATGCACATCTTATTTACATTCATGCACTAACAAATACTCCACTATATATAATGATATTAATAACAAACTTACCCTTTGATTTCAAGAAACTAATCCTCTTGCGGAGTTCATCCTTATTGCTAAAGAATAACTCTATCCTTGGCACTGACTTATAGGATGACATCATTGTGAGTGCTTGTATTGATTTCTGTAAGAACATTAAACAGAGCAAGAAGATGATGATACAACTGTTGCTCATTTGCTTCATTGCAATTGCAATAGTACTATTGTATAGCTACATGATGATCTACTCTCTGCTGCTGTTGGCAGACGGCCGGCTGCGTCAATCACTCTCCATCGGCAGCAAGGAGGAATTGGCGACTTAACGGTATCCAGAGAATGGAAGGGTGCGCTATTACCCATATCTCTGGACGTGATGACTTTACTTAGTCTCTTATACACTACAATGAGTAACGTTTTGATATCTAATCTTCACAACAGTGCTTTTTCGTCATTGATTAGCATCTCTTTCTAGATACCTTCAGAGCTAGAGACCTGTCCTTCTCCTATCCCTGCCTTGTTGTTCTCGCGTAAGTTGAAAGCATACTGATGATCTGTCTTTGACCTGTTAACTGGCACTTCGATACATTGTTTCTTGACCTTTTCCTATTATCCAACCCCAGTTATTTACATCTCTCTCAACTGAAAGACACAAATCCCAGTTAAGCCCATCTCTATCATAATCATAAAATCATGACTAAAAATACATTGAGCCCTTATAAAACTGCCACTGCCACTCCCCATGAACAGGTGATGAATAAGTTTCGTCTTCTAAGAATCGTACCATTTGTCCAGGTCTCCCATTATGTATTTCCTTCCATTGAAAGTGTAGTATCTCCTCTCTTGATATTGTTTTACGCCGTGAATCCAGTTCTGCCATTATATACGATTCTTTCCAAGTGTCATTTTTTCTCCATGCCATATAGCTATACTCATCTAATCTCATATTAAGCGCTGGTAACTCCTCCAGTAGCTGATCACGCCTTACACGTTTGGTAAGTGATACTATGCGTGCAATATATTCCTGCCTTCCATCGGTTTCAAATGATGGGCCTTTCTTCATGAATCTTTTAACATTTTGCTTCTTCTTCCATCGTCTCAAACATATGGGCTTCCACAACTCGTCTGCCGATGATATGGATAGAAATTTACGGCTTACTTGACCAAGAGAAAATAGATCACTTTCAGTGAGGTATGAAAATGATCTAATCCATAATTCATTCTGTAGAACAGAACCATCAGCACCCTTCAATCTATTTTCAGTTTCTACTAACTCTCTTTCCGCATATTTAACTATATTATTGGCTGAAATTGTTTTGTCTATTGCAGGTCGCATGAGTTGCTTATGCAAAGTATCAATTACTTGTTGTATAGACTTCTCATATGCCCTTGCTATAGTAGCTTTTTCTTTGGCAATGGCAAGTTGTTTTCTTAAATTTCCAATTCACTATCTTCTGATGTTATTTGAAGGTGATTTTGACAATGTTGTTTCAAATCTAAGATCTGTTGCTGCTGTTCTAAGATCTGCTGCTGCTGTTGCTCGGTGGATAAGTTTGTATAGTACTGTTGATCATTGCGGGGTGACGCCTTCCATGTACAAACTAATCCTTTTCCAGTAATTTTAACATCATTGTAATACAACATTTGAGTAATAGTTTTATCAGTATTAGATGACCAATCATCAATAGAACGTTCTGTCATAGTCTGGGTGTTTGCTTTACTTTTGATGTATCATTATCATTCTCACAACTGCTCATAATAATTGATATCTAGTATAACTACTCTTTAAATTGCTCCCCTAGTCTTGCCGTACGAATGATCATATATGATATACAATCTACTAAATCTATGGTATGGTGGTACGCCGCACCAACTTCTTCTCATAGAGTGTAGGCACTATTTTGATGGCGATCAAACAGACTTCCTCTCTCATGCACCTCACCCACACCAGACTTACAAGTACACGCCTTCTACATATCTCAAATAACATATTGGTAGGTATGTAATAAATACAGGAAGCTAATAGACTAGGACACCACTACTGGTATCCTCAGTAAGTTAATTATTTGTTGATACAGTTTGATGTTATTCAGAAGTAATTATACTCTCTAATTACAACAGATAGACATAAGTCTATAGGCATAGGTCTATAATCCTTCCCCGATTTCATTCAGTGCACTTTGTATCCGATTATTAATCCTACTTCCCTTTATTGATTGTTTTATTTCGCGAACAACATCCCCAACCAATCTTACCCCACAAATAATTATACACAAACACCTTAATAAATTAGGTTTGGTCACCCGCAGGTG
>Ga0214479_100082_pt1 | contig 56448 bp, 42 predicted proteins | sample M1_20Mar14CPVII9_5_FD_165054 | JGI IMG/M metagenome (GOLD analysis project Ga0214479, IMG submission 165054) | Marine eukaryotic communities from Monterey Bay, California, United States - M1_20Mar14CPVII9sort6BwellE14 | ecosystem: Environmental > Aquatic > Marine > Unclassified | place: USA... | reverse complement strand
TTCTGCGGAAAAGAAGGAGGAGATATGCAAGCCAGCTCCAAAGGATTCATCAAGTGGGGATGAGAAGAAACAATCAGTTGCAACTTCCCTCAGCTTCAATACAAACGATATGAAGGAGAATGAATCCAACAACAGTCGTAACAGTAGTGGTAGTGAATTCTCTTTAACGACGGCAACTGAACAACCAAAGAAGAAGAAGAAAGAGAAGACTCAGGTTCCGCGGCAGAGGCTGAGTAAGAGTGGTCTTACCCCCGCTGAGATTCATAATGGAAAGCCTTGGGATTGTGAATGCGGTGAGCATTTGCCAGGTGATCGTGCACGTTGTGGCAAATGCAAGAAGTGGAAGGGAGGAGTACGTCCACCAAATCAAACTACCACCACCACAACTACTAAGCCCAAGGCAGAGAAGAAGAAAAAGAAGAAGGTTGTCACTGTGCCACAACCACTTCCCACTGTCAAAGACATATACAAGAATGTATCAGATAAGTCAGCTGACGACTTCACAATGGACGGTGCGTTAATCCTGGCTAGTTTAGGATCGGGTAGTTATTACAATGATACCAACCGTCCTGCGGTTGAAAGATGTCTTGGGGATATTGTCTCTGCAGTGACAAGTCATGTCGAAGCGCAGCAAGCCGAGATGAAGAAGAAGACTACCAGCAAGGGTACAAAGAAGAGGGGAAGACCGAGGAAAGATAGCGGTGCCGCTGCTACTCGGAAGGGAGGGAAGAGTGATGGCACTGTCACCGTCAAACGTAAGCGAGGACGTCCCAAGAAAGTAGTTACTGACCAATGTCAGATTCAACGAGTGGTGTCAAAGGAGAGTGATGATAACAATGGCTCAATTACGAGCAAGCCCGAACGTCAAAAGGACAATGCTGCTACTTCTTTCTCCACTACGGAACAAAGTCACATGATGATTGACATGGCTGACTTGAAACTGTCTGCTCCGAATTCAGAAGACGAAAAGGAGAAGACAAAGCGAAGAAAGACGAATCCCGAGGAGGTGGTTGAAGCAACCAAGATTGTTGCCTGTATTGTCACTTTAGCAGAGGCGGCCGCATCAGGTTGCAGCAAATGCAAGGATGAGTTGGCTACTGGTGAAAAGACACGACGTGAACATTCGGATCACTGCCCTCGAAAGAGACGTAGCTCTTCATCCTCCAGTTCAAGTGGTCAATCATCAAAGAGTACGTCAAGTAGTACCAGCACTAGAAGTGCGATAAGAAGTGCAGTAGTATAAGACGCTTTACACACAAGATTAGATAGTGCAGCTTGTTGGACAGGACTGCCCGATACATCATTTTCATAATACAAGAGGACATAGAGGATCTAAATGAAACAAGCCTTGGCTACTGGGCAAACTTCTACGAGCAGCTTGTGTTGGACACAGTTTAGCTTTTGTATAGATGTTGACTTAGCCCATCATTAATAGAAGACAATATCTAGTATTTGTATAAGTTATAAGATTCACAGATTAATACATATTCTTTCAATTACTTTACACTTGCTTGTTATAAGTGTCAACTGACACTGACATACATTAAACTAATACCACACCACAAACATATACATCTCCTCTGGCCAACATAATACAACATCTCACACTTTGCAAATCATAAAAGCTCTTACATTCCCCCCTTAAGTTTGGCAATATCAATACCTTTCTTAATTTCTTCTTCGAAGCGGTCTTCGGAGCCACATCGAAAAGTTTTCAAACCAGTAATGTACTCATTGACTAGCTTCTCGTATGAGTCTGTGTCCACAACATTTTGGAAGAGAAAGGCAACCTTTTGGAAGATATTGGGCAATCCAGAAGTTAACTCAGCACAATATTGTGAAACATTATCATACTTGAATCTCGAGCCAGCTACGACAACTAATTCCTCGGCACAGAAATTGTTAGTATGATTTATCTCATCGTCCCAATCACGAACAGCGCCATTAACCAGTTCAGTGCCGTACCTCCGAGCTACTGGGACAGAGTTTGAGGCCTTGGGAGTGACGGACTTGCTGATATCCGATACAGGCTTCTTGACAGGGGAAGGAGCTGCCGTCTTCTTCCTCTTCTCGGCGACAAGATTGTTACGCATAGCGTTAGCCTTCTTCTTTGGTGACGATGAAGCAAAAGAGGACCGGCTCATTGCCTTGAGTGATCGTCGTGCAGTCTTCTTTCCCTTGATTTTGTTCTTAGGGTTGGGTTTCTCCTTAGGAGGAGGACTAAACCCCATGTTGAATATAGCCTTGGTAGGTGTAGTAGTCTTGCCTGAACAATTGGCTGAAATCTTCTTGGGGGAGGCAACTACCGGCACACTTGAGGAGGCTACATTGGGAGCAAATGGAGACGATGCTGCTTCGTTAGAAGTAGAAGTAGACCCAAAGTTAAATGTAGGCTTGGTTGGTGTAGTAGTCTTCTTGAGGGAGGCAACAATCGGTACACTTGAGGAGGATGAGACCGAAGCAAACGGAGACGATGCTGCTTCGTTAGAAGTGACAGCTGAAGCTTGGGGAGTCGCCGCTGCAGCACCAGACGGCATCTTCTTGGAAGGTGACGAGTCAGTCATCTCGTGATCAGTGGATGGTGCTGGTTGTGGTGCAGATACTTGAGGAACCGGAGCAGGTGCAGGTGACGACGAGTCATCCATCTCTTCATCAACGGCACTTGCAGTAGCAGAGGCATTCGGTGATGATGATGCTGCTGCCCCTCCTCCGTTACGGCGCGCATTCTCAAGTTCCTTAATCCTGGAGTCAAAGACCGCATGAACGGAGTTATTATGCTTCTGGTATTGTTCTTGATTGCTCCAGAGCTCATGTTGGTTGTGCTCTAATTTCTCTGTACGGATATACAACGTCTTGAAACCAGTTGAAACGGCTCCAACAAGTTCATTCATGTTAAATTCAAGTCTACCCATGTTCTTCGAATCTCCATCCTGCTTTGTAAGCATACCGGCAATGGCTTTGGTATTAGCGGTAGCCAAGGCTGCAACATCAATGTTGGAATCAGTAGGAGCCTCGGTAGATGCCCTCATAGGGGAGACTTGTGGAGGAACAGGGGAAAGTGGTACCTCCAGTACTGATGCCGCTGCCGTTGGAGGGGGCACCGGATCATTAACAACCTGAAAGTCAAACAGAGATAGAGTTAGAGAGAGCAAGATACAATACAAACTGATGTGCATGTCAAACATACACATATAGCTTACCGGTTGACTCTGAATGGGAGGGTTACGCATACGATCCATACAAAGTGTACGCCTATTCTTCATGAAGATAGCAGTACACATACCAGACCAATCCTTATTATTCCGAACAGCAGCCAATAGAACAGAGGGACAGGTATTCCATCCGATGGTTATAAATACACCGGCGTACTGAATCTGACATGTGTATCCATCAAGTATATCCCTCGTCTTGCTTAAATCAGCAACAATTTTGCCATCAATACGTAAAAACCTCGTATCATCGTATTCCTTTAAGTGTCGTCTATTGTTCTTGCCGTCAGAAAGACTGAATCCTTCACGATAGTTCATCTTCTGTTTGTTGGTAATCATTCCACGGAAATCAACACTAGGATTCTGCTCTTCTGTATCACATATGTAAACCATATCTAACGAAATGTAATGACGTGGTTTGTTACTAGACCGACGGACCATGCTATCTCTTCGCTTTTCGGTTGCATCGACTAGAAAAGGATCAGGTGCTTGATCTTGGGCGGCTGCGTGAGCAGTAAGCTCAGGTAACTTCTTAAGTGTTGAACGTAATTTATCAGCGTTTAACCATGGGATTTGTTTTAATACATATTCTACTGACATGTGATAGGGTGTCTTCTCAACTGTTGGTGTTGGTCGTTCAAAGAAGCGATTAAAGGTTGGGGTAGTAGCAGCAGCCGTGGAGAATGGTGATAGTTGTTGTTGATTCTGCTTCTGCTGTTGTAGATCAAACTGATTCAATTTTTGCGGAGTATTTTGTGGTGTAGATGATTGCTGATGGTATGGAGATTTGGCGCTGTTGAAAGGAACATCTAAACCTCCACGATCAGTAGGTTGAGTTGGCTGGTTGGTATCGGTAAACATAATGATATAATATTATCCTGTGTGTAGAAAGAGAATATATTATAATAAAAAATAATATGAGATACAAGTATCGATTAATCAAAAACATATAATATTCATATCCGCCACATCAATACACTATATCTTACCTTTGCAATGTACCGAAAATAGAAATTATGGACAAGTGTTGGGGAGTAAATCTCAACTGATCTGAACATAGCACCGAAAACTGTCCAAACAAATCAGCGAAAGATACCTCTCTCATCTCTATCGTTTTAATGTCGTCGAGTCGTCTGACGACAGCCTACACAATTCACATCTTTTCCGGCGGGTTAGCACTGCATTGTTTGTTGCCTTATAATCCCAATATCGAACAATAACAAAACAAAACAAGTGACGAAAAGTACGGTAGTACATGAGCCGTGTACGGTCAAGTACGGCGGAAATACCATAGTACATGAGCCCAATTTAAGCAATACGGTGTAATTTTCCTCCGTACTGACTTGCAATAATAATATTGCACCTCCTATCATCATCTTATCTCTCCTACATCTGAAAGCATGCTTATTATCACTGCAACTATCCCCTTATTTATAGTGGCGGCAGTGGTTCTAGTGTCGTCTTCGTTTGCTATGGCCTTCTCCACTAGAAGACCGCCTACAAATAAGTTGAGCACATCTTATGCATCAATTTTCTCCTCTTCACCTACATTGCAATACCAACAGCCTTCATCTACCTTGATATCGTATGGCTCATTACGTGATTTAGTATCATCTTCAGATGACGATAATAGTAGAGATGATTCAGTAAATGCAGACGATCGTACCTTTGGCCTATCCTATTCAAAATATTCAGACACAAGTTTTCGAAGCCGGAATGTCTTCGGTACAGGCTCAAATGATGATACGTATGATGAAGAGGCAGGATTAAATGCAGATAGATTAAATACATTTTCATTTGCTAGTAATTCACAACAGAGTGGATCGCAGGGTATACTTTCTGGAGAGGATGATTTGGTTGAAGAGGATACCAGTAAAGATTTGGATTTGGATGTAGCAGCAATTAAAGAAGAGCTGGATACAGAAGACATTAAACAGCAACCAAATACAAGAAATCCTGAATTAGCTGCAGATAATTTCATGAATGCAGTGGGTATTAACTATTCCAAACGAACATCATTCCCAAGTAGGGAGATCAACGAGGTATCAGATGAAAAAGACGAAAAAGGATTACATGGAGATAGACTGTCTACTTTTTCATTCTCAGCTAGTCAACAACCTAGTAGTTTAGGACCCAGGGCAGTTAATAAGTTGCAGACAACCCAAAATCAAGTGGGTAGAAATGATGATGGAAGTCCCTCTCCGTCTAATCAATTAGGAGTGGATAATTTTCATGGCAATATTAATCTAAATGTGCGGAAGGATACAGCACCTGCCAATCGCCCAGCACCAGCTGAGGGACTTGATAATCATTATGATAGGTTATCAACATATTCAAAAGGGCAGCGGCCAGATGGGGATGCCCAAAGTTCAGAAGTACGGCGTGTATCAGTTGGTAGCGGTGGTGTAAATCCGAGTTTGTCGAACGATAGACTAGGAACATTCAGCTTTGGTAATGTCGCCCCAAACAGTGGCAGTACAAGTAGTCAAGGTACAACAAGTACAAATAATCCACTTCCAAATACTCCCAATGAATCAAAACCTCCCCAATATGGAAAGCAAGTTGAGCCACCGATAAAGAGTAATCAATTCGACAAGATTGATCAGGTATTCAGCCAGGCATCGTCAGAGAAGGGATCCCTCTCATCATTAGCATCGTCTGTTTCTGTTAAAACTCGGAGTGAACGGATTAAAGATATCAAAAAGGCTACCGATCCAAGATTACTCCATCCCGATGGTCAAGACGTTCCTCGACTAAATTCTAAAGGAGATGTCATGAGTTTTAGTAAGGTTACACAACGGCCTAGTATATTTGAAAGGATTGAGTTGGCAAATGAAGATTTTGAGGGGGATGATAATGAAGGAGGAGATAAAGATACTGATAAGGAGAAGAAAGATGTGTATAGTGTAGATGATAGTGAGTATGATGGTGGAAACCTCATTCTTGATAAGGATGATGACACAAAAGATGATGATTCTGGTAAGTAAATTAAGTCATAAAGTTATACATTACTTTCATATTATCCTAAACACATTTGTTTGTCAATTACAGCCAAGGGCAACGGAGATTGTTTCCTCGGATTTGACTTGGGAACATCTGGTGCTAGAATGTCGATTGTCGAGAAGAAAGTCGGCAGTGATTCCAATTGTGAATACAAAGAAATAGTCACAGAGGCATTGTCTTGGGATGATACGATGCAATATGACAATGCCAATTCCTGGAATAGAGCGATAGATATTCTACTCTCACGTGTTGGGGGCACTGAAATCATGACAAGGGTCAAAGCTCTTTGTGTCTCAGGTACTAGCGCTAGCTGTCTTCTAGTGAACAGACAGAGTCACAAAGCCTCAAGGACTGCAAGGATGTATAACTTTGATATAAAGTCATCCTCAGATGAGTCATCAGTACAAAGAGTGATGGAGTTGATTGACCAATATGTACCTGAAAAGCACACGGCACGGGCGACGACAGGATCTTTGTGCAAACTGCTGTTGTGGAATGAGGAACAATCCTTAGTTGATGATAATGGAGAAGCGAAGGAGGTACTCCAGCACCAAAGTGATTTTGCCTCCATGTCATTAATGAAGGAAGGACTTGATATTACAAGGTGAGACAACAATGTGAGCATTATGTATGTACAGATGGAAGGGTATCCTAAGATACCATTTTGAATATACTCTATCTCATGTTGTGTTGCCGTTTCTCTCTCATTTTAGTGACTGGCATAACGTCTTAAAGTTGGGATATGATGTACGGAATCGAGAGTTTCCATCATGGATGATTAAGCTGTTAAAGGGCTGTGGTATTTCCAAACCCGAGTCTGTCCTACCATCCAAAGTCGTCTCTCCTGGCGAACCGTTTGGCGTCATATCATCAACAGTAGCAACTAAATATGGTCTTAGTCCGAATTGTTTAGTGGTAGGAGGTACAACGGATTCAAATGCAGCCTTCTTTGCTGCAGCCGGAGCTCAACCGGACTTTGGCACGGCAGTTACTTCACTAGGAAGTACATTAGCAATGAAACAGTTATCCAAGACATTTGTAGAAGATGCATCTCGAGGAGTATACAGTCATAGATTTCCACGATTTAGTAATACTAGTAGAGAGGATCAACAAGACCAAGAAGCATGGTTAATAGGAGGAGCAAGTAATGTAGGTTGTGCGATTCTACGCCAAGAAGACTTCTCGGATGATGAGCTGATATCACTTAGTGCAGAGATTGATCCAACCTCTGATAGTACTTTATCTTATTATCCACTGGTAAAGAAGGGTGAACGATTTCCTGTTGCAGACAGTTCCAAAGAACCAGTATTAGATCCAAAACCAAACAGTCGAGCGGATTATCTCCATGGGATATTACAAGGGATAAGTGACGTCGAACGTGAAGGATTTAAAGTCTTAGGAGATCTGGGTGCTAGTCCTGATAGACCTAGTATTGTATTGACATGTGGTGGCGGTAGTAAGAATGATATGTGGATACAAATGAGAGAGCGTCGATTAAAGGATATTTGTAATGAGCGTGTTGAGGTAAAGAGAGCAGTCAATACAGAAGCTAGTTACGGTGCGGCATTACTTGCAGCCGCATCCTTTGAGACTTGATCAAAGTGGGATATCATTAGTCTAAGTCTAATTGCCTCCTACTACATCATAGGTATAGCAATCATGCTATCATCATACACCGCACACAATAACAAACCATACCCTTGTCGCCATGATTTCTTAACTGAACTACGACCTCAACTCTAGCAATTTGCAAAGGATACCACAACAACAGGCCAGCGGTATCACTCGGCTACGGCTTCTATTGTTATGCATCGTACTCTAAACATAGGCATGCAGTATAGGAAGACAGAGAGAAGTGTATGAGTATGTTTTTCAATTGGTGGTAGTCTGGTGACTACTACTATTTGTGTCACAAATGAGTTTTCTTAAGCATGAAAACTAATTGCAAACAAATAAATGATTTGTGTAGTTTGGTTCATTTGCTATTGCAAAAAAGTACAGCACTATCACAGACTTTTACTTTACCTATTAACTACAATCTTCGGTTCAGAATTGGTCAGCTCATATACTAACGACATGTCTTGGCGTTTATCAAGAGTCACGCTCAGTTGCAATAAAAGTACACATCTTGTTTGTGATAGCTATCCTGATTTGGTGGATATTGACATACATTGTTATATTGACAGTATACTGACACATCATTTTAGTTGAAGACGGCTCGTATATTAGCGATAGGTAGTAGAAGTTATCATGAGTGATCGTGATATCGAAAAAGAGATTAGAAAAAAGTTCAGACAGCAACTGGTGAGTGCGGTTAGGGTAGAAGAAGAAGAGACCAAACTATATGTTGAAACGGAAGGACTGATAAATGACATCAAGGATAGTATCAGTACGCATGGCACAATACCTGCAACAAGTTTACAGTTAGAAACTCTGCACTTAGTTAGAGAGTCAGCTCCGGATATATTCGAGAATGGTATTGATTGGAGTGGAGCGAGGAAGGTGCAAGAATCTTTAATTAACAATGCCGAACTTCCAATATATATCAACTTTATCGATGAAGACGGTGAGGTATTACAATTGCAAACAACAAGGCATGAGGGAACCTCCCACCTATTCGATAGATATGCACTCGAACAAAACACATCATTCTTACTCAGCCGGGTTTTGTATGAGTATAGATATAATGGAGAGTTGATTCCAGTAAATGATGATAATATTGGATGTATTGTAGTTGCCAGTGATGATATTACCGTTATTTACGTCACAACAAAAGTCCCCAGCGGAACAGAGTTCAATAATGGAATCGTTCCCCAAATTTCAACAATTGTTAAGTACTTTTTGGAACTAATGTTGGGAGTATTACTGGCACCATAACAGATTATGATGGAGATACAAGCTCATTTATTATTGAAAGTAACGACGACAAAACAAAACAATACGGCATAGATCGCTTTATCAGTCTTCTTCAAGATTATTACACAAGCTTAAGTGGATTTACTTTTGATATCAGAAGGTATTTAATAGGCTTAGTATCAAATTATGAATCACAAGTAGAACAGTTGGATACAAATCAAGGTCTAGAGAAACCAACAATAATACTTCGAATGATTGCGGTTAGGCAACAGCTGTATCGCTTATTGAGCTTTATTAATAGAGCGGTCACAAGCAATGAAGAAAGGAAGGAAATAGAGATAAGCATGTTTAATTACTACACTCGTAGACTTGGGCAGGTGCTATCAACATTATCCGATAAGAAAAAGAGTCATCTACTAAAGTCCTCGTCACCTCATAAAGTGAACAAACCATTACTAGAATCAGGAGAAGCAGTCTATGTCAAATGCTGGTCAAATAATGATAAAGAACAAGGATATTCTTGGGGAATTGTTGGATCATGCACCGAACACGAGGATATTGATGGGTACGGGCCTCGTCGAGTTTATAGTGTGGAATTTGACAATGGTGAATGTCGTTCAGAAGTTGAGGACTATCAGTTGATGCCAGAAGAGAATTGCATCGAAGAATATGATTTGGAAAGAATAGGAGGAATCAATCGAGCAGTTGACAAGGACTCGTCGGACCAATGGGCAAGAGAAATAGGCTGGTTTACTGCAGAAATTGAGGGGGTAGATGAGGCGTTTGTCTTTCTAGTGGATGCCAGTAAAGCAATCAATTGTAGGTCTGCAATTGAAAGTGAGCAGGAGACTAGTCGAGTGTATGAAAAGCAAATGGAACTTGGTTTGTTGCAAGTGATTGACAGAATATCAGACCCCATCATGCAGGAAATTGGCCGGCTTCTTATACGGCAAATAGATTCTGGCTATGATAACCAATGGGAAATGGAAAATAGTGGAGTTCTTTGGAAAATGGCACTCGGGCATTACTATGATGGAAACGCAAAGCAAATGAGGGATAGTGTATTGAGGTTTGCCATATCGAGACAATGTTATGATCTAGACCCTTCGAATGTAAGTAAACGTATGCTTCCTTCAGTACTTTGACTCAGGTGATTTCTTACACAATATAATCAATCTAACCATTTACACAGGAGCCGGTTAATGTTGATTTGAAGAAGCTCTACAACTTCTTTATTAGCTCTGAAGGATGCCTTGATACCTTCTTGTTAAAAGCGCCCATCTTCCGTGAAGGATATGATTCTACTATGCCTTCAGAGTCAGAGCACGAGAAGGATTCTCTTTCAGGGCATCAATCAGATCCAGAGGTTATGATGACATACCTAACGAACAATGAACCTGAAGATTCAGGCTGTTTCACGTCTGTTAGATTCATTTGTGGCAACGAAAGAGAAAGGTATACCGTGCAAAGAGATGCACCATTCAAGGAACTTCTTACAAAGTGTATGTGCAGAATATATGTGTGCTCTATCAAATCACTCCGAATCAAACATAATGAGAGAACGCTATTCGTAAGTAGCATTGGTAAGAAGACACCATTAGACTTAGGCATCGCCGATTTTGACACGTTGGAAATTACAATCATACAGTCTACACAGACTGAAGAACCACCGAAACAGCCATCTCCAAAAGGCAAGAAGAAGAACAACAACAATAAGAAGAAGCATAAAAAGAGTAAGAAGAAGAGGCCAGTACAGATAGCACCACCCGAGGATGAAATGGAGAAGGCTAAGAAGGAGTGGATGTTCTCATTGTATCGTGTCTTTGCAGAGGCCGAGCCTACATTCAAAGAGATGCGACAACGACTCAATGCAATGAACTTAGAACGGACTAAACCAAAGCAAAGGATCTCGTCACCATCTAAGACGACTGAACCTGTGGAAGTAGTAGACAATCCTCTTGGCGATGATCAGCTTGGAGGTAAGGCAGGTAAGACACAATTCATCATTCAAGTAGGTGAGGTTTCCAACCTATATAAGACGACAAAACCATCATCAGCCGGCCGTGGTAGAAGACAAGATGATATCATGATTGATCTGCATGGCTTGACGGCTGAAGAGGCAGTATATAGACTTGATAAACATCTACCTGATTGGATAGAGAAGGCAATGAAGGGTATTTATCCATTTGTAATTCCTGTCAAGATTGTTTGTGGCGGAGGTAGTCAGATATTGGCCGAGGTAGTTGAGAATTGGATTAAACAAAATGATAATGTGGCCAATGCACCCAAGAATATGTACTCCTAAGTATGGTTATAACAGCGGATATATAACATAAGAATCGAATTACTTTATATAATATCCCTATCAATCATTACAAATTACATCTCTCTGCTCTGCCTAGTAAAAAGTGTGCACAAGATATGCACTTTTCGTAAATTGCCTACTGATATTATGAGACCTCATCAATGAACAGAGCATCGATATATGTTTTCAAGTACATTTGCAGTATACTAAAGCATAATTCGTACTCCTTTCTATTGGTGTTGTCTGATGACCATTATTGATAACCACCAATGAGTTTTCTTAGCATGAAAACTAATTGCAGCATAAAATTAATGGCAATGGAGGAGAGTTTGATGGTGGCTAATTATTATGATATTAATCATCGTCTAATTCACTACTCTAGTTGATATATTGTAGTATGTTCCAATTTCGAATGTTGTCGGTCTCGGCGTCAGTATCAATCCTCGTTCTAATATTATCTACACATCATCATAATGTGTTTGGAGTACATATTGATGTCGTAGCTTTTCAATACAGTGGATATAATAATAGAAGGTATACAACAAACAAACCTACTAGAAATGTTAATTATGTATCAAGTAGTAGTAGTCAATTGAGATATTCAAGTGATGAAGATGGTATAGTAAGTACCAACTGGCTACATCAGCACTCTAACACATCACCAATTAATAGACAAAATTTAGATGGGTTGCAAAGTAGTGATGTTAATACTGAATTAGACGATCACATTAGCCTCCCTACATTAAATGATATAGAGAGCGAGGAGAATAGTGATACCAGCGTCATAGATGATAGTTGGACGAATGATACAAAAGAAAGGAGGATACGAAGGATACAATCTCTTGATAAGTTCAACTCTAAACAAAAAACATTGCAATCTGATGGCAGTAAAGAAGAAGAGAGGAAACCAACGCCAGAACAGTCATCAATGGATAGTAATATACTTGGTCTTCCATACAATGACATGTCACAATTGCAGGCTATACAATCGAATGCTCCGGCTATATTGCTTCCATCTGGTCCTGGGTAAGTTTTGACTTTCTGAGCTGCTTGATCTTCTGTGCATCTAATCCCTTATGCTGACAATATCTTTCCCTCTATCATGATGTCACAGTACCGGCAAATCACACGTCTTATCCTTACGGATAGCATATCTATTACAAAAGTATGTCAAACGAAAACAGCAGCAACAACAACAGCTACATAAATCCCCAGTGAATGATCTGTTTGACCACAATGAAGAAATAACACCAGATTCAATGGTAATACTATCCTTCACTAACAAAGATGCTAATCGATTAAAAGATCGTGCCTTGAAATGTCTATTCCCAACTTCAAATATTGATATATTAACAACACAATTTTGGAATAATCAAATAGTTGATACCGATTCTACTGATATAATGAGAAGGGAAATTAGTAATAAATTGTGGGCTGGTACTATGCATTCTTTCTCTTTGGCGATATTAAACAAATATAGTCAAAATCAGTCGAGTAGTAGTAAGTTGAGGGTGTTACCTGCCAGGGAAATGAGAAATCGAGTCTCAGCCTCATTACGAACCTTACTTAATGAGAAGAGTTCATCAAACTCTAATATTAGATTAATACAAGATAGACATTTACTAGCCTTGAATGATGTTGGACAGTCACGATCGATATTATATCAGAATATTGTTAGGTGTATTGAGTTATGGAAGGAGGCAAATGTGCCATTAGTGCCTCCTGAGATTGTACCATTATCTGTGATACAACCCACCGGCGGCGCAGAAAGTGGCAGTAGAAGCTCATTAGAAGAGGACGAAGAAAAACAAGAGAATCAACATAGAGAAGTACAGATACGAAAGTCATGTATGGAATTAGCAATGAGATTAGGAATACCAAAATCATCGGCATTATTAGCATTAGATATATTTGGTGAATATCAATCAAAGCATGCCGCTGCTGGGACAGCTGACCCATCTGACTTGGCAAGTATGGCATATCGATTATTAGTTGATCAGCCCAACACGCTGCATTCACTTCGGAGTAAGTTGAAACATTTAATTGTTGATGAATATCAAGATATGAGTGTATCACAGCATGCCTTGCTTAGATTGGTTGTACGTGGAGATGTTCATGACGATAATCACGGTGGTAGTATATCATCACGGGTCTCACACAAAAAGAAGAAGGCAGAACAACGCCGACGACGAAAGTTGCCAGTATTACTAGAGCCTGGCACTGGTGATAAGCGTACGTTCAAGGCATCAACTTCTTCCACGCGGTCTAAAGGACTGTCTGTGCCAAACATTTTCTGTGCAGGTGATGCAAGTCAATCCATTTACGGGTGGAGAGGCGGAGCACCTGAATTGACCGTTCACGGTTTTAGACGTGATTATCCCCAGGGAGTGATTGCGCCACTGTCAACATGCTATCGTCTACCAAATGATATAGTTGAGGCTGCTGCCATGTTATTACCCCAAGGCAATATGAATGAAGGAGGTACTGTAGAGTTTATGGATGAATCGGATGTATCAGATTCATATGATGTAAGTCCAGCGGCTGCTGCCAAGTTGGCCTCGTCGATAATAGAGCGTCAGCCATCGAATGGCGGCGATGTCAAGGGAGGAAGAAATCCCCAACGAACTTCGGAGGACAAGGTTAGACTTGGCAATCGTTTATTACTCTCCAAGGCTATGCAAAAGCTAGACAGTACTGTACTATTGCATGGTCTATGGGATGATAGAGAAGAGGCCAAATACATTGCGTCGACCATTCGAAGAAGATCAAAGGAAAGACGGAAGGCATTGATAAATGCATTGAGTGATATAGATGAGGAGGTTCAACTATCTCCTACCGAGAAGGATTTCCTAGACTTGACTGAAGTTGTGGTTATGGCTAGAACATCCAACAAGTTGCATCTTGTCAAGGAGGCCTTGACGAACGCTGGCATACCATTCGTTTCATCCGACGAAGGAGACATTCAGAAGAAGGAAGAAGAGTCAGCCAATAGTTGGCTGTCTCAAAAGAGATCCAAATCTGTCAAAACACTTCCAATGAAACCGGTTATAGTTTCAACCATGCATAGATCTAAGGGAGAGGAATTTGATGACGTTTATCTAGCTGGATGGACTGAAGGAGAGTTTCCTCATCCCGATGCCGTGTCATCAAACCGAGTCCACGAAGAAAGACGTCTGGCCTATGTTGCATTAACAAGAGCTCGTCAGAGAGTTGTTATTACACATTCATTCATGAAACGGGTGTTACATTACGGCAGAAATGGAATGAAGAAGTATGTAACAAGTCAAGTAGAACCAAGTCGTTTCCTATACGAGCTAGTGCCATCAAAGAGAATTGAGGATGGGGCTGTAGAAGGTGATGAAAAGAACGATGAGAATGAACCTCCATGGCTTCCATCTTCTAGTGATAATAAAGGCACTACGTGGAAGAGATCCTCAGGGATTAAAGAGTATATAGTTGGCAAGAACGCACCGGATTTCTTTCAAAAGGCATATCAAAAACCCAAGGGTTATGTTGCCAAGAGATCTGAGCTTCGTCGAGATTCAAGTATTCAATTGACACCCGAGAAGAGCATAGAAGAATCTATAGAAACACCACCTACTTCTAAATCCAAACAAGAGGTCAATATATCTCAAAAGACTCCACTGGACATCGTAGCCGAAGGGTTGAGAGATATAGTTGGTCTAAGGAAGAAGGGAGCAAGCAAAAAGTATACTCCAATCTTCAAGGAGATGCTAGCTTCATTCTTTCAAATCAAACGAGGTAAAGCTCTGGTATTTAAGTCAGATGCAAGAGGTAAGCAGACACAAAATGAATCAGTATATGCCTTGATCGAGGCAAAACCGGATGATCTGATGAAGAAACCTCTGGGGAAATGTACTGCCACACAATTGGGTCATTATTTAGCATATCTGGTTCTCTCTAAGAAAGAAGATGAGGAGGCAACTAATGAAGAGGTGGCTTCTAATGATAAGGTCGAGACTATTAATTGGGCAGACTTACCTATCAAGAAGCTGAAGCCTGAGTTGAAGAAGAGAGGTTTAAAGGTCTCTGGCAAGAAAAAAGACCTTGTTCAACGACTGGTATATGATGATCAACAGCGAAGAATAGACAATATGTAGTATACTGTAACTACTTAAACACAGTATCTATCTACTATACACTCATACATTCACACTTAAGGGTCCTCTTTAACATGAAACTCCATTCTTTCCTCATCTTTCATTATAGTTGACAAGACATCAGTAAGTTCTCGTGCCGCCTCATGTATAGTCTTCTCCGGCACTACTGCACACTGCTCAAAATCAACCCTATCAATCCGCCACAGTCCTAGACAGCAGGAAGGCTCCTCAATCTCGGAGTGCTTTGGTGCTGATACAATTAAGGCAAGATCAGCAACAATACTACCAATATGCGGTCGGACGATATTGATAATCTTCCGAATAGTCGGGTTGGCCAAAAGATCGATGTCACATTCAAGGACAACATGATTGACCTTTCCCGTCTTGGGGTCAACACTTTTTGGTACATCTTCCCACTTTGATGGATGCCGCGGACCCCACAAATCAACCTCTAGCGGCTTGGGTTTGATCACCCGTATTGCAAGGGGTCCATCAACCACGTACGGAATGACCTTGGCACGTGCATTACGGTATTCATTATCACCTAATAAGAATCGTTTTAAGGCCTTGACATCATTCGGATCATCCTCTTTTTCCGGCGGAATATTATCCAGACTATCAACCCAAGACGGCAGCTGGAAGTAGGCATTCATATTACCAAATGGCATCATCATATTAAACAATAGTGTCGGTACATTTCGTAATCCATTCTGATTTAACAATGGTTGTTTCCATACACTCTCTTCGGGAGCATCAGTAAGGAATAAGTCCATGCCTCGTAATTCGCATAAGGGGTCAATCCAGTGAGTCTTCTTTTCTTCATATTTGGCCAACCCTGACGCTCTAATGTTGTTTAATTGGGCATGTCCCAGTGCGGTATCCTCTTCCTCCTCTTCTTCTGAGACAACTACATATTCTTCCACCATTGTTTCTTCTTTATGACTTTTAGTAGTGACATGCTCTTTCCTTATTACATGTTCTTCTCTCCTTTGTGTACTCTGTCTACCAAAATCTTCATATGTAAACAAATGATCCATTAATGGACTTTCCCTAAACGGTGCCTTCAACTTAACCTCCCATTCCTTCACATCACCACGTTTCATTGGATTTAAATTAGTAAAGAATTGTGCAGTCATTTCACGTTTACTACCACTACTCCTTTCACTCCTTTCACTATTACCACCACCATAATGATTAAACTCTTTCACATACTTTTCATACTTCTTTTTAATCTTCTTACGTTTCCATCCAGGCTTGAAGAATTCACGTGTACGTGAAAAGTAGACACTGCTTTCTTCTTCTTCACCTTCTTCATCGGTATCGGTATCTGTTTGTGTGGATTCATCAACTGGTGTCATATCACTCACTGTCGGTTGATACACTCCTCCCTGCTTGGCACCATTACCACCACCATGAATCATCCCACCACGACGTGCCTGTATTGACAAATTCGAGAAACGACGTTTACCATTCGCTCTTCGTACTGTCCGTCGTCCACTGCTCTCTCTTTCCCTTCTCTCAATCTCTTCTTGATTACTACTAAACAATATCAATAACTTATCCAACATATATCCCATTAAAAAAGCAACTACGACCAATGGTATGACCACACTTAATGGAAAATGATTTTGTAATAATTCAGATTTATGTGTATAGGCATGATAGATTGATAATATTGCTGTGTATATTGTTATGAGGAATGTTGTTGATTGATTTGATATTGAGAAGAGGGTATCCTCCGAAGATGATTGAGGAGTTTGGTGTTGAGTATTTGTTGTTGCAATAGTATTATGCTTTGTTCGGTCTGCATTTAATTTGCTCCGAGTTGGAGGAAGTGGCATGGTAGTTGTAGTAGTATGCTTCTTCTCTTGATTCTGATGTTTGTGCACATCTTGTGTTCCCATTTTCTTCTCGGCAGTGCCCTCGTTGGTATTGTTGCTATGCTGGACACGTTTTATAACAGCAGTAGGGTGTGTAGCAGTATCAACTGTAGTACTAATAGCATGTTTGGTAACACTGACTACCTTCTTCCCTGCCTTATCTGCCACTTGTTCTGCTGTTTTAGGTATGACATTCATAATCTTCTTTGATATTTAGGTTTTTATTGCAATGCAAATCTATTTTCCGCTACGGTGATAACGGCTTTGCTATGTATATTAATACCTCTGCAACACCTCTTGCAGTCCAATATACTCTATGGTAATGAGAAGGTTGAGTAGGCTTACTATGAGAGAGTAAGGAGGAGTGAGGAGGCCCGCTACATTTGATTGGGGAAGATACCAAAAAGGGACTTTCTCCGCTGGATTTCGGGACTCGAGAGATCCCGGGAGAAAAGAAGCTCAACTCTTTTGTTACTGTTTGTTTATGAGGAGGTAAAAGAGCTCTTTCTCTCTATCTCATGCAGGTTTGTGGTTAGTGTTATATTCTTCTATTCTATTATTTAATGATGTCAAATGTTACCGCCGAGGGCGGACCGTCTCCGGCGGCAGAAAATAAGATGAGCACAACACATGCACCATTAACAAAAAATTATGTTAATCAACATAATTGCAAATTGGTATCAATTACACTACCAAATGTCGGTGCACAGGGATTAATTCTATCAGAACAAGATGATGGTAAATCAATTATTATTGAGGAGGTTATACCACAATCTCAAGCTGAGAAGTGCGGTGTGCTTACGGGCGATGTACCAATATTATTATTAAATAATTTATCATCATCATCAATATCCTCGGTTTGTAGAGTGCATAAGATTTCGTATGAGACATTTCTCCAACGTGCAAGGGATGAAAGACCCTTTGTATTTAGTGTATTACGTGATACTAATGACAAGAGTGGTAGTGATATTAGTTTGAACCAATCTTCTATTAAGGAGGGTGCACCATCTCGTGAAAAATTAGATGGTGCATGTGAACCCTCAACTAAAAAAGATATAGATATGGTACACGAGGGGAGTATTAATGATGCTAATATTGATATGATGGAGGATTATTTAGCAAATACTTATGGTGGTACAGCTGCAGTAGACGATACGTCGGCACAATTAGCTGCCGCGGTCACCACTCAGAAATTTACAAATTTTACTTCTCACGTTAGTGATACGCCAGCAGCTCGTGTTTCATCCATAACCACCAATAACAATTCAATAACACCCGGATCAAGTATGAAAATACCAAAGAAGAGTTCATTACGTGATAATATTACTCCTCCGCAACGATTTGTGGCACGTCCGTCAAATTTTGGGATAAGTCGAGATGATAAGGATGGGGACAAAGAATTGGAAAAGAACGAATGCCCTGATAATGTATCAAACAAACAAGGCACTGCTACTGCATACGGTGAACAAAAGACACCAAGTCATGGTCCATCCTCGGATAAACCTCTTATTCACACATATAATAATCAAAAGACCACAACCCATTTACCAAATAATGACAAACAGAGATTAGATCAAGTAGTATTGGAATCCTCATTAGCAGAACAACCTTCTGATGAGAATATTGTGCGGCCAGGTCCGCATGATGTATTGATTGGAAGGGGAGGTGGAACCAATCATAATCCAGGTAACAAACGATTTAGACAATTGGTATGCACGAGGAAGGATGAATACAAATCTGCCGAGAGAAGTCAGAAACCAATCATTGCTCAAGAGATTGTAACTGCGTGGCGTGCTCAAGTGCCTCCTGGTAGGTTCCTTAAGCAAAATGAAAGTACTATGTTGTGGTATGATATAGGCAATGTGGAGGCAAAGGAGAAGATTAAACAAAAACTTCGAGATTCCAACAACGATGATCGAGATGATAGTGGAAAGTGGATCCCACCTCGTAGTCGGACGAACAATCTTCTTGAAGAGGAGGATCAATATGAGCCAGCTGATAAAAATTTGGGCAAAACTGAGAATGATGACGAGAAGCAGCCACCTGTCTCGGTTACTGCAGCTTCAATGGAAACAAGCTTTAGTCAAAATGGATTCGAGTTGCCCCCAGAGGATGATATTGTTCGACAGCAGGAGAAGGAAGGTCGTCCCAAGTCTAATGTGAGAAGAACTGTCCCGTCCGAAAAGGCTCATAACGGACCGCCGAGGTTTACAAGCCGTCCTCCTCGATGGAATGATCATGAGGTGAGTGCTTTGGCAAAAGTGTATGGTTTTGTTTTGGTCGATGTTTAATCTAATCTCTTCCCCATTACAGGACGAACAACTACATCAAATAGTCAAAGTATTACATCCAACAATGGGATCTCAAAGTATCATTCAAGCTGATCAAATTCATGATATACATTGGTCAACAGTATCAGAACAATTGCATGCTGCCAACACTTCCTCGTATATACGTAAGCCAGCTGAATGTATGAGACGATTTAGAAAGTTATATTGTGCAACGGGAAGTAGTGTCAATAATGAGGTAGGAGAACGTGCCGCAAGTGTTTGGACCAAAGATGAAGATAGTAAGCTGATGGAATTAGTGTTACAGCACGGTCCTAAACGATGGAGTCATATTGCTAGTGGATTACCCGGGCGTAAGGGCAAGCAATGTAGAGAACGATGGCATAACATTCTCGACCCTAGCATATCCAAGGCACCGTGGTCTGAGGAAGAAGATCGTATCATCCTTCAATATCAGATCGATAACACCGCTATGAGCTGGGCAAACCTTGCCAAGCTCCTACCAGGACGTACTGACAATCACATCAAGAATCGTTGGAATTCGAGTATGAAAAGTAAGATTGAGAAGTATCTCTATGGAAAGAATATTGGCGGTATCCATCAGATCAAAGATAAGAATGATAAGTATTTGATAGGTGATGATATAGATGGGTGTTTGTCAGCCGTACATGCACCGCCAGTAAGTCGAATGAGTAGAAAAGACAAGCCAAAGCAACAGAATAAGAATAAACGGAATAAGTCCAAAAGTGAAAGTGGAGAGATTATAGCCGACAATGGCTGTAGTAAAGACTTGAAGCAGAATTATGATGACGAGGTATCGCAACAAGTCAGTATTGAAACGAGATCGAACCTCACTAATGGCGAGCCATACGCCCGTGAGAGTGTTTCTCAGGTAGTTAGTATTGGCACGATATCCAACCTCAATGGTGACGAGCCACGCGTTGTGGCGAGGACTGATTATTACCCGGGTTGTAACTTGAGAGGAGCTCATCCACTTCCGGGCTCAACTAAATACAAATCAATAATATTCTATGAAGGGAGTAGATACTCGTTGGGAAAGTATGATTTCGTGTCAGATGCCGCCCTTGCTTACGACAAGGCAGCTTTATCCATCGGGCCGTACTGGGATATCAACTTTGCTTGTTGGGATGAGTACATTGCTACTAGGACTTTAGAAGTGATGAGGAAGGGAAGTGACGAGTTAGATTTGACATCAGTATTAGAAGAGATATCGTTAAGGGCGAATGAGGTGGTATCAAAAGTGTTGGATGAGGCCGAACTGAATGATTTTGAATGGGTAAGCTTTGTTCTTTTTATGCACATATCATATGCTCATTTTCTTTCCTAACTTCTGGTATATGGTTAAAGAATCAACAAAGTATAGGATCCACCGCTAGTGGTGATAATCATGATGAGAGGGTGAAAGCATATGAAAGTGCACGGGCATTATACTTATCCCATTCTAGATTTAGTAGCAGAAACATGAAAGAAGAAGAGTATCACATTCAAGAGAAGGTATATGCTTGGGATCGAGGAGCTCTATACGAAGCAAAGGTACTGAAGTGCAAAGAAACCGACGATGGCCTTCAGTACTTCATTCACTACTTGTAAGTTTAGCTGTTCTTGTGTTCTAATATATTTTGAGAATGCATCCCTTCTCTCTCACCCTCTTCCTTTATCCAACTTCTCTTGTCAACACTTATCTATTAACAGGGGATATAAGAACTCTCATGACAAATGGCTAAGCCCGAAAGACATGATGAAGTTGAATCCATCAAACAAACGATTCTATTGTCAGTCTAGGGGTATACTATATGTGGAGAATGAGGTAGCAAGGTGAGTGCTCTAACTCTAATCGGTGCTAATGAAAGTTTGCCATATATAATTCAACAAATGTTCTTCCATTATCTCCCATACAGCCACGAAGATGAATCGTTGAGTTATGAAGAAGAAGAAGAAGACAACTCGGATCAAACATCTGTATTCAGTGCATTCAGTGCATTATCTTTTGGAAATGAGAGTCGTGTAAGCTCGGATGGTTTATTGGCTAATGATGAATGGCCTGTTGACATGGAAGAAGTGGAAGTGAAAAACTGCGATAGTTCTTTCGATCAATTCCCAACACAAAGTACACTTACTCAATCTACTAGTTTGACAAATGGTAGAAAGCGTAAGTTGTCAAGGAAAATGGCAGATGCATTAGATTCTGAGGCCGAAAAGAAGCAGACTACCAATCAACCCCTAAAGAAGCGTCAAAGGAGTGAATTGCCTCAAGGAGTGTATGAGACTCCAAACTCTACTTGGCAAGTTCGAGTATTCTATCAAGGAAGTAATCGTAATATTGGCACATTTCCAATTTTAGAACAGGCTACCTTGGCAAATGAGACTGCAAGGAACATGCTCAAGAAAGATAGGGGATTGCAACTCTCGACTGAGGAGTACGAACAAAATTTCAAGCAAGCAAAGGAGGCTGCTTTAACCACAGTTTTGACTGATTATAAGCCTTCAAAAACCAAAAAGGTCAGTTCGAATGAACCTTTGAATGATGCTGACATGAAGCGAGTAAATGCAGCCATCGAAGTCGTTACTACTACCTATGGGGTAGGAGTCGACATGCAGACAAAGTTGGCAACTGCGGTGTTGAGAGGAGTAACTTGCAGGCCTTCTGGCAAGTGTAAGTAGCTTTTGTTACATTCCATGTTGTTATCATGATACTTATACACTTTCATTCTCTCATAGGGCAAGCACAAGTATACTATGCTAGCAAATCACAATACATTGGTGTCTTCGATACCAAGGTCGAAGCTTCTTTGGCATACGAGATTGCCCGAAAGTTACTGGATAGTGACCCTTACGAAGCTGTGTCTCTCAGTGGAGAGGAGATCGAAGCTAACATTAGGCTGGCTAAACGGGCAGCGTTGAAAGGTGTTAGTGAAATGAGTATGGAAAAGGAGAAGGATTGTCAACGAAATATCAAGCTAGCAAAGGAGGCTGCCTGGGCAGTGAAGGATACTACCAAACGGCCCTGTGGACGCCCAAGGAAGAGCTCAATACCTGCCGGAATGACAGAAAGAGGAAACGGCAATTGGCAAGTTCGAGTATTTTTTCAAGGAAGCTATCGTTGTATCGGAACGTTTCCAACCTTTGAACAAGCGACATTAGCCGATGAGATTGCACGGAGCATGTTCAAGAAGTCTACCAGTTCCGTGCCTCTCAATGAACAGGAAATCGAAGCGATTAAGAGGACAGCGTTGAAAGGTGTTAGTGAAATGAACATGGAAAAGGAGAAGGATTATTTTATCTAAGTAGTATTGTTCGAGAGCTTGGGAAGCATATAGTCTCTAGGGAAGCTTTGTACTACTCAAGCATAAAAACAATAAATTGACGGTTCATGTGTTAAACAAACATTGATCACTTGGCTAATTGTACACTTATAATTCTACCTATTCTCACTCAACGTGTCCTCCGATTGAGAGGCGCATACTCACTCTATCCGTACATATACAATACACATTCATCATTATTACGGCAATGAATGTTTCATACCTTCCTTCCAACTTCTCGATGCTTGTGGTTGTTCAATCCTACCAACAAACTGCGGTGCCGGTTGCAACCCCTCTTCATTCTCAACTTCCCATGCCTGTTCTGGTATAACTCCTCCACTAGTACCATTGGTACCCATTGCACTACTCATGACTGTTGGTGAGTTGTATAATACCTTTATCCTTTCATTCTTCTGTTTACTACCGTCGTTGTTACTTGATCGTACACCCAACTTGTATTGTGTGTAGAATTGACCAGATTGGGTTGGGTAGAGTAGGAATGTTACCGGTTGTTGATTCCATATTGCCTCCTTTTTGTAGACAATGTTGGATATTGGTGATGATACATGCCCTTTGTAGATGTATACACCATTGGCAGGCTCGACACCTGACCCGAGTACAACAACCTTCATCACAACACCATCACTATTCGATGCTGCTGCTGTCGAAGAGCTCTCTCTATTATTCTTGTACATCATCTCATTCGATGCCTGTACATCTCTATCCTCTTCATTCCGAACTTTATATTCTTCATCCTTCTTACTCAATAACTTCCTTGCACCAACTAATGTCGATTCCAACAACTCAACTTTATTCTTCATTTCCAATTCACTATACAATTCCAACTTGTTGTGTTCACTATATTCCAAATGTGTAGTTAATTTGTCTAATGCAATTATATCACAATTTGCTAATAAGCAACGTGATTTTAATGATCCAGATCCAACCTCAGCCATTACTTGTGTATATTGAGATCCATAGTTGTAATAGAATAATGCTTCCTTTGGTGAGATTCTTGGCATGTACTGTACGTGTGTTAACCAGTAGAAGTCTTCATCTGATATTGATGATGGTGTTGATGATTGTTTGGTATCTTGATCTCCATTATTGCTAGTTGGTGATAGTAAACTTGTATCTCTATTCACATCATTCTTTCCACTACTACTGTTATCAGTAGACAAGGACATGTCATCTCTTAATCTTATATACTCTGCAATCTTTTGACTCAAACCAATACCACTACTTGTACAATCTAATCGATCACAACTAATTATACTCCGCATTAACTTTGGATTAATATCCTTCAATAATTTACCATTCACACTACCAAACTTTTCAGCAATAATTCGTATACTCTTATCCCTCAACTCAAAATCTTTCAATATATCCGAATGTATGCAATATATTGATGCTGTATTAATTTCTAAATCGGATGGGATGAATTTAGTTGTTATTTCTTTGTGTAATTCTCTAACATCAAATCTGTTTGATAAGTATCGTAATGAGGAGGCGTTTTGTGTTGTTAGTTTTAATGTCGAGCCGTAGATGTAATCTAGGAATAATGGTATATGTTGTGATGCCAATGTTGGTAGATAGATGTCTACTTTATATTCAGCATTTGAGTTTTGACTTCTAGCACTGTTATCACTCTCTTGTCTGTATATACCACTACTCTTTTTACTATTAACTGCCATACTATTACTACTACTATTATTCTTATTATTAATTCTATTACTACCATTCTTAATCTGTTCAGCTATAAAACCACTCTTACGTCCACCATATGCTAATAATAACGTATGTACATGATAATAAACACCACCTTGTGTTGATCCATCATATATAACTAATGTTAAATCACTCATTGATATGAATGGATCTGCTCGCCAGTCTAATGTAACATCTCCTCTTTGTTTACTACCACTGGCATCTAAGGGAGTACAGTCTAATCCTTGTTGTATTGCATTAAAGTTGTCAGTGCAGGATACTTGTGATACGAAGTTATTAAATACTTTACGTGTTTCTTTTGAAAGTTCCTCGGCTGCTTCGAGTGCTGCCTCCTTGGCACCTTCTGGTATGTTTATCATTGTGTTATTGTATCTATATGTTGTCTCTATTAGGTATGGCGGCGCTGATGCCTATTATAAGAGTAAGGTCGGCATCAATTTTTTTGCAAAAAAGGATACCGTATCCTTTTTGCAACGACATATTTTGACGGCCTTTTTGCCTAAATTTTAGTCGAGCTTTAATTTGACGTCTTTAGACTTGAAAGTGTGACAAGGTATGAACCATTATGTATTGCAATGAGTTGTAGAGCAGTAATGTATCTCATAGTCCATCTATATCGTTAGACTCTACATCTATCTCCTCGATACAAATTTATGATGAGATCTCTAGTATCAACACTCCTCACAACAACAATACTATCAGCATTGCAACAAATCTCATCAGTCTCGGCATTAAACTGGTCACTCAATTCAAAACATGCATCATGTACCGGCAATTCATTCACAAATATACAACTCTCTGCAACATGTACAGAAGAATGTTGGGTTGACGGTTCTTCCACAATGTGTGAAAAATCCACATGTACATTAGGTGATTTAGCTGAATTAAATGGTAGTTTAATAGCCACTACATCATTTAGTAATTCACAGGTAGTTGTTACGCCATGTATGTTTGGTATTTGTAGTACAGGCGATTCGAGAGTAGATGGACGCTTGTGTGAGTGGTTATGGCCAAGCGGTACTATTTCCGCGAGTGCTAATGACGGAGATGATGATTATCGTGGATATAATGGTGATGACAATATAGTACACAGCTGTGGCGAACCAGGTGAATATCAGATCAATTACTTACTACAGCTTCCATATGAAAGTGAAATGCCAAATTGGGTTTTCAATCATTTAACTATTAAGATACATGTTGATAATGCTGATGAGTGTGACACTGAGGAATCGGGAAGTAGTTCATATCAAATGCCAATAATGGGTATGGGAGCCATGGCTGTAGCCGCTGTGGTTGTATTGCGTGAACGGAAGAAGAGAAGCCGTCGTATTGATGAGGAAGAAGATGATGACTATATGGAAGAGGAAGATGAAGCCATAAATGATGAGGAAGATGATGATGACTCACTAAATGAAGAAGATTCTTATATCGAAATGGGAAGAAAGATGTGGATACAAGGCATGAGTAGAAGCCGTTCATTAGACGAGAACATACCACCAGCAACAATATCAGATGCAGTGCCATCACCAGTTTACAAACCTCCAATAATAGCAAAGCAGCAAGCTAATAGACCATTGGCAAATAATGTATTGCCGAGAGAAGAAGAAAGAGTCACTTCTCAACCACACTTAGAAACAAAACAACAAACCATACCCCTTGAGGTAATTACTTAAGAGTTGGTATGAACAGAAGGGTATTGCAATAGTTTGAGTTTACCCCATGATAGACGTTGCTAGATCAGAGAAAAGTATATGTACAGTAATTCATTATGTAAAGTATTCATTATCATCAAGACATAGTATTTCCCCTTCATCCAATTTTAGTTTTGTTTATCTCCCTTCTTTGATGCATCCCGTTCAATACGTCTAGTCTTTATCCCATTCAAAAGTGGTTTAGCCATTACAACATTTAGTACATTTGCAATTCCAATAAGGATGAGTATATTTATCTCATATGCTTCACTTATCCGAATGAAAGCCGGTATGCCGCATGCCATGACAAATAAAGCTACCATGTTTTCAATATGTATTGATAGCTGTTTGTCTTGTTCATCTTGTAATACTTTTAGCTCTTTACCCTTATACTTCCCCGATGCAATTTGAAGTTTGATATTCTGAAAGGATCTGATTGCTTTATAACCTCTATATTGTGCAAACATTTGCTGGATACCTCCGAAGGTAATACCAATACTAAAGCCCCAATTCTCTGAATAATCATATATAAACCAAACTAATATAGCACCCGTAACGAAACCCATCACACCAAGTACTAGACCAATTCTACCAATCCAAATATGAAATAACTAATTATTGTTGTTGACTGATGTGTTGATATATGTTTTATTAGTTTCAGTTGTTGTTAATTGTTCTATTGTTTTATATGTAATATTAGTTGTTGTTAATAACAAGTTGTACATGCGAAAGAACTGTATTGCCATGTCAATCATAAGTAACATAATAAAAAGCACTATCTATGTAGGTACGATACCTAACACAGAAAAGTCTAGTAGTATCCTTAAGGGGTATCTTCCGAACGGTCATGATTTTCAGTACAAAAGATATCGTACGAGTACAACAAATTTTTTGTTTTTTGCTTTTTGCTTTAACAAGTTAGTCACGCACAAAGTGAAAAAGTGATAGTCACGTGACTTCACGCATCAAATGTGATTGACATTGATCACTCTAGATGTGACATGATGTCATCGTCATTCTTTCTCAATCAATATTGACAATAGCCCTCCACTATAATCTATCTTTACAATTGCCCTCTCTTGTGCACTTCCTTCGTTCGTTGTTATTTATTGCAATAGATTGCAAAACAATAGTTAATAATCGATCGATCTCTCATCATCGTCTTCTACAGTCAAACAAATAATCGATGAGAGATGATCGTCTCTTCTTCTTCTCTCCTTCTTCTTCTCTAAGCCGTGCTAGCAGCGATGGATTAATAGTAGTATGAAATCAGATTAATGTTCAACAATAGTAGCAATAAAATATGTAGATGTCTTCATCGTTATCAGAAGAAACGGCTATATAATCAAGACGATACATACTGCAAGTATATGCAAAATGAATTAAAACTGAGTATATCTTAGAAGTAACAAACTCGAGTTGAAGATTGAGGATGACAATGCTGTTGATTGATAATAAAAAATTACAAACTATTCACATCTGGATAGGGCTCCTCTGAGTTTTAAAGATGCCAAGAAAGTCGGTCAACGAGATGATTGTGATGGGGGCATCTGACTGAACAACTTCAATACTTTTCTTCTCACGTAAGGATGGCTTATCACTAGTAACAACTAATCGTTTAGTATGACCATCGGCAACTGGAGCATCTACTGATGAAAGAAGAGTTCCTCCTCCAGAGGAGATAACGCATTGTAGATCATCACGTGGAGGACATAATGGTGAACTTGAACTAAGAGCCACCGATGTAATACCAACAGATACTCTCTGAAGGATATCACCTCTGCCACCATTACCAAGTAGAAACGAGTCAATAGGAAGAACCCTTCCAGCTTTTAATGATTGTTCAAGCCACTGAATATCAACAAGAATACCTTTGTTGTTAGCAATCATGTTCTTTGTCGTCCACTTCAATGGTAAAGTTGTGATCACAGCTGTTGATAGAAGAAAGTTGTAAGAAAAAGTACATTACAATGTTGGTATAATAGATACGAATCGAATCTTACCTGTTGCAGACATTGCATCTTCAACTGAAGCAGTTACTGAAGCACCGATGCTCATTGCGGCATTAGTATACTGATAGGTATTATCTACAGATGAAAAGGAAATGGTAATTGCTTGAGCTGATTCATTTGGAGCAGTTTGCAAAGGAAGAGGGTCACTGTTAGACACTTCCATGTCAACACCAATCTCATTCTCTACAGTTGAGTCCATATCTTGGGTAGACTCATCCTCATCAACAACTTCCATCTCTTCAGTGGACTGAAGACGTACGGCAACTGTCTCGGCTACATTTACGGCAGGTACAGTACTATCCATAGATGTATCAACGGGAGCACCTGCCGGTGCCTCAAGTAACTCGTTCGAATCTGCTGCCTCTTCGTCGACAGGCCAAGCCCAGGACACAGCGAATGTCCTATCGTCTTGCTCATGTGATGGGCCTTTATCAATCTCGGCTTGAATGTCCTCATCAATATCGACTTGAGAACTGAGCTGCAAAGACGACTTGACAATACCACCATACTGTTCATTGACAGCAATCACTAACGCTGGATCAACTTTCAAACTACCGGCAACATTTAGAAGAACATCTCCCATATGCATATCCGGACGAGACTGTTTCAATCCTTGTACAATACCATCAACCATGCAATCATCACAAGATGACTTATTAATAGGAGACAAGTCATTGGTAGTGGCTGCAGCGTCCAATGATCCCTTATTCGCATTCTGATCCTCCTGTATATTCTGTGATTCGTTCGTTAGAGATGAAACGCGTCGTAGACGTTTGAAAGAACGGGAAGTGTTGTCGGATGTATCTCTCATGTTGTTCATGGAACTCTCAAGATCCACATCCATCTTGTTAGAATGTACTGTTGTGGAAAGTTTTGTTGATGGAGCCTTCTTGGCGTCGACACCAATTGCCAATCTAGCAAGGGAATGTGCCAGTATATCGAACACAGGAATTTGAGCTACCGACTTTGCCGTTTGCATAGAGAGATCAGCTTGGTTGGTAATAGCTGGCAACGCGGATAAAGATTCAATATGTTCATCTGAAATCTTGAATTGCTTTCCAACATTGTAACGCTTGGCTGTGATGTTACTCAATAGTTTTAATGACGCTTGGAATGACTGCAATTGATTAGTCACGGCCTTCTTTTGGTCTTCATCCACTATGTTGTATGAAGTTAGGACATTGGAGATAGTTTTATTGCTAAGATCCTCCAAATTCTCAACGAGCTCACTTCTTCGTATTGCAAGTTCCATTAAACGCCAGTGATCCTTGTTGACTATACTCTGTGGATCAAATCCCATTTGATAGGCAAGAACCAACGAGATATGATTGCTCTTGAGAATTGACAAGGCTACTCGTCCCTCAACACTGTTCGTCAATAGTCTAGTGAATGTGGAGGCAGCCAGTGTATCCATCTTACTGTCATCTCGGGCACCAAGTGCTAACAACTTTACCAGACCGTGTTTCAGAGGGTACGTTCTCTTAACCTTTTCCATGTGCACTACAATGGCAGACAAGTCATTGGTTGTAGCACTGTTATCATCACTTGATAGAAGTGCAGCGAGGACGTGCAGTGTTTGTGTAGCAGGAAGAATCTTCGTAGTAGGTCCAATCGTTCCAACAAAACTAGATGTATCAGTATGATCTAGCAAGTTGGAGGTAAGTGCTGCTCCTCCTGGTGATCGTCTGGTTGCAATCGCATTCTGTAACTGGAGTAGTTGTGGTGAAAACAAGTCAGAGTACTCGTCACTGTTGACAGACGTATTGAATCGTTTCGCTGCTTCCTCTTCTGTCAAGGTACTGGCAGTAACCTCCTTGCAACATTGAATCAGTAACTCTCTCAAAGGTTCAATGGCTTTATCACTCGGGAGATCGTCTCCAAACTTTGTTGATTCGTCGAGTGAAATGAGAAGTGCATTGGGGAAGTGCTCACTCAATTCACATACATACTCGGCAACATCTTCTTGCATCTCTTCGCCTTCTTCATCTCGTGTGAGAGTATGGGTCACATTACGAGTTGAAGCAACTTTTGACAGGGCATATCTGTCATTACTGTTTTGAACTATGAAGTCTTTTACTTTTGGGGCATCTTGTAGGATTCCTTCACGCTGAAATGCAATGTGTACATTGGAATGAAGTTCGTTCGCTACCTTGCTGAATCGCTTGAAGAACGGTCCATCGTTTGGAAATCGTTGTGCATCCCTAAAGATAATTAGAATCGGGTTGTTTTGTAAATTGGGACTTGCTATGGCACAAAGACATTGAGCTATTGCATGGCACCCTTTTTTGTCATGTCGTGATTGCTGCATGTCATTCAGTATAGCGGGATATAAACTTATTTGAATGTTTGATAACATTTCCTCTATAAAATCCAACCCCATAATCACATTAATGAGCTGACTAATACCATCATTGTTGTAGTAGATCGCGTATACATCTGGAGAAATACGAAGAAGTACAATTGCTACAATACTCCCGGCGACAGGGATCCACCCTGTAGCCAATGCTGCACGTCCGACCAATAGCATATGCGGAACTGCATCACACCCGCAGATGCAAGACAGTAGCAGTAGAATTGTCAGCTGGATATCAAGCATGTCGAGAGTGAATGATTGAGTTTAGAATTAGATGAGAGAGAGCTATGTAAAATCGTTATCTATCGCCAAAATGAAAATTTATTCACATCCCCTGTAACTCACGCACAATCAAGCAGGGTAAAACAACTATACTTCTTTAGTATCATGGCAAAAACGAATATAAAAGAAACCACCGCAGACGGGCCTATTTATACAGATTCTACATATTGCGGTAGTGATGAAAAACGTGCTCATTATGTCAACCATCACATGAAAGGAAAACAGCCTAGTGAACTTGCCGATGATCGTGAACTTGCAAAATCAAAAGACCTAGGGTTGACAAAGTCCGGTTGGTTTGCACATAGATGGAAAAAAAGTGATGGATCATATGCATATGCTATATTGGGTCCTGATGATACAGTCTATACCAGTAAAAGAAAAGCACAGTCTGCACACAAAGGTGGTGAAGAAATTTATATACAGTGTCAAAGGAAAGATGAGAATGGTAATATTTGTGGTGCAATTAGAACGGCATTCGCCACTTCAGACGTTGGTTGTAATAAATGTGGCGGTGCTAAGAGAAAAGTATCGGGCGACAAATGGATTATAGTTTCAAAGCCCTCAGATACATCTGATATTCAGGTGAGTATTAATTTGTTTAAATGATATGAACTACTCACTAATAATTATCCTCATATAGCTCATACGCTTTAATTATATTATCTCTTCGATAGGGATTTGGTCATGGAAGTACAAGAGAACGTACTTTAGCACTGAATGAAACTGATAATGTGAAGTATGAGTGGTATTTATCTGAGAATAAAGAAGCCATCGACGCTACAATCTTTTATGATTCAGAAACGTACTACAAATGTGCATATCTCATTGAAACAATAGAGGAAGAAAACAATCCAGAGAAAGTCAGGAAGGATGCATTGAAAACAGCCCGTGATACTTTGAATAACGTCGAAGAGGAGTTATTTACTTCTGCTCTTGAATCTTGTGTATTACGTGATCCTAGCCGACGTTCAATGATTAACTCTCTCCTCCATTTTGTGAGAACAAGGGAGCTAACAGAAGAACACAGAGATGACAGTATCAACAAGTGTCTAGAGAAACTAAAAAAACATGCCGACAACCAACATGAATACAATGTTTGGAAACGGAAATTAAGGACTGCATACGCTGACAAAGCATTTGAATTGGTTAATGACATGCTGGGAAGCAGCAACGATGCCAATGATATGAAATTGGTAGCAACGTTTAAAATGATCAAGGGTAAGACATTTGAAAAGGATCGACTCAAGAGACAAAGAGATTTGGATGCAGTTGAAGGCAAACATCGAGCTGATCGTGTTGAGAACGCTATCAATCGTGTAAGTACAAGTGCATACCTAGCTGAACCGGATGAAAGTGAGGGCATGGTGGATTTAATGGAATCCTTGACTACTGGTCTTAGCAGTGAAGGAGATGATGATGCCAAAATTACTGAATTAGCAGATAAGGTCAGATCATTAGTGCCACGTTTCAAAAGTGAAGAAGCTTGAGTTCGGAAGTAGTCATGTTATTTATGTAAGGTTAAGCTGATCTCCTACTAATGATTTTCGACAGTCAGGACTGCTTCTAACTATTGAGCATATGTTGTGTGCTACCATCTCGACCTCGCTTCATAATCAGATTATGCACTTGGAGAATATGAAATGCATTGATTCGGATAGAACTTATGCTCTCCTTGTTAAACAGACTGTACTTATCTAATCATAACTTGCATTAGTAATTTGTTAGCAGGACCACTCGAACTATCACTTTTTAATTTGTTAGTGGGACTCTATGTAATTATCACTTTATTGGACCTGTTGACTTTCATCAGAGTTTATGCTACTTATGACGTCTCAGCACTCCGTGGGCACTACCGTGGGTCAGACAAAGAATAGGGCTGGCGACCACCCGGGCAGCACCTTGGAATGTTGATGGAGTTAGTAGTGTGTTATGGGCACATACGAGATAGATTGAGTATGCACCGATCAAGTGAGGGTATACCAATGGATGAATACTTTCTTTTTGAGATAGATGGGTAGGTGCATGGCGGAAGAGGAACCAGAGACATAGTGTTGTAGAAATAGCCCAGGTAATAATGAAAGATATTGATGTATTTGTCATGTTTGTATGTTGTAGTATATCGTGTCTTTGAATAGCCTGTTTGAGTGATTATTATCTTATATGTGTGTTGTCTTAGAGTATTCGTTTGCCACTAACACTCTTCAGCTACTTTGTGTTGTGTTAATCTTGACCGATCATGCATAACAGATTGCAAAGATATCAAACAATAACATTTTGATATCTTGTGAGACATAATTGAGTGCGAAATTATCAACTTCGCAGGGATGTGAAAATTGAATGAATGGGGATCATAAATCATCAGATGCTTCAGATAGATGCTTGGTTTGGTAATAGAATCCCCCTTCATTGGTTGGAAACTCCAAAGCCGATTCCACCAAATTCAAAGAGTATGAATCGATATCTCTCAGAAATATTTGCAATCATCGCTATATGCGGCAGCTTCATCCCTCTGGTTACTCCTAACCTCATCTAAGTATGACTGAAGAGCTCGTAAAGCTGTTCCGTAATCATCCTTTGTTGCATACCCATTCATGAACATCTGTTTGATTGCCTTCAAAGAATCACTGCACCCAAGCCCGGCAGAAATGATGTAATGCCTTATGCCTCTTTCTGTATTGCCTGCATCTATCTCGGATGAGCCTAAATTGTGCCTCGCTCCTACATGACCAAGTATAGCTGCTACCTCCCAGAAATGTTTAGCCTTATTACTATCTCTTTCTACTCCATTACCAATGTAATAACCATAACCAATATTAAAATATGCTCCGGCGTGTCCAAACTTGCCTGCCCGATGCCAGAGTTTCAATGCTTTGTCAGGTCTTTGTGGAAAGCCATATCTTCCGCGATTATAGACGCACCCTAGACTATAGATTGCTTGAGCATCGTCAAGATCAACTCGTTTCTTATAATCTGCGACCATTTCCTCGTCAGTGGGAGATGGAGCTCTACAGAATGGACATTTCTCTTCATCATCTCTTAATGCAACTGCATGGATACACCCACTGCATACAACCTTGCCACAACATGAATTATATTTAAAAGCTGTCCATAATGAAGGCATTCGTATGAAACAGATAGGACAATCCTCCTTTTGTGGTGGTTGCTTGAATAGTTCTTCATCAGAGACTGGTATCATATCATTATCATTAATACCCATAGATTCAAATAAACTATCAACTTCAGCGGTATCGGCCGATTCATTATTATTTGCTGCAGAAACGTCATTATCATTAGCATTAGCAGGAGGCTGTACTACCTCTCGATTATCACGAACACATGATGTGCACCTTCTTTGACTTTGAGCTCCTGACTTCCATTGCTTCTTACTAAATTTGTCTTTTGGTAGATCTTCATGGCACGCCGCACATAATTTCATTATATTAATGATATTATATGATGGTATATAGTGATTGGTTATCAATAATTGAATTGAAGTACCTTTACTATCTCAATTCGATAATTTTTTTTTATGGTGCACGTGATGTGCACAGTACGTGCACAAATTAATCTCAAATAAATAAGAGCAGCGTAGAAAGTGATACGAGAATTGACCCGACAAGCAAATCTACAGCATGCACCTCTCACTCCAAATATTTATGCTTGTGTCAGTAATGCTTGGCGTAGTGAGATTGCTACAGAGTGCGGCTAACATACATTATCGGTAGGTATTTGCAAATTTCAATATTTGTTTGAGTCGGCAATTTCTTAGCCACGAAAATACTAAGTAACAGCCAATAGAGTAAAACTTGTTTGCTGTTTGCACCATTTGTTTGGTGTATCTAATATCATAACGGTGCCTAATTGCAATTATATATACGCCATCTATGCATGCAGAAATATAGATTCAAGTGACGGTATATCAGCGTGAGATAGATAGGATACCAAACACATAAAATGAATGTCTCAAGTGATGGGAAGGATGATGTGAACACAGCTGATATCGATCAAGATGGACGTGATAAGTCTGACGATATCGGTGAAGAATTGAAAGAACATGCTGTGCTAGATATAGCATTACAAACGGCTGCTCAGCCAAAGATTGAAGCACCAACAACGCAAAATTTAATGCAGTATCTCAATTCACTTGATAATAACAGCAAACCGATGGGATTAGAAGACATAGACAGAAAGCTACCACCATCATCTAATGTTGTTGTAAATGAGTCCGAGTTGCAATCACCCATTGTTCCACAGTTTGTACACATACCAATTGACAATAATGCCACTCTTGCAACCAAACACCGAGCACCGAGTGTACCTGATTTAATCTCCTATTCACATTCTCATGAAAGAAATATAACTACAGCCACAACAACAATAACAACTAACAATAATGTGCTGTTATCAAATGAAACATTACCAAATAAAAAAGATAATAGAGAAAGCAGAAAAGAACAATTCGAGGAACGATTACGAAGAGCACATCTTCGGTTAAAATCTGATGCTACTGGAGATAATGACGAGGAGGAGGAGGTTACACGGTACAGATCGAGGAGTACACCCTCGCGTCATTTACGAGCTGTAAATGATAAAGAAGGTACATCTGATAGAAGATCTAGTTTATACAATAGCTTTGGACATAATACAACATCTAATACTGGTATCCTTCTTCCGCCAGATACATCAGAGTTGGAAACGTCTGAATTGGCTGTTCATATGTCAATTGAATCATCGGCACCTGCTGAACCAATAAGTCCTAATATTCAACAACAGGAAAGTAATATATCAAACATTGCAGTGGAGGATACACCCAACAGTATGGTCGTTGCTACCAATTCATCCTGTAAAAGTTCACATGGGAGTAGAGTATCAGATGAGGAGAGGAATGATAACATTCTTATTGAACCACCGCCTCCTCCACCACCAGCAACTGAAAAGGAACGTTTGGTAGAACGGGAACGACAGGCCAGATTAGAAACAGAAAGGGCACGTCAACGTCAATTGGCTTTGCAAAGGGATAGACAGATTGACGGGGACGAAGATGCTGATGATGAGAATAATGCCGATTTACTACTTGGCGATGTATCATTTGATGCTAGATTAGACCAACAAGAAATGGCACCTGAATTTGTTGGTGGTGATAATGGAGTTGTATTAGATTTACCAATATCATCAGCGGATAGTAGTTCTAGTATACCGAGACCTCCTATACCTCCGCCGCCGGCAACCGAGAGGGAGAGGTTGGTTGAACGAGAACGACAGGCTAGGTTGGAGACTGAGCGTGCCCGTCGACGGCATTTAGCTTTGCAGAGAGAACGAGAGGATACAAGTCGTGATGATGACATTGAAGTGAATATGGACGAATCAAACAGTGTGCCGCCGACTTCACCCCAGAGTGATATGAACAGCAGAGAAGATAGTCGCCCTCGATCAACAACAAGAAGTGGCGAGGGTATCGATCATGATCAAGCCGAGGTGCCGAATACTGAGGCAGAAGCAAACCTTTCCTATCCCATGGAGCGATTTCTAGATCGTGTAGATGATGAAGAAGATCGTAGCAGTACGCTGCCTGTTGATATCGTCACAGAGGAGAATAACGCCGAACCATCGCTTCCTTACACAATGGAGCTATTTCTTGCAGATAATGTGGCAGTTTCCGAACAGAATGAAAGTACCGTTGATTCTGCGGCTGCAACTAGATTTGATACAAGTCTAGCACATGAACCAAACAATTCTGAATCAGTAGTTGGTGGCACTTCCATTCAACTAAGGCTAGAAGAAGATCACGCACATCAGAATGAACCATCCCAAGCTGCTGCTCAATCTAATAGGTCTGCTGTTTCTATCAATGCAAGCACTGACAATCCACCGATATCAGAGGTTGATGATATGGCTCAATTCAATCATCAAGGAGACAATCAATCAGCTGCATTATCATCATCCCGCTTATCAATGGCGTCATCACATGATACCTCTCATCATACGCCACACCTCACAGAGGCGGAAATAGCTCATCTTAATGAGGTTGATCATGCCAGTATAGGTAATGCTGCCCCAAACTCAGTAAGAGATGAACCTTCTGAGGCATCACTTTCAGGCAGAGTTATTGATCATGCCTTTAGTATTGCTACTCAACCTACGGCAATAGAGTCAGTTACAGTGACAGAAGTTAGTGATCATCGGGGGAGTGTTGTCGAATCGGACGTTATCCGAGTTGAAGGGCCAAACATCTCAGTTCAAAGTAGTTCATCTGGGGGTGCAAGTGTAGCGGCCATGCCAAGTATACCCAGTAGTAGTGATTCTAGCCATGTTTCAGGCTCCCATGATGATATTGGAATGCCTCGTCTCACAGAAGCAGGCATCGGTACCTTGGCAGACATTGAAAATGTAAGTCTTGGACCTGCTCCTCCTCAATCTGTACGAGACGAGAGACTTTCAGAATCATCTGTAGCTGAAAGAGGAGATCATCAATTCAGTAGCACGAACCCAATAGCTGAGATTAGTAGTGTCGACGAGCGTGATCTCCTGATGATGGACAACTCCGATGATGGCGGCTCTATCTCTAGTGGCCATTCCGAAAATGCCAGTGTTGAGGCGATGCCTAGTGACCAATCCGATCAAAGCGTCGAGACGCCTAGGGTCTATCACGGAGAACATAGAATGCATATCGACTCGGATGATGAAGAGATGATTGTGTATCAGCCTTCAATTGTTGGTAGTAGTGCAAGTATAGAAGCTCTACCGAGTATTGATGAATCGGCAACACATGACTACGGTGCATTTCATTCAAGAAGTTTCTCCCGCAACTCAGTAGATCAAATGGATCACCAATATGATAGAGATATCGAGTCAGCACCTTTGCTTGTCCCAACAAGAAATGAAGAACAAACACGGACTGTGCCTCCCTCTGAACCACACGGCACAACAAGTCAACACGCCACAATAACCCCGACATTGATCGTAGGAATCGGCACAGGCTTTGCTGTAGGATTGGGCTTGGGCATAGGTTTGGGATTAGTAAGAAGTTTAGGATGAGAGACTTAATGCGCTAGTAATAGTAACAAGCAAACCTAGTAGACATGTATCTAGTTCCGCTTCGATCTTTCATCTATTGCTTTTACTTGAAATAGTAATCTTTCTAGTAATAACTCAAATCACATACTACTAACACCTTTCAATGCCGCTTTTTTAGCCAACTCAACCCTTGATTCCCAACAAACAATATCATCCTCTTCAGCCGTCTTCAGCAATTGCCTTGCAATCTCATATGCAAACGCAGCTTCCACCTCTGAATCAAAGAGACCAATGTAACGCGATTTGCTACCATATTTTATTCCGCTTGCTGCCCATTTGCCATTGGGCTTCTGGTATACCCTACTTGTGAACATGCTAATTCTAATTTCTTCTGTCTTTCAGCTCCAACCCCATACATACTGTTGACAGATTCAATAGCTGCAGTTACCCGTTGCTCATCAGTTACATTCGCCTTCGGTTTCTTCATGTTGTCTGTTTCGGTAGCTATGGTTTTGTTTAGCGGAATGTGCTTGGTAACCGGAGCCTCACTTGCACCGATAGTATCCCCATCACTAGTGGGCGCGGCAGCAGAACTAATTGACGATGGTTCTTCAGCTACACCAGCACGACATTTACCTTTCTCTACTTCGACATGTAACCGTTCTACCCAATAATTCGAAGTAAACTTGGCAATCCCTCCCATGACTTTTGATGGACTCTTCTTTCTCGGAGTAGACTCATTCTCGTCGACATCGCTGTTGTCAGTATTTGAGGGATCGAATGGCTTGAGTTTGGGCTTCTTCTTTTGACTTTCAGTTCCATCATGCACTACTGTCCTCCCATTCTCCTCCTCGTCCTCCTCACCAAGTCTATTACCGTTATTGCATTCCATACTCGTATTATCTTTTTCATATTTAAAGTCTTCCTTTTCCTTCTCCTCCAGAGCAATGGGGCAAACCTCAGAGCCAAGGTGCAATACGTTGGGAATAGGCTCTCCCTCGTTCTCATTATCCTGTTCTTCTTCATTCTCTTGTTTTCCCCTCTTACGATTTCTATCTTGTTTAGTATGCAAAACACAAAAGACATCCCCCTTCTGAGCAACCCGCTTGCAAAATGGATCACTACAATCTGGTAAATCGAATGCACCGTGCCTGCGGCAAAGGCCACCACGCTTGGAAACATTGGTACACTGTCCCCCAGCGCCTTTATAGGAGCATAGTCTACGGGTAGTTTTTGCACCGTGCCGACAACAAACGCCACCTTGTTGAACTAATTTGGTGCAACCAGTAACTGAGCACAGTTTATAACCTTTGACTGCACTGACCGATGCGGATTTGGTAGAACGAGGACGGCCTGCCCTTTTCCTTTTCCTTTTGCTTTTGGTAGAGGTAGGTTGACAATAATCAATTGACCCCATATCTTCATCAATATCCAAAGAATCGACTTTCTTCTTCGACAATTTCCGTTTCCTACCATGTCTACTCAATCCTCCATCACGATTCTCACTAGGTTCATCTCTAGAAGAATCACGAATCACAGTCATCCTTCTTCTCATTTGTTTCGCCTTCTTTTGGAGTCCCCTACCACGCTTGACACCAGTCATAACCGTGGTTAAAGCAGCCTCCTTTGCTAGCTTGATATTCTGTTGACACTCCTCAGCAGAGAGCTGTAGTCCCTTATCTTTCTTGAGCATGCTCCGTGCAATCTCATTTGCCGTTGTTGCTTGTTCTAAAGTTTGAAAGGTGCCAATTTTACGGCTACTTCCTTGGTAGTATGTTTGAACTTGCCACGTGCCAGATTCTGTTTCCCTCACTCCTGTTGGGAGTTTCCTCCTTCGAGCTATACCTCTTTCGCAATCATCTGGACTGCCACTACTCGTGTCATCTTCCTCGGAATCATCTGAATCAGTCCGACAATACAACGAACTGATAACACTACTTCCGTCATCTTCCTCAACATGGTCTTGTAGAGTAGCAATTGAGACATTTTCATTGCTGTATAGGGTAGAGCATTGAGTGTTAAGCAGATAGAAGACGAATATGTTACTTGATGTTTGTGGTACTCACCTTTCTACCTCATTCTCCACAAATAGTATACCCCTAGACTGACAATAGAATCGTTTGTTTGATATGGTCAGTTTCATCATGTCTTTCGGGCTCAACCATTTGTCATGACAACAACTTTTATACCCCCTGTTGATAAAAAGGTGTGAACAAGAGTAGAGGGTGAGAGAAGGATGTGTGCCTAGAGCAAGACGAGAAAGTTACATATCAAATCTCGTACTCACAAATAATGAATAAAGTACTGAAGGTCTGGCATGCCATCGTCGGTTTCTTTGCACTTTAATACCTTGGCTTCATATAGAACTCCTCGATCCCATGCATATACCTTCTCTTGAACATGATACTCATCTTCTTTCATATCTCTACTTCTGAATCTAGAATGGGATAAGTATAAAGTCCGAGCACTTTCATATGCTTTCACCCTCTCATCATGGTTATCTCTAGCAGTGGATTCTAGACTTTGTTCATTCTTCGATATATAAGCACAGTAACAGAATAAGTTAGTCGAGTAAGAAAATGAGCATATGATATGCACATACAGATAACAAAGCTTACCCATTCGAAATCATTCAGTTCAGCCTCATCCACAACTCTTGATACTACTTCACTAGCCCTTGACGATATCTCTTCCAACACTGATGTCAAATCTACCTGATCACTTCCCTTCCTCATCACTTCTAGAGTCCTAGTAGCAATGTACTCGTTCCAACTAGAGAAGTTGATATCCCAGTACGGCCCAATTGATAAAGCTGCCTTGTCGTAAGCAAGTGCAGCATCTGATACGAAATCATACTTTCCCAACGAGTATCTACTCCCTTCATAGAATATGATTGATTTGTACTTGGTTGAGCCTGGAAGTGGATGAGCTCCTCTCAAGTTACAGCCCGGATAATCATTCCTTGCCACAACGCGTGACTGTTCATTGGAAGGATGTCGGGAACTAATGTATGGCTCGTCACCACTGTCTACTTTAAGGAGCTGTTCTTCTGCGTTCTTCTCACCTTGATACTCAGTAGACAAGTACTTGGATATACGGGAAGACAAATCCTCATCTTCAGCAGTTTCAGTATCCAAGCTGTCACCTATCTTATCAGAAGGCAGAGACAGTTCTGCTAATGAAGATTCTAATACAACTTGATCTAATCTCTTACCAGGATTCGTAGATGTTACATGAAGGGCACTTTCTTGTCCAACAAACGTTGGATTACCAGGTATAGGCGGAGGGTGTAATCTTGCCCTTTCGGCAGCCATTCCTGCCTCGGGTAGTGCCCTGGCTTGACGTTCACGATCTTGGGCATCCTGTTGCAATAATCTTTGTTGTTCACCTGTCCTAGGTTGAGATCCATCTAGACCACTTCGAAAACTTGTATAAATCGTTGTTGTTCTCGTTGTACTCCCTGACATGATGGGACCAGTACCTGTTCCACCGCCAGGTGGTGTATACGCTGAATCACTATTCTTTGCTATATAATCCTGCCCCACGTGATCATTATTAGTAAGTATTGACTTGGGTTTTTGCATACTCTTCTGTTTACTACGTTTCATTTTTTGACATATATCTGGCTTGTCACGATGGAACCAATCATGGCAATATGCCCCGGAGTCGGGACCCTTGGTGATACGACGGAATCCGTAGAGATTCAATTGTCGTTGGAAGGATGTGAGCTGTTAAAGGTTAAGGGAGGGAGGAATGGTTAGAAGTAGAACAAACTCGTATTCACAAACACTCAATTTGACTCACCTTCGTACCCCTAAAGTATCGTGGCAATATATCACTAACAAAACGATCATTATCCCGAACAGTAAATGCATCACCCTTGGGTAACCACGAAACAATCGATGCATCCTCCTTCTGCAACAAATCAAATAACTTTTTTGGAAATGAATTTGCTGTACTCTTTCTATTTTCATCATTTATGTGGGTAGTGGTCTTTTGATTATTATATGTGTGAATAAGAGGTTTATCTGAGGTCAATGGACCTTGGTTTGGTGTCTTTTGTTCACCGTATAAAATAGCAGTACCTTGTTTATTTGATAAATTATCAGGGTACTCGTTCTTTTCCAATTCTTTATCGTCATCAACCTTCTTCAATCCAAACGTTGATGGACGTGCCACAAATCGTTTCGGGGGTGTAATATTACCCCGTATTTTCATACTTGATCCGGGTGTTATTGCATTGTTATTGATAATTGTGGATGAGGTACGAGCTGCTAATGGTGTATCACTAACTTTAGAAGTGAAATTTGTAAATCTCTGAGTTGTGGCGGCGGCGGCGGCTAATTGTCCCGTCATATCTTTTACTGCAATTGAACCACAAATAATTGCTGTATTATTTTGTCCAACGGTATCAGTATTAATACTCCCCTCGTGTACCATATCTATATCTTTTTTAGTTGAGGGTTCACATGCACCATCTTTTAATTCACGAGAACCCTCACTAATAGAAGATTGGTTCATACTAATACTACCACTTTTGTCAATAGCATTACGTAATACACTAAATACAAAGGGTCGAACATTCTTTGCACGTTGGAGAAATGTCTCATATGAAATATAACCTATACCACCACCAACAATGGATGTAATAGATGTGTTATATACGGGTATATCGCCCGCAAGTACGCCGTACTTTTCAGCTTGAGATTGTGGTATAACCTCATCAATCACAACTGAAGTACCTCCATCTTTTTCTAATAAGCCCAGGCCGAGCGGACCTTCATTGGGTAATGTAATTGATACTAATTTGCAATCATTAACTTTTTCTTTTTTAGTTGGTGCATCTGTTGTGCACTTTTTGTTCTCTGCCGTCGGAGGCGCGATTTTATCGGTAGAAACTGACATATCTGAAAAGAATACTAGAATGTATGATCTATCTACCATTCTTATATCTGTCGAGGGTTTGAGGCGGCCACACTGATATACCATATGGACACCACACAGAGTTTTATTGTTTTAGCTGGTCATTGGATGTGATTAAAAAGCGATCAAACGGAAAAGAAAAGTTGTTAATAATAAGTACTGTGGCGGCAGCAAAGACATAGCATATCAATTGTTGAATGCTGTATTGATTGCGTAGTATATACTACTATATTAATATTCTATCATCCTTCTGCTGTCGGCGGTGGTAGCTTGTACCAATTCATACAAAACACATACACACTTTCACAACACATTACCACCAACAAAAAACACCACACAGACAAGTTAAGCCAATGCCAACAATACACATAAATATACAATGAGTACTGTAACCATTAATTTATCTACATGTTCTAATTGTGGTAAAGGTGGTGAGGGTAGTGACGACATACAGCTCAAAACATGCACAGCATGTAAGTCAGTAAAATATTGCAATAGAGAATGTCAAATTGCTCATCGACCACAGCACAAGAAACAATGTAAACAACTTTCGGCGGAGAATCTTAGTTGTTTGTTAGAGTCAATGAGCCTATATCAAAATACGAATATTGAGGGGATGCCACAGACATCTGATCTATTCAAACAGCCACCGCCAAAAGAAGACTGTCCGATATGCTTCTTACAATTACCATCACTTGGAAGAGGGTATAGATACATGTCATGTTGTGGAATGATTGTATGCAGTGGATGCCTCTTTGCAAATTCAAACCTGAATATTGACTTGTGTCCTTTTTGTAGAGCACTTCCCCCAATGGGATCTAGAGAGGTGACAAATGAAAGGATGAATACAAGAGTACAAGTGAACGATCCTCATGCAATATTCAATCTAGCTAGCCACTATGATCTTGGGACTGGCGGTTTCCCATTAGACCATGTTAAGGCATTTGAATTATATCAGAAAGCAGCAGAACTTGGAAATATTGATTCTTATGTTTGTATTGCACATTACTATTACCACGGGCAAGGTGTGCAAAGGGACATGAAGAAGGCCAAGTATTACTCTGAGCTTGCAGCGATGAAGGGAGATAAACAGACGAGGTACAATCTGGGTGCACATGAGTACAATGCCGGCAATATGGATAGATCATTGAAACACTTTTTGATTGCAGCTGGTGGTGGGTATAGTAGTTCGTTGACGATGATCAAAGAGTTATATATGGAAGGGCATGCGACAAAAGATGATTATGCAAGAGCTTTACAGGCTCATCAATCGTATTTAGATGAGATTAAAAGTGTTCAAAGGGACGAGGCTGCTGCATTTGATGATAAGTACAAGTACTATTGAGATAACCCTGTAGGTGGTTAATATGTAAAGTTAGTATATGGTTTATGAACATGATTTCTTCTCTGCATTTGACGAAAAGTAATTTAATTCTTCTCTCCGTATTGCTTCCTTCTGTGCCTCCCTTCCTCTATTGATATCATCACTTGTTGGGTATATAGGTAGCCGTGGTTCTATATCAAAGTTACTTGCTTGATTGGTTGTACCAGATATCCAAGTAACCATTTCTCGAATTGGTTTAGTCTGAATAACATTTCCTCTAATATATCGTAATGCCAATCCTACTCGTGGTCCATTCGATTGATTAGGACCAGAGGAATGTACCGTATCAAATGAATGTAATGTTGCCTGTCCACCACGAAGTCGTATTGATATCGGTTCTTCTAATGTATCCATGACATTTGATTCAATGTATTGACCAAGTGATAGCATATTGTTTGTGTTCTTTTTGGTATGATGTGGTATATATCCCAAGTTATGAGATTTAGGATGGAATTGTAAACAACCTTCGTGTATTCCTACTGGATTTGATAATGCAATCCATGCTGTTAAACAACAACTACTTGGCGACAAGCCTGCATATTTACTGTCCTGATGAGGTTCAAAGTAGTAATCAGAATTGGATTCTTTAATGTTAATATCGGAACTCCATAATAGTATATCATTGCTGTTTAATGCTTGTTGTACTGCATGAACTAATGTTGGATTGTGTACTATTTTATCAATGCATGTTAATACCAAGTGTAGTTTGAAACGATTATTTGATGATTCTTTGTTTGTATGAAGTTCATTCAGTACTTCTTGCAATGCATGTGCTGCTTCTTCTTTTGATAGTACATCTATTGGCCCTACGTATCCATCATTACAGAATGCCGATCTTATATCCAATGGTGAATCATCGGCGGTACCATTCATGGTATCATTATTAGTATTACTCTTACCATCTCGTAAGCTTTGCAACTCTGAGATATCTGAAGAGCAAAGTTGCTCAGCGGGTAGACGTCGTCGTCTCCTTCTTTTGGTGGTAGCAACTTCCTTTGACTTAGAGGAACTTGCCTTCTTTGGCTCAAATGTAATCCCTAAGCCATTCTCAACAACTCGAGCAAAATCTTCATAATGCTCAAGAGATACATTATCTTGAGGGTTATTATTCAGCATGGGAAAGTTGGAAGAGGAAGAAGAACTGGCTGCAGCGGCAGAGGCAGCCGTGGTACCACTCAGGTGAGTAGTTTGCGAAGCGGCGGCGGACTTGTCCATAGAAGAGGCAATTAATCTATATATCCAGTCGGTATAACAGACAATCAATACAATAAACTCAAACACAATGAATAATCATGAACTCAGCACTGCTATGCCCTCTGCACTCTCAACAGTCAAACATTCCAACATTCAAATGCATAGAGGCACCACCACCACTTGAAGGTATCCTAAGATGAACTACCGATAATCAATATAATATATCGTATACCTTATACGATTTAAGCAAGTCCAATAGACTTAAACGTATCAATGAATCATCATTCACCATTCACCATCATCTCATATCTACTTGGCAGTCTGAGCAAAACACTCTAGTACGATCTGTTCTGAAGCGGTACCCTCAAAAAATGTACAATCTGCTTTAGAAAATTTGCAAGGTAGTAGCATACCTATTTCTTTCTAAAATACCTTTCTGAGTTGAAGTGGTGGTATTTGTTATCGACCATAACTCATTAAATATGATATATATGACAATGCTCTCATGACAAATATTGCTATATATCACTTGAACTAAGACTTCTGAAGTTGGCATATGATAAAGTTGACATTTCATTTTTTGAGCTTAGTAGCCTAGAATCAAAATCATATATTTGCAATACTGCGTCCCACGTTGGATTTGGCTCCAAGCGGTTGTTATATTCGAATTCTACGAGCAATTTTAGGTAAGATAGGGTGTTATAACCTTTGATATGGTCAATATTTGATGAATATATTGCAAAAGTTGAGTGCTGCATAGACCACCACATTTTTGCAATTATGAGACTTCTAGGCTAAGTATTGGCTCCTGTGTTCAATTTGGTGGAACGAGACCACTATTATTGGATTCAGCATGAAATTCTGGTTCAGATAGATATTGTCCAATATTCTGCTCGACAATATTGGCCGCTAGCAGTCCATCGATGGCCGAAATTGTACCAATCTCGTTAACATTTTTGGGGATACCGCTTCAGAACAGATCTCCGCCTCACGGGTGTGGGTCACGGGTATCTACCCACACCCGTGAAATAGCCAAAATCACGGGTGATGGGTCACGGGTATTTCACGGGTGTAGAACCCTGATCTCCGCACAGTGAAAGAAAGAATTTGAATGGGCCGGTATCCATCACTTCTCGCAGAATTCAGTTTTTGAGGTTACAAATCATGACGTGATCCATTGTCTTGCTATGCCGTGTTCTCATCATATAATACCCAAACCAATATCAATATACCGTCCATTGTACCAAAAAATAATAATACAATAAACCATGTCAAACTCAGACAGTCAAATGAGCTCCTCAAAGTCTGAACATAAGATAATCACAACTTCACAAAAAAGCAATGACACAAAAAGCAATGATACAACGAAAGTGTTCAAATTGCCACCTATCATCCATACTGGTAACTCTACCACCACTACCACTGTAGATATAAATGATAATTTAAATGGTAGGCGTAGCTTACGAAAGAAGATTGTACCACCAAAACGATATGCCAAGAGTCCAATTAATACGATTGATGTAAAAAATAGTAGTTCAACCAATGATTCTTCGGTTCAGCCAACTACCTCAATACCCCCTCCAACTACTACCAATACTAACGCACAGTCAAATAAAACTACTACAGAAAGTACAACATTAAATAATACAACGAAGAAACAAAGAGCATCATCACCACGTAAAATTAAAATACCATCACGATTTATTCAAGATGGTTCACCCACTATTAATAATAATTTTGATACTACCTTGAACTCTACCACCACCACGGCTGCTACTTCTACTACTTCTATGGGCCCTCAACAGCCTACGGCTAATAACATGGATAAGGGTGCATCAAATATTATTAGTGGTGGTGGTAAAAGTGCCGTTGTGGCAGGAGAAAGTAGGAGATCATCATCACGTAAGATAACAATTCCAGCAAAATTTACTAATGAAGAAGCTAAGTTAATATCAGCCACTTGTCATTCTATTTCCAGTAAGAAGGCCGTGGTTCAAGGTTCTGATGAGGGTTCTACGGCGGATATGGGGCAGGGTATAGTTGATAATAATACAGCTAAAGGGCTAGGGCTAGGCAATAAGGCCGAGGCAGCAAGTCGGAGTAGTAAGCGTTCCTTACCACCGGTAATTCACAATAATAACAATCTTATCAACAATTCAACAACAACAGCTACTTCTTCAATTAGCAGTGGTGCAGTTCAACTACAAGATGAGAAACCAAAGCGTGGTCAGGCTGGACGGGATGCAATAAAGGCCAAACGTGCTGCCGCTGGTTCTGGTTTAGACACTAAAGAGGATGGTACTGCCTCGTTATTAGCCAAGAAGAAACAGACCAATAAGAAGGAAGCAAGCTCAAAAGAAGTTACCGTGACCAAAAAACGCAGTACCAGAAGGAAAGTTCCACCACCATCAAGTGATTCCAAATCATTATCCAAGGTAACCAGTTCCAAATCATCTAAAGGGATTACTGCAGTAAACAGCAGCAACTCCAAACGGACACCAGCACAATTAAAATACGATACCAATCGTCCCATCCAATCAAAATGGTTAAACTTCTACACTCTACTTCAATCTTACAAATTGAAATATTCTAGTATTGTAATTAATTCCTCAGTTTCCAATAGTGGTACCAAGGTTGGTATTGATTTAAATTCCCTAGGTTCCCATGTAGGCAAGGGTATGGGAAAGGGAATGGGAAAGGGAGGTAATTCGAAAAGAAGTGGAAAATATGCCAGCATTTATAGTCAAGATCAAAAAGTGCAAGAGGAAGTTGAGGAGTTGAATAAATGGATTAACAAACAATATTTGGCATATCGAAAATGGAAAGCAGGTGTTGAGAATACTGGATTTAGTCAAGAAAAGTTTGACAAGTTAAAGAGTGTTGGATTGGACTTTGATGATGATGATGTTGGTAAGAAGAGTGGCAAGGGAAGTAAGAAGGAGGTTAAGGGAAGTAAGAAGGAAGTTAAGAAGAGTCAGGGTCGGGCAAAGGATGAGAAGGGTAGATTCGTCAAAGCTGCTGCCGATCAGGGCAAGGGTGATAATAAGAAAGAGGCCAAAAAGGGATCAAGGTCTGACAAGGGTATCCCAACTGGTAGATTCCATGGTAATCAACATACTAAGAAGAAGGAAGAAGAGGCTGCAGCGGCCATGAAGTTGGTGGCGGCAGAGGGTAAGAAGAAGAAGAAGGTCGATGGACGAAAGAATAATGGAAGAAAGTCAATCAAGGTTGTTGCTGATGATGAACCGTCAGCCGCCTCGGAGGGTATGAAGAAGAAGAAAAAGGCCGTACCGTCCAAACCATCGAAGAAGGTTGCAAGTAACAACAAGACTAATGAGATGGATGCCGCTCCCGATGTCAAGTATGAACCCTCAACAACAACTATAGCAATTCAGCACAATGATCTATGTGAGGTATGCGCTCAACCAGGTGAATTACTATCCTGTACGACATGCAACCTAGTTTTCCACACGCATTGTACTCGTCCAAAATTGGATGACATTAATAACCCTCCTGGTAATGATTGGAATTGTTCCTATTGTCTATCATCCGGTGGTAGTAGACAATCTAATAATCCAAATGGGTTGGGATTATTAGATCTACGTAAGAAGGTAGATAGGGAGAAACAGTTGGCTGCTAAACAGGGTGTACTTGAAATGGAAGAGATGAAACGAGTAATAAAGGAAGAACAGGAACAAATGTTGGTTGATGAGGTTGCCAAGGAGATGGCCGCTGTGGAACATGGTGGCATGGATAGGAAGATGCCTGCTGCTGCTGCAACCGGGAGTGTCTTTCAAGAGGATCATAACGATGTGTTCAATATATTCCAAGATGATGATCAGGGCATCCATACAATGAGTCAAGATGCATTGATGAATGAGGATATACTTACCCAAGAATCATCGCCTGCCTCCGCCGCCGCTACTGGTGGTGGCAATGAACTGGAAGTAGCACCCAAGGTTGGTGACGTTGTTCACGTCATGTTTGACAAGAATCAGAAGTACACTGCCAAGATTATAGCAGTTGAGGAATCGGATGATCCAGCGGATGGATATGAAGATCAACAAGCGTATGATATTCAAATTCAATATGATGATGATGGTGCTATTGAGGATGCCAAGTATCCCGATGCTGAAATTACATTGATCTCATCTAGCGGTGGTAGTCGTCGTCGTAAGGGTAGTGTTCGAACGGCCAAGACTCCTGGGGCTAGAGGTATAGTCGCTGTGTCGGCTAAGAGTGCACTGCCGTCTCCATCCAAGGTACCATCCAAAACACCATCCAAGAAGGTATCATCCAAGGATACATCCAAAGTCGTCTCCAGTACCCTCGCATCCTTCAAAGAGCTTACACCCGAGCCTCCGACGAAGAAGGAGGAGAAGCAAACACCCAAGAAACGGAAGGTTTACACTAAAAGAGAAGAAGATCCATTGGACGAGTCATTCACCTTATCTCTTCATTCTCCCGAAGACAAGACCGAAGTCAACCCCCTACACAATGCCATCCGTCGTGATGTTTGGGAGGTACGTCGTACAATGAGTGGTAAAATCTACTTCCAATGTGGATGTTGTAAGCATTTACCTCGCAACAAGCGTGAGCAATTGGCCATCGTTGCACCTCAGAATGTTGAAACGATCTACCGTGCCTTTATCCGTTTCATGGGTAAGCATATCAAGAAATGTAAACATTTACCCAAGCATGTTGCGAAGTTACTAGGTGAAGATCAGAAGAGAAAAGATGGTGGTATTTGGCGTGGCACCAAGGCTTATTGGGCGGAAAGTGCAAGTAGACGTGGTTTAGTGGATAGTGAAGATGGCAAGAGTATCCTATTTTGCCCCCTTGCTGCTGCTGGAACGAAGAAACCTTTCAAGGCCCCACCAAAGAAAAAGAGGAAGAAAAACAAGGCCCCTACAGAAGAGAAGAAGGTTGAATCGATGCCGAAGGAGTCTGTCAGTAAGAGCGGTAGAAAGAGGAAGAGTACCCAACGTCTCATGGAACAGGATCATTCAGATGAAGATGATTATGAAACTCTTCCTTCTCCAGCAAAACGTCCTGCTTATCATCGTTCTGCCAGTCTAGATGTGGCAATGAGTAGACAAGGTATGACGGATTATGAACCATCTCCTGCCAAGCTACCCGCCTATCAACGTTCCTTGAGTCTTAATAGTGCCATGATTGGACGGGGTATCAAGGGTGATGTTCCTCTCTGTAGTAGTAGACATTGCAAGAAACATGCTGTGTTTGATGGGGTATGTGCGGCACATGGGGCTATGCAACGTCTTTATACCAGCAACAAGAAGCTATCCCTGTCTACACCACTACCCGGTCTAGCTCCTAAAAGGAAGCGAAGTGCAAGGAAGCGCAGTCCAACAGGTGTTGGTGATCTGGATACACTCTCTTCTCCTTCTGCTATGATGCCTCCTACACCGTATACCGTTAAGCCAAGTAAGCCGACCGTGTCTTTTGCTGCAGAAGCTTGCAATCCTGATCCACAAGCCAATCAGGCAATAATGCCAACAGTTGCCTCATATGCTCAACAAGCTGCTGAGCCCTTGTATACAGACCCAGTTGATCAGCTGTTGGGCAACGGCAACCTTGAGGACTTTGTCGATATGAAAGCAGGGTCATTACCTGGCAGTCCTCTCAAGAGCCCAACAAAGAGAGATCAAGAATTAGTAGATATCCGCTCATTACCTAGCCCGACGAAGAGAGAGGCATTTGGCAGGTCTCCGGGTGCCGGAGAGGATGATGAAATGTTTGCACAAATGTGGTTATCGTAGAGACGATTATCAGATATATCATAGAGGACATTGTGAAAGTGGGATAGACAAGAAACATTGACCTACCATACCTTATATGTTTGTACAAAAGTGATTAGTAAAGTAGTGAAGTATGTTCCCCGGTGCTTTTATCTGCACCTTGTTTTAATAAACAGTAGGAGCCAATTGCAAAGGTTCATCTCATGTTGTATACCTACTCATTTATTGACTATATCACTAACTTCGAACCTTTGTTTTGGTATATTCATCAATACTGACTGGGCCTTCGTTGAAGTACTTATACTCGTTACTAAATGCAGCTGCTTTGTCCCTATGAACACTTTTTATCTCGTCTACATATGCTTGATGAGCTCGTAATGCTCTTGCATAATCATCTTTTGTCACCTCTCCACTCATAAATAGTTTTTTGATATTTCTCAGCGTCATATCATCTCCACTTCTAACTGCAATCATAAAGTGTTTCATTGCCCTGTTAACATTACCGGTATTCTTCTCGTCGGCACCTAGATTGCATCTTGATCCTACATGACCAAGCATAGCTGCTAATTCCCAGTAATGTGTAGCCTTCTTACTATCTCTCTGTACACCATCACCACGATCATATGTAACACCAATATTGTGATATGCTTTGGCGTCACCAAGCTCTCCTGCTCGATGCCAAAGTTCTAATGCCTTGGCACTATCCTTTGGCAAACCGAGTCTACCATTATCATAGTTAGTTCCAAGATGGTAAATTGCTCGAGGTTCATTCACAGCCACTCGTTTATTGATCATATCCAAAATAATATTACCATTGTCCATCGGGTCCGGAGTTCTGCAAAATGCACATTTCATATCAACAGTCAATTGGGCATTTGCATGGACACATCCACAACAGATAACCTTTCCGCAACATGTAAAATAGGTACTACCTGTCTCAAGTGTTGGTAAAGGTATCATGCAAATTGGACAATCATCTAATTGCGGTGGCTGTTTAAATAGTTTTTCATCGTGTAATGCGGCAGCACGTTTCTTACACTCCTTCTTATGTTGTGGTCGGTGAGCAATTTGACATTCTCTACTACAGTATTTAACTATCTTGCATGCCGTGCATGTTTTGAGTTGTATACCATCACTATTACCCTTGCCACCCTTACCACAATTGACACATGTTGATGTACTATCGGGTAATATAGAATTCATTTTTATATTATACTGGGTTTGTTTTGCAATGTTTGTGTAGCGTGTGTTGATTGCAGATTGCAAATGTAATTTTAGTGTTGTGAAAGTCGTGCGTGTGTTTTGTTTTGTATGAAATGGTACGAGCTACCGCCGTCACCGCAGATAGAATAGTACCAAGCAATCAATACAGCACACAATTGATAGCTTTGCCGCCACGCCTTTTGCTGCCGCAACTATGTACTATTTGGCATTTTCTCTTCATTTCATTATCCGTTTGATCGCTTTTTAATCACAACCAATGCTGAAAAATCCAAGTTGTGTTATTGTGCTTGCGCTATCGTGGCTTATCGTGGCCGTCCCTCATACCCTCGTCATGATATAGAGTTAATAGGATAGTTTACATAATATCTAGTAGTAGTATTCTCTTCAGGGATGTCAAATTCTACCGACGAAATCGCGCCTCCAACAGCAGAGAACAAAAAGTGCACAACAGATGCACCAACTAAAAAAGTAAAAGTTAATGATTGCAAATTGGTATCAATTACATTACCCAATGAAGGTCCTCTCGGCCTGTGCTTATTACCTTATGGAGAAGGTAAATCAGTTGTAATTGATGAGGTTATACCACAGTCTCAGGCCGAGAAGTACGGCGTGTGTGCGGGCGATATACCAATTTATAACAACTCATTTTCATCCATTGTTGGTGGTGGTATAGGTTATATTTCGTATGAGACATTTCTCCAACGAGCAAAGAATGTTCGACCCTTTGTATTTAGTGTATTACGCCATACTACTGACAAGAGAGGTAAAACGAACCAACCGTCTATCAACGAAGCAGCGGCACCATCTTGTGAGTTGAAATTAGCAGATGGTGCATGTGAACCTAAAAATGGTATGGTTGTAAATAGTATAGTGGGTCAGAATAAGAACAAGGGTTGGGATGCATTTGCATCTTTTATGAAGAATTATGAAAGTTCAGAAGATGATGAGTCTGATGTGAGCGGAAGTGGTGATGAAGATAAGAATTTCGTTCATAAAAGTAGTAAATCTACACACCCCAAAATTGTTCAGGGTGAAGGTACAGGTGAAGATATCCACAACAAAACAAAGAATTATAAACATGATGCACCAGTAGTACATACTCCCTCGATTACGGAGGCCGACACAACCACCAATAACAATTCAATAACTCCTGCCTCAAGTAGTATAAAATTACCAATCAAAAGAACATTACGTAAACATATTACACCACCCAAACGATTCGTGGCACGTCCATCCAAGTTTGGTTGGAAGAATGATGATGGGGACAAGGCGTTTTTGGAGAATGATGTTGAATACTTTAGTGAGAATAAAGTTACAGAGGCTAAATCACCATTAGAAAGGATGAAACACTCTTCCATTCAACCGTCATCTGCAGCGGCAAGTGCATACCTGGGTAGTAACTTGAGTGGAGTCCATTGCTTTGGCAGTTTAACTGAATACAAGTCAATCATATTCTATGAAGGGAGTGGGTACTCGTTGGGGAAGTATCAACTAGCATCTGATGCTGCACTTGCTTATGACAAGGCAGCCTTATCGATCGGGCCTTACTGGGATATCAATTTCTCGAGTTGGGACGATTATATTTCAGCCAGGACTCTAGAATTGAAAAGAAGAGGGTCCAGTACGATTAATTTCACATCGGCGTTAGGGGAGATATCGTTGAGGGCTAGTGAGGTGGCATCAAAAGTTGTGACTGAGGCAGAACTGAACGATTCCGAATGGGTGAGTTTACGTTGCCTTTGTCATATCATGCACTCGTTGTCTGCTTATCTTGACTTACCTTGAACTAATGCTAATGATTTCCACCCCTCTCTGGTATGTAATGAAGGTTCGACGCCTCGGATCAGCTTCTCTTCATGAAGAAAGGGTACAGTTGTATAGAAGTGCACGTACTTTACTACCAAAGAAAGACGACCGTGACCCGGGTGAATCCATCTTGATTTATCCAGAGGAAGGATCTATGTCATCATCACTTGCTGATACTAGTATTCTATGCAAGGATTTGTGGTCAGCCGTGGAACTAAAGCAATTCGAAGAAGGATGTATCATTGAAGGTGTTGGTAACTGGGCCAAGGTGGCAAGTCACGTTACCACAAAGACAAAGAGACAAGTATATTATCATGCTTGTTTGCTGCTGTTCGGATTTCATCAGAATGATCTTGATAGGTTGAGGAGTGTACATGATGCATACCATTCGCCCAGTGGGGATAAACAGGACAAGAATACTCAATCCAATTCCCAACCAAACAAAGTTGTATCTTCTACTCCTACAACCATTACCACAAAGGCTAACAACATCCAAGTGTATACAATTGGTACTCAAGTTAGCAAGGAATTTCAAGATGACGACAATGAGATGAAGCTATTCTCAGGCACTGTCAAGTCCTATGATTGTGAATCAAAGTTATACAAGATTGAATACGAAGATGGCGATTCTGAAGAGCTTACTGAAACGGAAGTTGGCAAATACCTTGATGAGGGAAAGTGTAATGTACAGAAGGATGAGCAGTAAGTTGAATATGCATATGAATCTCAACTCGACATGGTCTCGAATTCTAATTAACTCTCTTATCATATCACATCCGTACCCCTCTCCTAGACTTGGGATTGGAGAAGAGGACAGAGACGAGTATCCCTTTCTTGAGGAAGAAGAGTATCATGTTCATGAGAAGATCTTTGCATGGGATCAAGAGGTTCTCTACGAGGCAAAGATTTTGCAGTGCAAAGAAAACGAGAACAAGGCACATGGTCGCAAGTACTTTGTTCACTATCTGTAAGTAACTTGATGACTCGAAAGGTACCTCGACTCTTCCATGTATTCTGACTGCTTCCTTTCCAACTATGTATCTAACACAAACAGAGGATATAAGCATAGTCACAACAAATGGCTAACTTCTGGCCATATAATGTGCCTTACCCCAACAAACCGAAAGTTCTACTGTGATTCAAGGGGCTTGGAATTTCAGGCATACTGCAGATTTAGCAATCATGAGAATGGAGAAGAAGAAGTGTATCATGTTCAAGAGAAGGTATTTGCATGGGATCAAGGAGTTCTTTATGAAGCGAAAGTGTTGCGTTGCAAGGAAGATAATAAGGCACAACGACGAATGTATCTTATTCACTACTTGTGAGTAATGATCTTACTGAAATCCGATACTGTTATTTAACAGTCAACTAACTATTCTCATTTCATCATTATCTTCTCCATCCCTTACTATCAACAGAGGATATCGCAAGAGCCATAACAAATGGTTGACATCAAAAGGCTTGATGAAGTTGAATCCACTAAACAAACGATTGTATTGTGAGTCCAGGGGATTACCTATAGATGAAGATGAATCAAAGTAAGTACAAAACAGAGTGGTTTATACTGCTCTATTATACTTCTATTACTCATACTTAATAACTCGATTGTATCCATCTTTGCTCTCAAATAATGAAACCAATGCACAAAGTAGTGTATCAGAGGGCATTGAACAAGTGGCTGAGTCTTTGGCCGCCTTGGATCAGGATGAGGAGGATATCATGTCGGATCAAATCTCTATATTGACTGCAATGTCAGAAGACGAAGGCGAAGAAGAAGACGAGAGTAATATCAGCTCAAGCGACTGGACTGACGTTGAAATCTTGCAATGGGGAGAGTGGATGCCACAGAAGAATCACTCAGCCGAGGTTATCCAACATAATATGAATCAAAAGTCATTGACAACCCAAGATAGTGATAAGTATGAAGACGATCATACATCAACACAAAGTACTCTGAGTTCCCAATCTACAGCGGAAGGACTGCCCAATGTCAAACGTGACAGGGGACGTCCAAAGAAGGCTACACATTACTGGGAATTAGCAGCTATGCTTGGTCATGTAGGATCAAGATGCAATCTAGGTGCCGACGAGAA
>Ga0214479_100081_pt1 | contig 56613 bp, 41 predicted proteins | sample M1_20Mar14CPVII9_5_FD_165054 | JGI IMG/M metagenome (GOLD analysis project Ga0214479, IMG submission 165054) | Marine eukaryotic communities from Monterey Bay, California, United States - M1_20Mar14CPVII9sort6BwellE14 | ecosystem: Environmental > Aquatic > Marine > Unclassified | place: USA... | reverse complement strand
GCATTGTATGGGTGTATAACAAGTTGATGAACACTCCAAGCATGATTATAAGTCCATCCATCATACTTTTACAGCCACTTGTTGGCAGGTTTCATGCCTCAGATCAGAGAAAAATCTTGATTTTCTGCTGTTGGTCAGGCAATGTTTGGCCATCAAGTGGGGGTATGGCATCATGTATGTGCTGCAATAGTGGTTGTTTGGCATTGTATGGGTGTATAACAAGTTGATGAACACTCCAAGCATGATTATAAGTCCATCCATCATACTTTTACAGCCACTTGTTGGCAGGTTTCATGCCTCAGATCTGAGAAAAATCTTGATTTTCTGCTGTTGGTCAGGCAATGTTTGGCCATCAAGTGGGGGTATGGCATCATGTAGGTGCTGCAATAGTGGTTGTTTGGCATTGTATGGGTGTATAACAAGTTGATGAACACCCCAAGCATGATTATAAGTCCATCCATCATACTTTTACAGCCACTTGTTGGCAGGTTTCATGCCTCATCAGAGATCTGGATTTTCTGCTGTTGGTCAGGCAATGTTTGGCCATCAAGTGGGGGTATAGCAGCATGTAGGTTGTTGAATATTAGATTGAAAGCTGTATAATAAGGCCAGCAACACTCCCATTATCTTTCTATTCATGCTACTGGTCTTACTGCCCCATGTGTTTGGCGGTTGTCTTTTTTGTGTGTCTTCAGTCGCCTGCAAGTAAATTTCTTGCCAGCAACTTTTAATCAATGTCTGGCCATCCAGTGTGATATTATTTGGTGTTATATCATCTGTTGTTGCTCATATGTTTGTTGCTTGGCATTGGCTGGGCGTGTATAACAAGGCAAAGCTGTTGGAGAGAAATGTTTGTGAAGTAGTTAGGGTACTCATTGAGCTTGTACAGAGTACAAAAGCGTGTTCAAATACGCTATCATAAAAAAAACTAAATCAACTCAAATAAAAGGTCGAACTTCATTGTCTTCTCTGGATTGGATGTTATAATAGTATACGCTTTCAAAGGTGAGAGTTTTATGTATTGATGCTTGGTGTGTGTAATATTTTGTTGCGGTTTGCCGCATCCTTTACATTCCAGTATTAGTCGTATCACACAATTAACTATGCATGAGTTTTGTTATTTATCATAATTTTGTTTCTTGTTACGTATTGTGATATGCGGCACGGTTTATTAGATAAGATTTCTTATAAATATGAATGCTGGGATGATAAATTTGGGTAATCCTATTGATGTCTTTCTTTTATCAAGTACTATGGATGAATAATATGATTTCAATCGATATGGATAAATTCTCTTATTATTATGCGGCATGGATAGATTAAAAATACTATGTGTCTTATCTTTATTACCATCTCACACCAATAATTTAATACTCTCTTACAGTGCCAGCAAAATATCTATTACATACACAGTGTCGACTATAATTATTCATCATGGACTATTATCATCAAGATCGAGAGACACTTGGCGACCTACCATTTCTCAGTAGTTCACACTTTGGTGCCCTTGGTAATGATTATTGGAAGGAACGAGGATTTAGCAGCTCTATGAACTGGCGTGGTAATGGATATCGGGGTTGCCCGCAGGATCTAGAGAGGCTACAGCATTTACTGCACGAACAAGGGAGGAAGCAGGATGGAGAAGAGGATTACCCATACGAAACGGGAGCGTACACGGATAGAGCAGATTGGCAACAAGTTCCTATTCATACTGAGAAGCAACATATTGTTACAGTGGTATCAAAGTACAAGCCTCGCTTTAGACAAAGCGAAAGTAATGATACAATTCCATATCACGAAGATCTACTCCCTCGATGGGAAGCGTTTGCAACTGCATTGAAGGGAAGGACACAGTTACAGGGGCTTGAAATTGACAATATCATTCTTCCTCCTTCCTCCTTTTTAGAGAAGAAACTATTTCCAGCTTTGAGCAAGAACACAAATCTAATCAGTCTACAACTCAGTAGTTGCGGATTGGATGCTGATGGGATAACAGCTATTAGTAAATTCTTGAACAAGAAGACTAGCTCGTCGTTAACAAACCTTGACATTTCATCAAGTACGATGACTTTAAAGGCTGCCAAATCTCTTGCTTCGGCAATGAAAAAGCACAAAGAGCTTACCTTCGTAAACCTATCCAACTGCAGCCTTGGAGAAAGTCAAGATGTACTATCTGCTTTGCTTGATGGTTGTGGGGGGTTAGACAGTTTAGTGCTAGATGATAATAGTATCAACTCTGAGGAAGCGGTAGCACTTGTGTCAGCTTTTATTACCGATAACAACACTCTAACCGTTTTGAGTATGTACAAGAACAATCTTGGTAATGAGAATGCCAAAGTATTAGGTAAAGCTCTGAAGAACAATACAATGCTCAGCCACCTTTGTCTTGGTTTAAACCAACTCGATTTACCCTCCATCATAGGTAGTAGGAAGGCAACCCAGAATTTGACAGCTATTGATTTGAGCAGTAAATGGTGGTTAGACATTACTTACTGGTCGGAAGAGAATAGAAAGGCTGCTCGTCAAAGTCAAAACAAGATCAAGATGCCGGGTGTGAAAGTATTGTGCAAGTTATTGTCTAGGAAAAACTCAGCTCTTGTCGAATTAAACTTGTCATCTATCGGCATGCCTTCACGGGCTTCAAAGTTTCTTGGTCCGGCAATGAAGAAGAACAAGACCCTTCAGCACTTATATCTAAGCGACAACTCGTTCAATAACAACTCCGTGCCTCATTTTGTGGATGCCTTACGCAATAACACAACGCTACTAACACTTGATCTCTCGAAAAACAACATCACTGTGGATAATGGCAGGTTAGCATTATTGAGGGGCGCTCTGTTGGATATTTCAAGTCTCAATGCAATCGGAGAATCGAATCACACGGTTGCACTGACGATGGGCAAGAAATTGAAGAATCATATCACTAACGAAGTGGAGATTCGAAACATCAACACACTTGACGTCTCAGAAGGGGAGAAGATCAGGCTCAAGGTTGTATTTGCAATGTTTACCCTGGAGACAGAATTGTTTACCCCCCGTGCATTTGAAGATCTTCCGCTTGAACTTATGCCTCGTCTACTGGAGATTGCTCAACAAGAGATAGGCTTTAAGGGTTTTGGCAAAGGTGTTACCAAGAGGAAGTCAAGGGGTCGAGGAGTTGAGGACCCTACGTTACAAAGAATGTATGACGTTATCATGGGGTGGAATACGCCACAGCTGTTCATCAGAGGAGCTGGTAAGTTGAGGAAGAAGAAGAGGAAGCGTGTGCCAGACGAGGATGAAGATTGGAAGCCCAACAACCGAGGCTCTGGCTGGTAAATTACTTGTTCATTGGATGGACAGATGGTTGACTGATATGGGGATTTGATTCTAATCTGAAATATGATGTTACAGCAATGTTGAGAATGTTTGGCATATTTGACTGTGCTTCAGATTAGATACACTAGGGCTTACTATATATAATTCATACTAAGTTTGTTTTGCTATGAGATTCGTTATGACTTTAGACTTACTCTTTGCTTTTCTTTGTTGTTCTAGAATCTACCACTCTCCAATATGCTGCTAATGCACTGCCTAAACAGCTATGAGCTGTAGCACTAAGAGCACCCGGTAAATATGATATTTGATCTGCTCCTATTGATTTTGCTAAGACAACAGCTAAAGCACTATTCTGCATCCCCGTTTCTATAGATATTGTCCTCGCTGTACGTTCTGAGAATCCAAACATTTTCTTAGGCACTAAGTATCCAGCTGCAAAGCCTAGCGAATGTGTCTGTGATCAACAAAATAGAACAGTATTAGTACAGTTATGCGAGAGCAAGCGACAAAGCCAGATTGGACAAAAGCAAACTACTTACCAGAATGACAGACAGTAGGATCAGAAGCGGTAGAGATAATGCAGTGCCACCCATCCACATTGATGAGTTTGCAGATACAACACCTCCACATATAAGTGATACCAATACGACACTTGCAAAAGGAGTGAATCTTGAAACCCATTTACACAGCTTTGGCATGTATTCATTCAGCATCACTCCCAATGCTACTGGTGCCAATACAACTTTTGCGCAAGCAGCACATAAGGCCATACCACTAACAGGAACTGTACTGCCAATGATAAACTTTGTAAGTAACGGAGTGATCAGACTTGCTAATACAGTACTGCATGATGTAAGCAATACACTTAATGCAACATCGGCCCCTGCAATTAAGCTCACCAAATTACTAGCAGTCCCTCCCGGAGAACATCCTACTAATACCAAACCCAGAAACAAGTGCTTACCCACATCTGGATATGGTAAAAGGAAGCTTCGACCGACGGTAGATGCAGCCAGTGGCATTAACATGAATTGACACAAGACTCCAACGGGTATCGATGTTCTTTGTTGTTTTGATGTTATTATATCTGTAAAGTCTGAACTTTCTAATGTCATACCTGTACCAAGCATTACTCTGTTGAAATGAATCGTGCATAAGATATTGTACATAAGTCGTTATGTACATAAGATATGCACCAAATGACATGATAACTTAACAACTGACGGAAGCACTTACGCAGATAACATGATTGTTATATAACTACCATTATTCACCCAATTCAATGTTTTAGGAATATACGATCCGAGTATCGCAGAAGCTAATACAAATAAGGGAAATAATGATGTCAATTTAGATAGTAATTTATCAATTGTATTTATTGATGAAGTATTAGTCAATGTATCATCGGGGGAGGATGATGATATAGACTCATTATCAGATGATGGTATAGACTCATTATCGGAGGATGATATAGGTTCACCGTTAGATGATGACAAATTCAATGCCATACAACTTCTGGATGTATATTTGGATCCATTATATGATTGTAGCTTTGTTGATGGCTTACTACTACTATGAAGTTGATGTATCGGTGTCATCAATGATGAAGATATTATTGAGCTCGAAATTGGACGAGACGGCGTCTGACGAGGAGAGGAAAATGACCGACATTCTGTGATGTTACACAATAGCACCAACGTGGATATAATTATACTCTTCATGTTGAGAGGAGGATAAGACGTAGTTAGAAGCAAAGGGTGGTAGGGGAGGCCGCATGGAGTGAGATTTGAGATGCGTGCCAAAAGGGGAGTAAAAAGATATAGTATCTTTTCTCAATAGCGCTTCAAGTAGATGCGTCATAAAAGCTGATCTCTTCTTCTACATGCGATATCATATTGATAATAGTAGTTACTCATTGCAATTGCAACACACTGATATATATATATTATATAAAATAATGGTTCGTCTATCAAGAGCTACGGCGTACATCCTAGGATGTTCAGCCGCCGTCACATCAATATCAGCATTTCATCTTCCTTCTTCCACAACACAACATTACACTACTTCCTCCTCATCATTATATGCAACAACTGTAGCACCACAATCAGATACAGACTTTAAATCAGAATCAGCAAAGAAACAAATAGGTAATGATTCATTCCTCAATCAAGATTTAATGGCTCGTGCACAGAACGGGCCAGGGAAACAAAACTCTGAAAAGTTAAAAATTGGTATAGTCGGTGCTGGATTAGCTGGCATGGTCGCCGCAATGGACTTGGCAGATGCAGGACATGATGTAGAAATGTTTGAATTACGTCCTTTTGTTGGTGGTAAAGTTAGTTCCTGGAAAGATAAGGATGGTAATCACATTGAGATGGGATTACACGTCTTCTTTGGTTGTTACTACAATTTATTTGGTATTATGAAACGTACTGGTAGTTTTGATACCGAATTACGTATTAAGGAACATGTACATACATTTGTTAATGAAGGTGGAAAGTTAGGTGCATTAGACTTTCGTTTTCCAATTGGTGCACCCGTTAGTGGATTACAGGCATTTGCAAAGACTGAACAATTAGGATTGGAAGATAAGTTTCATAATGCCTTACGATTGGGTACCTCGCCTATTGTTAGGGCATTAATTGATTTTGATGGTGGTATGGATATGGTACGTGAGTTGGATGATATTACTTTCACTGAATGGTTTACACAGTTGGGTGGTAGTAGAGGATCATTAGATAGGATGTGGGATCCAATTGCATATGCATTAGGGTTTGTGGATTGTGATAACATCTCAGCGAGATGTATGTTAACTATATTCATGTTGTTCGCTATTCGGACAGAGGCAAGTGTATTACGAATGTTGGAGGGTAGTCCACAAACTGGATTACATGATCCTATTCTTAAATATTTGGATGATCGAGGTGTTACCGTGAATACATCCACGGGATGTCGTGAAATTGTTTATGATACAGATGAGAATGGTAAACCTACACGTGTTACTGGTATTAAGGTTGGATCGAAGGAAACACTTAAGGAATATGATGCTGTTGTTATGGCATTGGACGTACCGGGTATTAAGAAGGTATTACCCCAATCCTTCCGTGATAACTTCCCCATGTTTGATAATATTTACAATTTGGATACTGTCCCAATTGCTACCGTTCAAGTACGATTTGATGGATGGGTTACTGAAATGGAAGATGAGGCACGTATGATGGATATTTCAGGTGACCAATCAGATGGCAAGGGAGGAGGAATTGATAACTTACTATATTCGGCTGATGCAGAGTTTTCATGCTTTGCTGATTTGGCACTCACATCCCCCGGAGAGTATTACAAGGAGGGAGAAGGTAGTCTAATCCAGGCTGTGTTCGACGAACGAGCATTCAGTCGATCCGAGGAGCAGATTGTAGAAGATTGTATTGCACAGCTCAATAGCTTATTCCCCTCGAGTAAAAAGCTCAAGTGTACATGGAGTAATGTTGTCAAGCTTGGTCAATCTCTATACAGAGAAAAGCCTGGGCAGGATAAGTTCCGTCCCAAGCAGGCCACACCAATATCCAACTTCTTCCTAGCAGGTAGTTATACATATCAAGACTACTTAGATTCAATGGAGGGTGCCACTCGTAGTGGATTGATGGTAGCTGATGAGATTATTGCAAGAGCCGATGGACCAGAGGGTCTCAAGGCACAATCGGCCAAGGCAAATGCTGCCAAGGAAGAGAGCGAAGAAGCTGCTCCAGCAAAGAGAAAGTTAAAGGTTCCATTCTTTGCATCGGCATAGTTAGGTAAATTATGGATGTAGTGAATCTTTGTGGCTAAATAAGTAAATAATCTACATGTTAGAGATACTGATACTGGCCTAAAGCTTCACATACTGGTCTCAATTCTTTTTCTTACTCTTCCAATAATTAAACGCATCACGGACTTTATCCAATTCGTCCACTTCCACCTCAATAACAACCTCATCATCCTTGACATTATTTGGTGCCGCATAATTGTAAACATTGTTGACGATAGAGGCTACACCCTTAGCTGCATGCTTGGTTCCTCGTGCCAACCCCTGCATCTCTGTTGGCACAATATAGTTCATCCCTGCATCAACAACAAAGGAGCACAAGGAGTTTTCATAGCAAGCGACTGCCCCACCAGAAAGGGTTCTAAACCATGAGGTTGCCTTCTCCTCCTCCTCCTTGTTGGAATCTTCTTCAGCCTTAGCATCTTCTTTCGCCTTAGCTTCTTCGTCGGCCTCCATCTTCATGCGTTCCAACTCTAGCTCTTTTACCTTTATTTCAGCTTCAGTCTTCAACTTCAAGTGTTCCAACTCTAGCTCTATTTCCTTCATTTCAGCCTGGACTTTCTCATAATTAAACTGAGCTTCTTCTTTGTTATGCCTAGCAATTTCAACATCGGCATCGGCTCGGATCTTCTCCAAACCCAACATATTCCTTCCACTCTCAATATGTGAGTAAACTCCAACTAAAAGTAATGCTACCAAACCTAAAAGTAACGATACTAAACCACCAACTCTCCCTTTCTTATTGTTTGGTTTGATTGATATGATAGCCTTGTTATTCATGTTACCATTATCGCTATTACGAGTAGTCGAAAGCATATTCATGTTATTATAATGAGACCGAGAAGAATTCCTGGTAGAAACATCTTTATCCAGGATTCGATGTGTTATATACTTCATTGTCAATCATAGAACAGATGAATAACGGTTAATACATCGTTTTAGCCAAGAAGTGATTGTGAATTGTGATGATTTTTGTACACATGAGTGGCTCCAAGACTCAATGCACGATTCAGCTCATTTTCCCATTGATACCATACTTCCTCTTCTCTTCTTGATCCGTTACCTTGATGCATACATACAACTACAAGTCTTTACTTTATCTGTTTAGATACACTCCACTGTGTACTAATACGATTGTTGTAATAATATAAAGTAATTGCAACCGATGAAGCTCTAATATTGACAATCTTTTTGATACTGGCCATTGTTGTATCTTCTGTAAAACATAATCTCTTCATTATCATAGGTAGCAAAATCTAACCAACACTTTTTGATGACATCACTATTACTAATCAGATAAATATTGCCTTCATTTATTAGGAGATATTATAGCAATCAATGTAGTAAAAGACAATGCTTGATACCATGACGTTTTATGTACCATTGAATATTGTATCGAGATGCTATACATTAATTTGACATAGATATCATCCAATATAATATGACTTGTGTACCTCTATTTGTATCAATACACCATGTGGACCTACTAACTAAGAGCCGGGGGGGAGGAGTATTTAAGGTCAATACGTACAAGGTCAAATATTAAACAACTAATAGAACCCTCCTTAATTAGGGGAGAAGGTAAAAAGTACGATAATTAAAGGCATTGCAAATACACCATATCGTACATATGTACTATCGTCTAAGTAGCAGTAGCTGCCGGCGTGTTGGCGTGATAATGGTATGCCCCTCCATTAATGTAATATTATAAAATAACTCCCTTTTTAAAAGATCCATAATATCCATCAAGTAAGGACATAGGCAACAAATAAACAATCAATACAACATCAACTCAAACCAATATAAAATGAGTGCCGACGGCAACGTCAGTAGCAAAGATTCTCCCGGAACAACCAACTTAAGTGATGATTCAGGAGATGCTGCTGCAGTACAACAACAAGTAGATGAGGCGATACTCATAGCCGAATCACCTAAGCGAAACATTAGAGAAGAATTAGGGTTCAATCAAGATGATGACAATGAAGATGGTGCACGTACAGCGTTTGCAGTACCTAGCACAGCGGAAGAAATAGAGGAGGCAAAAGTACGATGGGGAGATGACACTTGGCAAATGAAGGCGTTGAGGTTTATCAATTCAGATTTAGTACAGCGATTATTGGTTGTCTTACTTGTGATGGATGTTTTTATATTATTAGGAGAGCTAGGTATGTGGCAACTATTGATATGTTATATATCTTTTAGTGTTATGGTATGTCGACATATCACTTACTATTATTTGGCTAATAATGATTTGATTCTGCAGCCATTGATGCATTTGTCCCGGCATGCTCGTTTGTCGTACGAGATGCAATATCATGCTGTCCATCAGAGTACCATGACAATACCCATCGCTTTCTTGGAGGAGGTGGTGGTTATGAGGAGATTTGCAACTATCCATTAGTTGAGACTGATAATAAGGCTGGCTGTGACTCACACAAATACGAAGGAGTACACATTGCACATACTGTCCTCTTCTGGACGACTGTTGTTATCCTGGGCACCTTTGCAGTCGAGTTACTATCTTTGATTTACCTCATCGGTCCGAAGATGTTCTGTTGCCAACCTACATACGTTGTTGACTTTGTCGTTGTAATTTCATCCTTGACCCTTGAATTGATATTTAAGTTCAGTTCAGAAGATGCATTGGCTGCCTTGCCCGGCATACTCATTGTCTTCAGACTTTGGAGATTTGTAAGAATCGGTCATGGTTTAGTTGCTTCTACTTATGAAGTACAACAACATAAGATTGAAACTGCTGTTGATTATATTAGTGAATTAGAAGAGAAGCTCGAGAGGTGTGATGTTGCACTACCACAACGCCCAAAATCTTTAAAGTCATCAACTAGCATGAAGTTGAAACGGAAGCTCAGTACAGAAGGGACTGGTGCTTCCCATACTCATACTCGATCATCAGTAGGAGGAACAATGAGAAATAGTATGCGGACGCGAAGACTCACACAAGACACTGCTTCATCCCAAGAACCTCAACAGGAGACTGAATTGAGTGATCGTAGTAGTCTACCCCAGTCACAACAATAGAGAATTGATTTGTGGAGTAATAAATACTACGAACTGTTGTTTCGTTTCTTGGGTTACTTCATTGTACAGAGTAGCCGAAGTACTATAGGGTTAAAAAATGAAAAACTCTATGCTTCAATGTTACTTTGAAGACTTCAATCTCTTCTTCTAAATGGTATCCAGGAATCAGATTACAGCTGATATTCCAGCTCACATCTGAATTATTGTCGTTTTACGAACGATCGAACTAGTTTTGAAACTAAAAGAAATCTCAATGGATAGAATATACTTCTCAATAAGACAAAGTTTGTTTGCTTTTTTCTAAAAGCATGCTCCATTGCAATGGCTGCCGCTTTGCCTAATTCATAACAACAACGATGATATCGCACATAAATTAATTGTGTATTGCGGATATAAAAGCCGATATTTCACAAACAAAATTGCTCGAGTCTGATTGTAAAGTCAATACAATATCTCACACAAAAAGAAACACTAAAAAAGTTATACAAGTGTGGTCCATCGTCGATACTCTAGAGAATCGTCGTTTATTGCCATAATTAGAGCCGGGGATACAACAGCCGAAATAACTTGTATATATTGTAAAAAAGAGATATACCATGAACAATAACAACTCGCTGAATCGATGGGTTGATCATACGTACCGAGACTATAGCCAATACGTCAATCTCGGAGGTGAACTGATCAAACATAAAAAATCAGATCGTAACTTCCCAGCCAAGTTACATCATTTGGTATCAGATTCAAAACATTCACGAGCAATCACATGGATGGTAAGAATGTGTAATATGCTTGTTGTTGCAATGCATCTATTTTTGTGGCCTTCTGATTTATTGCAATTTTCACACACAAAACATTTAGCCACATGGAAGAACATTTAAAGTTCTAGACAAGGATCTCCTAACAAAGTCTGCCATTCCAGAAGACTTTGGCCTTAAGAAGTATGAAAGTTTCACCCGGCAGCTCAATGGGTGGGGGTTTAAACGTTTACATCAGCAAGGTCCAGGTAAGTTCAATTTGACAAGTGGTAGTTCAAGTTGTGTTATGTTGTATGGTTTGTTATGATGGTGTATATGAATATATTTCCTCATCCCTCATCAATCTGTTTACAACTTCCCCCTTGTATTGTACTCTATCGGTAATAGATAATGGATGTTGTAAGTATAGATATGAGATATTTCATATATTGTATTTGTGCACATGATGTGTTTCTTATCCATTTTCTATCTTTTTTCACATGAACAACGTGTTAGACTACCATGAATGTTTTCTCCGTGGTCTACCCGAGATTACATGTCTGATAAGAAGAGATCCGAGTGTCACCGGTAGATTCACTCCGCACCCAGCAGGCGAGCCCAACTTTTATATGATCGCTGAGCAATATCCTCTACCTAATGACAATGAATCGGTAGCAACAGGTGCAAGAGAAGAATCATCAGCTATGCCAAGCCTTGCGGGCGCACCAGCAGCATCAAGATTGGTTCAAGAGACATTACCTGTATATGATAATGATCCTCGTCGCCCTCCTCCACCACCTCCTCAATACAACGAATCATATAATCATTCATATCCACAGCCACAACCATTCATGAGGAATGGTTCTGATGGTTCGTATCCATACGATGTCAATCAATACCAACAAGCAACAAGCCACCATCTTACTCCACCACCATTATCACACCTACCAAGCCGGAACCCGTCCTTCTCGATGACTCCTGCTCAATATGCTCAATTGTATGCAGAACATCATTCAAATTCAAAGAATAGGAGCTCTTATCATTCTCAGCCCGAAAGTTATTCAGCTGGTCCATCTCATTCCTCCCAAAGGATCATCCATCAACATCCTCAAAATCTAGCTCAAGTCACCACTGCTCGCGAACATCTGGCTGCTACTTATGGTAGCCAGTACCCATCAATGCTGCCACCACAACCGCCACCACCATTTCCAGGAGCTTACAATGCTCAAGGTCTGCCTGGTAGTATTCAAGATCAGTTAGGGTTAGGGACGAGTAGTAACATACAGCCACCTCAAGCTCAAGCTTACCCTCAAGATCAAAGCGTTCCCAATGGACAGCCATCTGTGTCTCCGCCTTTTGCCAAAGTTGACGATACTAATAGTACAAAAGTGCAACCCTCCGCTCAAGATTTGGCCAACAGCGAGTCCAAAGTCGACACCAACATTGATATACGACCAGCTCCATTTGAGAGTGTTCAATTTCAACAAGCAGGTGTAGGCGGTAACAACAATGACCAGGTTGCAACCGCTCGTACCAATCATGTAGTAAGCGTTCAAGCGCCCGATCAAGATTCGAATGAGGTAGCTCCCACTGATGGTAGTCAAGGTCAACAGTTGGGCAAGGTCTGAGTCTCCCAAACCATGAGAGAGATCCTCTTGAGACTTACTTTACAGCGCTTAGCTGTTCTATATGTACGTGAGAAAGTGAAAAAGAGTCCCAGTGCTAAGTGTACTCGGACTAGCCTCCTAAGCAGGCCCTGCCTCTTAAGCAGGCCCTCAAGTCTTGTCGTTAACGCAATGACTGAGCAATTGCTACCTAAATATATTATAATCGTATATATTATAATGTATATGAGTCCAGTGATAAAGTATTTCCCATACCTAGAGCTTTGTAGCTATACTACGACTACGACTTCACTTGTGTAGATGGACAGCTTGTATTTGTATGTAGGTACTTGAGTTATCTTTTTACCAATGATCCGCTTTGATTGAATTGAAGAACACATAATGCATAATATCTTATCACAGTGGAGACGTCCTGCATCTCATTATAGATCGAGAGAGTGATGTCTGCGTTGTAGATCTTGCGCCTTTCCTCTACTGCCTCCACTGCCTGTTACTTTCCTGCCTAAGAAGTAGGATACCGCCCAATTTCCAGCACAAAACTAAAAACTTCAAACAAATCAACAAACTAACATTGGAATATTGATATAAATTGGACGGCCTCCGTAGGAGATACCAAAGAGGAAAGTTCACATGATATGAACAAAAAAAGTGATATTGATGCAGAGGGATCAGCCCAACAGCAAAAGGAAGAAGAAGATGATGATGCAGCCTTGGCACATATGATGGCCTTCCAAGAAGAGCAAGATGAAGATAATACTACCACTGCTGATCCAAATGTTGCTTTACTCCCAGGCGATAATAATAATAATGAACAACAACAGGAAGATGAAGAGGAAGTAGTACCACATCCAAATTTAAACAATCCAGCAGCAGTAGCATTACGTAATCGTCAGGCATTACAAAATGCAGCACGTCAAAATGCAATTAACAATTTCCAAAATCAACCGTATCTAATACGTAAACTCAATAATACACTACGGCCTATATTGCGATACACGCCACTATCAATAATTGCTGCAATATTACTAATACATCATACGTTACGTACACGTCAACAATTCTATTTAGCATTGGTATATTTACAGTCTAGTAAGTTGGCATATATACTGCTGGGTAATGCTATTATCGCGTTGGCTGTCTCTTGCTTTACTTTAATGACTAAAATATTTTTAAATGGTGGATTAAGGCCGAATGAAAGAGATTCAATTGGTGAACATATTAGATGGGATGTTACAGAAACTTGTTTAGCCTTGACTATCTTTAGGAGTGAGTTAGATGTTGTTACTGCGATTGAATTCTTGGGTTTGGTTATCTTGAAATGGTGAGTTTGTAGATATTGCAATGTGTTTTTGTTTGATATTCATTTTATGGGAGGTATGTCTAATCCACTTGCTTATTATTCAAATCAGTCTACATTGGAGTGTAGAACTAAGGGGGAATCATCTTCGTATGACGGAAGAGGTATTTGTTTACCCAGAGGAAGATAATGAAACTCCTCCTAATGATGACTCAGCTGTTGTTGCCCCAACTCAAACCACACCAAAGGCTTGGTACCGTCGTATTCCACACTTACGAATGACCCATATTCGATACTATTCTTTAGTGGAGATATTATTAATGCTTGATATACTTGCCGTGGCGCATTGTGCATTATCAGTTGCTACTCATGGTCCCAGTGTGGATATACTGTTTGGATTTGAGGCTGCAATTCTGTTAGTATCAGGATTAAGCACATTGGGAATGTATAATTTACATATTATTGATGGAATAATGGGTGTGTTCCATCATTTGGCTGAGGGAGAGCATCATCATAATCCTGTTGGGGGATTGGCTGAACCGAATGAGAATGAAGTAGCAAGGGAGGGCGACAGTGAAGGTGATGCAACTGCTAATAACGGAGAGCAGCAACAACAAGAGGGAGAAGGAGCGAACACTCAGCAAGATGGTACTGCTGCTGCAGCTGTTGATACTCCGCCAGCCACACAAACAAAGACATTTGCAAAGAAATTGGTAGAACGTCTTGCAAACCCGTGGAGAGATCGTCGTGCTACACTTTCATTTGCAATAGAACTTCAAGCCCAGGCTGCCAAGTTTCTATTCTATGTTGTCTTCTTTGCCATTGTCTTCACTTATGTAAGTATTTATGCCATGAATAGTTCATTGAGATGTTATCCACAGTCCACTAACTTATTCTCATCTTTTTTTAGTATGGAATGCCAATCAACATCTTCCGGGAAGTATATGTCTCCTTCCAACAACTTCGTCGGCGTCTAATCGCATTCAACACATACCGTCGTCTTACACACAATATGGATAAACGATTTGAATCTATCAAAGATGAGGAGGAGCTTGATCGGTTAGGGCATACTTGTATTATTTGTCGTGATCAGATGGACTTGTCAGCAGGGTGTAAGAAACTCCCTGGTTGTGGCCATGCATTCCATGCACATTGTTTGAGGGAATGGCTAGTGCAGCAGCAGACTTGTCCCACGTGCCGAGCAGATATTGCCGCTAATGAAGCACGTATCAAGAAACAGAGGGCTCGTGAGATGGCAGCAGCTTTAGTTGATGAGGCGGCTGCTCAAAGAGAAGAAGGAAGAACTGGAGATGATCTTCTTGCAGATGTGACTGAAGATGTTAATGGTGATGCTCCGTCGGCAGACAATACAAACCAACCAGATGCATCTACAACACAGGGTGATGTATCACAAGAGCAACAATCTGACGAACAGTCTACCACTGTTAGATCTACAACTAGTGCCACATTGCAATCCGAGCAACAGTCAAAGTCAGCATCTACCTCTGATGACACTCTTCCATCAGGATGGACTCAGCACGTCGATGGCACTAGTGGAAAGACTTATTACTTCAATAGAGAGCTCAGAAAGAGTTCATGGGACAAGCCCAAAGATATTGCAACATCCACTAATCGAGATGCTCAGGGACAACTCTCAAGTGCACCATCATCACCACATTTCCCATGTCTTTATCGGGTTACGTTTGCTACAGGAGCACCAGTATTCCCACCCCGAAATCATTCACAAGCTTTACGTCCACCACCGCGTACAATTCCTTGTGGAAAGTTAGTCGTTTGTCTATCTATTGAGTACTGGCCTTTACCTTTTCAAGAGGCGATGCTTCGTACACCTGATGGATGTTATATCCGATCAAGAGATGTACAGCGTTTCATGAAACTGACTGAAGCACAGGGTGAAGGTAGCACAGCAAATAGTAGAGCTACGGGTGCAGTTGCTGCTCATTGAAACAAGGTTAGTAGTAATCAACTTCTCTAAATGTTATATCAAAGCTTCCTCAAATGGCCACGACTCTAACTGTAGACTTTGCATTAGCGATATCTTATCAAAGCTTTCGAGATCTTTTATCTTCTTCTTCCCCTTCATTGATCTGATGACTGAGGCATAGGTCACATTGTCAGGCTCGACATCTCGGTTTCCTGCCGCGTGAAGTTCAATCATTTGATTTAGTAGCTCTTCTGCCTTCTGACCAGCGTTTGGTGCCTTTGAACGAGCATACGAGTCAATCGCCATCGTGAATGAAGATCGATTAGGTTCAAAAGAGGAGTTAAGGATCTGTTGCAACAGACGGCGAGCCTTTTTGGCTTTACCTCTTGTGCTATAGTTGAGAAGAAGCCCATGATAGGCTGTCAAATCTAAGTCAAACTTAGATTCCATTGTCTTGAATAGTTCCTCTGCTCTAACTAGAGAACCATCTTCTTTGCTCTTAGCATAAGCATTTAAAGCTGCCGTGTAATGTATGATGGATGGCGAAAGTTTATGATCTTTCATCTGTTCTAACAGCTCTTCAGCCTCACTGCCAAGCCCAAACTTAGCAAGTAGCTTTAATCTGTGTGCATATATGATATCGTTATTCGCAGATCCCATTTTGTCAGATAAAGATTTTGCGAGGGAGATTGAACCTAATTGGTTTTTGCCAGAGTTTGTTATCGCTTTGATTGTACTGGCAACTGAGTACGTGTCTGCCCCATCTAATCTTTCCAATAGTCTCTCTGCCTTTCCGACACTACCGGCGTTACCGTATATGTTGAGCAGACTATTGTAGGCTAATAGACTTGGCTTCAGATCACCGCCAAGTTCCGCTTTGACTTCAAGACGAGTTATGAGAGCTTCGGCCCTAGTTGGTGCATCTATATCTTCACATCTACCCAAAGCTTCGAGGACAGCCTCATAGGACCTTATATTTGGAGATTCTGTCAGTATATCATCCATCTTCATATCGTCCATGTCCTTGAGCAACGCTTCTGCGTCTGCTGCCATTCCTCGTTTCGCAAATAACTTTAACATTGAGTTTAGGTTGTCAACTGATACATTAAACTCAGGTATCTTTTGAAAAGGTTTCCCTTCTTTTACCGTTCTTGGAAATCCTAAACGATATAATACTTCCCATGCAAATGTAACGGTATACTTGCTATCAGAATTGGACAAGGCTTTGATCAACATACTGTATGACTTATTATTTGGCTGGACATTGAATGATTCTTCCATAACTGTGATTTGTTTTTCAATCTTCTCGTGAAGTCCTACTCTGGCGTAACAGTTAAGCAGTATGTTGTACGCATCGACATCTTGCTTTGCCTTCTTTTGCATTCCATCAAAAAAGATTTCCGCTCGTTCGGCCGCTTCAAGTCGATCTTCTTTTGATATTGTCCTTTCCCAGGCCATCAATACCACAAGATATGAATGAATATCGGGCCCACTATTAGGGAGAGTGTGTTGATACCGATCCAGTATGATTTCAGCTAGTGCTCCCTTACCGTGTCTCCTGAGGCATCTCAGCGCAGCGCTATATATTGCACGACTAGGCCTTGGAAGTGACTTGTCACTACTTTCCATTAGTTTCATCAATCTTTCAGGCACATCAAGAATATCATTAGACTTCTCTAAACTAGTAATGATTGGAAGATAACAAGCTGCATTCGGTTGCATCTTTTGCAAAGACATCTCATTAAGCAATGTCTCTGCCTTGTTCACTCTACCATGTTTACAATAGCAGTTCAACATGGATGAGTAGGATATGAAATCTGCTTGGGGTGGAAGGATGGCAACGGAAGATACACCTACAAATATCTCAAGGGGTGTTTGTTCTTTCATTGCCAAGAACAACTTCTCAGCACTATTTACATCTTGAAAGCTTTGTTTAGATTGACTGTAGGCATGTAAAACTGTATTGTATGCAATCACATCTAGTGATGAAGATGGAGTCACTGACTTGGAAGATAGCGAACCTAATGATTGCTTTGTGTATAATGGAGATAGATGCAACGCCTCGATCTCATTCAATAGCTGATTTGCTTCAGAGCCGAGGCCAAGTGTTGCATACCCCTGTAAAACAGCTGTACATGTTTTGTTTGTAATGGATAGTTCTGGTTGTGTTGGTATATGGTTGAGGAGAATGTGCCTTGCTTGAGATAAAGATGATAACGCTGACATTGGTATGTTGCGGTATGATGATTGTGACTTTGTTTTTGCATTCTGATACTCTGCCTTCTTTGAATATGCTCTTAGAAGAGCATCATAGCAAGGACTAGCATATGCAATGTCCAATCGTTTGGTACTAGTAATATCAGCAACTTCGGTACTATTTGCTTTGGAGTTGAAGCTGGATATACATACCCCTGTTGCTTTCTCCAACAGCTTTTGTGCTTCTTCTGCTCTACCAACTCGAGCTAGGGTATCTAAAACTGCACCAATAAGTCTAGGATCCCAATACTCTGTTTCCCCTTCTTCTTTCTCAACCATGTTCAAAAATAATAGAGCAGCATTCACAGCTGATGACTCAACTCGAGATAATTCTGATGCAATCATAGTTGCAAATGACGGAACATCCTTTGAATAGCATTGATGGTCAATACTGTCATGATGTCTGAGTTTACTCAGTAGAGAAACTACATTGATCAAGCGTTGCACATCACTCTGACCAATCTTACTTGGTCTATCCCGATTATTGTACTTCTTACCTCTACTTTCCTTTTGTTTCAATAGTTTCACATCTTTAGATAGAGCCGTTAGCAGTGAGAATACATGTATCTTCTTCAGATAAACCTTGTTATCAATCAAGGTTTGATGCGGATGATCAAGCTCCAATAGTATTCTTTCTAGTACTTTTAAATTGTTGAATGATGATCCCTTTCTATGATGACGGATTGAATTGCATAGACTATTTAGATTTGTGGCTGTTAACTTCCCCACTGGCATTTGTACAATAGATCTAAGGGTTGGTTTTGGTTGTTGCTTCTTTGCATTGGGTATCGATTTCTTTTCCTTGGTATTTGATATTACTGCTTTACGAGATGATGTACCTTTACTGATTGTAGGAGATGATGTTCCTTCCTCGTTAACTGATGGGTGATTCACTACCTGTCTTCGCTCTTTATGTAATGACTGCAGCTCTTCTATACTATCATTTATATCCAATTGCAATACAATCCTATGACCTCGCTTTATTCTACTTGGACTACTTTCAAATACAAATGAGGACACTAATACTACAGACGCCAATGAATAAATTATCATAAGAAATAGTAGTGGTCTTTTATATTCATATTGCGATGAGCACTCGCGCATGCAGCGCCTCATATTTCTGTAATGATGGTACCTAATAATAAAGATCTTTGTATCTAAACATTCAGTCCATTGCTTTCCTTTCTATATATATATATCAGCAATATAATTAGACAACCTCGCTCACCCTCAATAAAAAAGTTCAAGTATGGCCCAGCCTGCATAGTAAAGGAGGATACCTTAGGCGAGGGTACTATGCACATACATGTGAAGAAAGTAATGCGACTAACAACAACGACTCTCTTACTATTTGCAATCCATACATACTCAAATGGTACTGACTAAGCAAGATAACGAGGAGAGGATAATAAGTCGTTTGAAATGGTTAAGTGAGAAGTATAACATAAACATATTGACCTCAATGAGAGAGAAGTCGTGATTTATATCTGTACATCAAAACGAATTAGCTTATATTCAGAGATAATCTAAATACCATATATTGTGCATGAAAAAATATTATGGAGATGATCTCAAAGCTCTGGACTAAGGTCACATGTTAGTAGATGCTCACGAATCCAATAACAATAATAGCAAGAGCTGATGCGAATGATCGGATAGCTCCTGATGACGCTTCCTCATCAAGAGTAGAAGCAGCATCCTTTAACAAATCACCATCGTCTTCGGGTGGCAAAAGAACAGAATCAATCACATGGATGACACCATTACAGGCTGGGACGTCAGGAATGATAACATTGGAATCATTGACTTTCACACCATCGTCAAGATTAATCTCAACATCGGCTCCATTAACAGTTGGCACGGGTCCATTGGTTAGGTCACCACTTTCAACCTTGCCAGCAACAACATGGTATGTAAGAATGCTTGTTAATGCAGGAATATCCTCAAGGAGACCCTCGACGGTTCCCTCGGGAAGTGCAGCAAAGGCATCATCAGTGGGTGCTGTTTTTATATTATGAGGATCGAGAGAGAATATATGTACATGAGTGACTCATGATATGATCAAATACGGCCGCCTCAATCATACACAACTTACCAAACACAGTGAAGGGTCCATCACCAGAAAGGGTGCCAACCAAATCAGCAGCAGTTACAGCAGCAACGAGAGTTTCAAATGATCCGTTGCCGACGGCAACATCAACAATCGTACCCAAATCACAATCCTCGGGTTCGGGTGAAGACTCGGGTGTTGGTGGGATGAGCACGGCATCAATCACATGGATGACACCATTACAGGCTGGGACGTCAGGAATGATGACATTGGAATCATTGACTTTCACACCATCGTCAAGATTAATCTCAACATCGGCTCCATTAACAGTTGGCACGGGTCCATTGACTAGGTCGGTACTTTCAACCTTGCCAGCAACGACATGGTATGTTAAAATACTTGTCAGGGTAGGAATGTCTTCTAATAGTCCCTCGACGGTTCCCTCGGGAAGGTCGGCGAAGGCATCATCAGTGGGTGCTGTGTATATTAGAAGGAGTTAAAATGAGATGAGAGAACAGATGATACGAACTAAATACAGTAGCCAGTATACCACTTACCAAACACAGTGAAGGGTCCTTCGCCTGATAGAGTTTCAACTAGATCAGCGGCAGTTACAGCAGCGACGAGTGTTTCAAATGATCCGTTGCCGACGGCAACATCAACAATCGTACCCAAATCACAATCCTCGGGTTCGGGTGCAGACTCGGGTGTTGGGGGGATGAGCACGGCATCAATCACATGGATGACACCATTACAGGCTGGGACGTCAGGAATGATGACATTGGAATCATTGACTTTCACACCATCGTCAAGATTAATCTCAACATCGGCTCCATTAACAGTTGGCACGGGTCCATTGACTAGGTCGGTACTTTCAACCTTGCCAGCAACGACATGGTATGTTAAAATACTTGTCAGGGTAGGAATGTCTTCTAATAGTCCCTCGACGGTTCCCTCGGGAAGGTCGGCGAAGGCATCATCAGTGGGTGCTGTGTATATTAGAAGGAGTTAAATTGAGATGAGAGAACAGATGATACGAACTAAATACAGTAGCCAGTATACCACTTACCAAACACAGTGAAGGGTCCATCGCCTGATAGAGTTTCAACCAGATCAGCGGCAGTTACAGCAGCGACGAGTGTTTCAAATGATCCGTTGCCGACGGCAACATCAACAATCGTACCCAAATCACAAGCTTCCTCATCTGATTCTGATGACATAGGAGGGAGAAGAACGGAATCAATCACATGGATGATACCATTCTTTGCAATGATATCAGCTTGAGTAACACTAGCATCGTTGACCTTGACTCCATCTGATACATCAATTGAAACAGACTTTCCGTTGAGGGTTTCGACATCACCTGATGATAAACCAGAGCTAGCGGCATTGGCTGGCACAACGTGGTATAACAAAATTTCCTTGAGCTGTTCAATGTTCTCAGGCTGGAGCAGATTCTCAACAGTTCCATCGGGCAGTTTGTCGAATGCCTCATTGCTTGGTGCTTTGTGTGGTAAATGATTATGTATAAAAGGTATATATGATGAGAGTGACACATGATATGAGCAAAACAAGGTATCACAAACTCATTCCTGAATAGTACTTACCAAAGACAGTCAATGGTCCATCACCTCTGAGGGCATCAACTAATCCAGCAACATTGAGTGCAGCAACTAATGTGCTGAATTTGTCATGACTACCCGAAGCAACAATATCAACAATATCATTGGAGATACTTTTAGGAGTAAGGACAGTATCGAGACCGTGAATAACTCCATTGCTTGCTTCAATATCGTATAGATGTTCGTCGATGAGGATTCTGGAATTTCCATTTACACGGGCAGGGTGGGTATTGATTAGAATATCTTCTCCATTGACGGTAGTCACATATGTGTGGTCCACAAGGTCAGTAGAACGGACTTCATTAGGAAGTACATGATAGAGAAGTACATCTTGCAATTGAGGTTGCCAAGTAGGATCGAGTAGCTTATCCAAGAGCTCAGTTGGTAGCTTTGCAAATGCTGTTATGATAACATAAATGTTAGTGATAGATGCATATGGAATATTATATTATATAGTGTGATATAGATTTACTCACCATCGTTTCTTGGAGCAAACACAGTGAAGGTGCCATCATTAGATAAAGTTTCTGTTAGTCCAGCAGCATCGACGGCGGCAACGAGAGTACTAAAGTCATCGGTACTCTTTGCAATACCGTAGATGCTAGTGTCACCGCCAGCATAAGTAGATTGGACGGAAAACGCCGCTGCAATGGTGAGAGCTTTAATTATCATGATCGATGATGATTATAATTGTGTATATTGTAATTGTGGAAATCGAAATTATGAGACTATATCGACACTGTTTCACAACCAGTAGTACGTGTTATCCTTTGGCACGATTATTTCTGATTCATATTATTTGTGATGTATGGCAACGTCATCGTCACCAATAATTCGCGATTATTTCTGATTCATTGCTGTCTACATATTCGATAGAGATTGTGATGTATGGCAACGTCATCGTCACTAACAAATCGTCATTGGAGGGAGAAGGAAAGTAAGAGTCAAATGTCGAGTAATGTCCTCTCACCTCTCTCATAAAAAGATACCGTATGGTATCCTTTGAAGTGTAGCGTAGATATGATGAAGATCATCCGCATTGTTTGCCTGTGCCTTTTTGTGGATGTGTAGTAGCTCTCCTTCTCTATCATATATGTATAAGGATTATGGACGAGCGTCAGACTAAGATCATCACTATTATACCGAGAGTTACGGCTTCTGTCTCCTTGGCATGCTCTCTCGTAAGTTATTTCATTTTTCTTTGCAAATATCGACATTATGATTGATTGTTCTTTGGTGTATTATACCAAATCACTTTGCAATACTAACCTTTTTTCATATATACCATTGATGATAGTTCATTCTACTTGATGTTTCTGGGCTGTTGGCACGTGTATTCTCACAAGGTAATAAATGGATATCACACAAATCAAAACTAGATCGAGTTCAACCTCGGCTTGTGTTTGCTATGTCGATTGCAGACTTTATTGCTTCATTGATGCTTGTATTAGGTGATGTTGTCTTCCCTCCTGAATATGGCGGCAAGGGCAATATAGCAACATGCAACACAGGAGGTTGGTTGATACAAATGGTACCGGTGGCAGCAATGTATAACGCAGCGTTAAGTTTATACTACGTCTTGACTGTCAGCTATCAGAAGAATGAACAATCAATGAAAAAGTTCGAGAAATGGGCACATGCAACAATCTTCTTCTTCTGGATTGCAACCGGTACGGCAGGAGTTGTACTTGGTTTATTCAATCCTGCATTATTTGACTGCTGGATATTTGACGAGCCGGCCTTTTGCTCAGAAATACCGGGCTTAGAATGTAATCGACCATACTACGGTGTCAGTTATGTTGCTGCTCAATACTATCTGTATTATGTTTGGATATATACTGCATTTGTGATTTGTGCAGTTGCAATGTTTATGGTATATAAGACTGTTTATAATCAAGAGAAAAAGATGACAAAGTATGGTAAATCAACAACAGCGTCTTCGCAATGGCAGGGAAGATCGGAAGTGGGGGGGAAAGGTATTGAAACATCTGCTTCATCAACTATAGGACCTCTTACACGAAGTAGTGTTGAGGCAAAAGATACAACAAATACAAAGGATCAATTCAAACGCTCTCGCCGAGTAGCGTCTCAAGGAATCTTTTATGTTGGGTGAGTTTGTACATATGAAATGTGAGTTTGGATGAATATTCCATGCCAAAGTCTAACCATTTTCTTCTATAGAGCGTTTTACATCACTTGGTTTATACCTACAATGTGAGTTGCTACTGTCTTATGTACTCTTTTGATGACTTACGCACGACAACTAACATCCACTACCATGTAACGCACACATCAGAAATCAAATATATGCAAACGTGACGGGAGCGCTTAGTCCATTCCCTTTGTTCTGTCTAGCAATGTTTTTCATTCCACTCCAAGGATTCTTCAACTTCATGGTGTATATGAGGCCACGCTTTGTACGAAAAAAGACTGGTAGGTCACAATCAAGCGCAAAATCTGAAGCCTACTTACCTCCACTGGATCGCTTAAAGAGGACTCTACGACGAGGAACATCTACAGACGAAGGTGCAGTTTCGGAAATACCAGTAACAACTTCAGTAGCTGACAATAATGACAATGCAAAAGATGTTAATTTGAGCAATGTGGATGAAGCTAAAGAAGAGGAAGCTTAGAGATAGAGGGGGGAGAAGCATATCTTTTAACTTAGGATACCATTAGGGGTATATCTAAAACCTTTGCCTACAACATTAGTGTGTCTTTGCTCATGATGTGCATCATAAACTTTAGGCACGTAGCTTCATCATCATCACATGAAGGAGAATACATGAAGTTGAGACGCCTCTTCTCAAGTTCCCTAGGATACCATGCCTAAAAGATATTTTTTTCTACTTCGATTGCATGTAACATCTGCTCTACTACTGGAACTCTACTAGCAATCCGAGCACCGGAATAGAGTCGTTAGATGATTATAATAAAAGCAAACAACAGCAGTATAATCTAATAGTGAAATGATTTGGCGTCATCTTAATTACAATCGAAATTATCAACAATTCAATTTTTTACTACTCTCCATTGTTCTAATGCGAATTGCTACAATACAGCCTAGTTTAGCATACATACAACCTAAAGGAAGTAACATATCAAAACCATTACGAGCTTGGATGTGTTCTGGAAAGAGTAATAATCAGTTGGTTGACAATCTTGCAGTGGTGAGTACATATGTTTGTTGGTTAAGATATGTACACATGATGTGTATATCTTCTTATATAAAAGCTTATGTGATATGTTGGTTAAGACATGAATACGTGCATTGCTATATAGTATGTTTCTTTCTATATGCTAACATATTAATGCAAAATCTATAGGCTGGTATTGTCAAGTCACCAATTAACAAACGAGCTCTACTTGCAGTTGATCGACGCAACTATGTACTGAATACAGATTATGCTTACGAGGATAGTCCACAACCCATTGGTTACCATGCTACAATTTCTGCACCGCATATGCACGCTCATGTCTTAGAAGATCTTCTGCCACCATTGTTACAAGCTTCAAAGAATGATCCAACAAAACAACTAAAGTTATTGGATGTAGGATGCGGAAGTGGGTATTTAACAGCTGTCTTCGGAAGAATGTTAGAACTTGTAAAAGGGAAAGGAAAAGTGGTTGGCATAGATGTGATTCCTGAACTCGTAGACATGAGTCGGATCAATATACAAAAAGAAGATGGAGATCTATTCGAGTCCAATGCTGTGGAAGTCCATGTAGGAGATGGTTGGAAGGGATACCCAGCCGAAGCTCCGTACAATGCGATCCACGTCGGTGCTGCAGCTGCTACTTTCCCTAAAGACTTATTGAACCAACTCTGTATTGGAGGAGTTATGGTTATACCTGTAGGACCTGATGGAGGAATCCAACACTTGTATCGAGTTGAAAGAGTTGGCGTAAGAGGAGAAGTTGTTGGTGAGAGGAATAATGATCACTCAAAAGGATTCGTAGAAGATGATTTTGAGATTCAAAAGCTATTAGGAGTTCGATATGTTCCCCTCGTTCGGACTGACTGAAGCACATATACTCATATATGTTTGTTATCTTGTACTGTTGCGATAAAATGTACTTTATTGAATGATACTACTAGGTTAGATTGTACTAGATAATATTAGGTTAGATTGATTGTACATCTTCTATTGTCTTATCAATGTATCAAGCCACAGTGTGGCATGTTCAACCTCTTCTAAAGTGCGATGTGTCGGCTCAGTTCTAGTTGTCCTTGCTTTCTTTGATGGCCGAACACAAATATCTTCAGTTGGTATTGCTTTTGGTGGATCAATTTCTACAATTTCAAGCCTTGTTGGAATCGCAGATGCAGACTCTGAGATTGTCAAAACATCAAAACAAACCAAGTTCAATGTGTCGTTGGTCACTTTGGCTGACAGAGCAAACAGTTCTCCTTGTAGCTGGGATATTCGCTTCGTTTCACCATCACCTTCTTTTACTACTTTTTCAACAATAGTATGTCGTAGATGTACGCTCAATGGTGGAATACGAAGGAGACTAGAACTAGATTCAGTGTCAATGATACCCCCGGCCATGTCTACAACCGGATCAACGCCACCAGCAATCTTCAACCCTATTCCTCCTACACCAAACACTGCTGATATGCCAGAACAAGTTATCAGTGATGCTCTAACATCATGACATGTTTGGTTGATTGATTTTTCTCGCAATGATGCCGATTGTGCATCAATATCATTCCAAAGACCACCAACGCCACACTTGCGGCCTAAAGTATCCATTGATCTTGACAGAGCATCAAAGGCATCACGAACAACACGACCAGTTGACTCTCGTGAGGCGGCATCGGCTGCTCCTCGCTTACTAGTTCCGCCACTTCTGGCAAAAGCAGATGCCATTGAGGCATTACGCAATGATTGTACATCACTTGAGGATGGGTCATTACAAGCCAGTAGGCGTAGTTGAGATGCAGGTCGAGGAAAGATTGGTACAAACCTACCAGATCGAGAATCACATGCCAATCTGAACAGTACAGTGGGCGTTCGTCTATCTTTGGCTGTTGTTTTTGATGAAGTTGGGTAGGTTATGACCGCTGCAACTGAAATCGTACCACATTCAACCTCTAAATGTATCCACTCTGGTAGTTTATTATTCTTTTGATTGTTCAGCGAAGTCACTACTGCCTGACATCTTCGATCAGCACACAATACAGTTGCGGCCAATAAAGCATCACTCATTGATAGTTGGAATGAATCTTGTATTGATGATAATAACTTGTCTACATTTCGTTTCATATGATGACTAATGGCAGTGGTATCGTCGTCGTTTTCAACACCTGATCCACCACTGAGAGAGACTACAAGGCCAACAGTCGGGACAGCGCGGATACAGAGTGACAAGCGCTTATTCCCTCGATTATCTGACTTTGGTAATAAGTTGTCATCTTGACGTTGATTTGGAGTATTCGTTGATACATTGGAGCTTCTTTCATCAGTCTTACAACATTCTGATAGATCACCCAATCTTGGTGATCCATATCGATCATCACATGACCAGAAATGTACAGCCATTACAGCTATAGGAGCTGGCTTGTCATCATTAACCCTTACTCCTTCACCATTACTATCGAAAAAGTGCACTGGTGAGACCTGGATACATTCATTCAAATGTCCTCCTCGAGCAGAGGATGATTTGCCACCACTACTCGATCCACCCCACGCTCCACGCCGTAATGCCTCGGCTTGAGATGATAATATTTCCATTTGAAGTGATAATGCAAATGCATGCGCAACCTCAAACAATCTATAAAGTGGCCGTGGTACAACAGGTGTTTGTACCTTTTTATCACTCATGGATACATCCCCTTCATTACTATCAGTAGCCTCAGCTTCTTCATTAACCTTACGACAAATAGCCTCCTCAACAATCATACAACGTTCACCAATCCTATGCAAATCAAACATTTGTTTCTTATTCAATACCAATTGATGATCTGATTCACCAGTTTTGGGTGAACAATTTACATGTATTGATAGTAATTTCCATGATGCCGTGGATGGGTCTTCATTTAATACTGATAATTTTGCTTCAATTGGATATTGTTGTAGATTTGTATTTGTGGTATCATCGTCATTATCTGCTGCTAATGATTGTTGGCGTAAGGCCTCGGCAGTAGATACTGTTCGAGGTGTACCATAGGTAAGTCGGATAGATCCACCACCCTTGCCTAATATAACACGCCATGGCAACTTGGAGTGTTTATCTCCACTTTTACATGCACCAACTTCACCCAATACCAACTTTCGCCGTACTGCCGATGCTAACCTTGCTTGTAACTCTGATGTTGAATATGCTCTTTCGTTAGATGTTTCATACCGGTCTACGGCAAGGGCTACATCTGTTGGAAAATCTGGCCATCGTCCTCCTCCTTCAATTGCCTTTGTTGTATCATTATCAATCTCCATTGCATCACCATCAGCCCCCTTAACTCGACTCTCATTATCAGCAGGAGTACTCAAGACACATAAAGCACCCAACACATCATGACAATGACTCCGTGCCTTCCATAACCCGTCATGATGGAAGTATAATGCATCTTGTGCCTCGTCCTGTGATACCCAACCACTCTTGACATATTGCAATGCATCACTTGATACTTGTACTGTTGCACCTAATCGTGGTGGCGGGTCGAATATCTTTACTCCTGTTCCTGATGGTGAATTGGGCTCGGTAAATAATGAAGAAGAAGTGTGATTATTCTTCAAGGCATTCTGTTGCAATATAGCAGAATGAGATTTGGGTAATGAACTAGCCGTTAAGGCATAGACGTGTGCTATAGACTTGGTATGTTGAACTATCCGCCTTGTTAATTCATGTCGACGTTGGGCGAATGATAAGTTTGACATGCGCTGTTTCCGTGTTTCAAGTATTGCATCGTTTGGGTTTGATGGGTTAGTGTTTGCGGTTGTGTTTGTGTTATTATTGTTGTTGGTTGAAGAATCATTAACACCCAATGCAGCTGCTGCTGTTAGTTTCTCTTCTACTGATGCTACTGCATTTTCACCATTATTTGCAGTGGTTGTTGTACTATTATTTGTACCTGCTGCATTTGATGTGTTATCTCCTTCTCCACCAGTATTATTGTTTGCAGTGGCATTACTGTTAGCCACGGATACAATTTTGATATCAGAGTGTACCAGATTATATATATCTTGATATAAATCATCAGTAGCGGCATTAACGACTGTTGATAAAGGCGCAGTTGCCAAGGCGCCAGTCTCAGTAAGAGATAGAGGCAGCGGTGGTTTACCTCGTGGTGGCTTTGATATATCCTTCTTTACCATCAGTTTGAGGTGTTCACTGAATTATTATCCACCACACAATATAAATTGAGAGGGCGTTAATTAGCGACCGCCTTGATATGCAATTATCTGATCACACCAAATGAGAGAGTGTTAAAGATCGATTTACTGACAGTATTGCCCGTATACGAACTTGATATGCATCGGATTATCCGGTATATTGTTGGTCTGGCGCCTACATGCCTACTCGTAAAACTCACAAATTATGAGAGTGTGAACATGGGCTATTGGTAGCCGGATAGAGCGAGTACAGTACATATCTTTCATTTCCACTTTTGAGTTTGGGTGCTTTACGATCAGCGATCATGGTTTGGAGTGATAGTATATCTCGGATTGTCGCATAATACTAAAGTTAATCAACAAAGAACACACATAAATATCAATACTTAGATATTATAAATTTTTAACACAAACTTTTCAAGTAGATACAACATACCAAGAGTATAAAGCTAGATATCATATCTTCTTAGATATTAATGAAATGATGATGATTAGTCAGCAACAACGATATTGTTTGCGGTTATTGTGTATTAATAGTAGATCTGTATCCATCATCGGCAGTGGTAGTTGCATAAGAAATAAAACAAACAATCATCTTTCAATATCATCATTCTCATCCATGAGCAATAAAGTAAAGAAGGCAGCTGATGGTCATTTCAGAGTTGTAGGGAGTTCCTCTGCTGGACTTCCCGACTTTATTGAACATTGGAATCGAGATCTATTTAAACAAGTTGGATATGGATTAGTTGCAGTGTCGGCTTTATCCCTTCCATTAGTTGGAGATATTATTTTGTCGTCTGGTCTTGCAATTGGTAGTGGTGGGTATTGGTACTTAGGATTGCAGGATATCAACTCAAAACAAAGCATTAGACGTAACTTTCCCGTTTTGGGAAGAGTGAGATATATATTGGAGTCGATTAGACCTGAGATTCGTCAGTACTTTATCGAGGGAGATGAAGAAACAGTTCCTTTTAGTCGGATGCATAGAAGTATCGTGTACAAACGAGCTAGAGGTATTTCATCAACCATGCCATTCGGCACCAAACGAGATACATTATCTCCCGGTTATGAATGGGTTAATCATTCTATGTACCCTACAAAGTTAGGAGAACAAAGGGTCATGATTGGAGCTAATAATCCATTGGTAAAGCAACCATACAGCTCCTCGTTATTAAACATTAGTGCAATGAGCTATGGAGCCTTGTCGGACAGAGCAATACTAGCATTATCAGCAGGCGCCAAGCTAGGTGAATTCTCCCACAACACAGGTGAAGGAAGTATATCAAAGTTTCACAAAGAAGGAAGAGCTGACCTCGTCTGGAACATTGGAACTGCGTACTTCGGCTGTGGATCATTTGGTGAGAATGGAGAAAGGGTATTCGATCCGGAGTTATTCAAGAAGAATGCACAACATGTCAAAATGATTGAGATTAAGTTGTCTCAGGGAGCCAAGCCAGCGCATGGGGGTATGCTACCCAAGGAAAAGATTACACCTTTGATTGCAGAAGCAAGGAATCTACCATGGCCAGTCGAGCAGGATTGCAATTCACCTCCTAGACATAATGCATTCTCGACTCCTCAAGAAATGTGTGCCTTCATTGCCGAACTGAGAGAATTATCGGGTGGTAAGCCTGTTGGTATTAAATTGTGTATTGGTCAGCCAGAGTAAGTACTAGTGTTTGCACCTATTGCAATTTAGTCGAATTTATATTAACTCACACTGTTCACATCTTGTGTTCTTTTTGAAACAAAAAGAGAGTTCACTGCTTTGGTCCATGCTTTTATCGAAACAGGAAATTACCCGGACTTCATAACCGTCGACGGAGGAGAAGGTGGCACTGGTGCAGCTCCACCTGAGTTTAGCAACTCGATCGGTACTCCTCTTCTAGAAGGACTAAGTTTCGTTCATGCAGTCTTAGTAGGAGCTGGTTTTAGGGATCCAGTTGACAAGTCAAAATCGAAGATTGCCCTTATAGCAAGCGGGAAACACTTGACCGGCATGAACTTATTTAAAAGCATGTGTTTAGGAGCAGACATATGCAACTCGGCTCGAGCTTTCTTGTTCAGTCTGGGATGTATCCAGGCTCTCAAATGCAATACAAATACATGCCCGACAGGAATCACAACACAAAACCCAGATCTAGCCTTCGGACTAGACCCGACAGAGAAACAAGTACGCGTTGCAAACTACCATATGGAGACGGTCAAGGCTTGTGTTGAGGTAATGGAGGCCGCTGGTGTGAAATCATCAGCCGAGATTCACCCTGCTTTGCTTGTAAAGCGAATTGCAGTTGGCAAGTCTCGTGACTATAAAGAAATATATGACCATCTACAAGTCAAGCCAGGAGAATTACTCGATATGAAAGGTCCTCGACGATTACTTGAGGCTTGGGATCTAAATGACGGTATTGTAAACAGAGTAGTGTAATACTGTATAGCTCACAACATAACGCAATAAGCACTTCTGATCCCTTTGTAAGTGTAACACTGTATCATTGCTGGTGATGACAGTGTGGGTACATAGAACCGTAAGACCGAGGAGATACCTATCATGGTATCCTTAATTTAGCAAGCTCTCTTGCTAGTTGTCATGCTGAGATAGATGGATAGATTGATATAATGATATGAATGTGTTGTTTACTACTTTGAAGAATGGCACACCAATTAAATAAACGAAGAGATAATTCTTCTACAGGGGTGAGATTCAGCTATGAGGGATTGGAATCATCATATTCATTGCACTTTGAGAAAAACTCACATAATCCATATCTTTCCAAATCTCGTCTATCTTTATCACACAGACATGTGGGTATATCATATTTGTCATATCAAACCTATTCTTAATCATATACATGTTATGGGTATTTCTGCCTGACTATATTGTAGAAAGCATCATGTAAGTTATCAGTTTCTATGCAAGATGCGAATAAATTTTATGTCATTGCAATGCAAACTGATGCATCTTCAACCTTTATTCAGAGATGAACCATATAGATATTACTACCCAGCAAGAGAATTGGCAGGGTATATACCAGCCTACCTAGCATTGCTGTTTGTCTTTACACCAGTATTGTATATAGGGTTGAATATAGTTTATCATGATTCGGATAGCATTAAGTGGTGAACAAATGATACAGAATGAGAATAAAGACTACGTGTAACTGAGCTTATATTCATATCAAGTGGTTTACTTGCAATATACTGATACTTGGGTCTTATATACAAATCATCTATAGTAAAATAACCGGTTGAAAAGCAAAGCTCCCCGGCACAGCCCAAACAAATCTATGCCCTTCAATCGTTGATAGACCAAATACAATTCACAGAAACAAATAGTGAACACCCCCCATTCTTACACTATATTCATTTCTTTCTCCTCTTCTTTTTGGTTTTTTCCACTTCAATCTCTTCTTCTTCCTCCTCTTCACTTTCTTCACCTTCTTCATCTTCGTCAATCTCTTGAAGCATCGTGGGACAAGGTTGTTCATCCAAAATACCCGAGCAAAAGTAAATGATCTGCTTCCTACCAATCTCCATAGCTGCCCTGGGACCCATGGCATAGGCCAATACCTTACCATCCTCACCGGCAAATGCACTATCTCCCGGTTCTTCAATCTTATCTCTCAAGATATAATCCATTGAAACAAATCTTTCAAGTAAAGCATCAATATCAGGTGTTTCTCCAACTCCACCCTCATCAATGGGAGTACCCAATGACTTACGTCCGCCACTCTGTCGACTCTTCTTCTTCCCCTCCACACTGGGTGGTTCACTTGGGATATTTTCATCAACACGGTGCAGTAGATTGTACAAATGATGTTCTGTAATCCAACGTGTCTTTTTACCTGCACCCTTCATCTGTCCAGAACGTACCTGTGCTGTACCCTTACAAAATGCAAATGCCAATATCATCATTAATACACCCTTATCTGCCATAGTTTCCACATGTTGTGAATGAATATTCGTTGAATGTGTACCATGATCATCATCGGCAATGTTATTAATCAAATATAATCGATTTTTAAATTTGGATGGTAAATCCTCTTCCATTTTTTCGGGGACACGACGTGCTTCAAATCCAAAGACTTTCTTCAATCGGTCATTAGCATCCTGGAGTAATGCACCGCCAACACGTTCCTTCTTTAGATTCTCACCCAATGCCTGAGTGATACACTTTGTCCTATCAATAGTTTCACCACCTAATGCCTTGAATAATAAAATACGTGATAAATCAGTGATAACCTGATTACGTGCTGTTGGATTTAATGCATTGAGTTTCTTCCGTTCGGCACCCTTTTCAGCATCTATGAATTGGGATTGATCAGCGTCTACCTGTGTTAATCCTAATTGTGTCTGTGTGTAATCAAAATTGTTGGTACTAGGTTGTTCATCATCAGACTCTGCATCCTCAAGGATGAATGTTGGGTTACCACGACCTAATCTTGGCATATTGTTTATGTTGCTTCTGCAGGTTGAGGAGTTGGATAATATGATATGTTTCAGTATACTATATAATATATAAATAATAACATGGTACAGTGTTCGGTACATGAACCGTGAAAAAAAAATAACATATAACCTGTGCCTTTTACATATCACCTCTTATGAACGCCAATCGACAACCGCTATAACTAGACATATATTAAGCAATAAATTCAGATACATGCACCTACCACTTAATCGTTTGGTTAAATATAAAATGGTTACCCTCATCACTCAAGTGGTGAGAAAATAAATGACACAAGCAGGCAAAAGTCAGGATACCGGCTAACACCGCCAAGCAAAAGTCGAGTCGATCGAATAGAAAGCAAGTAAAGGCAAAAAAGGTCTATCAGTGACATACATATAAACACTGTATTGGTACTAATCAGTAGCTGCTCTAACTATAGATCATGTAAAAGCGAATAGAATAGACTGAGAATCTTATCTTAATTCGTCTCACTAGTTCTCATGCTTCATATCATCTCTTAGCATTCATAATCGCCTCATACACTTGAACTGCTTGCTTCACAGCCTTGACATTGTGTACTCTCAGTATGTTGCAATATTCATTCTTCCCACTGTCACTGCTGCTCTGCTTTATTGACGCCAGACATGCGGCTATAGTTCCATAATCTCTCTGTTCTGGATCAGTCTCGCCAGTAATCTTACCAATGAAACCCTTTCTACTTGGACCATACAAGAATGGCAAATTAGCACATGATCTTCTCAATGCGTCTACACCTTTCATCAATGCCAAATTACCATCTAAATCCTTGGCAAAGCCAATACCTGGATCGACAACCTGAAGCCATCGTGGTATACCTGCCGCCTCTGCCGCAGCTGATCGTTGCATAAGTTCTCTAGCCACAACTGACACTACTTCACTCTCATCCGATGTAGAGCCACTAATACTATCCATACTGCTGTAATTGGTCAATGATTGCATAGTCTTGGGATTACCTCTCATGTGCATAATAATCATTGGAACACCCATTGAAGCAACACACGATAGCATCTCTGGATCATGCGTGCCACCTGACACATCATTAACAATATCAGCACCCGCCTCAATTGCCGCTCGAGCTACAGTAGCATGTCTTGTATCAATCGATATGGGAACGTCAGATCCTTCTTCTCGTATCTGTCTAATGACTGGTATGACACGTTCCAGTTCTTCTTTGATAGCTACTTCCTCTGCTCCTGGACGTGTTGATTCGCCACCCACGTCGATTATTCCTGCACCATCTTTGACTAGTTGAAGTGCCTGTGATGCAGCCGATTTAGATGAATTGGAATACTTTCCACCATCACTAAAACTATCCGGTGTAACGTTGAGTATTCCCATGATTATTGTTTCATTGAAGAGTAGCATTCGACCTCTTGGTAGTGGTAACACTCTCACTGCCTCTTCTTCTTCATTAGTAGTTGAATTGTTGCACTGTTGATTGAGCAATGAGCCAAGCAATTCAGACATGGTCTTGTTTGATATTGGATGTATAATCTTATCATCACCTTTCTTTCCTTCTTCTAAATCCTTCATGGGTGACAAGACAAATTCTCTTTCCAACATTCGTGGATGTGGTATTTCCAACCTCTCTGTATTCATTACAAGTGAATTGGGTATAATTTCATTATCATCCAATGTCCCTGCGGCTGTACCATCATCATTGGTTACTTCATAACCATCAAATAACAAAATATCTAAGTCGACCGGCCGGGGGCCAAATCTTTGGCTACCAAAATCACGTCCCAAGTCACTTTCAACACGTTTAATAGATGATAGTAATTCCAATGGTGATAATGATGTGTCAATTTCAACTGCACCATTTAAGAAACTTGGTTGATCTGTAACATACATTGGTGATGTTGAGCGTAAGTAGGATGTTCGAATAAGTTTTATTGATGTAGGATTATTTGCTTCGAGTAATTTTAATGCTTTAGCAATATTTTGATATTTATCTCCTAGATTTGATCCTACTGCTAGATATGCCCTTCTCCATGATTGTTGCGATTGATTTGGTATAGCAGTTGATGTGCTATTGGTTCTAATTGTAGAGTTTGTACACATGATGTGTTCATTATCTCCTCCACGCAATTGTTGTATTATTGCAGTTGATAGAAACGACGGTTTATTTGCAAATCTATAATGATGAATATATCTTCTGCTAGTATGATAATGGTGTTTACTAACATCAGTTTGATATGCAAGTAATGATGATTGCCAACCTCGTCGAGATGATGACGATGATGACAACCTGGCAGATGAGGTAAGAATATTCGACGGTGTACCACCGCAAGAACGACGCAAAGCTAGCATGAATGAAGCGATATATATGGCAATATATACTGGGTGCTTTCTGCTCATTTCCGTCTCGATAGGCTATATCTATACGCCTCTACATAGCACCTCGTCAGCACATCAATTGGCAGGGAGAGTAGAGTGGCGATACAACGTATCGTGGGAGTCCGAGGATACCGTTATCTCAACTAGCGAAAATGATGATATGACTCCTTTGCCGCCGACCCCACGCTACATTTGAACTGACCAAACCATTGCAACAACTCAACTACTATTACAATAACCATCATCTAACTATCTCTCTATCAACCTCATTACTTAATGGCGACAAGTAAGCAATGTCTAACACCAAGCAAGGGTGCGTCACGCTTGCCGAGCAATCCCTTATCATTGTCTCCTAATAAAGGAGGTAGTCATACACCAACTAAACGTCGTCCAGCCACCACACCAAAGAAACGCTTGGGTAATAACACCAACAGTAATATCCCATTACTCTCACCACCATTATTACGCACGCCACCCAAAACAATATGCCGTCAGGGCAGTTCAAATTCCTCAACTGATAACATTGGTAGTGGATGTGGTACACAACAGATAATCTCATCAACCTATTCAAGTGATAGGTTCATACCGAACCGTTCTACACTACGTGTTGATATTTGTCGTGCATCTGTGGAATGTGCCGAGCGTAACTTAGATAAGACGTTTGAGAAATTAACTAAACGTCAGGCGGAATTATTGGGTGGTAATGGTGGTGGTGAGAATGGCAATCCAAATGGCAGTAGCACGCCACCACCTGTTCATGTTCCACCAACTACTGGAGCTTCACCAGGTGGCACAACAAATGCAACTGGTAATACCCAGGGTGAAAGTTCGACAACACCACTGCAGGCAGAATTCAATAGACGTATGAGAGGTGCACTATTGAATATTCCCATGGATGATATCGGCAGTAGAAACATTGGTAGTACATCATCAGTTCATACTGTATCAACTAATAGTGGTGACACTGCAAGTCATCATCAATCATCAGTAACAAATAGTCCAATGGGTGGTAATCATAACCGTGAGAATGTCAATAGCATTGTTTATGCTTCATTGAATAATGATGATTCATCAAGTAATGGACATGCAAGTACTTCACCTCTTCCACGACGGGGTAATATGCAACGCATGTTATCATTTCAAGGAACAAAGCGTGAAGAAATAACAAGTGTTTCAACATCATCTTATCGTTCCATCAGTTCATCTTCAATTGACGACAGTTCAACAAATAATAATGGCGGTTCTTCAACTCCATGTTCAACATCACCGAAACGTCGTTTGATAAGACAACAATCTGCTGTTAGTTCAAGATCATTAGTATCACCCAACTCTCCCATTAGACGTCAATTATCTGCATCAACTTCTTCATCAAATAGCAACCGTGGAGGAAACAACAATGTAGATCCATTCCAGCATGATCAATTACATGTCTTACATCGTGCTGCATCAAATTCCCAAAACTCCAACTCAACATCAGGCACGTCACCATTTGATTCTTTATCCCAGGCTGAGAATCGATTACGAAATGTTACTAAAAGTATTGGCAGACGTATACCAAAGACTCCATCAAGGATATTAGATGCACCTGAATTGGTCGATGATTATTATTTAAACTTGGTATCTTGGAGTGAAAGTAATGTACTGGCTGTGGCGTTAGGTCAATGTGTCTACTTATGGGAAGCTGAGACTGGTAATATCAAACATTTACTAACATTACGTGAGGAAACTGACTTTGTTACCAGTGTTAGTTGGGTCAAAGATAAAGGAAATAGTCATTACATTGCAGTGGGTACGAATCATAACATTGTACAGTTATGGGATGCAGAAGCTGAACGTCGATTACGAAGTTTAGATGGACACTCGGCACGTGTCGGCGCGTTAGATTGGAATCAACATTGGTTAAGTTCCGGTGGACGTGACTCATTAATTGTCCAGCATGACGTGAGAAGTCGTAACCATGTTGTGAGTACCTATGTCGGTCATACTCAGGAGGTATGTGGATTGAAATGGAATGATGAGGGTAGTACACTTGCATCAGGAGGGAATGAGAATCTACTTTGTTTGTGGGATGCATCCATGTCACATCGTCGTGGTCCAAATACACCTGGGTATAATCAACATAATTATGATATGAACAATATTGGTCCTAGATTGGCTTTGACACAGCATAAGGCGGCTGTAAAGGCATTGGCTTGGTGTCCATTCCATCGTGGACTATTGGCAAGTGGCGGTGGAACTGCCGATCGTACAATAAAGTTTTGGAATACCAATTCAGGTGCAGTATTGCAATCAATTGATACTGGTAGTCAAGTCTGTTCATTACTCTGGTCAAAGCATCAACGTGAGATATGTTCAAGTCATGGTTTTAGTGAGAATCAGTTGATTCTATGGAAGTATCCTACCATGACAAAGATTCAAGAGTTCAAGGGTCATACTGCTAGGGTAAGTTTTGTGTTGTGTTCTTCGTGTTATCTTATAATCATGATTCATGTACTTACACATTTTGATGGTACACTTTATGCTCAGGTTCTTCACATGGATCAAAGTCCAGATGGTGGATGTGTAGTCTCAGCTGCGGCTGATGAAACTCTTCGGTTCTGGGATGTATTTGGAGCTCCGCCTAGTGAACGAAAGGCTAATAACCTTGCTATGGGAAACTTTTGCGGTAGCTCAATGATACGATGAGAAAGGAAGATATGTATGTATATTTATGTATATGATTATAGAAAGTATCTGTACAATATGAGTGTGTTGTTGTTGTGTGTTTGAGAGAATGATACGATTATATTAGAGTGAAGAGAGTTTGGGTGAAGAGAGGAGTCCAATTTGTACATCATGAATCATTACAATAGACCCAAAGCCATTAGCCTATAACCTAGCCCTATGCCAGTGATTTACTAGACTTCTCAAGAGATTCAGATGCCGGCACACCAAGAAAGTACCAGAAGTTATCAAACACAATGTTTCGTTCTTCATCATACACAACCGAGTATTCTCTACCCATCCATTTCCTCAATTTGGTATCGTCCTGATATCCAGATACAAGCTTAGCAAGGATGTAGTTCAAAGGCATGAAAGACCACGATGACCCTTTTGTGAAGAGAAGGAGTTCACAGACCGATCCGGGGCCACTCTTTTTATAAATGATTGCCTCAGCAGCTCCCATAACTTGGTTTGATACACTTTGATACAACTGACTGTTGCAATACTCATCGCCATCATCGTCTGTCCATTTCTTCAAGTATTGCCTCTTCATCCATTTCCTCCCCAGACTCAAGCTCCGAGAGAGCTAATCGAACTGCTACTTCGCTGCATTTTGAGGAGCGATAAGTCTCCCCTTCAATTTTCAACCGCTCAGCGGCAAAGCTGTTCAACTCCTTGATGTGTAAGGATGATAAATGCTCACTCAACAAACCATCTTGTTCTCCATTGCCATAACGACCGTGCGATACGAATAAGAATGGCCAAATTGTATTCTCGTCCCATTCGGTGAAGTAGTATCCATCTGTAACTTCATTAATACATCTCATTAATACGTCCTGCACTTCCCTCGTTTCCACAAATCTTGATACTTTTTCCCAATTTGCTCCCCAATCGTAGTATACTGGCTCAGCAAAGCGACCATTTTCGTCAGGAATAGCAGTAGCAGTTGTTCCCGAAGTTGGACTCTCATATGCCAATCCATCTCCAGCCCATTGTCCAAAGAACTGATCACGTTGCCCACGAATCGATTCAACCTCAATGTTCATATTTCTTCGACGCGTTTCATCAGCCAATAAACAAAGTTTATCAATCCTCATTAAGAGATCATACCAACAATCAACTTCATTTAGCCGGCTATTAGCTTTTAGAAGGGGTGGATAATGTGTCTTCGCTAGGTTTTTCACACATGATGCACATCTTGGATCACGAACTACATTACGCCAACTGCGGCATGTGCCAGCCGTAGCTATGAATTCCTGTTTATCCATGTAACTAAATGTTTTGAGAAGGATCTCCTCAGAAAGCATAGATGCACTACAATCACTCATTTCTGTTTATTACACTTATTTCGTATATTGAATATTCCCTTCCTATTGAAAAATGATATAATATGAAGATATGGGTAAAGAAGATGATGTGTGAGATATGTGTCATAGCACTGACATAATAAAAATACTACATCATGATATGCATTGCAAAAACGCTAAACACATCACCTCTCTTCTGTCCCAACCAAAATATATAATTAAGTTCAACATAAAGTATAGTATATATCCTAACAATCTGTATGTCAACAACTGTATTTTAGATGCATCGTATCTTATAATAAATTTGAGCATAAGATATGTTCAATACCCACTAATCATTGCAAATCCATTAACACTATCGTCCCTACTAAACTGTCAACATAATCAATAATACAATAGATAATCCCTTACCTTACCTATGAATTAATGAATTGCAAGTGAAAGTTGCCAATCTAAATAGATAGAATGTGAATAGAGGTCTCTCCACGGGACTTATGGCGATGGAACGACTTATTATAATAAACACGAAAGAGTGACTCTTTATCGGGTTACTTGTATTAGTTGTTGCAATCATTCAAAGGTACGCTTCATTGCTGTATCGCTACTTGCTCCTCTAACTATCTTGTTGCTCCGACGGTAAGAAGATATCTAATCTGGGAGTGTATGTATAGTGTCAATAATTAATGGTATAAGCTTACATTTTCTATTTACTTTCATATCTCATCATCAAACACAGCAAGCTTCTACAGAAGTTTCCTCCTATCTTATTGGATTATCAAAATTGGATATATCATATATAATATGGACGAAGATAATGATGTCATCAACCTCGCTGTACGTGGTCAATCTTTCCTCGTATCTTTATCGACCTTACTATCTGCCAATGATGGGTGCTCCTATTTCAATGCAAGGTTTCGCCCTGATAGTATGTTAGATGCAGGTCTAATTCGTGTAGATGAAGAGGGTCGTAATGTATATGAAATAGATAGGGATCCGTTCTTATTTCAGCATGTTATGGAATATTTGGTTACAAATAAGCTACCAACTAAGATCGGTTCATGGTCTGCCAATAAGAATCTTTGGAGTAGTTTGAGAGATGAGGCAGGGTATTTTGGATTAGATGGATTAATCCAGTTGTTGGCAATTACATTTAGTTGTTCACCTGATGATGAAGGTGGTATGGAAAACAAGGGAATTCTATACTGGCTTGGAACAAAGAAGGGTACAAGGGGTTACCTCAATCCCTTAGAAAGAGGGGCAGTCTGGGTAGAAGGGAATTGTGATTGGCAATATAAGGAGGAATACCATGAGGGGCCGGACGAGACTGAAGAAAAGGCATACTTTTTCCAATACAGGCCTAATCTTGAAGGAGAAGGTCTTACTGAAAAAGATCATGAGCTCATCAATGATAGTAAGACGGATAAGAAAAAGGCCAAAAGTATATTTGGTGGAGGGATGGGTTTGTTCATATTCAGTGGTTGTGATGCATGTCGCACTGGATGCGCAGGAAATGATCACACCATCATTAAGTTCAAGAATGGGCTAGCTATTTCACCGACTCACTATTCAATCCGAAATGCTGGCTGTTATGGAATGAGTGGGGACTGGAACTTTGCTGGTTCAGTTGATGGTGGTAAAACTTGGATGAATCTACACAGACAACGAGGTAAAACGAAACTATATGGAGGGATGTCTGGAGGTAGTGGTGCGGATGAGGACTCTACTCATGACATGAAGCTTCTAGATTATGTGCGCGGATTCGAAGCTGAAGCGAGGGAGGAGGCAGTTTGTGACTATTTGGAGCAACACCAGCGTATGACATTCAAGCTCGATAGTCCATCAGCCGACTTCTTTACTCATTTTCGCTTCACGAGTGTTCAGACGTACACTTGGGACGATAGGAAAGACTTTTGCCTTCACGGTATAGGATTTGAGATTTGGGGAGAGGTTCGTGAGGAGGTAGGAGGCCAGCCCTCCTCAGATAGTGTGTTTGCCAGGATCGATGAGCTTGAATCACAAACCTCGAAACTCCGTGCCGAGAATGAAGATCTTCAATCTCGAGTAAAGCTACTCGAGAGCAAATTGAAGAATCAGAATTGACTTTGCGGTCAATAAGGGCAAAAGGGCATGTCCATCTTTGAATGAAGATATGATTTGGTTATTCTATATCAGTAACTCTATAAATCATTAGGTTTTTCTAACCTCATTTTATACTTAAATAGAGTCGGTAAGTATCTTCTACTTCTCACACTTTAGGAACAGTATTTATCAATAGCATCAAAAGCTTTCTCGTGTGTATTCCCGGCTGGTGCAGTTGGCTTATACTGTCTTTGTCTAAGCCACAACTGACATATCCATTTATTACTCTCGGCATCCTCTGAAACTGCTTCTCCACAGTGTAAAGTACGGATATCAAACGGAGCAGTAGGAATTCCCCCTGCAGATGGGAAGAATAGAAGAGCCGAGCCCTTCTTTGGCCGTACTTTCAATGGTCCATCATCTCCGCCTAGGTCTCGAAACATTGTTGCTCCACCCTCGTCAAATGTCAAATCAGTCAAATATACTAGTAATGTTGCAACACGCTGCCCGGCACTAGATTCATTTGTAGCCTCATCTGGTGATAATGCATCTAGATGCCAAGTAAACTTTTCATTACGCCTATATCTCACAGTCTGTGGCTCTTCCCATCTATCAATACCTTTCAATCCTAATAATCGAGATGCCTTGGCCATCAAATCTGGAACACCTTCAAAGTAGTGAAACCAGGTAGTGGAAGTACGCTGTGCTTGGGAACGTGAGTCTTTACCAACTGTCTGTGACTTGCCTAGTAACATGGGTTGTAGATTACTCAGCGATGGCTGTTCATCACTCTTTTCTGCATCTAATGATAATTGAACATACTTGTCACATTCTTCTTCAGTGAAGAAGTCATCAATTGCCAATACCATTGGGTCAGTATGTAATACACAAAACTTTTCAAATGGTGGGATATTGTTCAAGTCAAAGGTTGATGAGCTACTGCTTTGATTTTCTTGTGTACTGCTCTTTTCTTGTGTGCTATCACTAGGCAGAATGTCATCTAAGGAGATGGCTGGAGTAGATAAAGTTGTTGGCGAAAGTAAACCATCCAATGCATTACTACTACTTTGACTACTTCCACCAGATAGTATATCATCGAATAATGACCCATCACTATCGCTACTTTCTACAATATCCTCATCATTAGCAGATGATGGTGAGCTATCAACAGTACCAATCGACTTATATATTGCATTTTCTCCGCCAAAGTTAAACTTTTCTAATCCATAAATCTCTTCTATTCTATCATACATTTCTTCCGATAGTACACTACCCTCCCCTTCATTCGTTTGTGTAGAAGGTACTAGAGTTTGCAATACTTTATCCTCAAGCTCTGGATATTTGATTGTATCTTGTTTCGAACCTTTTCTTGATGATGTCGGCGCTGCGCCAAATCCCCCACCCTTTTGTTTAGATGATTTGTTCTTCTTTTTATTCTTTGCAGCTGATTTAGATGCACATAGAGCTACTGTCGGTAGGTGATGTATGTGATGTGTATATCTTGTTGAAGTTAGAGGAATGACAAAGGCCGAGACGGGCTTCACTGTCAGTGCTGATTGCAGTATCACAGCACACCATATCGATATACATTGAATTACTGTCATCTTATCTATCATTGTATTGTCTTCTTTGCCGATTGTCTTCTCCCTGCCATCATCATCCCTAAAAAAAAATGACGATGCGGTATCCTCCCCTTTCTTCTCCCCCTAACTTACCTACTCTATGCCCTAACAGTTGATATGTTTCTATTCAGTATCGTTGTAATATGCTTACTATTGGTATTACCATTGCAGTATCAATACACCATAGAGGCGTTTTCACCGTCGATTGGAATTCAAAGGTCAATACCAGCTAATCAAATCTCGAAATCTTCAAGATACTTCTCAAATCTGAAAGACGACGTTAATAAGGATATAGATGATGTTGATAAGGAAATATATCAGGAGCAACTTAATAATGATGATGTGACAATACTCAAAAGGATACGTGCTATATCATATAGAAGTACACTCTTTATATCCGCTATACTACTAATAACATTGGCGTTATTCGATAGTTCCTTCCTTGATGGCACAGGAGTCGATAGCAGTCCATTCATATCAATAGTAGACACTTATCTTCCATTTGCAACTGGTCTATCATTATTACTTGCTCCGGTATCAAATAGATATACTCAAGTAGCAGCAATATCACTTGGACTAGCAACATGTATAACAGGATCGAAAGTGCTCAGTATCATTTCGCTAATGTGTATTTGTATTCGAGAAATAGTATACTTTGGCTTAGCTTATAAATGGGAGGCCTTTATATCACTGATATCATTACCACTCCTACTTATAAGTGATGATTATGATATGATTGCAGCCCCGATGTCGGCATTGGCTATTAGTGTATTGGCGGTTGGCAAGGTCTTCGAGCCAATGGAAGAGGACTATGTGAAAACTAATAGCGAGTTCCTGGCCGACTAAATCGTAAACTAATGAAGAAAAGTCTAGACTGTAATACCATTACAATCGGTTTAAACCTTTACTGCTAAACTATATCAGCCTGCTTCATATCTTTACACAATGGGAACCTTTCCTCCTGCAAAGTCTCGAACAGTTGCCATTGGCCATCTGGAACGAACAATCCCACATATTAGAGGTGCTAACTTCATTTCAACAATGAGACGTTGGCGGCCATGTAAGCGATAGAATGGAATCCAACTATCATCATCGGAAGCAGATACTTCAGTCATACCAGGAGTAGAAGCAAAGCCAAAGTGGTATCTCCATCTGCGGAATTGTGTGGGGTAGTACTTTTCATCTTCAGGGTGGAACGTGACTGATGCTAACTCTTCATCAGTGATTGGCTTTAGATCTGGTTTAAAGGCTTGATCTTGGTATGAAGAGACAGTGTCTTGAACACTAGCATTTCGTTTCTCCTCCAAGTACAAATTCCTGCTGATAGATTCCTTAACTGTGCGTCCCTCTTCTTCTTCTTCTGAATCACTGTCATCGGGGATCACACCAAGTGACAACGTCGTCTTTTGTGTATCCTGATTAAAGACACCGTCATGCATCGATGTAATGACTTTAAAGCTTGTGCGATCTCCACTCCACACATTCCAATGAGATAAAAGGAATGCCCTGCCGGGATTATCAAGAGTATTCAAACTGCCAATAAAGTTCTTGGTATCCAGAAAGAGAGTAGAATAACCAAGATCTCCAACGCATAACCAGATTGGCTTAACAGGGCGCAACATCTTGGGAGACAAGATAGTCTTGTTATTATTCCTCTGTATCAAGCCAATGCCAAATATATCAGCGTCCCAACTCGTGTAGCTGTTGTGAATTTCTCCAGTCAGCAAAAGACTCAACAGCTCGACGGACATACAATCATGTACCTTGGACAAGACAACCTCATTACCACCATTCTTGTTCTTCTTGTATTTCATTTCCAGCTGTTTGAGAGCATCTGAACTTTGATAATTCAGTAGCTTTTTAGGAAGCTTTAATGTTGGTCCATGACAACGAAGAATAGTCTCGAGAAACAGGGCCATACCTCCAGGCTCTTTGAAGGATTTGAGATGTGTTCTCACATATGACTTGATATCATGTATGTTTGTATTGGATGTCTTGAAGTGAACGTCTTTTGGATCTTTACCCTCGGGCAGCTTTGTAATATTACCAGCAAGATCCATCTCCCACCAACAGACAGCCGCAACACGACAGCGGCGTTGTAATTCTAAACGCTTAATGGTGTATGTATCTTCCTCTTCGGGCTTCGTAGGGCCCTTTCTACGACCACGTGCCCATTGTTCTTCATAGGCGTTTAGTGTTGCTTCACAACGACGACTGCCAGCCTTAGCGGCTATAAAGATGAGGGATGAAAGGGCCTCGACTAATCGAGGATCAAATTCCCGCTTTCGCTGTTCCAACGAGAGTGAATCAAATGGTGCCTTTTCTGTATCACAAGCGACCGTCGATCCACCTTGAACAGATGCACCCGAATAGAGCAGTGCCGTAACAATCGACAATAATGCCGATACTCCTTGACAATTGTATGGGAACAATCCTCTAGCATCCTTCAAAGGACCAGTCTTTACTAGCACAGAAGAAGTCTTGCGTCTACGTTCCCATTCTTCATCTGAAGGTGATGATACAGCAAGACCATTGCCACACTTGGACAGCTTGAATCCACTTCGGAGCCAAGAAATGGGAATATTGACTCGGCCTTCATCGTCAGGATCATCATCGTCTGATTCGTCTTCATTACGAGGATAAGAGCCCCATAATTCCTTGGATGGGTCTTCAAAAGAAGCCGATTTGTTCAACCAAATATCAACATCCACAGGCTCCTCATCCGACTCGTCATCACTATCCTGCATGTATTTGAACTTTTGAAGTAGACTAGGCTTGTTCCAAATGTCTTTTGAGTTCTTGGCAGATTGATACCTTGGCTCACCTGGTCTCTTCTTCTTCAGACGAAAGACTGGCACAGGGCCAGGCAAAAAGGTAATGTCATCATCGTCTGGATCTGAAACATCCATTGCATCATGCACAGGGATACCATTTACATTGTGATCAATCGCGGCGTTGGCAAGACGAGCACGTAAACGATCTGCAGGATTGAGAGGCGGATTCTCGTCAATATCTTCATCACTATCGTCTTCATCAAGTCGACGCTGAGCAGCCAAACGTGCAGCTCTTGGATTTGGACGTCTTGGCAAGGGATTACGTTGACTTCGAAGTCTCATACTGCGACGAAGTGGGGCATCGTCTTCCTCATTATCATCATTATTATCCGCTCCATCTCGGGCATTGTTTCTATTACCACTGGAATTACTATCATCAAGCTCATCCCTGCCAGACTTGGCATTATTGCTTGAGTTGGATTCATTATCTGAATCATCATCATCGTCATCTCCGCCATTACCTCCAGCACCAGCACCAGCTCGGGCACTACGATTATTACTACGGCCTAGTTCAGCCAACCACGATTCATATCCCTCTCTTGGATTGACACTGGGATCCACCCGTAAGATAGCGTTCATAGCCGCGGCAAAGGCATCGGCACCAGAGCCTCCACGCAAGGCAGCATCCGCAGCTGCAAACCTTCCAGGACTTATGCCCAACGCTGACGCGGCATCCAGATCGCGACGTCCGGCGGCGGCGGCAGCAGAGAACTCTCCACTTCCAACTGATGGTGCAGAGGCTTCCAACTGTGAACGGTATGCCATCAACCGATTTTGTAAAGATGATATCTTCTCATCCAACTCTCTTGACAACGAATCATCCTTAGGGCCAGCCCTTCTACGAAATTCACCAACACCGCCGCCATCACTACTATCCATACTTCCGCTGCCACTACTCAATCCGGGTTCCTTCTTAATCTTAATCTTCTCCCTTGCCGATGGTTTCCTATCATCAGTAGTATCATCAGAGTCATTAGAATTACTACGTCGACTACGTTTTTTGGGTATACCTGAAAAATCAATTCCTGAGCTATCAGAAGATTTACGCTTCTTATTACCACCAGATGATGCTGGTAATGCTGGCTTGCGTCGATCAAGGTTCCACTCATTAGGATCAGGTTTACGTGTTGGTGGTTTCTTTCGTGCTGATGAAGAGGCAGCAGCTGCCTTTAAATACCGATCTCGTGCACCACTTGTACCACCCTCTGCTTTCTCGAAACTACTCTTCTTTTTACTACTTTTAACACTTTTACTACCAGCAACAGCGGCAGTTGATGAGATTGACGCACCTCCTGATGAACTACTTCGATGTAAATCCTCTGGTAGTGGATTTTCTGCTGCACCACCACCATTCCCTCCTTGTGCAGACTCAGCTAAATAATCTTCCCAATACAAGGCACTTGCCAATCCAACATTACCCGCAGATGCTTCTAGTAAATACCTTGCCCTTGTCCTATTTACTGTATTATTAGAATTGTTATTAGAGTTTGAATCAGGAAAGTTGGTAGCATGTTCACGCTGTAATCTATTTAATAGTCGTGATAATTGTTCATCTTCTTCACTGTCGCTGCTCGAACCACCACGTGCTGCTGCAGCTGCTGCATTGTTATTATTACCCCTTCTACTCATATTATTATTGTTATTGCTACCAAAGTTATTATTTAATGTCTTTGCTTTTTGTTTTCTAGTATTGTTTGTACTCTCCTCTTTGTAAGCTGAGCACGAACCACACCGTTCACCTGGATGATTTGATAATCCACAATTAGTACAATCCCACGGTGAATTTGATAAATGTATTAGAACTACTACGAGCTATACTGGTAGTTGTTGTATTAGTTCGCTCTTGCTTAGTAGGTGCACTGCTTAATTTTAATGGCTGAGTTTGTGATGTTATTGATTGTGATTGAGATTGCTGTTGTGCAATTGCCGCTGCTCGACGAGTGGTGATGGCTTTGTTGGTGGTTGTTTCAGATCGTCCTTTATTTATTATTGTTGTCCTTCTTCTTATTATTATTTTTCTCGGACTTGTTATTGTGAACTTTTCTTTAACTTATTTACAAATCATTATACACGTGAAAGTTATAATGAGATATAACTGGCTTATTGTGTCAGAATTGACACGGTACATAGGCTTCGTTGCTTCGTTGCTTAAAGATAGCCTAATATTTAGTTAGTAAGTGAAATTATGGGTGATATCGATTATGATTTTCTCGCAAAAATAGTAAATATTCAATATCTTTGGCTCCAGTGGCTATGGCATAATTTTTGTGTAGGTGATTGAAAAAGTAGAGCCCTTGCCTTAGTGTTTACTATCAAGTAAAGGTATCAGAGCATTTCATCCCTCTCATTATCGAAACCAGCAGGAGAGTGTTAGCCGCCTAGTATTATCTTTAGTCGGCAGCAGTAGATATAAATTCTGTGCATATACAAGATTTTCCTCTTTGGAGTTGAGCCCCGCATAACCCATATCGATACCTATATACTTATCCAAAATAGAGGTAGATATATCTGTATTATAGGTAATTATCGGCTGTGCTCGATAAATCTACGAGCATTGTCGGGCTTCACAAAATAAAATAAATACATAACGCACAACAACAATATCCATCATAAAAAATGGCTGGTGATAACAATGATAGGTTTTTTGAAGATAGTGGTAGTAGTGATAAAGAAGAAGAATTTGTAGACGAGGATAGTAAAATGGATGAATCGGCAGATAGTAAAGAAGATGGTGAAACACAACAAATTTCTAAAAGTACACAAATCACAAAAAGTAAAAGTACACCATCTAAATCTTCCAAGAAGGATAAATATTCAGAAGCAAATGTAAAAGCACGTACCAACGCCGATGGTTCCGTAATACCCGTTACTAAACCTAAATTATTACCAAATGGTAAATATCAAAGACCTAAAGGTAGAGGAAGAAACGGGTGTAGTTGGGATGAAGATCGAGGTGAGTTTTATGTTTTGTTATAATATTGTTTGTTGTTAAGGCTTAGGGAGCAATTTCAATTAGAACATAAGATGTAAGGTGTACTTTATGTGCGGTTCTAAGAGTTTTGGAGAATAGCTTACAATCCGTTTAGATGTACATATGTATTTATTTTGATAATGATATACTCTTTTTTCTAACATATCCCTTTATATTTTGCTTCAATTTGAAGGGGTGTGGGTGCCAATAGCAGAAGGTGCAGGAAAGGATAAGAAGAAGAAGAAACAACAAACACAAAAGAAAAAGCCTGCTGCCACTACTGCTGCTGCTCCATCATTTGGTAAAACTATGGTTCATCCCAGAGATATGGAAGTAGATGATGATGACGATTCGGATGATGATTCTTCATCAAGTAGTAGTTCAAGCTCCTCATCATCTTCTTCTTCATCCTCCTCATCCAAGTCTGAAGAAGAAGAAACCACAAAGAAACGCGGTAGAACAAAGAAAAAGAAGAAGACACCCAAGAAACAAATACAACTATTCGCATTCGATGCAGACTCTGAAACGAATAATCAATCCACATTATGGGGTCGACCAAAACGCAAACTAAAAGCCGTAGCGCGGTTTGATTCACAATCATTTAGTAAGAATCCAAATTGCAAGGCCGGAGAGGGTTTCAGTTGTCCACAGTGTTCATATGTCTGTTCGTATGATTCACGATCATGTGAAAATTGTGGTTTGGCGTGTTATTATGAGGCAGGTGTGGGTGTGGTGGTATTGAAGGAACGGAATGATGTTAGTGTTAGTCCTAAGAAACGCACGAGAGATGTTATGGAAGTGCCCAAGGCAGCTAAATCGACAACTAAAAAGAAGAAGAAGAGAAAGAGTAGTAAGGTTGATGATGTGGCTGAGAAGAAGCAGAAAAAGACTGAAGTAAAGCAACAACCAGTAAAGAAGACGGGTACTGCCAAGAAGACATTAAAGAAGAAAAAGAAGATTAGTCCATTAAAAGCCGCTCTAGCTGAGGAGGAGGAGAAGAATAAGAGTGAGGATAAAGATGAAGATACTGAGCAAACAACAACAAAATCAATTGAGATGGAGACAGCGGATGATGACAATGCCAAGAAGAAGAGTATTAAGAAGAGTGAGGATGGAATTAAAGATGATGAGCTACCAACAACTAAATCCACAAAGAAGACGGGAGATAGTGCCAAAAAGAAGAGTAAATCACCCCCAACTGCAGCGGCCGAGGAGAGTGACGATGAGCAGCCTGCTCCCAAGAAGAGCAAAAAAGAAAACAGTAAGAAGGCACCCCCATCGTCATCGGATACATTGATCCCTATTGCCAAGCCTTCTCCTAAACAAGGAGAGACTCCTCCCGTCGACAAACCACCCGAGAAGAAGGCAACTTCTGCAACAAAGAAATCAGCCCTTCCCAAACGTCCCACCCCTGTCAAACCATCTGTTCCAAAGAAGGCAAGTATGCCTCCTATCAAACATTCAATTCCGAAGGAAACGCCTGCATTGGCTGCATATACTATTCCCAAGCGCAATTCTTCACCACCCAAAGCTGCTGCTACAGTTGCTGCCGCTTCTCAACCTCCTCCCAAGGCAGCAGCTCCCAAACCCAAAACTAATCCAACCATCCAAAATGCTGTAGGTGGCAAGGGGGCACGGTTATTACCCCAAGTTCCAACAACTAAAACAAATGGCACAGCGAAGAAGAAACCAAGTGGTAGGGGTAAGAAACTTCCAACTCGAGGACCCAAACTACCAATGAATGGACATGCTAAAGTTGTCGAGAAGGGCGTTACTAAACGCAAGTCCAAGAAGAGTGCGGCGGCAGATGGTGCTGCAAAGAATAAAAAGAAGAGGAAGGTAATCGAGGAAGATGATTCCTCTACTTCCTCCTCGTCGTCATCTAGTAGCAGTTCAAGTTCCTCGTCGTCATCCTCTTCGGGTGAAGAAGAGGAGGACATGATTGTAGAAGAAGCACCACTTCAACAGTCGAGGAAATCATCGCCAGAAGATGATGATGAAGAAGGTGAAGCGGCCAAGGATGTAATTATTGCCTCAATACGAGAAAGTAAAAAGCCCCTCGAGGAGGGGGGAGATAGTCTTCTTGCTGAGACTGAAGAGTTGACAGAAGAACGTGAAATTGAAATAGTTAATGAGTTGAATGTAGACTTCCCTCCCGAAGATCATCCACCAGATATTGCAGACCTGGCTAATAATAAAAATGGCGCTGGAAAGTTGGAAGATTTAGTGGCCAGAGCAGTAGAAAAGACACAGACATTGAAAGCTGTCAAAGATCAGAAGAAGAGTATCCAGGCCAAATATGACACCCTTGTCAAAGAATCGGCCAAGAATGAGGAAAACCTAAAGGGTACAATTACCATGCTTATGAAGCAGATTCGATCTGGTAGTAGTAGTAAACCGGCATCGGCCACTGAGAATAAGCTTTCTACTGTTACAACTGAACGAGATGAGCTTGCCAAGAAGGTCTCCTCTATCCAACTGGAGAAGATTGAGCTTGGACGAAAGTTAGACGAGGCCAAAAGTGCCAATGTTACAGATTTGACCACACAACTTTCTGCCGCAACCGAAGAAAGTGCACGCCTTGATAAGGAGTTGAAATCTGCAACAGATGATTTAGCCACGGCTTGGGAGAAGATTGAATCGTTGGCTATCAAGGCTACACAATTACAAACATCCAATGAGTCGCTTACTGCCCAGCGTGATGCGGCAAATAATCGTGTAAAAGAACTCTTGGCAAGTGATGAGAATGTTGACGGAGTGTTGTCGTCTCTAATGGCTGAACGAAGTGAACTTGCATCGAGTGTGGAAGAGATCAATGGACAGTTCTCATCACTTGAGGAAGAAAAGCTTAAGGCGGTATCAAAAGCTACTAGTTTGGAAGCTACGATAGATGAGTTGCAGGGAAGAATCGAAAGCTTGTCAGCTGAGCTCAACACGAAGAAAGTGAGTTCGGAAACAAAAGTAAGTTCTGATATGGAAGCCAAGTATAAGAGTACAATTGATGATCTTGAGACAAAACTCAAGCGACAAAGTGAGGAAGCTTTGACTCTGAATGATGTTCAGATAACCGATCTCAAAGCTGAAGTATCTAAATTGAAAGACGAGAGAGACGAGTTGGCAACCAAGACTGAGGAGGCAACATCCCAACTAACCAAGTTGCAATCTACATTTGACATATTGAATAATGAGCGCGAGGCAGCTCAAGCGAAGGTGAAAGAGCTTCTATCTGGTAATAAACATAGTGATGAAGTCATGGAGGCACTCAATGCAGAGAAGACAGTCTTGATCTCAAAGATTGATCAATGTATCGAAAGACTTTACCTTGAGAAAGATGGTGAGTCGTCACAGGATGATGCTGCTGAGTTGGATAGATTGCACGGAGAGGAAAAGCTAGAGGCACAGTTGAAACAGAAAGAAGTTCAAATGGCCAAGCTGGTCAAGGATAAGGAAAAGCTCGAGGCGTACACCAAGCAGACACTTCAAATCTTTCAACAAAAGTATTTCGGAACAACGCAAGAATACAAAACCAAATTGAAGTTAAAGGATCAACTCATTGAAACCTTAGAAGCGAAGCTGGCCAAAGAGAAAAGAAGGAAAGAAGAAGATGATGATACCTGAGTGAGGTGTATATATTATATAGATGTTTAGATCGGCCTGTTTTGTTTGTGTTTAGTTTAGTTTTCCAACAATTCATAGCGATGTTTTAGCTCAGACTCTTCTAGCATCTCTACAAACATATCGTATCATACTGTATCACCGCCTCAATACCTAAGTACAATCATATTCTGCTGTAGGGTAAATCATCAACCTTTCCAAACTTCAAAGCTCTATATGCATCAGTGTACATTTCTTGCTTCATTTCAGCTAGTGTCGATAATGGATAATACAATGAGACAACAATCCATCTGACACAAACATGGTAACACATCTCATGCACATATGTTATATACAAAACACATCAATACAACACTTACTATATGCCTTTGGATCAAAGTATTCTAAATTCATTGAATCAGGCAAACCTTTAATTGCCCGATCAAATGCAACATTGTATAATTCCTCTATATCACACTCAGCATCGACAATACCATTCACAAGTGCTTCACTTGATGTATACTTCTTAGCAGTTAATATCCCTTCCCTTAACACTGTATGATTAGTAATCTTTGCCTTGCTTAATTCACTGAACCCTTTGGTTAATCTCATACCTAGGTTTGCTTCGGGCCATGAGATATATCCCCGTTTTGTACGCATTATTCTATGATCAGTTGAAAGAGAGAGGAACAAGCCAGCTCCGATACAATGCCCGTTAATGGCCGCGATAGTTGTGAATGGCAAGGTCAATATACGTGCCAATACCTGTGAATTGTATGATTCTATTAATGTAGATGATGGACTTTTACCTTTTGCTTGTAACATCCATTGTAAGTCTAAGCCATTAGAAAAGAATTTGGATGTTTTAGTTTGTGGTGTGTTGTTATCATCAAAGGATAGCCCCGTGATTATTAATGCCTTGTTGTTTGTATTTACCAATAAAGGATGTGTATCTATAGTATCTAATGCTTCTATTAATAATGATATTAATGTAGGATTAACTACATTCTTCTCATGTTGACGATGTAGTGATAATGTAAGTATTATTCCATTATGATCATCATCACTGTTGTTGGTAGGTGATAGAATGGTGGCAAATAGAGATACGCCATCCTTGTCAAATAAAGTCTGATTGTGACGTTGTAGGCTGGTATTATTTGACATTATTAAGTTGATACTTGATAGTATAAATCCGCAGCCGATCTTATAGTGATAACTAGCAGTCGATCTATAGTGATAATGTCATATTGGTATTTATGTGTAATACGATCATAGTACGATAATATCAGCTACACAACGCAATCGAGTCTCCACTTATTTTTATGGCGAGTTACCGGTAGCAATCATAGAGTTGTTCTATTTGCCAAAGGAATATACGCTACTAACTTTAATCCAACAACTAATAGGAAGAAGGTAAGAGAAATGCTGGATGAAGGTTTTGTAGTGCAGTGTGGCGATGTGTTGGGGATCACTGTTTAGACATAAATTTGGAGTACAATATATATATAATTTCATTTCATCTCTGTACTTGAGTAATGCGACGTACAACCACGGATGGATCGGATAGATAGAATGTTTTATTTGAGGGTGATATTAATATTGCTTGTATTTTATTATGTGGTGTCACTTTCGTATTGTTTCAAAGTGGAATATGTACTCTAACGATATATACAATACAACTTATCAACACATTATACTTTGTAACGATATATACAACTTATAATACAACACTTAATAATGCATCTTAGACGTAAAATTATACTGCAGTTATATTATACAATGGTTCGAAGTAGTGAAACTGAAGGAGCAAGGAAGAGGTTGGCGGCAGCAAAGACACAACTTTCATTCGCATCACAAAACATCAAGAACACCTTAGCTCAACAGAAAATTATGATGGAATCATTGAAAGCTTCGTTGGATGCAGCTGTTAAAGAAGTAGAAGAAGCACAGACAGCGTTGACAAATGCAGAGAAGAAATGGGAAGTTATCGATGTTGATCAAGAAACTATTTGTGGATTACCCATTGAGGAACTGAACAAAACATTAGATTATTTGTCTACAGTGTCATTCACCAACAGATGTTGAGAATAGCGAGGATGAAAGTTAGAGATTGGCACTAGAAGTAACACAGCATTCTTTGGTTGGAAGGTTTGGAACCGCCTACTATAAACATAAACATGTGAATTGTATGGAATACTATGTATCTTGTTATCTTAAGGACAGAACCCTTGACACGCTTGAGGATTAAGACCTTTGTAGTCTGCTTTATACATAGATGCTCGTTGTTTAGACAACTCCAATACATCAGCTCTTCTTGTATTACTCCTTGATTGCTGCATCATTTGTCTTCGTTCTTGTATGATACGTTTCCTTTCTTCGAGGCACTCACTATCACATTCTGGTGATATGGTGCTTGAGCTGTTGGGTACTATTGTTGCTTCCTTTGGTGATAATGATACGGGAGTGTCGTCTCTTTCTCCTTCTTCCATAGCATTTACAGGCTCGATAAACCAAGGTTGCATGTTGTCATCCATCCTATGTACTCTATTATGAAAACCAAGTCTATCTTCAGTAGCCAGAGCTATCATTCTTTGATTTGACGGTAGGAGTGACGACTCACTGACATATCGTGAGTATGCAGCTTTCATACGCTCTGAATGTAAACCATCACAATCTTCTATAGAAGCCATAACATTGTTACCCTCGATAGAGAGCAATTCATCGAGAGGTACATGATCCGTTATCAATACGCCTCGATCATGATCCATTTCATGTTGACAGCATCTAGCAAGCTCTCGATTCAATGTGATTTGTTTAGTAATTCCACATGATTCAAGTTCCAGTGATTCATATTCGATAGTGACCTTGGCATCTCGAAGTAATATTGCACGAAACTGAGGAGGTAATACCAAGCATTCTTCAGTCCATACCAACATTTCTGATTCGGGAGATCGATTTATTATACGAGGATTAACTAGAAAGGTACCTTTCTTATTGTTTATATTGTCAATGAATATCAAACTTGCATCGATACCACATTGCTGAGCAGCTAAACCCACAGCACCTTCTTCTCTTGCTGTATTTTTCAATGCAGTAGCTACCAAGTAAAGTTCTTCTAATTGCTTTTCATTTTGAAATATTGATAAAGGTACATTGCTTGATGGTATTCTTAGTATTGGATCAGGCCATCTGGCCATATTGAACGATTGTTTCGATGATGCTTTGGTAAGCAGTTCATATGCATCTGATAATGATAGTCTGGATAGTGAAGTGCCTTGCCAATTTGGTAATGCTTTATTTGAATAGTTTCTTAATTTGGGATCATGTATACTACTATATGTTTGTTGTACTCTTTCTGCTGAGTTAGCTATCAATGGATTAGTAATAACTGCCGAGGATGATATTAAAATGTTTAGAAACTCTCTTCTTTGTTTATCACAATCATAATATGATGATGATACATCATTGCAATAACCAAATGCATATGTTTGGAAAATAGTATGATGTGTTATGAGGAGAAGAAGGACTACCTGATACATTATCGACATCATGTGCCCATCTAACTCATAAATTGTGCTTAAGCTTTAGCTTTATATGCTGGTGTATTAATATACTTTCCTATTAGCGTCGGCCATCACCCATCACCATCATT
>Ga0214479_100079_pt1 | contig 57288 bp, 43 predicted proteins | sample M1_20Mar14CPVII9_5_FD_165054 | JGI IMG/M metagenome (GOLD analysis project Ga0214479, IMG submission 165054) | Marine eukaryotic communities from Monterey Bay, California, United States - M1_20Mar14CPVII9sort6BwellE14 | ecosystem: Environmental > Aquatic > Marine > Unclassified | place: USA... | reverse complement strand
ATATTGAACGAACACACATTACAAAATTTACAACCAAACACCTCTCCTCCCAAACAAACCACCTCCGCCACAAACACTCCTTCCTCACATCAAACTACAACTACGAACTCCTCAACAACAACTAAAGTGACATTTCACTCACCAACCGAAATACAAAAAGTACGTGCAATATCTACCTCCCTAAATGAATTAGCAAATTTACATATATTAAATGGTAATGACCGATCAGCTATGGATTCATATAGAGAAGCTTTAGAGATATTAAGTGCTGCTACTGAGAATCAAGATGATGAAGATTTAGAGGACGAAGATTATAATGAGGAATTGGATGGGGAACCACAGGATGGTGATTTAGGCATAGATTATGACGAGGACGGAGGTAATACTAGAATAGCAGTAGATGCTTCGGGAGAGTATGGAAATGGAGAAACCGACACATTAATATACTCGGAAGAAGGCAGTAGAGGTTTAGATGCGCCTCCATCTGTAGCATCACCTCGTCAACGATTGAAGGATGCTATACCAAATGCACAAACCTCAAGTGGAACCAGCAAATCAAGTACAATGTCACCTATACAAATTGACTTGGCCAAAACATTAATGAATGTGGGTAACTTTCACTTACGACGAGATGAATTAGATGCTGCTTTAAACGCCTATTCGACAGTTTGGGCACTATACAATGGCAACTCATTAGATTCGGATAGTCAAGATGCTCCTCAAACCCCAGCCACACCTTCCGAAGCTGGAAGTGCAAGTATAGCTTGTACGACAGCATCCTTACCAGCATATTTGACTACTCCCTCAAATGGATTGGCCACGCCACAGCCACATACACCCAAGTCTTTATCATCCTTTACTTCACCTACAAATACGAATAGCAGTCAATCTTCATCATATTCATTGGGGGCATTGATAGCACTAAACAATCTAGGTATAGTACACGAACGTCGATCGGAATTACAAGATGCATTATCATGCTTTGAATATGTTTATCAAGCACGAAGTATAATGTTGGGAAATGAACATGATACTACACTTGATGTATTAATTAATATTGGTAATATCTATCAACGTCTTTCAGATTGGACTAAGGCATGTAGTGCATATAAAGAGGTTGTTGCGGTGTATAGGAATAAGTTGATCCGATGGGAAAGAAGCGAGGTTAGAGCTGATGATAAAGATATGACTTTTGGCTTAAAGTTACATCGTTCTTTAGCCGGATCATTACGGAATTGGGGTATATGCTGTTGGAAGAGATCTATATTATCTGATGCTATTGAAAAATTGAATGAGGCTGTGGATACAGAGGAAACGATTGTTAGTATGTTATATGGGAATAGATCAACACCGTCATCTTATAGAGGTGATGTTGCAAGTTTGATACGTCAAGCAAAGGAAAGTGAGGCACAACTCTTGGGTCTATTGGGATGCATATGCATCGAATTCAAGAATGACGAAGACAAGCTCTATGAAGAATCGGAAGATGCCTTCCGAGGTGCTATACAATTATATCAAGAATTGGGGTATGATTCTTCACATCCAAGTATTCAATGGGCGCAGTATAACTTTGATATGGTTGAACAAGCTCAGATACCACCACCGCCTCCACTCCCAGCCTCACCTTTTCCGGATCCTCCATCTCCTGGTAAAAAGGATCCGTCATCTTCTAACCAAGGTCCCGATCAAAGAAGAGGATTGTTTTCAATTACGGCACCACCAAAGGCCAACTCCTCAACTCGAGTGATCAACCAGGCTACACCATTATCAACAGTGTTAAAGAATGATAAAGTGAACGAAACGGTTGACCTCGATGAGATTGACAGTGTCGAGTTAGAACAGGCATTGGCAACAGACGATGATTCCGATGAGGATGGTGAAGATATGTTCTCGGGGCTCGAAGCAAACTCCACGGACGAGTTAGATGCATTCCTATCGTCAGGTGATGCCAAGGACAGAGCAACCCCTGATAATGTGATTTCCCAGTCTAGACAGCACATTGTTGATGACTCAAACCAAGTTGTGGCGAATAGGCCACTCTCTAGTGACCACCGAAACATATCCGCTGGTTTGTTAAGTGATCAGGGTAGTGATGGACAACAACAAGACGATGATGAAGAATTAGAAGAAAAACTATCCCAACTTCAGTTACAAGCCGAGTCTAATGAAGGTGATGATATAGAAGCAGCTCGTGCTAACGTGGCGCTTGCTGAAGTCTTCTGGAGCAAGGGCGACAGAGTCACTGCTACTGACCACTACACTGAAGCTCATACCATCTTTGCCGCATTAGAAGAAGTTGGTGAGCAGGCCGTGATATTAAAGAAGCTTGGAGACTTGAATATGGAAGATGACAAACCAGACGCCGCAAAGGAGTTGTATCAAGAGGCCCTTGAACTGGAATTAGAGGTATATGGCCAATATCTACCATCAACATTAAATGCAGCTGGCCAAATGTGTCTACAAAAAGAAGACTTCCGGTCTTCGATGGAATTTCATCGACGAGCACTTCAAATCCTAAAGAAGGGAGGCTCGGAGGATGACAAGCACGAGATATATGAGACGTTAGTTCGAATTGGCAATGTATACTACAGTGAAAGGAATAACCTTAGTAATATTAGATCAAATGGTGTCGATTACCGTGAGTTCATCGAGTCAGGGTTTCTTGGATGGATTGCTAACGCTCATGATCAGAGAGGTGAATATATAAAAGCAATTCAGTTCTATGAAGAATCCTTACACAGCAAGGGAAAGGAAAGTAAAAGGGAGACAGCTTTGACTCTCAACCGATTAGGTTCCTTAACACGAGAACTTGGTCGATATGACGAGGCAATGGATTATCATCAACGGGCCTTGAAGATTCAACGATCAAGTAGTAGTGTAGCCAAGGCCATGACTGCGGAGACATGTGTATTAATGGGTATGGTCAAAGCTAAGAATGGCGAGTTCACCATGGCTATAAATCTATACGAGGATGCATTACTCGTTCTCAGGTCTGCACTTGGTAATGAACATCTTAGTGTGTCCAAGACCATGACACAGATAGGTTCCGTATACTATGAACTATCGAATTACAAACAGGCAATGTCCATCTTGCTTGAGGCTGAGCAGTTGCAACTAGCATCAGTAGGAGAGATGAATAGAGACCTTCTTGAGACACAAGCTCTCATAGGTCGTGTTCTGTCTGCAAATGGTAGATGTGAGGAAGCCATAGAGAAACTTAGTAGTGTATTGGAAAGGCAGGACAAGCTCTTTGCCTCGAAGCATCCCACCATTGCGGACACATTATCATACATCGGAGACTGCTTCTTAGATCAAGGCCTCAATACAGAGGCACGAGCTGAGTATGTCAAGTGTTACAATATGAGAAAGGAATTCTTCACTGTTGATCAAATACATATTGCCGAGAGTATGGTTAACATTATTAGAGTTCGACAAGGTCAACCAGAGAGGGCACTTTCAATCTACAAGAATGCAGTAGATGTGTATAAAGAGTACTTATCAGATGATCATGTTATAATTGGACGTTTACATGTGTATGAAGGTGATTCATATTCAGAGCTACTCAACTTCTCAAGAGCCATAGAACAATATGAAAAGGCAAAGAAGATCTTTCATAAGGTATTTGGAGGAGAGTGTTCAGCTGACTCTGCCATGGTTGCCTGTCGACAAGGCCTCACCTTTTTGAGAAAATGTGACTATATTTCTGCCAAGGCTTGCTTTACATTTGCATTGAACATTTACCAGACGATTCTTCCAGAGGGACACAAGAGGATTATAGATACATTGGCTAGTCTTGATCGAGTTGAGAAGGAAGAATCTCTTTGTGTTTAGTATGGTAAAGATTAAACATTTGTGTTATAGGTTTAACACGATTCTCTATTAGGCCATATCCTTCTACTCTTTGTATGCTCTTGCCATGTTCCTAACGACTGTGTTAGGCATCAGTGCCAAACTCTCCAACTTACTTCCGTACACTGGTGAGCAGATGCCGTTGTCGACAACTCTCTGATCAGACTCAGACTGTTGGTTGTTAATCAACTTCTCCCGAGCCTCACTAATCTTGTCCATACTCTTATCAAACCAATCTTCGATGGATGCACGTTCATATGTAATACCGTCCGCTGCAACTACTGGATCTTCAGTCATGAGGTTAAGACTAATGGGACATACTAGCTCTTCGGGAGGCTCATTGGTATTCGAGGCTGCCAGTGCCTTATCATCATTATCTGGAGTGGTATGATTGTCTTCGTATTCTAATACTACCCGTTTGAATGTAGATAGCTTGAATCCTTTTAGTCCAGAACCGTCGCATCCCCTCTTCATCTTATCGTTGAGATAATCATCCTCACAAACAGCTTCCTTCAAGGCTACCATCGAGTCAATGTCTTCAGAGTTGACAAGCCAAGTATAGAATTCATCCACACTACCTTTGATACATGACTCTTGTGACCTCAAGAAGATGAGAAGTGGGTCGTTCTCATTCAACATAAAGGTAGAGTGTGTCTTGGATGTGTTGCTCTCGTCAATAGTACTCTGGCTCATTCCTTGAGAAGAATCATCGACGCCAATCTCAGATGGTACCGAGACTTCTTCTTCTTCTTGCACTGATTTCAAATCGTCTTCCTCGGTTGTTGATTCGTTTGTCACCTTGGTATTATTATGAGTAACATGTTGCTCTTCTAGGGTGTTGGAATTAGCAACTACCACGGATGGAGAAGAGTCCCGACAAAGATCCTCAAGCTGGGAAATGGTAATAACAGCATCGAAATCTATTCCTTCGAAGAGACTGTCAATCTCTATACTAGCTTGTGATGAACTATTAGACAATGTGCACAAAGCACGTTCACAAGCAACATGAAGGCGTCTAAGGGATCGTTGGTTCTGGGTGATATCCTTATTATGATGAAGTTTGAATTTCTCGATGCAGTAGTCAACCATAATCTGAGTCTCCGCCACAGATGATATTTCTTGAACTGTTGGGGTATTACTTGATGGTTGATAAATCTCCACGTTTTCCATCCCAACAGCTTCTTGGACTAATTCAATTGCCTTCTGTGTATCTTGCCTTCTTCCTGTCAGTTCCACAGGTATATAACTACCAGTAGCTGTTGCAACGATTTGCATATCCTCTATACCTGAGCAGCGAATGAGCTCCTTCTTTTTTCTTTTTCGTCTACCGATTAGCTTATTCAGGCTAGAAGACTTTATATAGATAGTCCTTTTTATCCTTGTTTCCTGATAGAGCTCGTAGGGTCTTCTGATCATACTAATAATGTAACTAAGCATTTCCAATGGCATAGAACAAATGTTGCAGAGCAACTTCCAAGTGTTTGTAATTATGCTTGAGGCCATGTCATGTAACGCTTCATACTTGTCAAGTAACATTGAGTAGTCTATGGACTTGTTCATCCATATATCATAAACAAGCAGCGGACCGAATAGAATGGTAGTAGCCAGGAGAAATCCGTATAATTTGTTGAGCATGCTGTTTGTTTCGGGTTGATTTGTCTCCGTAGGTTTTGTACTGTCACTGTCATCTTCTGAATCTAACATAGCAATAATGTAATCCTGAAGATCTGCTCTTTCGTCATCACTAATTCGTAGAACTGATATCATAGTATCGATGTTTTCTCTCATGTCTTTAGAGTACAAATCTAAGAAGAAGTTATCCATTAAATCATCTATCTCGACCGCTTCCAATTCCAAAAGTAATGCCCGGAACGCATGGCACTCTCTTGCCTCTTTAATCAGTCTTCTTCGTGTATATCGATCTATCCAAGAAGAGAGGGTAGGGGGGTTAGTTTAGCTAGCGAAAGTGCAAAACCTATCAAATATGCACAATAACACCAAATCAGTGCACAACCAGAAGTTTACAAATTAATAACTTGGTTACAACAACAATGGTTAGGGGGGTCTATGAACATTGTACTTACCTGGCCTTGATAATGGCAAGAGTGTTTTATCGCATACATCAATTAACATGTCAGTACTGAGATTGTCCCACGTCCATGGGTCGTCTAGATCGGGATGTGGTTTGTACATTAATGCAGATTCTATCCGTGACACTAGAGGTTCATCTTCGTCTATATCATTCGAGTTGGATGCCTCACCAGCATCGTAATCATCGGGTAGGAATCTCTCTAACATGTCGAGATTATTAACTAATACCGATGACGAAACGAATTCTAATTCTGTTCCCTTGGCTATATTTTCGTAGTAAGCCATGACGTTGTACCAATTATGGTATTCATCTAAACCATTTTCATCTGCACCAAGTGGCAACAGTATCTCTTTAACCTTCGTCATCCCATTTCCCACGAGTGATCTTTCATCATCGTCGTCATCAAGTTGTGTAAACATATCAAGATATATTCTCCTCATACCAATATCGAGGTTACCACCCTCAACATGAGCAGCAACAAGCACTTTCTGATAGAAATCTAGTACTTGTTGTGCCTCTTGACGAATTGCATTCTCATTGGATTCTACCACAGTATCAGGCTTAACAACCTCTGCATCATCAGCCAGGGATAGAAATCGATAATGCAAACTGTCTGTCAACACAGATGAAGAGACATATTCCTCATGTAAACCCTCCGCTTTATTTTGAAAGTATATGATGACATTATATGTACTAAAGTTGTCTTCGTCTTCACCGAACTTATCCCGTAATTCGTTCTTAAGTGTTTTCAATTCAACAGTCAGACTTTTCTTCTCCTCATAATCGAGTTGTGAATACATATCACTAAATACCTTCGACTGATCATCATCGTCTGGCAGCTCCCAAATCTTGTTCAGATAATCTATGTAAAAGTTCATTCTTGTGCGTGCCTCTGCTCGAAGTAAACGCTCTTCTTCCATCAAATGATAATCTAAACCCTTGGACAAATCGAGAAAGTAACCCATGTCATTATTGAAATCAAATGCAAATGGCTGATTAATTCGTAGCATTCTTCCTTCGAGCTCATCAAGCTTATATAGCAGCATGGATCTTTCATCATAATCGAGTAGAGTCATGACATAAGCACTGATTGCATCTCTCTGTGTGACATCATCCGTAGAAACAAGAAGGTCGTTCATCTTCTTAACGAATCTAAGTTGTAAGAGCGTTCCCTCCTGTTCAAGATGGTTATACTTCTCTTCGTGATACATTCTATCTCCCCAATCGACAAAGTATCCCCTTAGGTCTTCGAGCCATTGTTTTATTTCCGTTGTGCAGGGCGGCAGTTCAGGGTTTGATACCGATACTACCTCTAAATTATCCGTGTCATTGGTATAGGAACTGCCACTTGTCGTAGCAACCTCAGGTAACAGTAGTGGTGTGTCATTGTTAGCTTCTGCTTCGGCATTGGCCGGATCACGGCTTACGTCCTCGATTAATTCAAAGCATTCCTTAACAGCCGTGTCGATCTCTACGTGTGTATAATTCTCATCGGGTAGTATTTCGAATATGCATGTATTGAATTCACTCAGACTGGTATCGGTTGTTGTGGAAGATGCAACGGCTATGCAAAATAGTGTTGCAATGAATGGCACTATCATTGTTTCCTTCCTTGATAATGAAATTGGTAGAAAATCTTCGTTGTCATTGATGATTCTAACAACCGTGGCTAGCTACGCATTTATTGCAACGAATGATAATAATATCATGTTGGTATGAGAGTTGAAAGTGTGCTGAGAGACGAGTGATGAGAAAATTACTTATACGCATGAACATACCTACAAAAGTACCTCTACTTACCTAATGGATAGAGCACACTTCTCATTGGACGAGCTATCAGCCACTATGGCTCGCTACCCATGAGCAAAACCACACTGTATCATATATCGTGGGCACCTTAATACCTCACTAGATAAGAAACTCCAAATTCCAAACACTAAACCTTGATATCTAAAGATTCATCCATGGTTGCTGTCTAGCCAAACCAAACTTATCACCCAACGACGGTCCCAACAAATAACGACCTCCACTATAATTCTCAGGGTAGAACCAATCTCTAGAAAGAAAGGGTATAACATTAGCAGTAAATATCTCTTTGGGTAATCCACAATTTTGACATAACTTTATTGCCACTTTCCAAGTCGGGGGAAATGACCAACTAATTTCTTCACCGTATGATGTAACATTTGATACATTACTAACTTTTATTACCATCTTCTCTAATTGTGAAGTCTTATTTGATGAATGTAATTGGTAGTAATCCCGATCAGTAATCGTACCGCCATATTTTACTAAAAATTTCAATACATGTACATTCTTATTAATTACAGCACGCAACATTACCGATCCAACAGATGAATCACCATTCATATAACATATTGTTCCCTTTGTCGAAGATTTCCATACACCCAAACTATTGGTAACTACATTCCTATCCAATAATACCTTAGCAGTTAATTCATCACATTTTCTCAAAGTTGTAACTGACGTTAATGGACTTTGAAGAGAAGCAAACCATGCATTGCGACCTTCACCATCACCCAAGTCTGGCAATGCACCTAATTCAATCATTCTTTGAACTGCTGAATAATATCCATAGTATGCGGCTACGATTAATGGACGATGATAATGTTCACCAAATATTGCGCCAGAATTGATATTGATGCCTTTTTCATGACAGATTTGTATCAATTGCAATAATTGTTGCTGTGATGTAATTGAATTGCCATTTTTGGTTGTACTTTTGCCAAGTTTGAATATGGCAGTTACTAATGGTGTCCATTGATGAGTGTTTAGTATGTCGATGTCGTTGTTGATAGTGGTTGTTGATGTTGATTGCAATATTGAAAGTATTTTGGATATACCGCCTGGTGATTCGATTGCTGTTTCTAATTGCAATTGTAGAGCTGATGGTTGATAAGAATGTGATGTTTTTCGTTTAGATCTACGAGTAGGAGTAGTGGAAGAAGATGACGATGACATGATAATAAGAGTCGACTCTTTATGTCATAAGGTAGATAATTATACCCTCATGGAGCCGACTGCTCTATCGAGCATTGCAACTATTACCCTGCCATTTTATACACATGTTGAGCAACAATATACATGGATAAACTATCATATATACAAGCAATATATCGATATGATGCGTCACTTTGCCCTTGGTTTTAGGGGGCATCTTTAAGGAGGGCACGCCCTCTGCCCCCTACTTTGAAAAAAAAGCAAAGTGATTGATTGGCTGGTTGAACGCCAGCCATATTGCAGAGACCCCAAGCACAAGCTTATATCTGTGTAGAAAGAGATCTATTGCTGTTGATTTGTAATGAATGCGCTAGCGTGTAAAAGCGAAGTATGACGAGTGACATAATATAAACATGAATGATTATTATTAGTCAATAACAATGAATGAGCCTCAGACAACCAATAATGATGATGATATGAACGTATCGTCTGCAAATGATGTCAGTAAAGATGGTGATGATCTACACATAAATTTGAGCACTGATGAGCAAAACTCAAACAATACGATAACAGACCATCATATCAAATGGTCAAAAACACTAGCAACACCAACAACCCTCTCATCCCTACTATCACCAACAACAGATCATACCTCCCTAAAACACAATCAACACGGCCTCGGTCTAAAATATGCAATCGATCGTTCCAAAATACTATCTCGAACAGGTAAAGGTTGCTCAGCACTACTATTAGATATAGCATCTATACATGATGAATTAAGTATAGCATTGTACAAATGTCGTTCATCAGTATTACTTGATGCTACATCTAATAATACACCATTATCAATTGAATTTATTAACAATATTAATCAATGTATATCAAGTTATGTTACATCTACATTATCATTTGGTACTATATTAAAAAATGATATATCCAAAGACTATAGTGAAAATAGTAGTAAATTAGGTGATGAATGTATCAAACAATATACCAAATATACTACTTCACGAAGTCAATGTACATCAAGTCGAAAGGAGGCATTAAAATTACGTAAAAAGTATATAGAGACTGTAAAAGATGTGGATGTTGCAATTAATAACTTAAAAAAGGGACGTATTGCAAATAATTCCAAGGGAAGTAGAAAGAGGACATATACAGGATCATCTACTGAAAGTTATAACAATAGCAAGGATGAATTGATCACATCACCATCTGGAGATGACGATGACGAGACAGCTGCAGTGGATTCATGGCAATCTACACTACGAACTTACGGCAATGAACATTCTCTAACTAAACAATGTGATTCATTAATACGTGCCACAGAAGAAGTTACTAATACACAAAGTAACTATGTTGATAGTGTTAAAGCTGAGAATGTTGCTATTGATAATTGCGTTACTGTTGAAAAGGCAGTTTTGGATGATGTACAAAAGTTGGAAGAGGTGAGTTAAAGTTTGTGTATTTATGTGCTCACTTTTGTTTGCTCATATCATATGCTCATTCACTACCCTCCTCTTTTCACAATCCAGGAACGTATTGTATTCTTAATTGGACTGTTTGATCGATTCCTCCAAGAGGAGAAGAAATCATTAGAAAGTATGTCACTTGATCTATCACCAGAATCCACAGAACCATTAAACTTTGATTCCACAGAAGCCTCGGATGACAATGCCACCCCTCCACCACCATCTCCCACGGCAGCAACATCTAGTGCATCCCCATCCATCTTTATGAGTCCACGACGACGTGCCGGTACAGATGACGGACCGGCAATTAACGAAACACGAATGTTAAACCTCCCGGACAACATTGCCGACATTCGTGATACTATGAAAACAACTATTAATAAACAATTATTAAGACTCAAGACAATCAAGGTAATTGTTTCCTTTAATGATAATATGGCTAATGCAATAGAAAACTTTGGTAGTAATATCAAATCACTTATTGAGAATAATCCATCAAATCGAACATCACAGAAGGGTAGTAATGTTTTATTCGCGTGGAATGCAGCCATTGGTAGTTTAGAAATGTATGCCAAGAATGCTAACATGTTATCGAAACAGATTCGTAAGGGTAACAATGAATTACAACAGGTACTATCCACGGCCGAGAGGGAAACCAAAACATTACAAGAGAAGGAAGAATATCGTTGGAAGAGTCTATGTGATGCATCCAAGGTTGAATCCAAGGCTAAATTGAAACAAAAGCAATATGTAGCTGAATTGGAAAAGGCCAAGGCTCGATTAACAATGGCAGAGGGTGAAGATGACAATCATACCGATGTCTCAGGACAACCATCAAGTGGTACATCCCCCAAGAGGAAGACTCAAGCAACGACAGCAATGGATCAACATATGAACAAAGCCATGGGTAAAATGTTCTCCATACTACCCAGTGAAGGTAAAGACGTGATGAATAAGGTATTAACACCTCAACAACGATTGGCAATTGCCAAACGTCAATTAGATGAGGCACAATCGAAGGAAAGTAAGGGTACGGAAAGTTTCGAGGTGGCACAATCTGTGAAACAACAAGCGGTTGTATCGTATGAGACCGAGGCGGAAGCATGTCAAATCAAGTTTAAGACAGATGAACGTAATGAATGGAGTATGATGCATCAGACATTGATTAGTTCAGTTACTGCCCTTAAGGAATTTCGTAATAATCATTTACAAAGTGTCAAGACATCAATTGAAACTGTCAAGGAACAACATTTGCAAGATAAGGCATTAGAAGATGTTACACGATGGACGACATTTACAGAAAAAAGATTAAAGGATCAACGTGATAGGATTATTGAGGATTCAAGAGATAATAATGATGAGAATGGTATGTTTAGTCTTCAGGTACAACTTGTAGAATGTACCAATGCTGAGGAGGTAGTCCGTGCCTTTATGGAAGAGGATGTAGATGAGGATATTGACTTTATGGGTGATGATGATACTGTCAGCCCTGGCCTTGGATCACCAATGAAGGAGTCCAATGGTCATTCTAGCAAGGATTCATCTGTATCATCATCAGCACCTCTACCAGATGTGCCACCAGATACATTCATCGGTAAGATGGATTCTATATTCTCAAAGAAACTCAAGAATGTATCCATTGAGGAATATTACAGTGCCGGTTGGTCGGAGGAGGTACCTCTCTATCAACCATGGTTAGAACGAAAGGGCAGCTTTGATGTTTCAGTGAGTGATTGGGAACAATCAGCGGATGGAGAGTTTGTGAATGATTGGAGTAAGGAGAAATTTACACATAAGAGGGTAAGTCCGATATGCTGTGTCCGGGTTGTTGTGTTTGTCATATATCATCTTCTCATACAAACACATCCTCTTTCTTAGGTCATCAAATTCAAGTTCAAGAGGACGACTCATCTCTATATTGGCCCACCAATCGCTGGGGTTACACAAACTCAGTACCTAATCAAGGATGGAAATGATAAATGTGTTGTCATGATGACGGTTGAAATGGATGGAATCCCGTATTCGGATTCGTTTGCGGTAGAGGTACGATGGGCTGCTAGACGATTGAAGGAGAAGGATATAGCCATTGATGCTGGTGTTATCGTTCGATTTACAAAGTCAAACATGTTTGCAAGCAAAATCAAAAGGTAAGAGATTTTAATGTATACACGCTAAACTGGTGTACAAGACACGAGTATCTAATCCTAGTCTATACTTTCTCAGTGGAACTTTGAAAGAGACTTCTCCAATTCATTTGGATCTATTTGAGGAAATCAAGTCGGCCATAGCTTCTAGTGATGGTGGAGAGGGAGACACTGATATGGAAGATACCGAGGAAGAGGCGAAGGAGGAGGCTACTTCATCTACTCGAGTCGAGTCAGAACCAGCTACTACAACCTCCCCAAAGGATGGAGGTATTGTCCACCGGGTTGTTAACTCGTTTCTATCTATGCCAAAACTTCAGATACTACTCGGTGTTGGAGTCTTGTACTTTGGGGCAAATATACTACTCTCGAGTAGGAGAGATGCAAATGCTAATGCCATTGCCGAGCTATCTCACAAAGTTGATGATCTGTCCAGGGAAGTAAAGGAGATGAAAGCTATGTTGGAGGCTGTGCTGAAACATCCTGCTAACCAAAGTGGTCAGCGGAGTGAGCTATAAAGATCAAAGAGACTAAGGCAAAGACAGAGCTACAATAGTTTGATTGGATTTGAGTTTGAGTACTTGCTATAACAATTAAAAGAACCTTTGCTATGCTAAGTCTTCTTCATATACCAAAGAACATATACCAAAACAACCGACTAAGTCTCTTCTCAAGGAAAGTAGACAAAGACAAACTTGAATAGTGAGAATAAAAGATTTGCGTAAAAGAAGCTGAGCAAATCAATCCCCCCTAATATACTACTGTGCCACCAGCTCCACCAGCTGACATCTGCTTGCATGAGGTTGCCAAGACTCAGTGCCAAAAGAAATACATTGAAGGAGAATGCAGTCCACTCGAATCGCTTCTTGCCTTGTTGCTCTTTTTTCAATACATGCAGTTCAGAGTGAGCTTCTATGATTTCTTTGTTCACCTCGTTCTCCTTCTTGAGTACTCTGATCTCTTCCTCTCTCCTTTCCTTGTTTGCAGTTCCAAGCTTTAGTTCGAGCTCCTTAATGACCTGGTGCAGTTTCTCGTTCTCTCCTGTGATTGCCTCAAGCTTCAGTTTGAGATCTTTCTCTTTCTCGAAAGAACTGAGTTCATTATCCTGAACAATATCAGGGGAAGATTTGAAGTTGGTAGTATCCATTTTGTCTGAAGTACTCATCCAGGTTGGTAATACCTTGATAAAGATATTATGAGCGTAGTCTTTGCAATTGCAAGATAGGTCCCCCAAGAATAAGAATGACCGAGCTTGCATAAAAGGGGTAGTGACTCGTGTTTGGAAGTATGAGGTGTCGCTTTCATTCTTTTGTAATAAATCCGTTGCATATACTTCCACATAATACATATGCAGCCGTGAAGGTTTGAGGCTTTACTGATCTTTGGAGTTATTCGAAATAGTCGATCTGATCTATTTTAACTGAACAAACCCGCAGCGGCAGCTTTATCCCTGGCGTCGCTCCATGTTTCTTTTTGTTTCTCATGATATGCACGTAATGTGTTTGCATATTCATCTTTCGTAACCATCCCAACAGAAAACTTAAGTTTAACATAACCCAAAGACTCCTCATCCCCAGACTGTGCTGCAATTAATAAATGTTTGATTGCCCGTTTGAACTTAAAAGCGCGGCCCTCAACACCAGAAAGATAAGACCTTGCCGTGACACTCCCATTCAAAGCCGCAAGTTCATAGTAGTATTTAGCCTTCTTCTGATCAGCTTCAACCCCAATGCCTCGATCATAGGCATCACCCAAGGATCTATATCCATCAGCACAACCAAGCTCTCCTGCCTTTAGGAACAACTCGTTAGCCTTTCGATAATCTCGTGTCAAACCCAAAACTCCCCTGCTATAACTATCTCCAAGCACATTGCAGGCTTTGGCATTATTATTGTCAACGAGCTTACTTATTTGTTTAATATGATGCTCATCCGAAGTTAATGTCGGTTCCTTACAGAAGGGGCAAAGGGGTATTTTTCCCTTTAATATTTCTTCTCTTTTGTTACAGCAACATGGGAAGAAAGTTGACTCATTGAGTTTAAATGGAAGGGGTATCATGCATATTGGACACTCTTCACGAGGTGGTGGCTCTTTGTTGAACAACGCCTCGTCATGTAACTCGGCAACTCGTTTTGAACAAGCCTTCTTATGCTTCTTTCGGTGTTTCTTTTTGCATGCCGCATTGCAATACTTGATCATGTTGCATTTGTTACATGTATTCATATCATCACTGTTACCCTCCTTACCACAATTGGCACACGTAGACATATCATTAGCTACACTGTCGATACCCTTGGTAATGTTATCAATACCACTTTGTTCATCTGACGCGCACTCGTTTTTGCTCATCGATACCATATCTCTACTACCACCATCACCAGAGAGCTGATCCTCATCATTATTATCTCCAGTATTACTACTCTTATTTCTATCTATTGCTATTGCCCTCCTTACCACATCAAGAAGCTCTGACATATCAATATCGTTTATGTTACTCATATTTATTTTTTGTGTATATGATATTATATGTGTCCACTTTTATAATAATAATATAGGGTCGTATTTATTGGTTGTAGAATATCGTCTAGACACTGAAATAAATAATATGGACGGGAAGTTAATGCAATATGATTCTGCTTTACCGAGAGGATGTAAGAGATAGATGTATTGCATACAGTGAGTTTTATATGTTGATGCAATTTTTAGCTTTGTCTGCGAAATGTCTGACTATTTTGTGAGTAGATCGCTTACACAACTTTTGCAATTACTCTCTATATCCTCTCCGCCGTCAAATATTCAGAAGAACAAGAGCAGCATCAAGGCCGCAGTCCTTAAATACGAAGTCTATCACATTAATCTGCTCATAATCTACGCTTGACAAACTGATCAGCGAAATATAAGCTCTTATATATAACAAACTAAATCATGAAAGTAAAATCAATCACAATAGCAACAGCCACAATCACCATTATCTGCTCCGCATCCCCATCTTCAGCAGCACTCGAGGCATGTCCAACTCGCTCAGCATGTAAAGAAGCAGCAACACTCGCCGGTATAGATACCACAGCACACTTTTATCCAGACAGAGATGGCGTATTCCCATTTAAAGGATGTTATACCAAAACAAACTCAGCAGGAGAGGGTAAAGCATTCTGGTCCCAAGGCACAACAGACGAAATGGAAGAAATTCTAACATATCCAAAAGCACGATTATGGTGTCAAACTAATGACAACTCAAGAGATAGTAGGGACTTTGATGGAACTAATGAAAATTCAAGTGATTATTATTGGGAAAGTGGTGAATTAAAAGTTGATTTGAGTGGACAGCCTAGTGGTAATAACGATGGTATGAAGTTTGGTGCTGATGGTAGTGCGAATTCGGGTAGTTTAAGGGCAGTGTCGATTAGTGTTGGTGTGGTTGCTTTGACTGTTTTATGTTATGCGTCTCTTTAGATGTCGTGATATGTTAAGATTGAGTTAGAGAGAAGTGAGAAGTTGTGGTATATCTCATAAGAAAGGAGTACTGATGTAAAGTGATATATCGTATCTTGCTATTTGTGTGTTGATCAATACTTAGGTATGCATCAAAGTGGTTAGGATATAGTCGTATATATGCATAATATTAGATGTCTAGTGTTTGAATTGCAATGCAATGTAGTGTCTAAATACCAGTGTTTACTTTAGTTAAACGTTTAATAGCAACAAAGAAAGGATAGGAATGTGATTACTTATGTTGACTTCCTAATCCCCCGTTAAGACGCTGTGGAGTAGCTTTCTTCCTCTTCTTGTTGCTCACATGTCCATCGGGAGGCTTGACTTCAATCAAGTAAGAATATTCTCTTTTATATTGAGACGGATTATTATGCTTGACATACTGTTCTCGCTGAGACATGTACTCTTGTAAGTTAAATGTTGGTTCATATCCTTCCTGTTGTGCCTTTTCAAATGCCCTAACGACAGACTCAATAGGCATGTTCATAATATCAGTATACCGTCCAGCATTTGGTGTGGGAAATGGTGATGGAGTGGAAGAAGTAATGCCTTGGCCACTTCCCCTACTTGACTGTTCTTTAGCTAACCTAACAGCATACGCTGCTTCGGTCTGACTTGAATATGTACCAAGGAAGATATCATTACCGGCTACTTTCAATACCGCGGCCCATCCATTAGATACTCGCCGTACTCCTTGATTTGGATATATGATATCATTGATCAGTATTGGCGGAGGAAGAGTTGGTGGTGGAGGACCTGCTGATGCTCCTCTCGTCGTCATTTGGGGTACCGTGGTGGCAGCTTGAGGCGCCGTACCTCTTGTTACTACTTTTGACGCTGGTTTTTGGTTATCATCAGCCTCAACCCTGGGATGCAACGACTCTGGTTGACTATCATCTTTGTCCCTCTTCTCGGATTCGACTTTGCACTCTAGTGTTAAGGGCTTCTTACCTATACTCTCCTCCTTGATCTGACTCTTCAACTTTTGCAGGTACGCCTCCGATTCGGGATGTTTAGACTTGGGATTAAAGACGAAACCGATGCTTAACAACTTTCTAATCTTCTCCTCTGAGATATGAGCACCATCTTCATTATCAACATACTTTCTCAAATAACGACGTTGTTCGTTCACCCATGTTGCAAGTTGTGGATTTTCTTCCCAGCCAGCCTGCACATTGGTGTCACCGAATTGCTTCTTGTATTCTTTTAAATCATTAAATTGTTGTTCCCACCTTGTATTAGACCTCTCCAAAACTGTCTTGTCTTGGTCCTTCTTGCATCCCTGCTCGATCTTTATTGTTTGACTCTCTGAAACTGTATTGTTTTTGGTCTTCTTATACCCACGATGTTCGATCTTTATTGACGTATCAAAACCTCCTTGGCATATAACTCCATCCGTGATGATAGGAGGATCACCTCCTTCTCGCTTCGTATGATACTCTTCTCTAATAAGCGCACCTTTCAATAGTGCATTCAGAGGTAACTTAGAAACCTTTCGGTCTGCTTGAGCCTCCTTATGTGCTTGGCCAACGCTTGACTCAAATGATTGATCAGATGATGGATCAGATTGACTAACAGATTCTTCTGTCTCTATATCTTCTGGGTCTAATGTCTCTCTACCAGCCTTGACAAACATACCAAAATGGCGCAAACACAAGCCATCTGAATTAGACCTCGATTGTATTGTACAGTCTACTACCTTACACTGACAACGCATAACCCCGGCTCCGTCCTTCCAGCTAATCCTATCTTTCTTCGGTTGAATGTTCAGGTCCGCAACTGCTTCAGAAATTGGAGGTTCTTTCAGGCGGCAGTCACGTGGAAGAGATTCGTTCTTGGTTTGACTTTCTTCTAATTCAGTACTTGGGACAAAATCTCTCCATGGCTTAATCCTACCTACAGTTGTCCACTGGCCGCGTTGGTCTATTAGTCTTTCTTGAACATCCGATGGTAGTAAGGTTGGCATGTAAGGTTCTATATACACCCTTTTCTCTTTTCTAAGGAAGTCTCGTGGCTCTTTCTTGTCAGCGTAAGGCATCCGGAAGTATATCTTGCAAGGCCAAATATCTTTAATACCATCCAATTTGATAAAACACTTGGCCTTCTTTGTATAGGTATACCTTTTAGCCAGTAACTTACTAGGCCACGCCATGGGTTCATCCCAATCTGCTGGCCAACCTTCATAGTGTACTTTTACGTAATGAGTAATGCCAGTGGAGGCAGCTTTTTTGTTCTTCTCGATCTTTACTATCCTGGCACAATTCCATAATAGGCCGGTATCACATACATCAATTGGCATATACAATGTTGGAACATCTGTGTATAAAACATATGAATGTGTGAGTATAAAGTGACACATGATACATACAGGTTTGCATTAAGATGATTAACTCACCTGGCAAGTTTGACTTAATCGCTTTACCAGTTGACTCAGCGGCGTCACTGGTACTTGCCACATCTAAATCTCTATTCTCAACCTCACCAGTAGACTCAGTGACATCCTCTTTACTCGCTAAATCTAAGGCTGGATGCTTTTTACTCGGATTAGATTTGAGGTATGCATCAATCTTGGCAGTTCTATTTGTATGATAGACATAAAAGTCGAAGCCAATACTTTTCAATCTATCAATTTTCTCGGCCGTTATCAAATGTTTCTTCTTCCCGGTGCAGATATAGTCACTAGCGCATATCCTCTGTAACCCTACCCATTCTGCGAGTTGAGGATTAGCAGACCAGTTACGAGGTACTTTCGTATCACTGCAAAGATGGGAGGACCAGTCAGAAATAGTTGATATATAACAGTATAAGAAACATTATACTACGAAATGTTCACTTACCCATACTTCTTCTTGTATTGTATTAAATCATTGAAGTTTTGTTCCCATTCTGAATCAGTAGCAGCATCTTCAGCACGTTCTTCAGTAGCTTCCTCAGCAAAGTCTTCTTGATCCTTGTCAACCTTCCAAGGCGTATCATCAATGGGTATACCCTGTTCATGCTTTCGTACAAGTTCATATATTTTACTTTTGCCAATGGGAACGTATCTCTTAACTTGCAAACCCTCAATGGCAAGTGCACGTTCAGTACTTCCCTTCGGATACTGGGTGATGACTGATATGGCTTCCAATTTTGTGTAAAACTGTCCATGTTTTGGTGAGGGTAGCACCACATCCTCCTGCTTTATATTTACACTAGCGGACTTCTTCTGTTTCTTCTTTTCAGCTACCTCATCCTTCTTATCCTCTTCCCTGTTTCGTTTACTTGGTTTAGCACTCATCTTCTTATCCCCATCTTCCAGAACTAAAGCGGTAGCATTCTTATAATCTATACCTTGACTAACAGCTCTGTCCAATATAGGCATAATGCTTGAAAAGTAATCTATATTAGCTGCATACAAATCTGATAGTTCATCCAATGTACTAATCTCTTGCAATACATCCCGTACTAATCGCTCTTCTGTATTGTAATAATCAACTCCAGGAACATACATGCCCTTTTTATCTTGACCAAATGTTGAGCAAGGAGGAACATATACCCAATTATATATAGATAATTTATCAATATTACGTTCCGAACGCCATGATATATTACTAAATTTAGTAGTACCAGTTGAATTACGTTTCTTTGCCTTGATATGTTTCTTTGTTAATGTATCATTACATCCCTGTTCTTTTAATCTTTGCCATAATGGATCAAATAGATTTTTTCGAAATGTTTTCGATGGATTGTTAATAGTTTGATATTCTGATACTAAGTGAATGGCATATTGGGCAGTGTCTAGTGTGATTAGTTGATTTGTACCAACTAATTTGGTATCGTTTAATGTATCTACCATTGAGATTGATTTACTATCATCTTCTTCGTGGCTACTTTTATAACTAAGATCATCGTCACCTTTCTTGTGTGGTGAACGCTGTAAAGAACGAGCCGGTGAGGATTTCGTGTTACCCATTGATACAAAGGCACTACCAACTGCTGATGCAGAAGGCTTTGGAGATCTCTTGGCCTTGGTTGGTGGCATATAGACAGCAGTTTGATAAGGTCAATAGCAACACCACTATCAACCTATTTTGCATAAATGAAAAACTGGGAGTCTTTTATAACTAAATGGGAAATTATTGATTGAGATGAACTATTTTGGCTGAGGTGCAGGGATGATTAGGTGTATAAATGTAGCCTGCAGCTGCCGCGTAACAGTTGCAATGAATTTATTAAATACAATGCTATTTTGAATTGCCATCGGTGGCGGTACCCGGCGTATACAATATTCGGGGGGTGGAGTGGAATTCTCTGTTACGTAAAATTATTGAGCTCAGAATCGGCCTTTACGAGGCTCACACTATAAAAAATCGCTTGACTCGAGGCAAATATAGACGAAGGCGGTAGCTCTCATATGGCGTTATATGCGGTGCCGATAGTCAAACTCTTGGATAAAGGGTAAGTTGGGAAGGTATAATGGCAGTCGATGGGGTCAGAACGGCGGCGAGTGGCTACCACCACAGCATTCAAATAGCATCTTCGATAAATGAAATAAAATGTTACCCATTCTCGTGATGTGATGGCTCTTCGTGCAGTCCTCATTGTGGTACGCCCGATACATGTCGTATTGTATTATTGATATATAATAGATATTCGTGGTTGTGGCATTTGATACCACTGGTTATCGTGGTTAATTTGCTCCTGTAAGTGTGTTCTTATTTTGAGTTAATTTATCCTTTACGTTGATGGAGATTTGGCTTATCCTCACCCATTATATGACATATTTCACATCTACAGAGTTTTATTACAGTTATAGTTATTCATGGGAATGTTGGGGGTTGCGGGGTAATGTGATTCGATTTATTGTAGACATGGCGGCATGAAAGATATTACACATTAACATCATAACAATAAGATAAGGGATTAGTGGGAGATGGTATAAGAGGGAATTGAATCGATAAGTCGGTTGTGAGGGGATTGAATTGATTAGTTTAGTATTAGGGTGCTCTAATTGTTGAAGAGGTGTTCACCGAATGCATTTGGGAATAGAAACGGTTACAAAGAGAGAGAGAGGTTTTGTAATTAGGGAGGAGAGGATATTAGAGGAGAGGAGCACTATATCCATGGGATCACCACCCTTAAGGTATTATATATCGGGAATGAGTGACATACAGTATTAATCTAGGAGAAGAAGTTGGCTGTGATAAGGAAAGCGGCGTTGAGAAGAGAGGTGAAGCTAGAGACTAGCCGAGGCATGGGGGATTAGAAAAGTTGAGATATTGTGGAAATACCTCAACTATTGATATGACGGGGTACAAACAGTATTGATAATGATTATAGTAATATATGTTTCATTTAGGAATAAGTATATCTAGTCTATTCTTTAATGAATGTGGTTATCTGCTCCTCTCTTTTTCAATATCTATCCCTCCCCCAACCAAAGATCAATAAACACATATCATGCAAGCTATATCAAGTGTTAATATGCAAGTCACAGCACTCTCCGCTCCAGTCTCATCTCTTCTCCTTTCCTTCTCGCCAAGGGATCTCCGGTAGAAGAGCAACTACCCTATTTGTGATATAGTAGGTTATAGTTCTCTCTCCCCCAATCACTTAAGCAACATCCTCTTCAGTTTTAATCCAATAGTAACCCCCACCACGACACCAGATAGATGGTTAATTACATAGTATATCTCCTTCTATTCTATATTATTTGTAGATGCGTTAAGGATGGTCCTGCTGCTTTCACTTGTTGATCTCGTGATTACTCTTACACTCCATACCAATCAATAATATTGATGATTATTATTTGTGATGTTTGCGACCAGGACTCGTCAACGGGGACTCCACACCATCAGAACGCTTCAGAACAGACACCATTTAAATAAAAATAACCATATAATATCAAACGGCATACAGTCTGGTCCCTGATAGATCTTACCGGCATAGCGCAAAAGATGCTAATATGAAGTGATTTTATCTCCTCTTTTTAGAAGGCTGAGATGACATGTTAATACCACCGACGACGTCAACCAAATAGCCCAGATCATAGATAAAGTTGTTGTAAAGGTTGTAGTCGGTGTTAGATTAATATAGGCGTGTATATAACGCCATCATATAAGAGCTGCCGCCTCATCGAATGTTAGATTCAGGCTGAATCGATTTATTGCGGTGAGCCTCGTACAAAGCGATTTTGAGCTCATAATTTTTACGTACGAGAATTCCACTCATTCCCCGAATATAGAAATTTACCAATGCCATTGTTGACAAATTATTACTCCTTTTACTATACAATATTGAAAACTACTCATAAGTCAGTATGCAATACCATTATTTATATTTGGTATTGCCAATGATATTTCTTATATCGGTGTTGATAATCAGCATAATTATCGGCGGTGGCTCATGGGGCGCAGAAATAATAACCATACAGAAAACCAATGACAACCGAAGAAATCATACTACTAGTATTACTATTGACATTGATGCAGTAGAAGAACAATTGAACCCCCTTGACAAAGTACCACTAGTTGCTTATGATGTATATACGAATGAAACACTTACATTCTCTAGAGATGAGCATGAACATTGTTCGTTTTGGGCCAGTATAGGAGAATGTAAGAAGAACCCAAACTTTATGCTGAAGGGATGCCGACGTAGTTGTGATTTATCAGTTACTATTTCGAATGAAGCACCTTGTATGAAGACACAAAGGGAATGGTTTCATGATTTCAGAGATGAATACCTTGATCATTCAACCCCCGATAATGTACTCCGCAACGAGGCACTTTTCAAGATACAATTCTTTACGAAGATTCGTGATGTGATTGGGGAGTATGGTGAAGGGAAAGAAGATGATAAATTAATAGAAGAATGTATGTTTGATTTACTCAATGACAATGAGCAGTTGAATATCAATAATGATTTAGATGAAGTTAAAGAGAAATTATTGGCAATTGGTGGAGAAGACTATGCCAACTATTACAACCTTTTGCTATACTACCTCAACATAGTCGAGGGAACAGATTATGATTATGTCTCGTCTACGAGTGGACTGATTAACAAGACATCAATTGAAGCTATTACTAGACGACACCACGCCATAGACAGTATTATCGATTATGATGAAGGATTAGAAGAGGAAAGGTTAGAAAAACACACGTCCTCTAATGGCATATCAATTGGAACTATTACCAGACGACAGGCCATAGACAATATTACTGAATATGAAGGATCGTTTCTTCAAGCTGAAATCAAATCAGCAGGACTCAAGGGGACTGGTACTCAAGAAGAAGAAGAAGAGTACTTACATTTAGATGGATTCACAGATGAGTTTGATACAAAGGAAATCCAGCAATGGCTTAATGATACAAGAGACTACTTTATAGGATGGAGGAACGCATTGGAAAGGGATAAGGAGTATGATGCTTGGGGGGAGGCTGTTTTCTTTCAAATGTATTTTGTCGGCAAGGTAATCGACCTTCTTGTTCCCGAGGTTGTCCCAGAAGTTGGCGATGAGGGAATACATGCTGCGTCGTATAACAAAGCATCTTTTCCCAAAATTGATGATATAGAGAAGCGGGATAAAGTCAGTGCATATATGCTATCTCTACTGGACGGTGATGAAAGATTTAACCTTTTAGATGGTCTTGACAGGCTCGAAGATCTTATGTCAAAAGTTGGTAAACCATATGCATTTGATTTCGACAACCTCATGGGATTCTTTCTCGACTGCGAATTGGTAGCAAGGGAGACAATTGAAGAGGATAATGAGAAGCTACAGCCAACAAACTGGCCGGAGATAGAATCTGCATTAACAACAAAGCCGAATCCCGAACTGAAAGACTCCTGGACATGGGAAGACATGAGCGACGTAATGTTACTCGGTATATGTGATCAAGTTGGATATAGTAATGGCTTGGAGTGGACGGTGAACAGAGCTCATTTGTACAACTCTTTACTTCAAGCGGCAAAAGAATGTCACGTTATTCAAGCTTTACTGGGTGTACTACCTGATCAAAACGACGACTGGATGGTCATAATGAACAGGCGAGATGCATTGGAATATATGATTTCTCATGTTCATGTTACTGATGATGAGAAATCAGATCTTCGGGTTTACTTTGATGAAAAGTTGGATTCGGAAGTAACTGGGGAAATGCCTAAAGAGGATAATTCCCAGGTAGTCGAAGATGAAAGTGGAATGCTACAAAACCTATTGGACAAGGTGAAAAGCCTCAAATTGAACGAGAATGTCGAAGAGACAATAGTTGCTGTGCTTCTTTGCTTTGCCAGTATAGCTTTTCTCTGTTTCCTACCAATCGTTTTATTAATTATAGCAGAATTCGAAGATGAATTAGACAATTGTTTAATATTCATATTCGGTTTCATTGGTAGAGTGGTGAGAATGCCGTATGAACTCTATTGGGAAAAGAGGATACAAACGACTTTGTATGTAAGGTCTTCTATGTCTAAAAAGCTTGCTGGCAAGCAGGGCTTAGATTCCTCATCAAAGAATCTCAGTGGCAAGCAAGGTAGAAAGAAGAATCGATTTATGAACAAATCGGGTGTGGATGATATACAAATTGATACATCAGACGATAGTAGTGATGTGGCAGTACGATTGACGGGTAGTAGGCAATCTATAACGAAGGCAGTTGCAATGATCCAAGAAGCAGTCGGTATAGATAATATTAGTTGGAAGAGAATCAATTTGCCATCTCATTCCAATCCTATACAAGAGGAGTCATCTTTGTCTACCTTGATTGATGGCAATGATACAACTATAGATGATCAGAGCAAACATCACCGTACAAATGTTGATGATGATAACATGAGCCGGAAAACCTCCCATTCTGAATCTGGACTTTCTTGTGTGAATCTAGCTGAACAGGATAAACGAGGATTGTGGTACCTTCCCTCATTGCTATTGGTATTATATGATTCAGCAAGATCGAAAGCAATTGTCAGTTTAGGATTTATTCAACATCTGTTCACCAGCATATGCTCAATCCTGAGGAGAGGAATTAAGTGCCTAGTATTAATACCTCAAATGATATCTACTGGTATTGGCATGTTGATAAGATTACCATCCAAGCTGATTCGAGATACAATTGGAACAGAACATGTTAGTATTGACCGGCCATCCAAATCTTCTCCTCAGCAGGTAGAAGCTCCTCAACTTGCCATGTCACCCCAGTCTGCTATTTCATCTGGTAATACTTCTGTGGATAAACAGAAAGATGGCAGTATGAAACAGAAAACATCACCTATCATACCAATGAGAAAAGAAGAGATTCCATCTGAGATTGGTTTTGATTCTTCTCAAGTACTAACTTGTGGCACTATTACAGAGGCCTCGATGTCGGACCTAAATGGTATAAGCAACACAAAGGCAAATTCCGAGTTTAGTTTGAATGATAACGACCCATTGCTCATCTTCTTGAGGTCACAACATCAGTGCATCAGAGGAAATGTTGATGAGTTTTACATTTGGCTGGTTAAATCTGAATACATCGATTCAATGTCAGCCTTGAAGGAAGCTGTTTGTGATGATGTTTATTACAATGATACAATGAAGGTGGGCAGTGGACGCTCTGGTATAAAAGTGTTCAAGCGGAGAGAATTTCAAAGAGCTGTGTTAGAATTCGAGGTGCTGGATGATGACCAGTCTTTGTCACAGTACGAGAGTAAAGCATCCTCGAATAACCTCAATAAGCCTCCCGCCTCACATAATGATCCCCCTGAGGAGCTCGTATGTCCCATTAGTCTTGTACTAATGACTAACGATCCAGTAGTTGCGGCTGATGGCATCACATACGAACGAGCATCCATCGAAGATTGGTTTGAAAAGAGTAAGGCTAAGATTAGCGAGGCTCAAGAGAAGAAACACAATCCTCATTCAGAGGCTGATCAGAGAGTTGTTACTAATGGCATTTGTTCACCAGTGTATGGAAGCAAGTTGGATAATCTGGCGTTGGTACCTAACACAGTCGTTAGGAACATGGCACGTGCATATAAAGAAGGGGGAAAGAAGAAGGAAGTGCACTGAGTGGCCACCTTTTGGAAAGGGGCCAAAACTCGTGACGACTTTACATAATTAGTAGCTTTTAGTGTGCTATCTATCTATCTATCTATCTATCTATCTAGAGTTTGATAAACAGTGCTGTTTATGTTAGATGTGTGCACATTCACACATCGCTTATCGACAACAGCTCATAGCTCCATTTTATGTCAGTTCCATGTGCCGACTTCCGTATGGGTCTCTATAATCTGGGGTAGTCATATCTAGTTCAAAGAGAAGGTCAAGTGGTCAGAAGAGATAGCCAATACGAGAAAATAAGTTGAATAAAAAGAAACTCACAATGCCCCCCAGATGGTCGAGCGCCTCCCATGAGGTACTTGAATGGTATGAGCATGATCTTAATGATACAACCAACAACGGTGATGACAAGCCGACATAAGCTTTGATAATTAAAGTAAGAAGATATAAATATATACAAGATTAGCTCAAGTAAGGGAGAAGAAACAACAGAACAAATAACTCGAACAAACTCACCTAGCACAGATCCCGTCAGGATTCTCCGACATTTGATATGCCGTAAATATCATCAATATAATAGCCGCCACCATTAACCCTCCACCAACCTTCTTCACTTCATCCTCAGCTCGGTATATATCTTCTGCAAATGGCTTTTCATCCCAAGATGATGTGGCACCTGTTACTGGGAACTTGGCATCGTCATCTTCTTCCGTTACATCGTCATCATCTTTCACCGGTATAGCCTCTCCATTATCAAATGCCTCCTTTTCTTGATTAGCCAATGGGTCAAGCTTATCATCATTATCGACGTATTCAAATGTAGGCTTTAGTGTTGGTGGGTTTGTTTTCCAGGATTCAGTTGGGGATGATGTGATTGGAGAGGCAGTTGTTGCAACGGCTGGGCGAGGGACAGGGGTTGCCGATGAACCTTCGTCGTCTATTGGTGATTCTGCCGGTTCAGTAGGGGCATCGTCATTGTCCCCTCCATCGTCTGGTGTGTCGTCTATGCCATCATCTGGAACAACTTGTGTTTCATTTGCAGCCTCAGAAGTAGCAAATGTGGTATCCTCCTCATAATCTATCGTCTCATCCGGTGTACGTTCTTCATCATCATCCATCTTGAGATGTTCACTTTCTGTTTCCTTCACATTTAGATCACCCTCGTTATCAAGTAATGGATTCGTTTCACCCTCTTCTGACTGGGTAGCACCTAAAACTTCCTCTTCCGTTATTGTTTCATTGATACTAGTGCCAAGTGACATTTGCATTTCCGTATTTGGTGGGTTCAATGTAGTCCAATCCATTGTCAACGTATCAAGGTCAAGATCCGATGGTAATGCAGCTGTAGTATTATTCATTTCCTTTTCCAGTTCTACTTGGGCTATGATGTGGATGAAGACATATCATATGAGAGGATATAAAACATTGACAAGTACTCAATATCAGACTATAGACTAACCCTCTTCCTTTATCTCCTCCAAATCTGTGAGATACTCCTCCTTATCTACCGCCTCAGCTTCGTCATCATCATCAAAGCTCTCAATTGCTGTATAAGTATCGCGTGGATGGGATAGAAACAAAAACGGATTGAGTGATTGGTAGGGAAATGAACACATTATTGCACAGCACAAATATCCAACATAACATAACAAACTAACCTTCAATCTCCTCCTCAATTTCATTAATCTCCTCAGCCAACATATCAATATTACCCTCCTCTTCAATTTCTTCTATCTCTTCCTCTAATGGTACTAAACTCTCGGCTATAGTCATATTATCATTAAAATCATCATCGAATACAAGTCCATCACCAAGTTCTTGTGCAATTGCCTCATCTACTAATTCTTCCTCTTGTTCTTCGAGTTGTTCAATTTTGGATTCAATTTCTGATGTTTGATTTGTTGTTGATTCTAAATCTTCTAATTCTATACATTGTTTCATAATCGGAGGTTAGACCAAACTCAATAGAATACACACAAGATATGAACACCACTAAACAACACATACAACATACCTTCAATCTCTTCATCAATTTCTTCAATCTCATCAAATATCTCTTCACTTTCCTCATCAATCTCTTCATCAAACTCGGACTGCTCTTCTTCTTCCTCAACGCTAACTGATGATTCAGTACTAGTTTCCTCTTGAGGATCAACATTATTTTCAGTAGTAGATTCAGCGGCTGCGGCTATTTCATCCTCGGGAAGATCCTCAATCTCAGGGGTAGTCTGTTCTAGTTCAGTGGCAGTATCATTAATTGGTTCTTCTTTTGATAATGCCTCTTCTTTTGCCAATTCCTCAGTAGTAGCTGCTGCCTCTGTAGTAACTTCTTCATTTTCATTTATATCAAATCTATCCTCGTCCTCATTTACTGTCTCTTCTACAGCAGGTTGTGACAAATCTTCATCAAGTACAGTTTCAGCATCCTCATCCATATCCAATGCAGTAATTGCCTCCTCATCCAAACTTTCAGTTGATACAGCACCTTTCGCAGATGCGGATAATTCAGCCTCCTCTTCAAGTACCTCATCATCTTCTCCTACCGCTGGCGGATCAGCGGTGATATCCTCAACTGACGCAATACTATCGTCATCATCCTCACTTTCCCATTCATCCAATAATCGTTGTTTCATTGATAATAGACCACGTAGCCGTACATTATGTCCATTGTTAGATACCCCGTTAGTTATAACAGAACTACTATCTCCTTGATTGTAGAATATACCCACTATAACTACCAGAAATATACCACTTATTAATAAACTATTCCTCCGTCTGTTATACAGAGTATTATTAGTACAATTATTATAGTGGCTACTCATTGTGTTACTGTTGGTCGTTACAAATAGTGGGAGTGTTGGTGGTGGTGTTTCTTTTTTGGTATCAATTGTCAAACTGTCTTTTATTTTGACCATAATTTATTGATATATCTCGTATTTGTAGAGGGATGCAAAGACGGTAATTAGATTGCAATTCAATTGGATATGAGGCGTAGAGATTTGCAATAGGGGGGCGGATTTATCAAACAAAAAGGGCAAATCGCCCGGCGGCCAATGTTAGTGCCCTTTTGAAAAGCCCTCTTGCTTTACCTCCTATTGTACTATATTATCTCCAATTGCTGGCCGCTGGCGACAGTCCATCCCTTAACTAGCTCGTATTATCACTCTTCTGTGATTGCAATTGTTGAGAAATGATGGGCGTGAACTCGAGCGGTAGCCGACGGTATCATAAAAAGTTACCTCAACTACTAACTTTTATATTGGTGCACCTTCTTCTTCTTCTTCTTCTTTCCTTAGTTGAGGCTACAAATACACCTAGTAATAATGAACAAAGAGCACAACAATATATGCAAACATACTTAAATAACATACAAAATTTACAAGTACAATATGGCACGGATATAATAAAAGTACAAGATGTTACAGACCTATATCCGATACTAAGTACGTCTTATGCTAATGATAATGTTAATATGAACGATTGTCCATTTGATTATATACCTATAGAAAGAAGAGATTCAAAACAACAACAACAACCAAACAATAATAGAATGCCATGCTACACACCAATAATAACAATATACGATGCAATATCCAATATACCACCATCATCCTTCAATACCGAAGAAGAATTAAGTGGACATACAATACAATCGGAATCAATACCCGAAGTATTATTACTAAGTGGATTAGATTATTCGATTGATTCAATGGATATATTGGCACCTAGTGGTATATATAGTGTTGTGAAGTTGTTGTTGGATTGTGCTGTTTGTGAAAGTTTAAGGTAAGCTCAGTCTTAGAGTTCTAGAGTTTCAACTTGTTTGTGTCCAAACTTCGAATTGCTAACCAACTCATCATCATGTTCTTCAAAGTCCATGGGTTGTCAATGATGGTACAGCAGTAACAACCAATGACGTTGATCACGATGGTATAACAGGCAATACAAATAAAGAAAAGATTACAAAGTTCTTTGTTGGCGGCGAGAGGAAGCTTGATGACAATCAACAATCTCAACAGCAACCACCGCCTCAAGAGAATAGAAACAAGGCAATAGAATGTAGACAACGATTAGCAAATCAGGGTATAACTAACGAAAAACGAAAGTGGTTAGCAAGATTAGCAACAACACGAAAGATTGTGGCTATACCGATTGTAGATGTTGCTGGCTATTATCAACGATTGGTTATTGAATTAGATAATGAGAATGATAATGATGAGAATAGACATCTCAATGATAACAACGAAAAACAGAAGGATCAAAAGGAGAATCAGCAGAAGAATCAACAGTATGCTGCAAGTAGCGGAGCAGAGTGTAACTTTCCAATTCCATCACACTACTGGGAAGACTACACTCAAATGAAGGTTTTGACTACATATCCAGCTCAAATTATGAATGAGGTAATGAGATCAAATTCATTTACCTCAGGTATATCATATCATGGTACACAAGAAAGTCTGCGTTAGTATTGTTATGTCGTGTGAATGTTTGTGCTCAATATAAGTCTCGACGAGTTGACTACTCAATTTGGTCGTTAATTGCCTTCGTTTGATTGCCTTTGCAAACCAGATGTACTAATAGAAGTTGTTACTCTTATCTCTCTTCATCTTATAAACTGCGAAACGGTGCATCTTCCAGAAGAATATTGATATAAGTCCACTTATTGAAGTACCTAGCTGGACTTCTCTTGGCCATGATATTGATCAAACAATCGATGAACAGGCAATGGTAGATATATCATATGCACTTTCTCAATTTGCCGGTCTTAATAAGAATTTGCCATATGAAGTTCGAACAAGTCATACACCACTGGGTGACAAGGGATGTAGTGGAGTTATATTTGAACACTTTGCCTTCTCTCAGGGTAGTAATGGGAAGACGAGTGATGCTTCAGGATGGAAGAGGCCTCCCGGAGAATCATCGATATGGATGATAGAACGTGCTTGTGGCCACCATACAGACATAAATAACGACGAAGAATGTGCATATCCATCAGAACAAAGTCAAGTGTATGACAGCTCGTCGTTACGTGCCTTCATTGCTCGAGTAGTATCTCCTCCACCAAACGAGTTCTTAATCGAAGATCTTCCAGGCTTCTATAATCCATCATCAGATTATAGCTATTGGAATGGTATCGAATATACCGTACATAGTGATAATGATATACTGCCTCCTCAACTCGTCAACAATATTAGAATGTCACTATTGACAACTGAATTAGTCGAACCATATACTGTTATACGATCCATAGGTGGAGTTGAACTGAAAGATGATGATATAATACCACTGTCTCCTCGACCACCAGGTCAATGTCATAAGACACGGTCTATGATTATACCAGAATCATCTTCATTACAAAATACTACGGTTACATGGACAGTTGGTGGCTCCTTATCAGTAACCGAAACCGCCATCATGTTTGGAATGTGGAATGTCCTAGATAAGAAGATATTCGATTGTGTCACACAGCCAACAAAACAAGAGCTAGATGCATTCTTTACAATACTGAGAGATTTTGAAGTGATGGAAGGTGAAGATGCCGAAACTATGAATGAAGAAGCATCTTTTACTCCAGTGCAGAGCGGTAATACACGCTGGGCACATTATGATCATTCCAAGACAGATTCGACTGAGTTGTTTGACATACCTTCTGAAACCACCTTCTCGGTAACATTAGACTTGAGTCATTACAAGGTTGGTGACATTATTGACATTTATAGTTTAGCACGAACAGACCAAGGTTGGTCAGACGAGAGTGAGAATGAGAATGGATCATCATTTACATCCCAATCAAACCTTGTCAATGCCCGAACTGAATCAGGACGATTAGATTGGTTCAGTGTACCAGTTTCTATAGAAATTGGCCCTCGGCCAGGCTTCTTTGAGAGTAATGATCCAATAGAAACATCAGTACGGATATCTGATCAGGGTTATGAGGCAATTGTTGAATCTGAGCTGAATGTCATTACATATTCCTTGTTTATGGCACTGATAGTTGTGGTCATAACTGTAGTTTGTGTGTTCTTTAGGGAAGAAAGAGACGGCACTGACGTTTGCTCTGTTTGGAAGGAACGACGCCAAATCAACAAACAGAGGATAAAGATGGATGACTTCTTTGCAAATGAAAGTCTTGAACTAACATCGATGACAACCTTAAGCTGATATAACAGTTAGACATCTATAGATTATACTTTTTCAATTTGAGGTCTAAGTTAGTACTTATGATAAGGAATAAGGCGACGCCCAAGAAGCTGATCTTTGAAGACTAGACAGTTTGTCCATATCATCACTATCCAATTTCAAAGAACATGCCTCTATATTCCCTTTCATTCTCTCTTCTGATAAACTATAGAATGATACGGCATAACCAAGATTTATGAGAAATGCCAATGCAACCTGACCAGGTGATACATTATTATACTTGGCGGCAACTGACTTGACTATTTCATCCTCTTCAATTTTCATTACACCTCGTCCGAATGGACTAAATGCCATGATTTGTATATCATTATCTTTGCAATATTGTATTACCTTTGTGTGTTGAATGTATACACTTGCTTCCATTTGATTCACGTGTGGTTTAATACTTGCACCGTCATCTAATAAATGTTGTAAATGTACTTCGTGGAAGTTTGATACACCAATGGCACGTGTCCATCCCATTGAGTAGTAATGTTCGAGAACCTTCCATGCTGCTATTCTCTTTGCTCTATTGTGCGGACAAATGTCAGCCATTTGTTCTCCATCTTCTTTACTACTTTGATTACCAGCGCCACCTCCAGCACTTGGCCAATGTAATAACATTAAATCTACATATCCTACACCCAATTCATTCAATGTCATTTCAAACTGCTCATGAACCTTCTTCTCTACCTCCTCAATACTTAGATTGTCAATATCAATAGTATTACAATTCATACCAAATCCTGTAGATGGTGGATGATAGATCTTAGATGTAATAAATACATCTTCTCTTTTTAGTTTGTTTTCCATAAACTTTGTATTTAATACATGTGCAACTTTTGTATGTGATCTGTAGATTAATGCTGTATCGATGTGACGTATACCTGATGATAGACCAGAGTTTAGGGAGTGGGGTACTTTTTCAGGAAAGAAACCAGTAAAGTTAAGGTTTGTAGATGTTTCCCCTTTTGCAGATGATAATGGTGCTGTGCCTAATGCTAGTTGTGGCATTTTAACACCATTGGATAATGTTATTGTTGGGATTTTGGTGTTGTTTGTAGACAGGATATCATTGTTTGTAGAAATATTTCCAGGTTGATAATAGGTTTCTATAGATCGTATGCGATTAGCCTCTTCAATTGAGAGAAATCCGCTTGCAGTAATTAAGCCATTACCATCGTTAACCGGATTCATATTGGTAAAAAAAAAAAATAAGTGATAATTTAGTGTATTGCAATAACTAGTTTGATGTAGAGATAATACTGCTTCAACCAGATTATGCCCTAAACCTCAATTCCCTCTGATGATTATATCCCTGCCGCTGATCCGCTTTCCTAGGTTCTTCGACCAATCCTTTGTTAGACACAACCTTCCTAACGAAAAATCCTCCAATACGGTATTCGTAATCTTACTATGAGACAATAAAGTACGCAGTATCACTGCTAATAAGAGGCTTATTGCAATGGACTCCACGACGCCATCGCCGCCACAAGTATCACCGTCAGTACCATGGCAAGTACGTTGGAAACGTCCACAGTTCAATAAGGTAGTATTAGGCATAGAGGATACCTCAGATTGCAACAACACCCCTTCATCAAACAATATAAAAAATTCCAACAATAATAATGATGAGTATGAAGAACTAAATGTAGATGAGATTAATAAACAATGGACATCAATATCGAATTCATCAATAGTATTAACAAGGAAAGAGGCACAAACTGTCATTACTGAATTAAGTAAGCGTGATAAGTTATTGATACGGTGTAGGAAACGAAATGGTACACATGATGTGAACAATAATTTGTCATCTTCAAATGATGATAAGAGTAGAGTTGATTATATTTCGTCTAATAGTGAAAAGGTAACACCAAAGAATAAGAATACAAAGTCTTCAGTTAATCGTAGAGCAGTAGCAGGTACAACCTTACCGGTTAATAATGATAAGACATCAAAAACAACATCAATGTCAAATTGGTTCAAATCAATAACCTCACCTTCCAATACCAACAACAACAACAACTCTACAACTATATCATTGGGTGGTAAACCACCCCGTGCTAAAACACCAACTACTACCTTCGATACTACTACAACTCAACAAAAACAACAGTCACAACTATCACCAACAGGTAAAACATTTACAACCTTTAATGTTAAAACTCCACCACCCAATCCATTACCAAACTTTGCCGATTCCTCTCAACAATCAAATATGTATGATTCTCCACCGGATGATAATGACGATTGTCAGGTATCAACTGCGTCAAGTTTGCTATGGGAGGATATGACATTAACTAGTGTTAGTGAAGAGGATGCATTGCATTATCACGGTGGTAGACGGTTGAGGGGTAGAGAGACTGTTACTGCTACAGAGCAGCAGCAGAGACTACAGCAAGTGGATGTGAAAGATGATGGTAGTACTGATAGTAGTAAACGGAGATTATTTAATTCAAATGCTGAACTTAAACCAACACGAGATGAGCTTGGCGGTGGTAGATATTATTATGATCGACATGGGAATCTAAGATTGAGTGATTGGGATGGATATGATAATATTGTTCTATCAACCACAATCTATTCCACCGGTAGCTGCTCTACTTCTGATGATAGAAGGGGAACAAGTTCAGGAGAAGTTGTGGTTATGGAGATATTGTCAACAAAGAATCCGCCATCATCTAACTCAAAATCTAAAACCGAGGGTGCTGCCACGTCTACTACTGCCAAGAATAAAGGAGGAAAGAAGAAGGTAGTAGAAGAACATTTGAAACTCTCATCCTCTGATTCATCATCTCATGCATCCTCACCTACCTCAACTAAAGGTGAACAATCCAAGACTATCAGCTCAGACGATGTCTCGACTAATTCAACCTCCACTACAACCAACAATACTGCAAGGCAATATTCAGATGAGGAAGAAGAGGAAGGCACATCGAATCATACACGGATATTAACACGCCGTGTCTTATATTGGCCAACCTACATAAATAATGACAAACACAAGTTGAATGATTGTCCATCGTTTGTTTCATTGGGACGGACAAATATTTGGAAGAATCGCAAGTCTCATGAGATTGATGAACCATTAGCGTCAGCTAGAGTAGAAGAAGAGGAGGAGGAACAAGATGTGAGGAGTCAACCCCAAGAGAGTGGAAATACACTACTTGGTAATATATGTGGTCCCTTGTTTGATAACGACGAAAGTGATGAAGCAGAAGAAAGTAGTGACAGCGAAGAACAAGCTGAAAAGAAGAAAGATGAACAGAACGATACATCACCTGAATCTTCCATTGAAGAGCGTGCAGCCGATGCTATGGAGGTATACAGATCCTTAAATTTTCTATTCGGTGGAAGCAGTGATACTCTACCATCTAAGAAAGGTACATCCTCAAAGAGTACCCAGAAGACAAGAAAAATAGATGTTGCTCCTAGACATTATCCTATTCCAATCAAGAAGAAGAAGAAGTTGACACAGCCGCTATCCATTTGTCTAGTAACATCCAATGGTACTGTACACTTCTTTCATGCATTGCGTGTCCTGTTAAGTGGTAACAAGTCATCCAGCAGCAAGAGGTCAAGCAAGAATGATAGTGAAGACTTATCAAATAGCTTTGCGTCTCTCTTCATGGGATCAAACTTATTTACCAAGGTTAATGATAGTGTTATGCCACTGAGCCATCCTCATGCCACTATGCAACTTTCTCAACTTGTTCCAAGTAGTGGATCAAGGAAGGAAGAAGAGAAGGCAAGGCATGATGATGACCCGTCAATCTGGCACAAATTTTTATTGCAGCAACAAGAGGCCAAGGAGCCGAATGAACAAACCTCATCTAGAGGTAACGATTGGTCAAGTTTAGGTACATTTGATGCCTCCATAGACCCAACAACGCTACCATTACGAACCATTCGTCTGAGTAATATAATAACGGGATCATGTGTTACATCTGACACCAATAACAGCTACCTTGCTGTTTGTGGCAAGGGATTGCGACGGATAGTCCACAACAGCAAGGACGATAACAATCGTCGTCGTACAAGTCATGCATTGGGAGGATATGTAACCTTCATTTCATTACGACATAATACCGAATCACGGACAGTATATGTACCATTTGCACCCGACAGTATCCAACCTATATATTGGATGGGGATGCACTTTGTTGTGCTGTTGGGTGAGGAGGGTCGAGTAACTGAGGGTGGCCTTGGCAGACAACAGCAACGTCGACCATATTCCATGGCAATAAGAGTAGATTGCAGCCACGAAAGTCAACTGTCATCACACAGTTCATCAATTCCGAGCCGATTTCAGTGCATATCAATTGCCCTTCCATCTATAAGCGAGTCTTTGGGAGTGCTTCACCTTTCACAACTACTCACCGCAAGTGGTAGTCTTCCACAACTAGACTGTGTGGAGACAAGAGCTGTCGCTGTATCATCGATTCCATCTTCACCTCCCGGGATAATACTTTCATTCCGAATTGGTTCTAAATTAGTAGTGGTGAATCATACACTTCTTCCATTTCAAGCTGAAGGTGTGGGTAGGAAACAGATAACATTGCCCACTCTTGTTCGACCAGGTCACCGAGCACTCTTGAATGTTGGCCATTCAGGTAAGATAGCCTCTAATCACGGCAATGTGTGGTGTTTAGGTGGACAAGGATGGTCACTATTAGGAATCCAAGGAGGTCAGAAGTCACACTTTATATGTTGGGACGGAGCCACAGACGACACACAAGGTCCTTACATTTTACCTTTCAATGATTTATTGATGAACGAAAAGCGATGTCTAAGCTCGGTAGTCACTCCACTGATGAGTTATGTCAAGTATGCTGAAAAAGTGGCAGAAAGTAGCCACTTCAAAGCGGTTGCTGATCAACCCAACACATCAACAAAGTCATCATTCAGACTTCCATCATTTCTTCAACAAAATGAAGCCGAGGGAGACTTTTCGTCTGCTGGCTTTACTATGCCAAAACGTTCTCTTTCCAGTACATTGAAAGAATCAATCAAATTAGCTGCCATAATCGAAGGAGGAGTTGATGAAATTTTAATCAATGCCCTTGATAGTATATCTTCTCTTAAACACAAATCACCAAAGTCTAGTGGCATCGGCGGTAGTAGAAGTAATCGAACAAAGAGCTTGGCCATGTCTCATCAAGAGAAGTCCAAGCGTTTACTAAGACAGTGCTCAAGTTGGACGCAACTTGATGATACTAAAGCTAATCGAGGGATTGTTCATGGTCAAGGTAAGGCATGATTCGTCACTCAGATATTTGTTTTAGTAATTCGTCACTCAATATCCTCTCGTACATCCACTTCAGTAATTGTTGCTACTATCCGTGTTGGAGCGGAATGTCAGTCACTTACACTACGAACAAACACCGTTGCAAATCCAATCTCTACTCCCTTTAACCAAGTTTTGAGTTGGTTATGTCAACGACGTGACTATTATACAGCGGCTAGTGTAGCACTATCTCTACTAGATGATGCTGTCGCAGTCTATGAGTTGTGTGGCATAATACCAAAATCACCAGACGAAGAGCTATCACATCATAAGGGATTGCTAGATGGTATCAAACCTCTCGGTGACGATTCATCTAATGAGAATATGACAGAAACATTGACTTCATTGGCTGATATGGCTATTGGATGTATGGTTAAAGGCGGAATCTCCATGTCAAAGACATTGGAAGGCTTTCTATCTCGAGTAAGTGTATGATTGATCTGTTTTATTCAGCATCTACTATTCTTCGTCAAATCACTAACATCTTCTCTTACTTTCCATAGAATACACTTTATAATGCCCCACGGGCATGTCTAATGCTTGTTGGTGCTATGGCATCTGCTGTATCACCAAGAGAGCCTGTCGCTAAAACAAACAAGAAAGATACTAACATCATGGACATGTTGTCAAGCGTTCAAGATCCAAGTGAAGAATTGCTTTGGCCTGTGCGTTGTCTAATGAGAATGGCAGTTGTTAGAAACTGTCTACCATCTGCTATCCTCATGCTCAACTATACCATATCGAATGAGTTGAGATGGCAAGCACCAAAAAGTAGAGGTTTATCGTCATCACCAAGGCCATCTTTGGGCTTTTTCTTGGCCCTTGTTGATATTATATTAGAGTCGTCTGAGGAAGCAACAAGATTATTATTGGATATGATGGTTGAAGAAACTGGTTCAACATACTGGTTTTCGATTGATGATGATGCACGACTTGCTCTCTGCCTCATGTCAATACGAGGCAAACATGTCATGATTCAAGAACCAGAAGTCAGAGTCTGGGTACTGGAGAAGCTTAAGGACGAGATAGAATCTCTTGCCGAGTCATCCTACCATCATGAAACCCTTATTCCTGATGAATGGTTGAAAGAAGTCATTACTGGATCGTTTTGTAATGCTCGATGTGATCTTTTGGGGCTAGACTCAGTGCTCATATCAAGTGACGAAGAAATGACTTGCTACCGACAGGATATGATTCGGATACGAGATGTCTTGGCACCAGAGAAGTATAGTTGTGACCTTGATTATGATATACTGATTGCATCACTGTTAATCCTAGCGAGGAGGGATTGTGACTCTTGGAGAGAAGGATGTAACATAACAGTTCAGACTCTACTCAATACAGTTTGTGACTTGGCAGGAAGAAAGATAGGTATTGAGCCAAAGTTTGTATTTGATTCTTCAAAAGTAATGTACCAATGTGCACTGTCAGATAATCTTCAAGCTGCTGCTTTCTTGGTTGGAGGCAAGAAGGGCATGGTTATTGAATGTGCCGACTTGCTCGTCACAGCTTTAGACATGTCGGTTGATGATGCTGAAAAGGCCCTGTTTACAAGCTCCTTGGTCCTGCTCAAGAAAGTTATCACTCCACTTTTTAATGGTGTTACACATGAGAAAAAGGAGGATTCGATCTTTACACCAGGCATCAATCATCAACATCTCTTGTGGCTTCTTGATGAGCATGTGCTCAATATACAAAAGTATGGAGAGTTTGACTCATCGAACAGTCAAAAGATAACCCCAGTCTTTGTCGGACGCATCTGTTTCCGAGCTTGGTACTGTTTGACTCGTCCTCAAATTCTAGACAGCTCAGCCAAGTGGTTAGAGGAATGGACACGACGGAAGGTTGATTTGAGTAATGGTCAATCCTCTAAACGACTTGCATGTGCGGCTCTAGTACGAAGTTTACTCTGGCCTGACGAGGCAGAAGATTTAGATGATGAAGATGAACCTATTCTAGCGGCAGTCCTCGGTTTTGATGGAAGGTTTATGGCTGAATTGGCACAGGCTTGTTGTGGATTGGTTGAATCAATACCAACCCATTTGGCTGAAGAGTTGATGAGCAGCTATGGAAGTACAAACATGCTTTCATCCTTTGACACATCACCTGTTAACTCAATTAGTACTTGATAATATTAGCATGGTCTTTAAACCTAATGCAACATAGCAAATCTCACTTGTACCTCCTTCTCCACTCCTTCCAATATGTCTCTCTCCACTCCGTCCAATATGCCTCTTCGTTATCATATCCATATTCTGTCTCATCCTCAAAATCAATATGACAATCAATTATGAACCTACCATGATCTCTATCAAGCCGTTCTTTGACTTCCGGTGTTTTACCAATACCGCTGCAGCATATTGAGCACACTCTTGAACAGTTCTACTAATGACGAATGTTTGCACGCGGTCCCAGTTTCCCCATCCATATCTTACACATCCCAATTGAAATGCACGGTTCTCATTAGTAGAAAAGAACACCTTATTTGGACCACAAACTGGAGCATTATTCTTCTCCCCTGTCTTCTTTGACTGCTTCTTAGCATTTCGTTTAGCCTTTGGCTTCTTATCCGAATCATCTTCATTACGTATACTACTATTGTTATCATTATCTTCAGTGTTGGTGTCTTCGCCCTTTATCTCCTCCACCTTGGCAACTTCTTTGTCTTCATTGTCTTCTTCCTTATCAGTATCTTCTTCTTCTTTGACCTCCAGCTTAACCTTTTTCTTACCATTGTTCCCTTCTTTGTCAGTATTAGTCTTCCTCTTCTTAACCCTTTCCGTTTTGGTTCCACCTTCCCCCTTCCATCCAAGATTTGCAATCGAATACTGTTGAATTGCCTTCACGGACGAAAAGTAGTGAACACCTTCTGTACAGTCACGAATCATATCTCTCTTCCTCATCTTAGTTGCACTTGGGTGAACCCAATACTCCCACACAACTCCTCGGTCATCTGCACAATACACCCAGCCAGCTTTTCTCATTTGACTCCAAAGATTCTTCCAAGTCATGGTTGGACTCTCCGCTTGAGGAAAGTGCTCGACAGTTGAGCTGATTCCTTGACCCTCATTGACACTACTTTTTGTGGTGAACTCTTTCTTATCAGGAACGTCTTTAGTAGTGCTAGCATCACAACTATCTGAGGAGAATCCAAATACACTCACTTTCTTGACACTATTACTAAAGAACTTGGTGAGTTCTTCAGGCTTAATCTTCTTCTTACTATTACCCTCCTCATCCTCGTCATCAGAGTCGGAATCGATAGTAACAACCTCCCGTTTCTTCTCTGCAGCCTTTAAACATTTAACAGCCTTCTTAACTTCGCTTTGAGACAATACAAACTGTTCCTGAGCATCATCTACATCTGCTGATAGAGTCTCTAACATCTTTGCAGCTTGCTTCATTCCTTCTTTGGCTTTAGACAACCGTTTGGATGCAGACTCTTCGTGGGCTTTTGCCAAAGCAAGACGTTCTTTTCTAGTTGAATCTCAGACGCCGACGCCATTGTACCCTCTTCTTTTACCTCTTCTTTCCGTAGCTCTAGGGAAGATGTTAGGCTTCTTCTGTCTATGCCAACTTTTGTTGGAGAGGTCTCTGAAAAATTCAGTACTACACTTCAGATTTCAAGTGAACTTCAACGTCCAATATCTTGTGTACCTCTATACGAAATCATGTTGTTTCTTTGAAACCCACTCTATTTTAGAAAACACATGATATGTCTCTTTTACACACCAAGTGCCAACTTTAAGACACTCTTCTTAACTGCAGGCACCGATACTAAGACTGTACATGCACTTGCCGTCAAGGCCATAGCAATAGCCGCAAATGGGAAAGCATCCTTCTCATTGGCAAATGCCGCCGTACCCAATCCATGTGCCGCCGCACCGATACCCAATCCTCGTGCCACGGCATCTTTAATACCCGCCGCGTCCAAGATACTTGCACCAAAGTTGGCACCAAACAATCCAGTCAAGACTACAATAGTCACTGCTAACGATACGTCTGCACCGAGTATAGATGCTATAGCCATAGCCAATGGACTTGTTATATTCCTTGATAGTAAACTTAATCGAATAGTAGGACTGGCAATACTTAATACTCGAACAGCAGCGGCTGTACCATACAGTCCACCCAATGAGGATACCAATGTGGATATACCAACTTCGGGTATATTCTCACGCATTAATTGTTTCCGTCCATACATTTGACATGATAAGGCAACTACTGCTGGACCGAGTAGGAAGAGTAAAACATCTCCGGCACCGGCCGACAGTAGCGATAAAGTTCCAGCCTTGTAAGACTGTAAAATGCTAATTAATGTTGATCCAGTTAGTAATGCTAATAGCTTAGACGCAACCCAAGTTAACCCGGTACATGTGACTAATGGGTGAACGACTTTTGTAAATGATTTAGGTAAGTTGGCACCAAATACAAAGGTTGACAAAGTCGTGAATAGAAGGAAGGATGATTGACATAAGTTCAGCCACTTTGATGTTGGTGACTTCTTAACTAATGCCACAGTGGATATACCACTAAGCCATGCAATTGATTTAAGTGTCCGAAATAACGCCATGCTAAATGGTTTAGGCGGTGGCGTGCTGTTGATAGTAACGGGTGTGGTTGATACTTCAACTTCAGTTTCTAACTTCTCATCTTCTGAAACAGCACTACCTCCATTCATCAACTTTCTAATCCCAAGTACACTCCAAGCAGTACTAAACAAGGTAAAGAAGAAACCACCAATAATAACACTAAATACCTTTAATACCTCAATTGCATTACCCAATCCACCCGCCAATGGCAAGGTAATCAAGCTAGGTACAAAGAATACGGGTAGCCACTTTGCTAATAATATAGCACCTGGATTTAATATCTGATACATAGCCTCTCCCAACTTTTCATTGCTTATAGTGTTTAGTAATAACATTGATGTGAATAATGATCCACATCCTGCTAAGCTTGATGGGAATGGTATTGAATATTTAATGAATAGTGATCGGAATTGGATGTCGAGTAATATTAAGATTGTTGTTGCTAGTATTGTCTTTTGTTTACTGTTGTCAGTTGATGGGAAAGAAGTAGCAGATTTAGTAGTAGAATATAAATTAGTAGTGGCATATTGTCTTCCGATAGCAGCATTTGATGGCAATTGCAATGGTAATGACTTCCTATGAGTATACAACGATGGTGACGATTGAAAAGTTGAAGACCTCGACACATCATGTGAAAAACTTGATAGCCGTGTTGTTGTCGTCGACAAAGGAGATCGATTTGCCACTAACGCTAGTGAAACAGATATATTCGATAATATAGCAAGTAGTAGCATGGTTCTGTTCGATACTTGAGGAGTTCCAGCTACTGCAATAGGGGGAGAGATAATGATGTCATTGCATAAAAATAAAAATATCTTTTTTGGTATCCTTTGCATACATACACAGTGCCTCTCCTCCTCACTCAAGGGGGTTTGTGTTAGATTGTGTTGATACCCGCCTAATAGATTTCTTCAGCTCTACTGATAATAGAAGTAGCAGCGGTGGCGGTATAGCAGTTTGTTGGCATAATTATATCATACATCTTTTGAGGGTATCCTCTCTTGTCCATCACGATCTTTTCATAATATCTTTTAGCCATCAAGTTTGTAACAACTAACGGAAGGATCAGGAAGTACAAACAGGAGGCACTATGTCATCATCGGAAGGGGGGCGTGAGATTCAACTGGCAAAGGAACGACTTGCCTCGGCCAAGGCAAGGGTAGAGTCAGCATCTAAAAACTTTGTTGCTGCCAAGGAAACAAAGAAGCAAATTGCAAAGGCGATGGAGATTGCAACAAATGGTGTCAACACTGCTCAGTTGGAACTTCTTTCATCACAGAATGAGGTAAAGAAGGCAGAAGAATCATTAAAGGCCGTAGAGAAAAGGAGGGAGGTTGTCAATATCGATTCCGACTCGGAAGAAGAAGAGGGGAATAGTAATAAGAAGAGGAAAGTTTCGACTGAGGAGGAGACCAGTAGAGAGTCGGCGTCTGTGATGAAGGTTGCTAATCTACCTAAAAATAGAATGTATCGACCAATAGCTCGTCGGAAGAAGGATGAGAGAATTGCAAAGGCTAACGCTGTAAAGATGAGAGGCCGGAGTGATCTTCAGTCTATTTTTACTGTTGGTCAGCGTGTCCTTGTTTGGTGTGATAAAACAAATGAACACTGGAAGGCCACTATACTCAGCCGCAAAGAAAAGAATGGTATTCCTGGTTACAATATCCATTGGGAAGGAACAAAAAGAAAGGAAGAGGGGAAACAAGATTGGGTACCTAGTGAGGATATTACTACAAGTGAATGGAGTGCAATACTCGCTGGAGCGGGCGACGTGCGGAGCAGGCGACGACGTTAAACAAGTATGAATCTTAATGTCTAGAGCCGATATCTATTAACTGTAGGAGTCCTTGCACACCTCCTGTTAACTTACCTACCTTTCAGTTTTGATCGTATTATAGATAGATCTTTATTTATTACTTTATCACTTTGAGGTCTAAGTAAGTTAGTTATGATAATGTATAAGGTGACGGAAGACCCCAAGAAGCTGATCTTTGAAGACTAGACAATTTGTCCATATCATCACTATCCAATTTCAAAGAACATGCCTCTATATTACCCTTCATCCTCTCTTCTGACGAACTATAGAATGAAACGGCATAGCCAAGGTTTATAAGATATGCCAATGCAACTTGACCAGGTGATATATTATCATACTTGGCTGCAACTAAGAGTGCATCAATCATTATGTTAATAATCAATAGAAATCAGCGGCCATGGTGTAACTATCGTCTAGGCCGCAACTATGCAAGTCTAGATAGGCACACAAATCATCGTCATCTTGTTGAAATAGGGTCTAATCTTTGTTCAAATAGATTTCACTAGGATCCAACCTTAAATTTCTACCTGTACAAGATTACGACCGGTATGAGCTAGGAATGAAAAACTTGTATTTTTGCACAGAAAAAAAATTAACCTGTAAAATCTGTAACCTGTGCAGGGAGCTAGGAACGGGTCTTATACTTTAACCACAGGTCGCAAAAATGAAAAAATGGGAAAAGTGGCCGGTTAGAACCATTATTGTCTAAGACATGAATGGTTCTAACCGGCCACTTTTTTGAGTTTTTCTTTTCCGGAAGCTATCGTTAAAGTATAAGTTAAGCCATTTTACGGGACCCATATGGGACTCACTTATCGACAGATGTGTCACGAGCACATTACCTACTCTATGGTAGTATGGAGAATAATTCATGAGGATACCGCTCTCAACTCTCATAAAAATTGTAATATCTATTCAAATCAACTTATCGTACTCTTACGATCGATATTAATCATGACAGATCAGCAACAACAGCAAGCCAACCGTGGTATATTACCATCAGAAACTTTAAATGCCCTAGATTATCTCGTGGATAGATTAAATGCCGCTTCTGGACAGCTACCGACAACATCAGTTCCATCACAGCAACTAACCAATAGCGGTACATCATCCTCAGCTGCTACATTACCAATTGACAATAGTACAACTAATGATACAACAAAACCACTACCAATACGAGCATTACTAGTAGGTACTAATGAAGGTGTCGGTTTATCGCGTTCATTAGGCTCAGCACATACAGCCACACAATTACAAAATCCACATGATGCAAATTTTAGTCATTCGGGAAGTATGAGTGAAGAAGTATTAAGTAGTATTGAAACTGTCTGGGCAACGATTGTTAGTGCTGTACCACCACATGTTATGGCTGCAAGTGCTGCGGGAACTGCCGCCGCTGTGGCAGCTGAGAAGGAAGCTAATAAAGGAATTAAAGGAGAAGAGAAGAAGTCAGATAATGATGGTGAGGATAGTATACCCCCACATGTACAACCGCCTCATCCACTACTATCACCATTGGGTATGGGTGATCATATACGTACAGTTACGGCAACATATGATAATTGCACATTGGTCCATGTACATATGGCACCGTTAGTGGTTACGTTTGTTACATTGCCAGAAGCCAATTTAGGTGCCATCCGGAGTGTGGCATTACCATTGTTAAAGGTATTATTAGAACCTGTTAGAAGAGCATTAGTTCGTAGTAGAGGGAGTGGTGCTAATGTCAATCCTCCTACTACTTCTGGTAATGGAGGTACTACTAATCAAATCATTGGTTCAACAGGGCAGACTCTATCAATGGAAGAACAGGCACTTTTCCAACAACAGCAACTTCAACAGCAGCAACTTCAATTCATGCAACAGCAACAGAGTCAAATGCAAGCAATGGATCCAGCAATTCAGCAACAACTTTATCAACAACAAATGCAACAGATGATGCTCGCTCAGCAGCAACAGCAGCAGCAGTTTCAATGAACATGTATCGGTGATATGTGATGAATTCTAGTAGCCAATCTGTAATGTATCTTAATTGAATGCTTTATCTTACTTCTTATTGGGGATTCACTATAACATCTTGTGCTGTGCTGATAAGTTACTCCTTCATATATATCTAGTATAACCGAGCCTTTGCCGTTAGTACTTTACAAACAGAGGTAGGCTTGTATCTTTGTAAGGTAAACAACTAAGTATAGATTAAAGCTGTGCCATCTACCCTCGGCAACCTCAACCTAATCTCAAAGCGTCTCACAATATAGTGCCCAATACAGTCTCATATATACGAACTTTCTACCCCAATAACTTGAACACAAGATGCTTCTCTAAAACAGTACACAATCAAATCCCCATTTCCCCAATTATAATAGATACTCAACATTATCCCCCTTACAACACGGCAGTCTGAGTAGTCTCCGATGACGATGACGCCGCCTCAGTAAGACCCAACAACTTAGCCCAATCACCCTTCCTCTTCTTCAATCCTTCAATATCAGCCATTAACTCAGCACGAACATCATCATCCATCTCATTCTTCAAATCTTCACGTAATTGCTTTAATTCATTTTTGGAATCCTTCCACATTTCCATCCAATGACGTTCCTGTACACGTAATTCATCAGGCCCTAATATCTTCTCACCAGCCTTTAGTTTACGCTTTTTGCGGATTGATGGTTCCTCAATCTGTGGATGGATACGCAAATATTGTTCCTTGGCGGCCTTGAGACGTCCTAATTCAACCTCGTCTAATCGTTCTTCTTCATATTTTTTGTGACATTTGAATGTAAAGTGACGATTGTATCCGTACATATCCCATTTGTCACAGGGTTTGTGATTACAGGAACAACGGAGTTCACCGGATTCGATATCAACGTAGATGCCACGGTGGGAGTATGTGATTGCCTCATGGGGTGTTAATGGTCTGTATGTGTGTGTGTATGTATTATTAAAGTAGAGGTTAAGTAGATTAGATGCACACATAATTAATATACACTAAACACATCTCATGCACCATCAAACAATTTTATATAACTTACAACTTCTTATTACGTTTCTTCTTGGGTGTTGTTGAGGTGGCAAGTAAATTTCCTTCGGCATCAACTTGAGGAAGGGCTGGTGGTTGTTCTTCCTGTGGCTGCAGACCTTCATCGTACTCGGTAGGTGGTAAAGGCGCTAATTCTTCAGTTGATGGCATTATGGAATATTTACGGGGTAGGTGGGGTAGAAGGGGGGCGATATCAACAATGGTCTATTGATGCTTTGAGAGAGTGAAATTATTTGTGCGTGGATTTTTGTGCGCAAAATTTCGACAGAAGAACAACTCATCACAAAAATCGGTGTTGCCGTTACGTTGCTATCCATCACAACACAATACACGATATCATTGCTGATAGAGGATATCTTTTATATCGACTCCTTCATGCCTACCGCAAATAATATCAATATGACTGACGCCGCCGCCGCTACCGAATCTTCTTCTCCACCAGCCCCACCTCCACCAGAACTGCCACCACCACAACCACTAACAGGGAATGATGGTGAAGTACTCCATCTTATCAAGCCAGACAATGTAAAGTCACGGTAAGTTTATGTTGTCGATTATGGTGCATGTATGTATATTGTTGTTATCGTGAGGTGTGCACGCTATAGATACATTATCATACTGTAGTTTGTTGTTATACCTACTTACTGCTCATACTTGTGTTTATCTTATACTTATGTGTCATCTATGTATACCAAACTCCATCGTAGGTTCTGGACGCATTTTATGAAGTATAATCCAGAATATCATCCCGACAAAAAGACAACCGCACGATGTAGTTTATGTGGTAAAGACATAAGTGTCAAACAAGGTACCGGTGGATTGAAGAATCATATGAAGTTTAAACATCCAAAAGAAAATGCAATCCTATTAGAATTGGGAGACGTACCGACGGGCATGAAGTTATTCGATGCCGCTACTGTTGGTACGGGTACGATGAGTGGTGGTAGTAAAACCAGTATCACAATTCCAGCAAGGAAAAAGACCAAGTATGAATTGGAAGCTGAAAAACAGACTAAAGAGAAACACCTAATGGAGATGTGGAGTATGACTCGTCGAGAGATTAGTGAACTTCGTAAGGATTTGAAGAATGAGGAGGATGCCGATGCTATTGCTGATATGGAACAAGATTTACGTCAACTACGAAAGAGAAAGGCGGGGTATGCTAAAGAGTTGGGCATGAATGAGGAGGAGAGTAACAAAGCTGACGTTTAAGAATGTTGTAGCTCACGAGAGAAGTATCCTAATAAGGATTAATGTATGTAAGATTATAGTTTGTATCTTTGCTTTATTATGCTGTTCATCTAGAGTTGCACACCATAAGTATTACCAAACACAACCTCCTCCAAAGGATAACGAGGTGACATATCCTCACTACCATGACTTAGACCTACATCATCAGTCTCTTCTTCCTCTTCTCCTTCTTCACTTATACTTCCACTCTGTCTACTATTATGATATGGCATACCAGTGCTTACAATAATCGGTATAGTAAATCTACCCCGTGGTATCTTCAACACCTTACATATACCATGTGCATCATACCCCTCCATTGGACATGTGGCCAACCCATACGATGTACAACCTAACATGTATGTCATTGCAACTAACATTGTATTCTTCTGTGACCATGTAGTAGATGAACATAATGTTGGTAATAGTTGTATATTCTTAAAGGGTATGATCCTATTAAATAATTTGTATCTTAACTTGAGTGAATATAATGATCGTGTAATGAAGGAGAGTATGGATATACCCAATCGTATACAGAATGAGATTGGTATTGATAGGAACTGTGGTAGTGGATATCCACTTGAGAATAGTAGTATTAGTAATCGTAATTTGAGTAATGCTTTTGATGATAGTGTACGTCGTGTTCTTGATGTTGTCTTTGTTGTGGATATCTCTGAGTTGTCAGCCGCATCATTAGTAGTACTTGATGATTCTTTGTTATCCATATTCTTCAACAAAAACTTACTAAATCGATCACCATCCCTACCACACTCTCGATCAGCTAAAAAAACAGCAGTACAATCTGAATCACGTACTCTATCAGCATTCCTACCTAAACAATATTGTGCTACTAATTCTTTTTGATGTTGTTTATGTACTAATATTATACGATAGGGCTGGGCATTGAAACCAGTTGGTGATCGGTTTGATAGTGAAAGACATGTTTGTGATTTTTTTATTATTGATGGGTTTGATATTGATGCTTTTGTTCGTTCTTGCTGTGATGATGTAGAGTTGTTATCATAATCTGGCATGATTGCTGGCTCTTTATGTCGAAGGAAACGAGTGCATGCATATCGTGCATTAACTACTCGATCAAAGACTGCTGATGGTATCACATCAGGACTTATTATATCACTATTATTACTTTGATCATCGTTAGTATTGGGAGGTACTGGCTTGTTATTGTTATTGTTATTGTTGTTCATGTTAGTGTTGTCTTTACTTTTTGTTCGATAATAGGTATTTCTACCAACTTTGACATGATTTGATATTGTGGTATCTTGTTGTGATGAATCTGACACATGTGCTGACAACAGACTGTTGTTGATACCAGCATGCTTTTGCAATGAAGATCTACAAAAGATATCATTAATATCATCTTTGGTTATTTGTTGTATACTATGATCAATTGCAAAAGATATCAATGGTGAAGTAAAAGATATCGGAGGTGTAAAAGCCATCACAACTTCACCTCCAAAGATACCATCACGGAGAAGAATGAGGTTTGTCGATATTATAAAGAACCAAGAGAGCATCATATTAGGAGTTTTAACCATCTTCTTCGTCTACTATTGCAATACAGTCGACTGCTCAAAAGATTGGCTACTACGAGCAAAGCAAAAGATATAATAATAAAAGTGATAGAGAAAGATTCACAAATCCGGGGATACTTTGGGCAAAAGGATACCCCGCAACAGGCCCTAAATTGAATAGATAATTGCAAATTACAACGATAATGAGTATGGAAGCATATTATTGACCAATAAACAATACATACAACATGGCAGCTCAATTCCACCCTCTCTCACCACAAACAGATTACAGTATCGCCTCCACAAACGACGATAATGATAATTGTATGGATGAAATATCTCTTGCCTCCTCGTCTCACCTAACTTCCACTACTACAACTGCTAAAAGTAAAATTATCTCATCAGGTGCATCAGTATCATCCAAGTTTAGTAGAGCATCACGCAAAATATCTAATAATAATATTGATAATTCAGACTTGGGTGTACCGCTTACATCGTCTACATCGTTAGATGATGATGATAATCAAGACAACTACACAGATAACGAAACAGGTACTTACATCGGAGCACAAACACCAAACACCCAATCAAAAAAGTCATACATATCCGAAGATGATCCATTCTACATATTCCGTACTGACTTACAACAAAAATTAACATTAACATCATCAACACTTAGTACCTACCTAAATTTAGTACAAACTACCGATACAGCAACCAATACACATGAAATAAAAGAATGTAAAAAACAATTAAAACGATATATCAAACAATGTGAATCAACTATTAATGATTTAACAACTACCATTAAGGTAGTTACCAATAACCGTTCAAAGTTTAGTCATATCACAAATAAGGAATTAGTTGATCGACAGAATTTTGTAGATAAGAGTAGTGATACTATAGTAAAGATTAAATTAGATATGAATAGTGAGAGTGTGAAAGAGAAGATTAGGAATGATGAGTTGGCGTTGAGGGAACGGAGAAAAGGTGGTAGTGGTAGTGGTGATAATGTAGCAACAGCCATCTCTTCCTCTCGTGCAACACCGGTGGGCTTGCCAATCGGTAGGAATGGATATAGCAAGGCACAAGATTTAGAAGAGGGCAATGTTAGTTCGGAAAGGGCAGAGACATTATTAATGATGAAACAGCAGGATGATACTTTGACTGATTTGGATATGGCTGTTACAAGAGTTGGTTATATGGTAAGTTTTAGTTTGCGTTGAGGGGTTGGGTGTTAGGGAGTGTGGGTTGAGGTGTTTAAATTTGGGCACATTCTGTGCACTTTTTTTCTGGGCGGCACCCGTCCGCCAATCTCCTTATCAGCCGTCATTCTCTTCTTTCACATATCTCATGCTCACCCTATTTTTAACAATACCAATACCATTCACAGGCTGAAACAATACACGAAGAAATAGATACACAAAATATAATGCTAAACAATCTCGAAGAAGATTTGTCTGACGTCGAAGAACAATTGGGTGTTGTTATGGGTAAACTTGGCAAGTTATTAAAGACGAAGAATAAATGTCAATTGGGTTTGATATTGATATTAAGTTTAATTGTTTTAGTGTTATTCTTTTTGGTGTTGTATACGTGATTGATTGGGTGTTGGGGTTGGTTGGTATGGCTGATGGTTGGTATGGTATTATGGTTGTGGAGGCGGCACTGGTATTTTGACTCCGAGGAATTCTCGCATGGCGTGAAGCTAATATGGACAAGGTTGGGATATGGACCACGCCCAGAAGTCATACCTGGGTGTTGAGAGGCTCGGTTTAATCCCATGATCTAGACATGTATCTTTGTGAGTATGTCACTTTCAATCAAGTCAAAAATCGAGATAATCCTAGAGATTCTTCAACTTAAAAGAGGAAGGACAACCCTACAACACCACAAGCATGACATCTACTCATGATAGTCTACCAAGTAATGAAGACAATGAACCAAACAAATGGTCCGAACCTTTTCTGGCTCTACAAGAACAGCTAACAAGTCGGTGCTCGTGGGTATCACCCAAACCAAGTGTCAAACAGAAGAAAGAAGAACCAAAAGATGCTGCGGCGCTGTTGAATGAATTAGTTGACCGTATTGATCAGGGAAACATTACAGATTTAGATAGTGGCATTCTTCGCGCAGAAGTAGACTTATTTATTAATGTGTTGTGTACTGAACTGAAAAGTATCGGCAGTGCCAATAAAATATACTTTCGCGATACTCTGAACTACTGGTCACAATTCAAATGTCAGGCACTGTTTAATAATCACCCTGTGACAGCACACATTATTTATTGCTTATTAAAGAAGTATCATGTTTACGTTGATAAACAGGATATGAGAGTCGCCGGCCATGCATTTTTATTATTGCAGTGTCAAGTAAGTACCAGTTCTGATATATTGTTCATTGATTGTCTACCCTACTTGCGCTAACTCAGACTTATCTTTATAGGATGAACACACTCCACTTGACTCAATTTTGAGAATATATGATCTAGTTCATCGCGGAGATATCAAATTCGAAGAGTTTATTGCTTGGTATCCTGTTTATGGTGCATTGCTTGCTCTACCTATACCTCGAAGCGAAAGGCATAAGATTATCAACACTGTAATAGATGCACCAAAGATAATTGAGAAGCAATTGGAATCAGTGAGATGTACTTGCATCTCCATTAGTTTTGTTAAGTCAGACATGACAGGCGCACCAGTTAAACAGTACACTGTCACGAGCTCTATGCTACTTAAGTGGGTGTGTAGAGCATATGCCAGAGATAGCAAAGTGCCATTGAAGTCTATCAGGTTTACATATGAAGGGCGGATCCTCTTTCTTAGTGAGGGGAAGAAGACAGTGGGGGAGCAAGGAATGAAGCACCTTTCTGTCATCAATGTCACCGTTCTTACTCAATCAGTAACTGACACGATCAAGGATCAAGAAGCTGTATCAAACAAGCCCAACAAGTCCAAGCCATCCAAGACAAAGAAGAAGAAGGGAAAGAAGAAGAACGGTAACAACAAAAAGAAGCCTGCATCAAATAACTGTTACTCTTTAATGAGTGAACAAGAGAAGCATAGGCAGCTACACTCAAAAGCTTTATCCAAGGTGTTTGAGGAGGCTGAACGTACCAGATTCTTTTCAATCCGACAGCGGCTCAATGCTATGAATCTGGAGTGTATGAAGCCCAAATCAAGGAAGGCAATTATTAAGCCATTGCCTCCCAGCTCACAGTCAATCGATAACCCACCATCGTTTGGAGAGGGAGGGAAGGCTGGCAAATCTCATGTATTCGTTCAAGTCGGAGAGGAATCAAACTTATACAAGACTTCAAAGCCACTTTCCAATCGTAGTAACCAGCGAAGTTCCTCCCGTGCATCAGCTACAAACAAAGCCATCGTTATTGATTTACACGGCCTCACTAAAGCAGAAGCACTTGCCAAGCTGGATAAAGCATTGCCTGTTTGGATTGATAAGGCCATGACAGGAGGCTACCCGTTTGTTCGGACGGTAAAGATTGTTCATGGAGGTGGAAATCAAGTCTTAGAGGAAGTTGTGGCAAGTTGGATTCGTCAGAACAAACAGGTCGCTAATGCCCCTAAAAGCATGTATATGTAATGATTGTATGTTTATGTTAATATTTGTTTGAGGCTATTGTGAAGAGATGATAAAGTAGTGTCCCCAATGTGAAGTGTATCTACATTATCTGCCGTCTGTTGTACTTATTGTTCTAGCTATGTTCATTAAACTATGTACAACCATTCACCCCTCGGAGACTCATTTCTTCCAACTATCCCACAATCGGGATACTATATTCCCTCCTTTCATCTAGTCATCACCTTGTCGATATTCATAAATGATATCGCTTGGTGATCTTGGACTCTTGGGGGACATCATCATGGCCATGGCTGGACTCCGCCTGGTGGGAGGAGTCTGTGGCAGTGAACGATGATGTGAAGAGTGGCTTCCACTCCTCCCTTTAGAATACAATCCAACACTTCCAGTTGGGGAGCTACCCATAAGTGTTGATGTTGATGGCGTTGATGCCTCCCCATAAGAGCCCACACTTACACTCCTCTCCGATCCCCAACTCATACTACGAGCTCTAAATCTATCACCTCGTTCACCCGCTGGTCTGTCCACGGTGTAGTAATCACTCTCCTCTAAATGAAGATTGATCTTTTCAATAATAAACTTTCCTTCTTTATACTTTTGACTTGTTTCATATGCTTTATCATATGTCCATCCAACGAGCAGTTTGCATCGTTTACAGAATATATCGGAGACGGAATGTAATCCAGTGATGAGCATTCTATCCTCGGGTTGACCTTTGGTTATGTTGACACATTGATCAAATAGATATGCTCTCCCTAAATACGTTGTGTTTGTGGTGAGTGAAAGGGAGGAGATAAGTATGAGAGAGATTTGCAAATGCATAATGCAAAAGTGCTCATATCTTATGTCACAAACGTAAAGTGACAGGAGAGTTCCATATTCTAAGTAATATGCTGGCCTGAAACTACTATATACTCTAATATGACCTTTTTGGCATATACAATATAACACTGAACACTTACCATGTCTACCATGAAAGCTCTTGGATATAATATCATCATGACTAGTTAAATGAGTCCGACAATTTCCACAAGTATAAACCTGCGGCCCATCTAAATAGACCAGTGAATCATTCTCCTGTAATGCCTTCTTGGATAAGGCACGATTGTGCATATCTTGTGCTAATTGTTGCTTTCTACGGATACTATTATTGTTGATGTTGTTTCTCTGTCTGGATGCATCATGTGATGTGTTACTTGATCCTTCTGATGTTGTATGATTTACACTGCTGCCACTTTTTGATGAGAGTGTACTACTATTTGTAATGGTATGATCTGATAAGGTAGTAGAGAATAGTGGCAGGTTTGGTATAGGAGATGATGATGGCTGTTGATGATGCTGGAGATTCTGTAATCGTGAACTGTCATCATTATCGATATGCATACTGTCTGCATTGCTCTGCAAAGAGGCAGAGTTTTGATGAGACTCCATTGTATATGATCTAATTGGACACTATTGCAAACCGCTATGTCGAGTTGATGATATCTAATACAGGCTCAATATATAGACTTTCAAGTGAATTTGTGCTTGTTCTGGTATCAGAATCAGACGATGAGGATACGATGGATGGAATGTTTTTTTATGATCGATACTTCTACTCTGGACGCGATGAACCCCTCAACAAAACGCTTTGAAACTATATATGCATGCAACCACCTATATTGTTCTTTTCGAGTGCCTATTGCAATGCATATGATATCAAAGTTCTTCGGCAATAGTAGAAAGACATCAACAATCAACACAAGAGAGTTAGAGAGAACTCCTAAACCGTTATATCGCTAAAACATTCCCATTCAATTCATGACTATGCATGCATGGGTACCTTGGGGTTTATTGTCGGTGTCCTGGCCTTGAGCTTGCTTCAAAGTACTCTCGCCTTCCAGAATATTGGACAGTATATCTACAGAATTATTAAATCATTTAACAGGTTCGGCGGCCGCGCCGCTCAAAGATCTTAAGAATACATATTTTAGTATCAAATTTGAGAGTTTAAATCTTACTTACCCCATTCATTACTCAACTTACTCAAGATAAAAACAACATAGTAGTACAAAAACAATGTCATCAATAGCACAACAAAAGGCAGTTGCAATTGCTCCTAAATTTACAGCATTCGCATCCTTTGTCGGTCCATCGCTCATTGCATTCCTCATCCTCTTTCGACGTGGTAAAAAGCCAAAGACATCCTACCATCGATTAGTATTAGGTATGGCATTTACGGATATATCTGCATCAGCTGCATGGTTCTTTACTGCCTAGCCAATACCTAAAGGAACACCGGGGGTTTATGGAGCCGTAGGGAATCAACAAACATGTTCGGCCCAAGGTATGGTTTGAATGGTATTGCAAATTATGTGTATATGATATGTGCACAAAACTTGAACTCTAACAAAGATTATCTATATAAACAAAGCCTTCTTTGCACAATTTTCTCTATCAACAGTAATGTATAATGCAAGTTTGGCTGTATATTATGTACTGGTAATAGTGAAAGGTTATAAAAATAAGGAAGTGGAGAAGATCGAACCATTATTTCATATAAATGCAATACTTTGGGGTGCGGGCACTGCATTTGCTAGTTTGGGATTAACTTTATTGAATCAAGTGGGATGGGATTGTTGGATTAGTGCTGCCCCTTTGGGTTGTAAAGAAAGTTGGACACTTGAGCCTGGGGAGGTAACAACATGTGAACGAGGAGATAATGGTAGTTTATATCAATGGGCATTTTACTATGCGGTAAGTTATTTTTGTGCTCATGATATGTGCCGCAATGTACCGACATTACTCTTTATTAACAAAACCCCTTCCTAATTGGCAGCCTCTTTGGGCTGTTATTGTAACGGTTACTGTACTAATGTATTGGGTATACCATTCAGTTCGTCAACAAGAGAGTGCAATGGATAAATACACAAATAGACGACCTTCTATTACAAAGATGAAGAGTAGGAGATTGGCGTATCACAAACGTATAGCTTGGCAAGCGGTATATTATGTCGGTGCATTCCTAGTAGCTTGGTTTTGGCCTACGGTATTCCAGATCGTAATTGTTAGTGCCAACATCTTCCCTTGGTGGCTCCTCTTTCTTACGGCACTCTTTGTACCATGTCAGGGATTATTAAATCTGATCGTCTTTGTTCGGCCGCGATACATACAATACCGTCAGAAACATCCCGAAAAGGTATTCATAGTTGCATGGTTCAAAATGCTCAAGGAAGAGCTCTTTGGTAAGCCAGTTGGAGCTATGCAAACAACTAGAGTACAAACAAGTTATCGTAATCCAAACGAACAATCACAGTATCCCCACGATGATGAAGATGGTTTCGATAGTGAAAATGATGAAGAGGAAGTAGATCATGAAGAGGGGGAAGTCATGGAAGATTCCGCAGAAGTGGACCAAAGACAAAGTTCCAATGAAGAGCAAAAGAAAGAGGAAGGAGATGAAGAGTTTGAAATGAAAGAGCTTGCAAATGAGGATAATCCTGGTCAAGTAGAGAATAAGAAATCATCTTTCAGAGGAAGTGTCAAAGCACTCTTTGGCGGTAAAAAAGACAATGTTAAAGCAAGTTTAAACTTCTAATGTTCAAATAACAGTATTGTATCAGTGGGTATATATATGATGAAGATAAGATGTGGTATTAAGCTATTATTTAGAGTGTTTTAGATGGTTATAGAGTTAGTACACAAATAGGATTCTCTAACTCAACCACTGGTATCCTCACTATCCAGTCCACATATCAATTCAATTCACCTCTAAGAAGCAGTTGTCCTATCCTTAAAGAAGGCATCAAAATCATCATCATCATTATCATCTGTCTTTGCCTGTTCAGAAGAAGAAGGAGCCATTGCCGATTCAGTTGAAGTAGTAGATGTCCCCATCATAGTTAACGGAGCAGTTTGAGTTGGTTGTAATAAGTCGGGACCACTTGCAAATGGATCATTCTCTAAAACTTCTTCTGGTGCTATTGATGACATTGTTT
>Ga0214479_100078_pt1 | contig 57496 bp, 34 predicted proteins | sample M1_20Mar14CPVII9_5_FD_165054 | JGI IMG/M metagenome (GOLD analysis project Ga0214479, IMG submission 165054) | Marine eukaryotic communities from Monterey Bay, California, United States - M1_20Mar14CPVII9sort6BwellE14 | ecosystem: Environmental > Aquatic > Marine > Unclassified | place: USA... | reverse complement strand
GATTTTTCCAAATGAAATGGGAGGTATTCCCGGAAGGATCTAGATTAAAGCGGTCGGATCCGTCCATCGCTACGGTGAACATTCGCGTGGTAAAACCTCCGGTTGGCTGTGGATTTTTCGTATCGCCATTATTTTTTTTCCATCGATGAAGCACAATAAATCGGGAACTGTCTGGGCTAATCAACAGGTGATTAAAATAGTTCCAATGATCGGTCAGCGGTTTCCCCTGATGTTCAATTCTCGCTGCGTCTGCAAGTGAAAAAATAAGTTCCGATTCTCCAGTCTCCATGTCCATTCGCCAGACACCTGAATCCTCCGGAGCACGTTTCAGTGCTGCCGGATCTGTTAAGCCAACATACCCGTACCCTGCTCGCATCCGCTGAATCCTCGAAAAGTCCGTTGTGATCGCCCAGCGACCATCCTGACTCAGCGAGTAAACGGGACGTGGTAAGGTGCGTACTTCTTTTGTTTTGACATCCATCACTCGGCAGACATGCCGATCGCCATCGCGATCATTCCACACAACTTCCGATGTTGAATTTGGTCTCCACTGAAGCATACACCCTTGCTGCCAACCCCAGGCTCGACTTTCTCCCAAACGAATCCAACGATCCTGATCCTCGGTATCCACCATCCCGACTTGAATTGCGTCAGTCGCCCTTGGTGTTCGATGTTCAAAATTGACTTGGTTGGAAAGTACAAAACGATTGGATTGATCAAATTCAAGTTTGTCGTAATAGCCGAACCAATGATGAGCGGGACCGTGAGTGATCGTGCGAACGGGAGGGTAATCGCGTCCATTTTTAGAAACAGCAAAACTAAAGCCGCCAGACAGCGTAGGCAAAAAAACGGCTGTAGAGGCTTTGATCGCCTGTCTCCTTGAGAGTTTGATTGAGCTCATTTTTGATCCAGTTTGCTAACTTTCAAAATCGCATGGAACCTTTAAAGGTCCACTTTCATTTTTCACATCTGATTGGTTCGTGCCATTCTTAGTTGGTAGTTCGTTTTACCCGACGGCAACTCCCAGCATAGCCAATGTTGTTATTTTGCATCATTTGGGCTGCCGCCCGCACCCGCTTACGCAAAGAAATCTCATTTCTTCGGTTTTACTCGAAAAAATGCCCATGTTCCGCAAGATAAGCTACGGTTCTACATGCCATTTTCAGGAAATTTTAAAATGCCGACCACGTCCTCCCCACCCTCTATTACAACACTCAAAAACGACTCGATCGCGGCGCGTCACCGACCAGACTCGGCGGACGAAATGACCGCGCGCTGGGTTAATTCCGTCGAAGAACTTGAATCGTTAAGAAAACCCTGGGCTCGCCTCGCTGACCAAGCGGTTTATACCAACGCTTCCTTTGAACCAAGCTTTTTGATTTCTGCGATGCGACATTTTGCCGACTCGAACGTCAAGATTTTAATTGTCGAAGGACCTGACAACCCGCTCGAACAGAATTCGAAAAAAATCTATGGCTTGATGCCTCTGGTCCAAAAATCGTTTTACCATTTGCCAATCCGGTGCCAAGAAATCTGGTCACACAATCAAAGTTTTGATCAAACACCACTGCTTTGCAAGATTCACGCAGAAAAGACTTTTGAAGCGATGTTGGATTTTTTATCGCAGGAAAAGATCAGCCTACTCAGTCTCGATACAGTTTCCATGGAACCAGAGTTCCAGTCAATCATCGACAATGTACTTCGACGTCCAGGTCGATCTCGCTTTCAACGCGATCAATTCTCTCGCGCTGCCTTTCGCCCAGTCGCACCGCTTGAGGATTATAAAAAACAATTTGTTTCCAAAAGCGTCAAAAAAAATTATGGACGACTGAGTCGGCGGTTGGCTGAACAAGGAGAAGTTAAACTGGTCCAATCTGATGAGTTCTCCAATTACGATCAACTCACCCAACAGTTCCTTGAAATGGAAGCCTCCGGCTGGAAGGTTGAGGCGGGAACCGCTCTCGCCTGCGACCCGGCCACAGAGGAATTTTACCGGGAACTGATCCAGTCTGCAGCGGTCAATGGGAAAGCTCGATTTTTGTCGCTTACACTTGACGGCAAACCAATTGCGATGCTTTCCGATCTACGTTCAGGACAAAAAATATATTCCTTTAAGACTGCTTTTGATGAAAACTACTCTTCATTCTCACCCGGCTTACAGATTGAAATAGGTAATATTGAATCGATGCACCAAGGTGAAATTCAATTAGCCGATTCCTGCACAGCACCCGACAATTCGACGATCAATCGCATCTGGGGGCAGCGCCTAGAGTTTCAGAGTCTTGTGATTGGATTGCGACCGGGCGTCTCAAATTGGGCCACAAAAATCATGCCCAGCCTGCAAGCTGTCGCCCATAAAATCAAAAACATGCGATCAAAAAAATAGTTGCTCATCCAATTTTAACCAACCACCTTTCGCACAGCAGAAACCGAAACATGATCAAGAAGATTACAAATCCCGTAGCAGCGACATTTCAATCTGACATGGTTCAGATCGATCCAGCCACCTTTGAAAGTCACGTAGACACTCAACCGTTCGCGATTCAACATAAATTACAACAACATCCTTTGTTCCAGTTGGAAAATCTCGTTGAATTGTCAAAGCGACTTCCTCGCAAACAGCGAGAATACGTCTTCAGCAAGCAAGAGTTTGGAACCCACGAAGATCTTGAACATTACAAGCATGCGGCAGACAACGATGAACTTTCAACGGACGCATTGATCAAAGCAATTGAGCATCAGAATATCGTCATCGTCCTTCGGAATGTCGAATCCGATCCGGTTTATGGCCAGTTTGTAAACGAATGTCTGGATTCGCTAAGCCAATTCGTTGAGCCGATCACTGGAAAAATCAGTGGACGTGAAAGTTTTATTTTCGTAAGTCCTCCGCAGGCCTATACCCCTTATCACTATGATCCCGAACAAAATTTCTTTATGCAAATTCGCGGTAAAAAACAGATGGCAATTTACGACGTCAACGATCGTAATATTTTACCGGAGAATGCCTTGGAGAAGTTTTACACCGAAGGCCAGCGGATCACGAACTGCAAAGAATCGCTCTTCGAGCAATATCAACTTTTTGAAATGAATCCGGGAGATGGTGTCTATGTTCCCGTAACAGCACCTCACTGGGTACGAACACTTGATGAAATCTCTATTTCCGTCAGTATCAATTTTCGCACTCCCAGTTCTATTCGCCGCGACCGGGTTTATCGAATGAACCGCACGCTACGTAAAATTGGGCTCCGCCCGCATCCCGTCAGTCCGCAGGCCAACACTTGGTCAGATCTAACAAAATCTGCATTGCTCGGCGGACCGGCGACAATTAAAAATCTTATTCGTAGATAACTGAGCGTCACTGAGTTTAGATTATTAACGAACGCTAACCAATTTTCCGTTTCACTGTTTTAATTGACATTAATTAAAACTAAGATCACCTGCTTACGTTACCGCCTGCATGCGCACAATTGAAGCAAGAATTTTTCGGAATTGGACACCATGTTTCTGTCATCAACCCTGCCCAAGTTATTTCTTGGCGGCTGTCTTCTTTTTCTCGCCGCTCATCAATCCACAACTACTGCACAGGACTCCGACCAACAACCTGCGACTTCGAAACCTGTCAAAAATTTAATCCTCCCGGGCGAGTCGTTTCTCATCGATCAACGACCCGCGTTTATCATGTGGCCAGAGGAATCGAAACGCCAAACTCCACAACCATGGGTTCTGTATTCGCCCACCCTTCCACGCTATCCGGATCAAAATGAAAAGTGGATCCACGAACAGTTCCTAAACGCTGGAATCGCAGTGGCCGGGATCGACGTTGGCGAAGCCTATGGAAGTCCTACCAGCCAAAAACATTTTTCATCTCTTTACAAAGAGCTCACCGAAAATCGAGGTTTCGCCAAACGTACGTGCCTTCTTGGCAGAAGTCGCGGTGGCCTGTGGTCAAGCAGTTGGGCGATCAGCCACCCGGAGTACGTTTCCGGACTCGCCGGCATTTATCCTGTATTTGACCTCACCACCTACCCGGGTCTCAAAAGAGCTGCCCCTGCCTATGGACTTACCGAGTCCGAGTTGTTTGATTCTCTGAATCAGCACAACCCAATTGCCAAAATTGACGAGCTTGCTAAGGCTAACATCCCTGTTTTTATTATCCATGGAGATATCGACAAGGTTGTACCTCTCAAAGAAAATTCAGCCGAATTAGCCAATCGCTACGAAAAACTTGGCAAGGCCAAATTGGTCAAACTCGTTGTTGTCGAGGGGCAAGGACATAATCTGTGGCCAGGTTTTTTTCATTCCCAACCGCTTGTGGATTTCGCAATTGAACGCGCCCGCGCGGGGACAAAAGATGACTCTTCTTTTTCGCCCAACCAAACCACGCTGCCCGTGGGTCCTCCCCAAGACGCAATCGTACTGCTAAGTCCAACTGAAAACTTATTTCTTGGCCGGGAAGGAACCAAGTCAAATTGGCCCAATGAAAATGGTGTTGTAACCTCGACACACGGTGGATCCAACATGAACCACCTCGTTTCTCAATACCATTTCCGAGACGCTGACATCCATGTTGAATTCATGCTTCCCCCAAAAGGATCTGGAAACAGTGGTATTTATATTCATGGTAATTACGAACTCCAAATTATTAACACGCATGGCAAAGATGAAATCACGATGAATGACATGGGTGCGCTCTATGGATTCAGCAAGGCTCTCGTTAATGCCGCTCGTCCACCTGGCGAATGGCAGGTTTATGACATTCGTTATCGAGCACCACGACGAGACAAAAAAGGCAAGATCACCAAACCCGGATCAGTCACTGCATTTCTAAATGGTCAAAAGGTTCAAGATGAGACAAAATTTGAAGAAGCTCGCTCTTCATTTCACCCCTACCGTCACGGGGTGACGAGCTATCTAAAGAAAATCGGCAAGCAACAGAAACAGACCATGACGGGGCCGGTCTTTCTTCAGGATCACAACAACGCTGTAAAATTTAGAAACGTTTGGATTGTTCCCTTGGACGATCAATCGCGGCTCTACCAAGCGAACTAACTGGCGAGTGGACTAGCCCGTACGTGGACGAACTGGACTTTTATCCGCGGAGATTTCTTTGAAAAATGCATCGGATTCGTTGTAATCACCAACGCCGAAGGCCAAATCACAAAAGTAAAATATTCCCTTAAGATAAACCTCGCCAAATAATGTTTCTTAAGGATTTAGTAACCCTGCCGTTTGATTTCAAACGGCATTTTTTGTTGACTTGGATTTCCCAATCCCAACCAGTACACGGTTGAGAGCAGCCAGTGTGTTACATTGCAAAATAGATGTAAATTCCAACCACCAACGTGATCAACGCTGCTCCCACATAAGGCGCTGGCTTCCAGGGTGTCAAATCAACGAGGCCCGCATCTACTTGAATGTAAGGTTCAGCTCGTCTCATCCCGATACTGCTCAATCCAAGCTGAAGGACGATCAACAAGGCAAAAACTCCACCCATGTAATGAAATGGAGAACCGAAATAATCCTTCAACCATCCCGCTGTTTCTGTTTCGGCAACCTCACCTGTGAAGAACGTACCGAGGACCATGAGTCCCAATCCGACCAGTAACGTAATCAGAGCTGATTTTTCGTCAGCATAGCGGTTAAACATTCCAATCATAATAATGGCGAGTAGAGGAATAAAATAAACACCGTTGAGAGTTTGAAAAAATCCAAAAACACTATCGCGGCCGTAAAAGATATTTGGCGCGGCTACGACTGCGAATACAGCAACTACAAAACTGCAAAATTGTCCTGAGCGAACAACTGTTTTTGTTGATGCCTGAGGATTCAAATATTGCTTGTAAACATCCAGTGAAAACAAGGTGGCCGCTGAATTTAATACTGAGTTAAAGGTGGATAAGATTGAACCAACCACAACCGCGGCAAAGAATCCCAGTAACCACTCGGGGAGCACCCGGGTGACCAGCGCTCCATAGGCTCGACCAGCGTCCCAATCGCCTTTTTCGTTGGTTCCGACTGCCTCCATCATCTGGGGATCTTGAGCAGATATCACCAAATAGGCAGCGATGATACCGGGCAATATCAGTACCAGCGGTGCCAGAATCTTAAAAAATGCGGCTAACAGAACGCCCTTTTGGCCTTCAGCTAGATTTTTCGCGCCAAACGTCCGCTGAATTATTTGCTGGTTGGTACACCAATAGAAAAAATTCAACAACAGCACGCCCGTAAACAAAGTCGGCCAATGTGTACCTTCATCTGCTTTCCCAAGAGATTGAAAGGCATCCGCGTCAGCAGCCTTAATTTTTTCATAAGCACCCACCCAACCACCTTCATCACCCGCAACCACTTGGATGGAAAAATACGTGATCATTAAACCGCCGACCAACAACCCTGCCCCATTCAATGTGTCCGAGACTGCAATTGCACGCATTCCACCCCAAATGGCATAACCTCCTCCGAGCACGGCAATAAAAATGATGACCGCCCAGATCGTCTGTAATTCTGTAAGCGCAAACATCGTCTCCAAGCCCAACATGCCATTGAGTCCCTTCGCACCGAGATACAAGACGAAGGGCAATAAAATCAGCATGTAAGCAACAATAAAAATACCCGCAGTGATCGCGCGGACAGACGACCCATAACGTTCCTCAAGAAACTGAGGAATGGTTGCGATCCCGGACTTCAGATACCTCGGGAGAAATACCAGCGCGAGCACCACTAACGACATCCCGGCGACGACTTCCCAGCACATGACCGAAAGCCCTTCATTAAATGAATCGGCATTCAGCCCAATCAACTGCTCCGTTGATAAATTCGTCAACAGTAGTGAGCCAGCAATGAAAATTCCGGTCAGGCTTCGGCCGGCCAAAAAATAACCTTCGTCGGTGTCCAGATTCGTGCCGCGGGTTATCCACCAAGTCAAAACAATGACGAGCGTCGTAAAAAAGAGGAAGGTAATAATGGTCATAGCTCAACCCATCGCCAAAAGGAGGGAATTCGGAAATCAGCGACGGCAATCATAGCACAGATCACCCACTTGGTTCACCCTTTGAAACGACCTTCTCAAATCGCTATGTCAGCCCGTTTGAACACCAGAGCTTTGCGAACCGAACGCTCCACCTTATTTCAATTCTCGCATTACTTTTTGAATCAATTGCTTGGTCGAATTAATTCCCACAACTGGGTCGACTCCATGGCCTTCAAATTCGATTCCTATGTACCCTCGAAATCCGGCAGCCTTGGCAATTTTCAACATCTTACGGAAATCAATGTTTTCTTCATCACCGTTATCATCAAATGACTTTGCTTTAGCACAGAGAATTTTTGCCCACGGCATCATCTCCGAAACTCCCTGATATGGATCGTACTCCTTAAAATTTTGAAAATCTGGCAAAGTACCGCAGTTCGCCAAATCAACTTGTTTCATTACATCTGCCAGCCAAGCACCATTTCCAGAGTGGTTGCCATGGTTTTCAACAAGGATTCCCATTTCATACTCATCCGCGACTTTACAGAGTGAACGTAAACCAGCGACTGCGAAACCTTTTTGCTTTTCCGCTTCCCCCTTATGACGCGTATCTACCCGTATATATTTTCCACCGAGCACTCTGGTCGCTTCCAGCCACGGGCGATAGCCTTCGATCGCCAATTTTCGAATTTTCGCGTCCGGTGAGTCGACCGCATTTTTGCTCCGGCATAACATCATCGTATTCACAGCACCCAGGTCATCAGAGCGTTGTCTAAGCTGTTTAAAAAACGCAGTGTCCTTCATTTTATCTTCGATATGTCCATTAAAATACTCCAGTGCCTTGATTCCTGTTCCTTTGACAACGGTCTTTGGGAAATCAAGAATGTTCATCTCACCTGAACGGAGCTGTCGATTAAAAGAGTATTGTTGCACCGCCAACGTCAACCAATCCGGTGCCACCACGCTCGGGAGATTTAACAAATCACCCAAAACTTGCGTTCGTGGCGAAGCGACCCATGCCAATCCTGAGGCCACACCCAACTTTAAAATTCTTCGACGATCCATTTTGCTCTCTGATTAACAATTGAATATGTTTGAATATGTTCTTGAAATTCTTCCACCAATGTGGCATCGGTGCTCGCCGATTGCAAATTGTTTTTTGGCAATTAACCCCCAGAGCTTGGCTGCAGACGCCAACCGCAACTCGCACGAGAAAAGGCAAGCACAACATTTTTTAGCGTTTCAAAACCTTACTAAGATAACCCCATAACTTGGTATCAAACCCAGCTTCTGGCTGGTCTCCCAGCCGAACAATCACTAGCTCTAGATTCGGTACCACATATAATTTTTGTCCCAACGCACCGAGTCCGGCCACCATCTCATCTGGGGCATTTGAATTGAGGGAACCTTTGCGAGGCCGTCCCGCGCGAATCATGTGTGACTGGCCATTTAGCCACCACAAATAGCCGTAAGCGGGATTCAGTTGTTGTGATGATTGGAGCATTTCCTGCATGTATTTTTTATTCTCAACCAGAGGCTGCCCCGCCCAGTCGCCATTGGCAGAAACCAACAGCCCCAGCCTCGCCAAATCCCGCGCTGACGTCACCCAACCGTGGCGATTTATTTTTGGGTCAACCTTGGCAAACCGGCGAACTTTCCAAGTCGAGTTTTCCATTTGCAACGGCGACAGCCACTGTTCCGTGAGCGAGTTACGATCGAGTCCTGAAGCTGCCTCGAGCACATTGATGATTCGTGAATATGCATTGGTATTATATTTCCACCGCAAATTTGGCTTCGACTGAAATTTCAATTGGTCATTCAAGCCGGACGACATCGAAATTAAATGCTTTAACGTAATGACTGACTCTCGAGCCACCGATGCATTCGACCAACCTTCACCTAGATATTTGGTGACTGGGTCTTCGAGCTTGACAAGGTTTTTATCCAACCCAATTCCTAACAGTATCGCCGCCAAGCTTTTCTGCACCGAAGCGACATCCTCTAAGGCATGTCCTTCACCATCTTTTCCATAAACTTTTGCCTGATATCTTCGAGAACTGGAAATATCCCAATACTGCTCCACCACAATCCGCCCACGCAATAAAACGACTAACGCTGATGATTTCTGCTCTCCCGCATAGCGCAGCAGTTCCTTCAACGCCGCTTCGTCCCAGCCGGCACTGGACGGTGTTAGCCGTTTCCAACCCGAATCACTTTTGGGAAAAAATGGCTGGGTAGCAACCTCGACTTTATCGCTTGATTCTTGAGCACCAACACAGCAACTGAACGAAGCAAAAGTAAGCCCGACAAAAAGACAAGCTCGTAAATCGCGATGGTAATTTTTGAGATCTAACATTTAACAAACCCACAAGCTTCCGAATTTAGATTACCCATTCCCTGATCTCACTAGCTGAATCAGCCACTGATCCTTCCATCGTAGTTAACTGTGACACTGCCTCTCAACCAACCTCGGTTATTTTTAGGTTATCGAGCGTTCTCTTTTTAATTTCAGCTGCTTTACCTAAGCTCCCTCAAATTATTCCATTGCATTCGGTCTGGGAAAATGGAAAATAGTAGTATTCGATTAGACCCAAACTCATTGAGCCGATAATGCACGCTAAGTTACTACTATTCCTTTTTTGTATTGGCATCGCCACACCCGGATTCAGTCAGGTTTTGCCCGAATACGATCTCGCTGGAGCAAGCAAGCCAAGGCCGGACCTCTCATTTCGAAAAGAAAATCAGTACAAGCGTGTCCACCAGTCGTCTTTGCGATTCATTCTTCGAGATCAAATCGATAAGACACAGACATTCCTGGAAAAATATTTGACCGAACATCCAGGTGACGCTGAAACCTTGTACATGCTTGGAATCCTGCACGGCCAACGGAATGAACTAATTAAGTCCGAAGATTATATGAAGCGCGCGATTGAAGCCGGGCTTCCAGAGGGACGACTTATCGCCGGGCCGCGAGAAATGCTAAAGCCACTCGCAAACTCTGAGCTCATGAAAACGCTGGCGGCTCAATATGCACACGAACCCGTCCATGGCCCGTTAGTTGGAAATGTCACGGACTCCACCGCGTCATTTTGGGTTCGTACAGGTAAAGTATCGAATGTTAATGTACAAATCACCGACCCAACTTCGGGTAAAAAGGTTGGTCAAAGTGAGGATGTTAAATCTCGTTCAAGCGAAGATTTCACCGCTGTTGTGAGTGCGTCTGATTTAGAGCCAAATCACGAATATCAGTATTCCATCCTAATCGATGGCCAACCCAGTCAGAAAAAATATTCGTTCCGAACATTACCACCTCAGGCAAAGGCTTCGAAGTTTGTAATCGCCTTCGGAGGTGGCGCAGGCTATGTTCCTGAGAATGAACGGATGTGGAATACCATCGGCGAATTTGATCCTCAAGCAATTCTGTTACTTGGCGACAATGTTTATATCGATGATCCAGAATCAGTCATCATGCAGCAATATACCTACCAACGCCGCCAGTCTCGGCCGGAGTGGAGAAAACTAACTGCCAGATCACCTGTCTTCACGATCTGGGATGACCATGATTTCAGTACCAATGACAGCTGGGGAGGAGCCGACATCGATGCTCCTTTTTGGAAAAAGGACTGGGTGTTTCCCATCTTTCGGCAAAACTGGGCGAACCCCGGTTATGGAGGCGGGGACCAACAACCAGGTTGCTGGTACTCGTTCTCAATCGCGGACGTCGATTTCATAATGCTCGATTGTCGCTACTACCGAACCTCTCCTAAAACTAAGCCTCGCTCAATGCTTGGTAAAGTTCAAAAGAAATGGCTCAAGAAACAGCTTCTGGAATCTAAAGGGACTTTTAAAGTCATTTGTTCTTCAGTCCCATTCGACTTTCGCACCAAAGGAGACAGCAAAGACACGTGGAACGGATACAAAAAAGAACACGAAGAGTTGTTGAGCTTTATTGAGTCCAACAAGATTGAAGGAGTCGTATTGGTATCTGCCGACCGGCATCGATCCGATGCGTGGAAAATTGAACGCCCCAATGGATACGACCTCTACGAATTCAATTCCTCTCGACTTACCAATCAACATATCCATCCGCGAATGGAAAAAGCAGGAGCGATTTTCAGCTACAACGATCCACAGTCATTCGGATTGGTAACCTTTGACACGACGCTCGATGACCCGCAAGTAACGTACGAAATCGTCAATATTAACGGAGAGAAACCGCATTCACTTACGGTAAAGCGAAGCGAGCTGAAGTGAACTCAGCGACGTTTCACATAATTGACCGCATCGAGAATTACTTTCCCGTAATTCTTGGTTGACTCAAAATGCGGACTGATTGCGATCACCCGCCCTTTTCCAAACTGAGACTCTACCACTGCTGGCGCATTGACCATCGTATTTTTTTGAGCTTCATAAATTCCATTTTCAGTTCGAAAATGCGCGAGCGTAGAAAACTCTGGAAGGTCAGGCCGGTCGCCTCGAGAGAGGATTGGTCCGTTCTGGTAACGGATGGTATGTTTTCCCAAAATGCCTAAAACAGGCTTGCCATTCTCATTCACTTCCACTTCGACATTCGCCGCCTTTCCGCGGTACCACATCGATTTCCGGCCAAGCTCGGGAACGTCAACCATCACATTAAACACTTTCGCATTCATCAGATTGAGGGACCATTGATAATGGGACGAACAGAGGTAGGCTCCGGCACAAATGCCAATGACCCCTCCACCAGATTTAACGTAGTTGCGAATCACTTCCCGCCCTTCGGAACCAATTGCTTTTCCCTGAGCGCTTCCCGACCCGCCGGGGAAAATTAACACATCTAGATGCGACAAAACCTCCATTTTGACGTCATCGGGGCCAAACACGGTCGCGACTAAATTATCCGCAGGATCTAAAACCCGCATCACCTTTGATTCATTCGCACCCGCAGCATCAAACACACCTACGCGAAGACAATCTGAACTAGATTTTGGCATCAAGCAATCGACTTGAGCATCTTGCAGCATTCCCAATTCCAGTAACGCCGTGGAAACCATCATTCGATGCTGACGCGTTCGCTTGGAGATAGGCTGGTCTTTAAAAGTCGTTTCCAGAATAAAACTATTAGCTCCGAGCTTTTCACGCCCGGCTCGTGCAAGGCTGCCGACGACTGGTCCGGAACGATCTAATAAATCAAATTGCAATTCTTGGGGGATTCTTTCATTCACCGCCGTCTGTAACTTAGCTGCAAATTTTGTTTGATCGGGAAAAGCAATCACACTTGAACCAACCGACTTAGAATTGACACGATGGAAATCAAAACCTTCGTGCAAATCAAAAATCCACTCCGGCCGTTCCGATTCAATAAATTCCCAAACCGCGCGACAGTGCTCCGTTCGTGGTTTTGGCTGGTCAAGTGTGCCAAAGTTTCGGTTCAGATCTCTGGCTTCCCGGTCATTACGGTGATCGGGTGACCAGCGAATATTCGCTTCTACGCCCAGGCGATTCACCTGCGGAATCACGATAAGTTTGCCGCGCTTAATTGGCCAGTGACGAATCTGATCAGCCGCTCGAAACCCCGCCGGTTCGTTCCCGTGAATGCCGCCCACAATTAGCACGGTAGGGCCCGGGACTCCCGTTTCCACAATATGCCATCGGGTTTCCCAAGTCGTCCCAGCCCCGAGAGCTCCTTCGCGCAATTTAGATTTTGTCTGCCCAGCCGCCGTAGAAGTGCAGACCGCAACTAAAAGTAACCCAATCAAAAACCGGTTCAGTTTAAGATGGTTACCGTCGAGCAAACGTTGGCGATGCTGCGGAGCTAGATACATACTAAAATTCTCAATTTAGGATTTTTTAAACTGCGCAGAATCCAACGTTCGATCGAGAGGTTCACTGCTTGTATTGTTCTGGCCGAATCCAGTTCAGATCTTTCCAATAACCTGTATCGTTGGATTGCCGCAAACCTGGTGTAGACCGACCCTGACATACAATTTCTGTAATTTTGTTTTCCAACCGCTGCGCGATCACTGTATTCTCTGACAGAACATTCTTCTGCTCACTCGGATCTAACGACAACTGATAGAGCTCCCGTTTGCTTTTTCGGTGAGGCAAGATTAATTTCCACTCGCCTTCCGTAATCGAAAAACGCCCGGAAGCGGAATGATTGATGAGAGGCACACGTTGATGAACTGTTTTTTGTTGGGTCAAGAGAGCTGCAAAACTTTGGCTATCCTCACCTGCATTGTCAGGTAATTCCGCACCAATTAATTCTGCAACGGTCGCTAAAATATCAACTTGCCCTACCAACTGATTGGTGGTCCGTCCCGGATGCTTGATACCTTCAGGCCAACGTATGAAAAACGGAACACGATGCCCACCTTCGTAAATATCTCTCTTGCCACCACGATAATTACCATTACTGCGGTGGTTGAATTCAGTCACACGCTCTTTCCACGACTTCTCCGGGCCATTATCACTCGTAAAAATCACCATCGTATTTTGGTCCAAACCTGATGTTTTTAGAAATGATAAAATTCGCCCGACATGATGATCGGTTTCAATAACAAACTCACCGTAGCCTCCACAGTCTCCTTGCCCCCAAAACTTCGGCAATGGGCACACCGGGTAATGCGGTGAGGTGAACGGGAGATAAAGAAAGAATGGTTTGCTGGATTCTGAACCCTTTTTTCTTGACTCCATCCAGCTAATTGCGACGTCTGTAAAACGGGTTAAACACTGGTTATCAATAAAATCCGGAGCAACCTCCATCCCTAATTTTCCAAGAACTGTTTGTGTTTCCTGAGGCGTGGCTTGATAGGGCGGCTCGATCCGGTAATCCATATGACGTTTGTTTGGTTTTTTTGCCGTGTAAACTGTCGGCGGAACCTTGGCATATCGTCCTTCAAACCAAGCCAAAACTCCGTAGTTCAAGGATGCGGGAATCCCGAAAAAGTAATTAAATCCTTTATCGAGAGGCATGTCTTGAACTGGCTGGCTCCAATCGCGAGTTTTCGCAGTACCAGGGAAGTCCATACCCAGATGCCACTTGCCCACCATCGCGGTGTCGTAACCCTGGTCGCGAAGCATCGACGGAAGTGTCATCCGTCTATCAGCAATCAAGCAATCTCCTTCTGCCTGCATCACACCCGATTTTTTCGACGTCCGCCAACAATACCGTCCCGTCAAAAGACCATACCGCGACGGTGTGCAAACCGTATCGCTCGAATGGCCATTGGTAAACGAGACTCCCTCTCGTGCCAACCGATCCAAATTGGGTGTCGAAAATTTTGCACCCGGATTCAAGCAACTTGCATCGCCGAACCCTTGATCATCAGTGTAAATGACGATGATATTTGGATTTTCCGCATACAAACTTTTAGTCAGTAAAAGCAGCAAGAATGCGACAGTCAATATCCAACGATTGATTTTAGTCATAGAAATTATATCGCGAAACGAGTTGTAATTAGCAATCGCATACTAACCCAGTTTCTCGCTAAACTCAAATTTCCATCTAATTTGCGTTCGACTCAAGATCACAATTTATGAAGTTATAGCGACCCATTTTTCAGTCACTTGTTCCAGCTTTGCCAAAGCTTGCTTTTCGACCTGACAAACTCGTTGACGGGTCAATCCCATCTCCCGTCCGACTTCCGAAAAAGACTTAGCGCTTCCATCTCGAAATCCAAAACGAAGTGAGATGACTTCCCGTTCCCGGGAAGTTAAAGACTGAGCCATCATTTTTCGAATTCGTTGAACTCTCTCCTTTTCAATCGCCAATGAATCCGGTGCGGGGTTTGCTTGATCAGCGATTGCTGAGACGACCGAACTCTCTGAAGCTTCACCCACACCGGAACGACTCCCCGGAGCGTCAAGCGAGCAGGTATCTCTTTGAACTTGGAAATGGCGTTCAACATCTTTGACAGACATCTTTACATGATCAGCAATTAACGAGATTTCCACTCCTGAGTTTCGCCCAGTGAACTCAAAACCCTGATTTCTAATTTCCTCAATTTTTTTAGCAACTTTGCGGTGTGAGGCTCGGAAATTTTCCGGGACTCTTATGCTCCGCTGAAAATTTGATATCGCTCCAAAAATTGCCTGTTTAATCCAGGGGGTCGCGTAGGTCGAAAATCGAACATTACATTGATGATCAAATTTTGTGACCGCTTGAATCAAACCGCAATAACCTTCCTGAATCATGTCCGAAAGAATTTGCGAGTTACCACATAGTTTTCGAGCTACCTGAATCACCAACCGCCCATTCGCCAACATCATTTTTTGACAAAGCATCTGGTATTCGCGAAACATTTCCTCGGCCAACTCCCCTTGAAATGGAGCTGATTCGAAACACTTGGGACGTAACATCAAGCTCTCAACGATCTCGATAATTTCACGATGACTACGTCTCTTTATCTCTGAACTTCCTGTTTGCAGTTGGGTCGACAGTTTTTTTAATTTTCGAATGCTTGCTCGTAATTTGGGTTCTACTTTTTTTCGCTTCTGAGACTCACTCAAACCCATGTTGCAAATTGAATCGACTCGCATATGGCCAGACTTCCACTGTCGGATCAAACCAATCAGATGATTGAGGACTTCGGCTTCTTTTAAAGCTAATCTTTGAAACGCTTGTCGGTAGCGAAAAATTTGCGTCGCCAATTGTCGCTCTTCATTACGATTGAGCAGCCGTGATTCTGTTTCGAATTCAAATTCCGTACTGCATGTGGTTGACCGCCGTTGCCGCCGTTGCCGCCGTTTTGATTTTTCAGCGAGACGTTTCGACTTTTTAGATTGAGCGGGGGGAAATCTCAATTCGATCCGCTCGTTGGCAACCAACGTCACCTGCCCCATGCCCTTTCCAGTTCCGGGAATGCGACGACTGTCGAAGACCGGAAGAGCAAATTCCGCAGGCGCCCATTGATGAGATAACACCTCGCTTTGATGGTGGCGGTATGATCCGGTTAGCGACTGATTCCCTGACTCTAACATCTTGCCCTCCTACTGAATTGCCCTTGAGCCCTAAGAAAAGCATTCGCCGTGCCAAACTGAACCAAATCCGCTTCCGACCTGGACTTCGACATAAAACCAATAAAACACGGGCTCAAATGAATATCCTGCAATTCGCTTCCCATGCCCCTGCGCTTCCTAAATCCCCGCGCGCGGCATAATGCTACACCGCTATCAATTGAAGCGAATATTAATGACACCTACTCAAATTTAGATTGTTTTGTCCGTTTGCGGGGTAGAATAAAACGGACGCCCATTGCTGTGATAAATTCTGAAGACGCAATTGACTAGCACATAATCTCACTGGCGGTGGCTTATCCTCCGCTTGCACGAAACGATTCGACAAAATGAAACTTGCGGCTAAATTGATTTTGTTGTTCATAATTGCAGTCTCTGCTGTCACGATTATGGCCAGTCAACTTGCCAGCATGCAATCTTTTGCCGGGCTCGAAAAACGTCACCGCGCGATTGCCTCTTCTGTCGATGCAAATCAAAAAACATCTGGGTTTCAAACTGCTGCCAATACCGGAACAAATATTTATTTCGAAAATTTGGTAAGAACCTTAGCCAATAATGGGACTCGCATTCGATGGACTTGGTTAGAAACGGATTCGTTAGTTGTTCGAATCGACCCATCGATTATCAACAATTCCAACGGGCAACCCGTTTCCACCATTGATACTGCCAGTGGTGGCAAACGAAAATATTTTACCTACGTCCCAGTAACCCTGGATGGCCGACAGGGTGCTGTGGAAATCGCAACTCCACTCAATGATCTTGATTCTCAATCGCGATCCAACTGGTTTACGGCAATTTTCATTATTGTCGCGACCGGTTTTATGTGCATTGGAGTCGTCATGATTGCTGGCGTTCGCTGGATCGCTACGCCTTTAGCTAGTCTCACAAATAAAATGGAACGTGTTGGGAAAGGTGACTTTTCCAGCGACCTTAAAATTCATGCCAATGATGAACTTGGACAACTGGCAGGTGCAGTGAATCAAATGTGTGATCGTCTGCGTCAACAGCAGCAAACGATTGAAAAGGAAACGCACCAACGGATCGACGCAATCGAGCAATTGCGTCATGCAGACCGATTAAAAACAGTAGGTCAGCTCGCCGCTGGTTTTGCGCATGAAGTCGGGACACCATTAAATGTCATTTCCGGCCGCGCCGAAATGATTCTGAGTGATCCCAACCGATCGCCCGAACAAATTGCAAAACACGCCACCGCGGTGAAGACTGAGTCAGAGCGGATCTCAAAAATCATTCAGAAATTACTGCATTTCTCTCGACGGAGCCCAAGCCAAAAGTCAACAAACGACCTCCGCGAAGTCATTCAGCACTCCGTTGATCTGATCCAGCCTCTTGCTGACAAACAGGAAATCAAACTAATCGCGAACCTCCCCACAACGCCAGCAGAAGCCAGTTTCGACTTCAATCAACTTCAGCAGGTGATCATGAATTTGATCGACAACGCAGTTGATGCTTCGTCGGCAAACCAAACGGTCACCATCTGCCTGCACCCTCAACCAAAAGATGCCCAATGGAACATTGAGGTTACTGATCATGGTTCCGGCATTGAACAAAATCAACTGGACGTGATTTTTGAGCCATTTTTTACAACCAAAGAAGTCGGCTCGGGAACGGGACTTGGGCTCTCAATTGTTCATGGAATTATCGAAGAGCACGGCGGCAGTATCGATTGTCAAAGCAATCCTGAAAAGGGAACAACCATGACAGTTCGGATACCAAGTGATCAAGCAGTACTTGATAAAACAGAAACCAACATTACAAGTAACGATCAAACAGAATAATTAGTCACTATTCATCTTTTTCCTTGAGGCGGCGATAAAGTGTCTTTCGGTCCAGGCCAAGAACTTTAGCAGCCTCCGTTTTGTTCCCGCCCGTTCGCTCAAGTACGTATCGAATGTATCGCCGCTCAATAACCTCGAGGGAATCGAGTGGTTGATTGTCGCCCTCGTCGATCACTAACTGTTTCGACTGATAGTTTGAAATTTTGGTTGGTAAAACATCTGAATTAATGGTCGCCTGTTGTGTTAAGACAATCGACCTCTGCACAATGTTTCGTAATTCTCGAACATTGCCGGGCCAATCATATTGAAGAAATTGATGAAGCACCTCGTCATCAAACCCATCTACACTTTTATCCATCGACACCGCAAACTGTTGTAAAAAGTAGTTTGCAATCAACAGGACATCGGTACCACGATTTCGCAGCGGTGGCACAGTGAGTTCCAGCACATTGATTCGATAATATAAATCTTCACGGAACGTTTTCTGCTCGATTGCCGCTTCCAAATCTCGATTGGTGGCCGTGATCAAATGAACATCAAATGGCTGTTCCGATTTCCCCCCCACCGGACGAACTGTTTTTTGCTCCAGAGCCCGCAATAGCTTGGGTTGTATCTCAATCGGCATCTCGCCGATCTCATCTAGAAATAAGGTCCCTCCATTGGCTTGCAAAAAGAGCCCTACACGATCTGCATTCGCGTCAGTAAATGCACCCTTCACATGGCCGAACAACTCACTCTCTAATAACGATTCGGGCAACGCCGCACAATTGACTGCAATAAACGGTTGTTTAGCTCGGCGACTCTGCTGGTGAAGTGCTCGAGCGACAACTTCTTTACCCGATCCACTTTCACCAGTGAGCAAAACCGCCGCCGGCGAATCCACCACTCGCGACAGTTGCTCTTTTAATCGAAGCATTACGTCGCTTTGACCAATTAGCGTATCAAACGTCTCCGCTTGAATTTGCGACTCTAATAAACGAATTCGATTTCTCAGCCGATTGTACTCAGCAGCACGTATCAAAGATGCTTTCAACAATGCGAGCTCAACTGGTTTTGTAACAAAATCGAAAGCGCCAGCCCGCAATGCCTCAACCGCTGTTTCCAAGCTCCCGTACGCAGTCATGACAATAACTGGCAAATGAGCGAACCGCTGTTTAACCCTTCGGCAAAATTCCAACCCATCCATTCTCGGCATTTTGACGTCCGTCAGGACTAAATCAAACTCAGGAATTTCAGCTGATCCGAGCGTATTCGATTCCTCAGATGCCGTCCCAAAATCAAAATTATCAGATGTGATGGAAGACGAATCTATGCCAAGTAATTCACATGCTTCGGTAGCAGAATTACAGCATCTGATTTCAAAACCAGCAGGCCCCAGAAAATCTTCGAGTAATTGTTGCATCGAAGCTTGATCTTCGACAATCAAAATTTTGGGGCAGTAATCCATCGTCTCGATCAAAAATAGGCAAGGCATGCTAACCCAGCCTTTTATTCCTAAAAGGCTAAATCAACGTTAGATAAAATATCTCAAGCACTTAATTTAAAGCTCACGATTACTTCATGGAACAGGTCGCCGCAGACATCTTCCATTTCTTCCAAAATAGGCATCGCCGCCAAAAACACTACAATAACTAACGCAATCACTGTCACAATGTGCGGCGATGGACAGCTAATAAATTGTGGTATTCACGAATTACAATTCTATCATCATCTCGAATCAGTTAAGCTCTTACTTGATTATTCGTTGCGAAAAATCGCATATCAATTTCTATTAGAACCATTCATTGAAATGAAATTATTAAACGCAGTGTTCCTGCTCTCTCTAATTATTCAAGTTCAGCCGGTTGCTTACAGCCAAACGAATCAACCGGAACAACTTCGTTTTTCGGATGCCCAACCTAAGTTGCATCGATTAACGGCTCGCGCCAGCAACATCGACGAGCGAGTTCAAGCGCATCCTGAAATTGGCTTTTTGTTAGAATCCAATGGAAAGCCAACCGATGTTCAACACGCTTCCGTCGACACACGTGTCGCTCCTCGCGGTAAATTGATGGTCTGGTTAATGGCTCACAATGGCGAACTGTTTGACCGCGTAAATTCTTATGGGATTCACGCTATTCGCGTTCACTACGCCAACAAGTGGTTCTCCATTTGTTGTCAGGAAAAGCCAGTCGGAGAAACGTGTCGAGGCGACATTCGACTGGAGGCTGCGACTGGGGAGAATTTTAGCAACGATGTTACGATTCCTCGACCTGACGGGATGATGGAACGAACTCTCCAATTTGTAAAATGGCTTCATCGCAACCACCCTCAAGGTGGATGGGATTATTTTTTAACACCTGATCAAAATGCTGTTCGGTGGGAAGATGTAATCATTGCCGGCAGTTCACATGGATCTACCACGGCTGCCCGGTTTGCTAAACATCAAAAAGTTGGTCGCGTTGTAATGTTCTGCGGCCCACGAGATCAATTCCAAACATGGCAGTCTCTCAAGTCTGCAACTCCAAGTAATCGATATTTTGGATTTTCTCATACGCTCGACAGCGGATGGTCGGGAGATCACTATTGCCGATCCTGGGAAATGCTCGGCTTGCACTCCCATGGAGAAATTGTCAACGTCGACCAATGGAATCGCCTGCACCACAATTCCATAACACCGAAGTTTAATAACACGCGGCGGCTCGTGACAGATTTCGATGTTAATGGAGATGCTAAACGCGCCCATGGTGCGGTTCTACCCGGCAAACGCGCATTCAAAAAAGCTGACGTCTACCAGCATGAAAGTGTCTGGCAATACCTGTTCACTCACCCGGTTGAAGAAACTGGGACACCGACGGCGACTGACCCGTCCTGTCTCAAACAACACACTCCCTGACTCCCCTACCTCGGCACAAATGACGACGTCGATTTAGCGAAGGAGATCCGCTCAGTTTTTCATTTTCCAATTAGGGTAAAGAGGACGCTGCGTGGTATTCTTACCGGCCTTTTTTCCTTGGGGAGCAGGTGGAGATTGCTCCATCACCCCGCTCAGTTGAGTCAACACTCTCTGGACCTCTTGATCAGTTGTTCCATTTAAGTTGTTTGCCTCTGACAAATCCTTGGGCACCTGAAAAAACTCGCCACTTCGATACAGTTTGAAATTTTGATTACGCACAAACTGCCCCGACTTTTTGTTCCAGTAAGGCTCATAATGGCAAAACACCCAGTCTCGTGGTGTCCCCGGGTTCCCCTTTAATTGCGGCAGGAAACTCGTTCCGTCCCGCGGATCATTTGGACCCAATTGGACTCCCGCAGACTGTGCAAAGGTCGCATAGAAGTCAGTGAAATCAATTAAATCGTTAGACACTAAACCAGACGGAGTATGCCCTTTCCAATAGGCAATTAACGGGACATGAGTACCGTTATCTTTCATGCCACCTTTGCCACCTCTAATTTCCTGCCCATTCCAGCGTGAGGTAATCTGCGTGTTGGTTCCGTTGTCAGCAGTAAACAAAATGATCGTATTATCCGACTGCCCAATTTCATCGACTTTGTCGACAATCCGTCCGACAATTTTATCCATGTAATTTACCATCGCCACAAAATTTTCTTTGCGCTTCGCTTTGTCTTTTGGCGCTTTATTAGCCGTGGCAAGCGGTTGGTCGCCGAGGGTATCTGGTGTCGGTACAAAGGGGTCATGGACTAAAACCATGGGGTAGTAGACGAAGAATGGTTTCGACTGATTGCGCTCCATAAAATCACAAATGAAATCGCAAAACAAATCCGGCCCGTATTTCCCGTGATTCATCTCTTTCGTTAAAAATTTACCGTTGTGTTCCAGTGGCGGGCTCCAAAATCGCTCGCCTCCCTTCGATGCGGCATTTCCTTTTTGAGTCGTCAACTGCCAGAGCATGTATTCGTCAAACCCCGACGAAATCGGCCGAGACGCATCTAAGTGACCAGGAAGCGAATTATAGAGCCCGTTCAATTGCCACTTTCCAGCAATCGCCGTTTTATATCCTGCCGCTTGGAGTAAGTGCCCAAACGTTTTCTCGGCTGGATTCAAATATCCAAAATGGGTGTAATTTCGGAAATTGTACTTCCCGGTCATGATTTTCACCCGAGACGTCGTGCATATTGGTGTCGAATAGCAATGCGAGAATCGTATTCCCTGAGAAGCAAGTTGATCCAAATTTGGGGTTTTATAATCTTCGGCCCCATAGGAACCGAAGGCCTCCCAACTGACGTCGTCAGCCATCATAAGAATGATATTCGGCTGCCTCTCTTCGGCGTTAGCAGCGACCGCGCTGACATACCCTACTGCCAGTACCAAGACTGTAAAACCGATTTGCTTTAACATCTCCGCCCTCTAATTAATAACAGGCTACTTATTTTTTTTAATAACTGCTCGACTCGAACCCTTGCCAATTACAAAATGACCTAACTCACTCCACCGAACATCAGAAGGTGAAACTTCCGTTTTTGTAATCATCCAAACAGCACCCTTCCGGGTAAATTGACGCCGTTGGGTTCCCGCTTTTATCTTACCATAAAGCTTGACGCTATTTTTTTGATCTCTCCAGTACAGAAATACAGGAGCATCCGTTTGATTATCAAATTCGACTTGAAACCGCCCACCAACCGGTGAGGATGCCGGGGAAGGTGAGGAGTATCTCATTGGCAAAATCACCTTGCTAAAAAATGCTCCCTGAAACTCTTTCTTTGGCGCAAATCGAATGGGTGCTTTTTCGCTTAAATTTTTGATGACCTTCTGGTACTCAGGGTTAGAAGCCAAATTGTTCCATTCGTACGGATCGGCAGATGTCCGATAGAGCTCTTCACCTCCTTTTGCATAACGAATGTACCGCCAGTCGGACGTACTCAATCCATAACTTCCCGGTTCACTTAAACAGGTCACGGCTACGTGATCCCATTCAGAAGATGGGTTTCTTAGCAGAGGCACAAGACTCGGCACCTCAGGGTTCAATTCCCGTGCATGCCCAACCAGTTCGGTTACAGTCGAAAATAGACTGCTTAAGTTAACCGGCTGGTCACAAACTCCACCTGCCTGTGTTCCCTCCTCAAGCCCCGGCGTTTGAGCCGGAACCCGAATGATTAGAGGCACCCGGGTACAGGCTCGCCAGGCCGTATATTTTTGCCAATGCTGTTTTTCACCAAGATGCCAGCCGTGATCACTCCACAGAATGACAATCGTATTATCGCGGTTGGGTCCTGCCTGCAAAGCGTCAAGAACGCGGCCAACCATCTCGTCCGCAAATGCAATTGACGCAAGGTAACCCTGCACTCCTTGTTTCCATTGGTCGTGTTTACGGATGTGTTCGAAATACCGATTCGGACCACGTCGCTTACCTTCGGCAGGCAAATCATCAAGATCATCAACTCGGTAACCTGGCGGTAACTGAATTGTTTCAATTGGAAATTGATCAAAATATTTTTGGGGCACGAACCAAGGCTCATGCGGTCTGTAAATGCCACAGGCTAAAAAAAATGGCCGATCATGTTTTTTCTTCAGCTGCTTCCCGATCCAGTCAGAAACCAACCAGTCTCCACCGTACTCTTCATTGGTTGCATCCAGCGGTGCCCAATCTGTTTCGCGGTATTGCCAATTTCCACCAAGAGGAAGATTCACCGGACGCTGCTCAGGCATTAGAGTTCGCGGAAACGGGTTTTCAGTTTCTTTATTCGGAAAGTATTCATCCCATGATTTTGCATCGATAAAGTAGTGCAGCAATTTCCCCGAACCTGCAGACCAATACCCATGCCGGGAAAGATATTTTGGTAACAACTCTGCATCCGGTAACACCGTTCTCATTTTTTGCCGATTGTCATACAAGCCTGAACGGTAGGGTGGAATTCCCGTCATGATGGCGGTTCGGGAGGGATTGCAGGCGGGAGCCGGACAATGTGCGTTGGTAAACAACACTCCAGTCGAAGCAAGTCGATCCAGGTTTGGCGTTTGCGCCTGTGGATGGCCACCGAGGCAACCAACCCAATCGTTTAGATCATCGAGCGAAATAAACAACACATTCGGCGGAGACTTTTCATCAGCGTTGCTTAAAGTCTCTGACGCCATCAGTTCGCTTGACGAATTCAAACCCGCCAAAATCACCAACAGTCTTGCAAACCAAAGAGCAGTGAATCGTTCCAACATGTAGAAATCATCCAGTTAGTGAAAGAAATTAATTTCATCCGCTAGAAAAAGTCGTGCATGCGAAGGAAAGACTAAATTAAGAGAGGCACTCACTTTTCAAGAATTTAAAGCGTGGTTCGACACCATCAAAATAATTTACCTTGCTCAACACCCTACCTCAATCAATTCCACTGATTACGATGCAAAGTATCGGTTGTCCCAAACGACTGCTGAAATTATAAACAGGTAATCCAGAAGACTCTTCCGGATTCGATTAATTTTTCACAAACTACTCTTTATCGACGCTGCTTTATTATGAAATTTTCAGACGCCATGCGTTGGCGATACGCTACAAAAAAATTTAATCCTCAAAAACTTGTCGACGAAACTGTTGTAGATGAGCTACTCGATATAACCAACTTGACTCCGACTTCCTACGGATTGCAACCTTTCAAATTTGTTGTCCTCAAAAACCAAGAGCTTCAGGATAAGCTTATCACCTCCTCCTACGGCCAGCGCCAAGTCGCCGATGCCTCTCATGTTTTAATCATCGCAGCTCGAACCGATGTCGATGCAGATTACATTCGCGAATATGTCGCGATGGTGGAGTCACAAAGAAATCTCGCAGAAGGGACAATGCAGGAATACTGTCAAGTGATGATTGGCTCCATGGCCCGCATGTCTCCCGAGTCACTAAACCACTGGGCAGCCAAGCAAGCGTATATTGCCTTGGGAACTGTGATGGCCGCTTGCGCCACATTGCAAATCGACGCCTGTCCGATGGAGGGTTTTATCCCACAAGAATACAACGAAATTTTAAATTTGGAACAACACCAACTTGACGCAGTTCTTGTCATTCCTATCGGCTATCGAGCTGACGATGATGCGACTCAGCATAACCAGAAAGTACGGCGATCGATCACTGATATGGTTATTCGTATTTAAATAATTACAGAACAATCCTGGCGACAACCTACGCAAACTCACACCTGCTTTCCTCTGTCCAATTTCCCGCACTTTTGCAGCGTTCAGGCGAATTCACATTCAAAGCGACAACAAAATGGAGGAAAGTTAAAATGGCAATTAGCACCTTCGAGCTTTTTTCAATTGGGATTGGACCGTCAAGTTCTCACACCGTCGGCCCAATGCGCGCGGCGTTGATGTTTGCAAATCTACTCGACTCAAAAAATTTACTTCTGGAAACAGAATCACTGACCGTTGAGCTGTGCGGTTCACTTGGAGCAACCGGGAAAGGGCACGGCAGCGACAAAGCTGTGGTCGCCGGCCTCGCTGGACACGCGCCGGAATCCGTTCACCCCGAATCGATGCTATCGTTGCTTCGCGATGTCGAAGAGCGGGAGTCAATTTCGATTCTTGGAAAACGGGAACTTCCCTTTCGACTAAAAGAAAACCTTCTGTTTTCAGGAGTGGTACTCGATTTCCATTCCAATGCGGTCCGATTCACAGCAACAGATGCTGACGGAAATGAAATCCTAAACCGAATTTACTATTCCGTTGGTGGAGGGTTTGTGGTTGACGAAACCGCCTCGTCTACCGATCGAATCGTTCCGGATTCAACTCAACTTGCGTACCCGTTTCATACAGGAAACGATTTACTTCAACTCTGCGAAAGCAATGGATTCTCAATCAGCACCTTAATGTTGAAAAACGAATCCGCCTGGCGGACTGAACAGGAAACGAGATCGAGATTGTTGCAAATCTGGTCTGTCATGGAAGCCTGCGTTTCCCGCGGTTGTCAAGAAGAAGGCATTCTTCCGGGTGGCTTAAAGGTCAAGCGTCGAGCAGCACATATGTTTCGCAGGTTGCAAACAGACTCCTCCAACGATGACATTTTCAACAGCAGAATGGACTGGGTAAATCTGTGGGCCCTTGCCGTCAATGAGGAGAACGCAGCTGGCGGACGGGTCGTGACCGCACCAACCAACGGAGCGGCCGGCATTATCCCGGCGGTGCTGCACTACTACCGGCGATTCTGCAAAGGATCCAGTGAAGATGGCGTTGTTCGATTTCTGTTAACTGCCGCCGCAATAGGCACGCTCTTTAAAATAAATGCCTCGATTTCAGGCGCTGAAGTCGGGTGCCAAGGCGAAGTGGGATCTGCCTGCTCCATGGCAGCCGGAGGCTTGGCTGAGGTGCTCGGAGGAACGCCCGCTCAAGTAGAAAATGCAGCCGAAATTGGAATGGAACACAATCTTGGCTTAACTTGCGATCCGATCGGAGGGCTGGTTCAAGTCCCCTGTATCGAAAGAAATGCAATGGCTGCCGTCAAAGCTATCAATGCGGCAAGACTAGCACTTCGTGGCGACGGCAATCACTTTGTTTCACTCGATAAGGTCATTAAGACGATGAGAGACACTGGCAAAGACATGCAGTCAAAGTACAAAGAAACCGCGCGAGGCGGTTTAGCAGTTAACGTTATCGAATGCTAAAAAGGTCACTGACCAACGGCCTAGCCGTTCCCCTTCTTTTTGGGTTTAGCATTATTACGAGGCTGTCGCTTCTTTCGGATCGACTGAGGCGGATCTTCTTCTGTGACTTTTAGCTCTGCCCGCAAACGATCTAATTCTGCCATCATTCGTGCTTGATCATCTGCAGCCTTAGGATCGCCATAAATGCTCGTCATTTCGTTTGGATCTGAAGCAAGATCAAACATCTCCCATTCATCGACATCTGGCTCGTAAAAACGAATTAACTTGTGTCTTCCATCCGTTACTCCATAGTGCCGGCGAACAGAATGAGCGCCAGGGTACTCATAATACTGGTAGTAAAATACAGTTCGCCAATCTTCTGGAGTTTTACCTCGCAAGATTGGAACTAAACTGTGCCCCTGGAGATCATCCGGAATTTTTACACCCGCCATTTCACAAAACGTAGAAGCAAAATCGATCGGCGAAACAATATCGCTACTGTTCACTGTGCCGGGAGCAACCTGCCCTGGCCAACGAACAATAAATGGCGTCCTTAATGATTCCTCATACATCCAGCGTTTATCAAACCAACCATGCTCGCCAAGGTAGAATCCCTGATCAGAACAATAAATGACCATCGTATTATCTGCTAAACCTGACTCGTCGAGATAAGCCAACATTCGACCAATGTTATCGTCGACTGAGGCGATACAGCGAAGATAATCTTTGAGGTATCGCTGATATTTCCAGCGAATCAATTCTTTACCTTCTAAGTTTGCTTCCTTAAATAACTTGTTTTTTGGCTCGTAAGCAGCGTTCCAAACTTTGAGTTGCTCCGGCGTTAAATTGTTGGGGGGAACAAGTTTTAGATCTTTGGCGGTCATTGTTTTTTCAATCGACATATCCTGCGTCCGCGCGGGCTTGCCTCGTCCCTCGTACGAATCAAATAACGTTTCCGGTTCCGGAATGGTTACATCGTCGTACATATTGAGATAATCAGGCCCGGGCTGCCAATTACGGTGAGGAGCCTTATGCTGGTACATCAACATGAATGGCTTTTCCTGATCCCGTTCCTTGGTGAGCCAATTCATCGCAAGGTCGGTGATGATATCCGTTGTATAGCCAATATGTTTTGTCTTTTCACCGTTCTTCAACATCGGTGGATTGTAATAAGGCCCCTGTCCAATCAAGACTTCGGAATAATCAAATCCCTGTGGTGCCATGTGAGTGCCAAGGTGCCATTTACCAACGACTGCCGTCTGATAGCCAGCCTTCTGAAGTAATTTTGGAAACGTCTGTTGAGTTCCATCAAATTTATTGCCGTTTACACAAAATCCATTGATGTGAGAATATTTTCCGGTTTGAATTACCGCTCGCATCGGACCACAAATACTGTTGGTTACATAACACCGATCAAACCTTAGACCTTCGCGAGCCAAGCGGTCGATGTTTGGCGTTTTATTTATTTTTGAACCGTAGGCACTAATCGATTGATACGCATGATCATCAGTGAAAATAAACAGAATATTCGGCTTAACATCCGATGCTGGCTTTTTTAATTTCGTCGATTCTACTGAGTTTAAATCGTCTGCAGACACCATCGTTGTCATCATCGAAATAATGAGCACGCCTGTAAACACTCCGAGAGAAAACGCCAACGACGAAATTAATTTTTTCATTAGATATCTACAAAGCTAAAGGCATGCGGTCATTTACTTCACTCAAAGTTTACACGATGTGACACCCTCTTCAAGTAAATCCTGAATTGATGTTTGCCAAAGCATCACTCGAATAATGGTTGAGCCACGCTGTTAGTCCCCCGCGAAAAAAGCAACGGTTGCAAATAGCGAACTATTTTGATTTACCGATAAAAAACAAATTTTAATTGTAAAATTTGGATGATCGAACCTAGATCGCTTGTCATAATAAGATTGCGAAGTGGCAGATCGAATTGCTCAAAAAGGAATTTACGGGATGAATAACAAGGCGGTTTTGATTTTGTTTTTACTTGGCTTGGCCACGGCTTCCCCTGCGAATTTCACTCTCGCTGACGATCGACCCAATATTCTCTTCTGCATCGCCGATGACTGGGGTTGGCCTCATGCTGGAGCCTATGGTGATCCCGTGGTGAAGACACCTGCATTCGATCGCATCGCAAAAGAAGGCGTTCTGTTTGAAAACGCCTATATTTCTTCCCCCTCCTGCACGCCATCTCGCAACGCCATTCTTACCGGGCAATATCATTGGCGACTGGGGCACGGTGGAAACTTGCACAGCATTCTGGATACTCAACACCAAACTTATCCACACCTGCTTGCTGAATCGGGTTACTTTACCGGACATTGGCGAAAGAGCTGGGGGCCAGGCAAAGTTGACAATTGGCTTCAGACCTCCGGCGGGCATCCAGCTGGCAAGCGGTATCCAAATTTCGATAAATTTCTCGATGCCTGGCCGCGAGACCAACCGTTTTGTTTTTGGCTAGGCGCTTCCGACCCTCACCGAGGTTACAAACTCAACTCCGGTCGGGAAAGTGGTATGGATTTGAGTAAGATTGAATTGTTTGAACATTACCCAGAAAGCGAAACCATTCGCTCCGATGTAGCAGACTACTATTTTGAAGTGCAACGCTTTGATAGCGATGTAAATCGAGCCTTAACTAAACTCGAATCTCTCGATTTGCTGGATTCTACTCTGGTCGTCATTACCGGTGATCACGGAATGCCGTTCCCGCGATGTAAAAGTAATCTTTACGACAGCGGTGCAAGAGTACCCATGGCAGTTCGCTGGCCCGGCAAGGTTCCTCCAGGTCGTCAGGTTACTGATTTCGTTAGCACCACCGATTTAGCGCCCACGTTTCTCGCTGCCGCCGGAGTTCCTATCCCAAGTAGCATGACGGGAAAAAGCTGGCTCAACATTCTAATGTCCAAAAAATCAGGACGAGTAGAAGCTTCAAGGAATCGTGTTTTTACTGGAAAAGAAAGACACGTTCCTTGCCAAGAAGGGGACGATTCTGGAGGTACACCCATGCGAGCAATCCGCACCGACCAATTTCTTTTAATCCACAACTATCGACCAGATCGCTGGCCATCGGGGACCCCCAACTATCAATTGGCAAACCTACCGGGGTGTTGGCTTGGCGATTGCGACAATGGACCAACGAAAACCTATATGGTTGAAAACCAAAATAAAGATGCAGAGCATCAGCTGAAATACAAACTCGCATTCGCCAAACGCCCCGAATGGGAACTCTATGATTTAAATCAGGATCCTGCTCAATTGGTCAACGTTGCTGGCGAGGAGAAGTACCGTGATATAAAATCCAAATTGATTGAGTCTTTAAAAGCTGAATTGATACTAACCAACGATCCGCGAGAAACTGATCAAAACGCTGAGCAAATTTTTGATCAATCCAAATACTTTGGGAGTGGCCCTCGCCACCCGTCGTTCAGTAACAAGAAAAAATCAACTCGTTAACCAAACGCAACGTTTAAACCTTTTTCCCTCCCCGAAAACGATTCATCGTTTACCGCGTCGAACGTTTTACTTTATTTCCACCTAGCCACCAATTGCTATGACAGTCCAAAAAACATTCTTTCTATCCATTTTCTCCGCGATCAGCCTTCTGACACTTCCAGCGCTCGCCGAAGACAATGAGAAACATCCACTCGTTCCCGGGCTGGAAAGATTTATAGACGTGGAGACGATTACCAACGTAGAACGTGGGAATCTACTTATTAACGAGCTGAATTGTGCCTCTTGCCATGAAGCAAAATCAAACTGGTCCGTTCAGCCCAAACAAGCTCCGATTCTATCGGAAGTTGGCGAGCGAATACTTCCGGAGTACTTTCAATCGTATCTACTCAACCCCCAACATGTAAAACCCGGCACGACTATGCCCAATGTGTTGGCAGGAAAAAGTGAATCCGAACAACAGCTCATTGTCGAATCTTTAGCACACTTTCTGGCTTCAACTGGAACGGTCACCAAACAAAACTCCAACTCAAAATCTGTTAGTCAGGGCGAGCAATTATTTCACTCAGTGGGATGTGTCGCATGCCACAACCCACAAAATGAAGATGTAAAAATTGCCACTTCGGTTCCACTCGGTTCGCTCGAAAACAAATATTCACTTTCGAGCCTGACTGAATTCATCAAGAACCCGATGCACGCACGCCCATCTGGCCGCATGCCTCAATTCAATCTCAGCAATTCTGAAGCTCAGAACATCGCAGCCTATTTGATTCGCGATGCAGTAGTCGAATCAAAAATCAATTTCGCCTACTACGAGGGAAAATGGGAAAACCTTCCGGATTTCGATCAACTCAAACCTGTTTCCAAAGGCACTACTAGCGGTTTTGATGTCCAACTTGGAAAAGCGAAAGATCATTTTGGAATCGTGTTCACAGGGTTTTGGGATGTTCCAACCGACGGCGAGTACCGATTTAAATTAACGTCGGATGATGGTTCTCGATTAATTATCGACGGAATCACCATCGTTGATAATGATGGAATCCATGGAATAAATTCAGTCGAAAAAGCAGCCTCGATGACAGCGGGTATCCATCAAGTTCGCGTCGAGTTTTTTGAGTATCAAGGCGGCGAAGATCTTCGCGTTGTTGTTAATGGAAATGGCTTAAAAGAAATTAGTTTTGAGTCTCTTTTACGCCCAACTCGGGAAGTTGTAATTGACCCTGACAACCAACCGTTTGTTCTGGATTTAAAAAAAGCTGCGTTAGGAAAAGCTCACTTTCAGTCGGTTGGCTGCGCGTCCTGTCATGAAATGAAACTGCCTAAAAATGATCTTGGCGAAGCGGAGATCGAAGTTTTGAATCTTCCGACTCCCGTGCCGTTTTCCAAAATGAACCCACTCGCTGGCTGCCTCTCCGACACTCAACCTGCCGTCGATTTCAGACTCAACTCATTCCAGCGCAAATGTATCGCCGAGGCAATTAGTGCTGAGCAAAACTCAGAGCCGCAAACCAACAATCCCGAACAGCTTATCCATGAAAAACTGGTTACTCTAAACTGCTATGCATGTCATAACCGCCAAATGAGCGACCGGTCGATTCGCGGCGGTGTCGTAGACATGCGGGGAGATTCTCTGGAAATCTACGACAGAAAGAAATGGTTCACGGGAACTCAGGTCGAAATGGGGGACGAGGGACAACATCCGCCCGCCTTAAAATCCATTGGTGCAAAACTTAATCGTAAATGGCTCGACAAGGTTCTTCTGGAGAGCGCAAAAGATCGACCCTATATGTTGACCCGCATGCCAAAATTTGGCGCCAACAACCTCGGAACTCTTGCAGACGAGTTAGTGGCTTTCGATAAACTCACCAATGTGCCAGTCGTAACGGAATCCGAAACCGAACGAAAAATTAAGTCTCACGGCCGGTTCTTGGCTGGCGACCAAGCCTTGTCCTGTATCAAGTGTCATACTTTTGGAAAGTACCCCGCCACCGGGGTTCAGGCGATTGATTTAACAACGATGACCAAACGATTGAATCGCGATTGGTTTCAAATGTATATGTTGAAACCATCCAATTTTCGTCGTGGAACGAGAATGCCAGAGTCCTGGCCCGGTGGAAAATCTTACTATCCCGATATTCTCAACGGCGATACGAGTCAGCAAATCGACTCGATTTGGAAATTCCTTGAGGATGGTGAAAGAGCCGCCAAGCCAAAAGGGTTAGTTCGTTCGAAGATGGAATTGAAGCCGGGTGATACACCCAAGATGTATCGCAACTTTATTCAAGGAGCAGGTGCCCGAGCGGTCGGCGTCGGCTACCCCGAAGAAGTCAACCTCGCCTTTGATGCGGAACTGTGCCGGCTGGCACTTCTCTGGCAGGAAAATTTTATTGATGCGTCGCGACACTGGTCGGGTCGCGGACAGGGATTTGAACCGCCGCTAGGAGAGAATCTTCTTGAACTACCCGATGCGATTGTGTTTGCTAAAAATTCTCAACCCGACCAATGGACCAAAACCAAGGGGCCCGATTCGCCACATTTTAAAGGGTATCATTTCGATGAGAATCGTCGCCCAGTCTTCGACTATCAAATGGATGGAATTGTCATTACAGACCAACCCGTTCCAACCCTTGAGGATGACCGTGCACTAATTACTCGGCAATTTACGATCGTGGCTGACCAACCCTGCAAGCTTTACTACCTAGTCGGGCAATCTGAGCAGGCAAAGATTGATGGCAATTCGATTGTCTTTGGCGATCGCTGGACCACCCAGTTTTCTGGGTCAGTGAAACTCCAGTTATCGAAAGACAAAAATGGCAGTGTTGTCGCGGAAATCGATTTGCCAAAAGGCCAGACTGTCTTCCAGCAAAAATACGATTGGTAAATTTCCCTTCGTAACCATCGCCAACAAATGGGCTATTCATCAATTTATTTTGAATCAACGAATTCCTGCGGAACTCACAATCACTCACCGGATCCCAGACCAATGAACCATCGATTTATTTCATTTTGCTTTACTTCGACTGCATTCATCCTCGCACTCGCTTTCCCAATCGTTTTGTTGCCAACCGTTTCATTTGGACAAATTAATCAGTCCGAATATTACAAAATCAGCAAGGTTCCAACTCCGGAAGGGGTAGTTTTGGAAGTGGGCGATTTTGAGTTCATGGCCGACGGCAGACTTGCCGCTTCCTCCCGGCGTGGGGACATCTACATGTTCCACAACCCGCTACAGCCAGATGCCTCTAAAATCACCTCGACCCTATTTATGGACGGACTTCACGAAGTCCTCGGTCTCGCTGAGCGCGATGGTTCTCTGTACGCCACCCAGCGAGGAGAAATCACGCGACTGCAAGATCAGACGGGAGACGGCTTAGCTGACGTCTGTGAAACCATTTCAGATGGATGGGGAATCAATGGTGATTATCATGAGTACGCTTTTGGTTCGGAATTCGATTCCAATGGTGACATCTGGGTTACGCTCTGCCTGACCGGTTCCTTTACCAGTCAAAATAAATACCGAGGTTGGTGCTTACGTGTTTCCCCCGATGGAACAGTGACACCCACATGCAGTGGCGTCCGATCACCGGGTGGCATTGGATTTAACGCCGCTGGCGATGTTTTTTATACTGACAACCAAGGCCCTTGGAACGGTACTTGCGGCTTAAAATGGCTTCGCCCCGGTTCGTTTCAGGGAAACCCACAAGGAAACTCCTGGTACAAAGAAACCGACGCAATCGGAGCCCGACCTCAAGATCCACAAAGCGGTTCCAGGATTATGGCGGAAGCTAAAAAGCTACCCGAGCTTGAACCAACCGCCATTTTATTTCCCTATAAAAAAATGGGCCAGTCAGCCGCCGGAATCGTCTGCGATCAATCAAATGGAAAATTTGGACCGTTTAAAGAACAACTATTTGTTTGCGACCAAACCTTCAGCTGGGTGATGCGGGTCGACCTTGAAAAAGTAAACGGACATTACCAAGGTGCGTGCTTCCCGTTCACCGAAGGATTCGGTTCTGGAAATTTGGCAATTGAACAAGCATCCAACGGGATGATGTTTGTTGGCGGAACCAACCGAGGCTGGGGTTCTCGTGGTAAATCCCCGTTTGCTCTGGAACGATTGGAATGGACCGGAAAAACACCCTTTGAAGTTCTCAGCATGAATGCCAAACCAGACGGATTTGAGCTTCAATTCACAAAACCTGTCGATCGAGAGACGGCGAATAAAATTGAATCTTACTCAATGCCAACCTACACCTACATCTACCAGGAAAGCTACGGCAGCCCGGAAGTTGACCATGTCGAGTGCAACATCACGTCCGCGTCTGTTTCTGAGGATGGATTGACGGTTCGCCTTACCGTTGACCAACTTCACGAAGGACATGTCCACGAACTTCACCTTGACGGCGTGCGATCCGCTGACGGAAATCCACTTTGGCACCCCGTTGGTTATTACACATTAAATTATATCCCCAAATCAAAAGTCGCTCTCGAAGATTAGAAATTTAAGAACCAATGAATGGCTAATCAGCCAATTTAATCGTCTGATTTGGTTACTTTTTTACCGCCGGCAAATTACCAACGAACGGCGCTTCCGTTCGTTGCAATTCAGCTTTTGCATTGGCTCGATAAGATGCGAGAATTTCTTGAAAAGCTGGCTTTAACGCTAAATTATCCAACTCTTCCGGATCATTATTAACGTCGTACAACTCTTCGACCTCACCTTCGATCAGAGTTCGAACGTACTTGTATTTTCCTTCACAGAGAATTGCGTACCACGGCACGCCCGGCCCATGCGTTAACGCTTTGTCCCCCGGCTTTGGAATAACCGTTGTACTTTTGCCGTAACTGCGAGCAGTGTGAGTCAGTAGCATTCTTGCTTGATCACCCGTAAAGTTTTTGACACCTTTGATCAGTGGAGTTAGATCACGACCGTGCAATTTCCACTGTGGATTTGTTTCGGCTTGAGCCATGATGGTTGCGGTTAAATCCACTGCCGTCACCGGCGTTCGAATCACCGTTGGCTGGCTGTCAGGTTTAACAATAATCAGTGGCCCGCGAATTGCGGCATCATAGGGAGCCACCTTGTTTTTGAAACCATGCTGCCCCCATGCAAAACCCTGATCCGAGGTAAATACAATCACGGTATTATCTAACTGGCCGGTTGTTTCAAGAACTTTTATCAGCCGTCCTACTCCCTCATCAATGGCCAACACGCCCTGCTGATATTGCCGCACCCAATCCTTGAGAGGCTTTCCCGGGACATCGACCATGGCCACGGGAGGCAAATCTCGCACCTTTTTTTCGACTGGAATTCCAACCTCATTTTTCTCCCAAAAACCAACATCTCGTACGTATTTCGGTTTCCCTGGTCGGGGGCCATAAATGTCCGAAGGCTCTGGAATATCGGCGTCTGGATAGGCGTTCTCGTGTCGATTCGCCGGTGTGAACGGGCCATGAACCGCACCATAACAAAGCCATAGCATCCACGGCTTCTGAGGATCTCGGGTTTTGCCGTTAATAAAATCAATTGCCCAGTTCGTGTAGTTGTCTGTCGAATAACCTTTTGTCAAAACAGGATCACCGCCATCACGCACAATCAATTGATTGTCGTAATAGTTAGGAGAATTCTTGGGGAACTTAATTCGGTTCCAAACAATTTGATGATCCCAGTCGCGACCAAACCCCGAATCGTCACCGGTGTGCCACTTGCCTATCTGGGCCGTGTAATAGCTCCGTTGCCGAAGCAGCTTTGGAAAAAACTGACACTGTTCAGGATCGTAGACATTTCCAGGGTACTCACCGGTTGCCCGAAATGACTCGATCGCATGTTGTTGACGACCCGTTAGCACTGACAAACGAGAAGCAGCACACCAAGATCCAATATAGGCATGCGTGAATCGGGCACCGCGTTTCGCCAACGAATCAATGTTAGGTGTCTTCACCCACGAATATGCTTCATCGTAACAACTCACGGTTCGATGACTTTGATCATCAGTATAGATAAACAAAATATTGGGTTGTTCAGCAGCGGCCTCAGTTGGGCGAACAACGATGAAAATTGCAACACCGAACAGCAATAGACTCAACCTAAAAATGATCATACGTTCGATGTTGACTCGGTGCATAAAACTAGGTCTCCCAAATTTATTACGGTTAGTCACGATTTATTACAAATCAGCAACCCATTTTAATTTAAGTACTCGTTCATCAAATCTATCTTTTATTTTGAACCGAAACAGTGCTAGGATTGACCATCTGGCTAAACATAGAAACTTTCTTGGTTAACAATGGCAATGAGCAACAAACTTGAGCGTCGGCACTTTTTGAAGGGACTCGGTGGGTCTGCCCTGTTTCTTCCCCATCTCGACGCCATGGCATCCACCAATGCCACGCAATCAGTTGACTTGTCGGTTCCCAAGCGGATGGTCTGTATTGGTAACAACTTTGGTTTCGTTCCACAACTTTTTTTTCCTGAGAAAACGGGAGACCAATACGATTTACCAAATCTTTTGAAACCACTTCAAAATCACAAACCTGATTTCACTATCTTCTCGCACTTAGATCACGGCATCAACGGACAAGGCGGACACTCCGGCATTCACGCTTACCTAACGGGGATACTCTCAAAAAACTCCAAGGGTTTTAAAGATCGCAACATTTCTGTTGATCAAAAAGCAGCGGAAATGACCCAATCTAAAACTCGTTTTTCATCTCTTCAATTTTCGTCCTCGCTTTCAAAAAACAACAAGCTGTCGTGGTCTAACGCTGGCGTTGCCCTTCCTGCGATTACAAATCTGAATCAAATTTTCGATCTGCTGTTTCAAAAATCCAGCCCCGCAAAAAAACGTACTGCCGAGCGTGAACTAAACAGCCAGTCGAGCATTCTTGACCTTGTAAAAACAGATGCTGATCGTTTAACCAAACAAGTCGGAAAAAGTGACCGGGAAAAACTTGACCGATATTTTTCTTCGATTCGCTCCGTTGAAAAACAACTTGATCAAACGCGACTTTGGATTGACCACCCCAAACCAACCGTCGATTACCAGCTCCCCAAAGAAGCTGCAAATCTTAATTTCTCAAAGCGCATTCCACTTTACTACGACCTAATCGCATTGGCGCTTCAAACCGACTCGACGCGTGTCATCACGTTCGGTACTGCAGATATTGGCAGCGATGGTGGTGGACTGGGCGTCACACGCGGTTACCATCAACTAACTCATCATGGCAAAGTTCCGGGCTATATTGCCGAACTCTCCATTATTGAATCTTTTCTTGTCAAAAAGTTTGCAGGCTTCCTCGACCAATTAAGCTCTATCGAAGAACCTAACGGAAAGACATTGCTCGACAACACGATCACTCTTTTCGGTAGCGGCATGGGAAATGCGAGCTCTCACAGCAACAAACGCCTTCCCTTGATTCTCGCCGGCGGTGGATTTCGACATGGACGACACCTCAGCTTTGAAAATCAAAACAATCGCCCACCTGCATCGAATTTGTTTCTTAGCATGCTGCAACAGTTCGGCATGGAAACTGATCAATTCGGTCACTCGACTGGCACGCTTGCCGGATTGGACTCGGTCTAATGATACACCAATACCTCTTGGCTACAGTTTTGATAATGCTCATGTCCAGCGGATCGTGGGCGCAGGAATCATCCTTTAAGGCTGAATCGTTTTTTAAAGATTTCTGTTTTAAGTGCCATGCCGGTTCCGCCCAGAAAGGGGATCGGCAGTTTGATTCGATTGATTTGACTTCACTCAATGAACAGGATTTAACGCTTTTAGAGGAAGCGATCAACGCCATTAACCGCGGCGACATGCCTCCCTCAAAATCACCTCAGCCTTCCGATGCTGAACGTCGAATGTTTGTGGCCTCAATTGAACAAGAACTTAAAAATCAGCACTTAAATTCGACTGACAACACCACCATTTTGCGAAGAATGACACGCGATGAGTATCGAAACACAATCCGCGATCTTCTTGACTTTAACACCAGCGCCTTTGATCCAACTGCTGACTTTCCAAGCGATTCAAGAACAGACGGATTCGCCAACGTAGGCAGGTCTCAGGTTCTTTCAGATTTCCAGCTCAAAAAATACATGAAAGCTGCTCAAGGTGTATTGGAGCGAGCGTCCTATTTTGGCTACGAAAAACCCGATTCCAAGCTCGTTCAATTTATGCCAGAGCAAATGTCTCACAAAGATAAATACGACCGGGCACCTGTGCTGTGGATTTTGAATGTTGACAATCAGCACCTCGATATTGGACACGGACAACCCGTAGAACGGCACGCAACGTATCCCCGCGCATTTAGCAAAACGGGAGTACCTCACGACGGATACTACGACATTCGCGTAAAAGCTTCTGCCATCAACCGTCTCGATCATCCTTACGCTAATGAAGATTTTGAATACGATTTTCGACAACCGATGAAGCTTGGGATGTGGATTGCCCCAACGCCTGATTTGCTGATCAAAGGCGCGTCCGAAGGTCGACGTTTGGTTAAAGTTTTTGATCTAGTTGATGAGGAAGCCAAGGTTTATTCAGCAACAGTGTGGCTCACGAAAGGAAGTACTCCCTTTGTTCACTGGGTGAATGGCTTTAGTTCAAAGGGAACAATCCGCAAAGTCGGAGAGAAGTATCACCCGGAAGTTATGCGGCCAAAACAATACGCCGAAGACATGGCAAAGAATGGCGGTGTTGAAGCGGGCCAACAATTGAAAGAGCGTGCCAAAAACAGCAAAAATCGGCTGCTTTCGGAAGTTTACGATGGCCCGCGAGTTCGAATTTTTTCAATGGAAATTGAAGGTCCGCATTACACATCCTGGCCGCCGGAAAGTCATCAGAAAATTTATGGCAAGACGATGCGACCGGAAGACCTGGATCTCGAATCCACGATTTCACGATTCGCTCAACGAGCGTTCCGACGAAAATTGGAACCCGAAGAATTCGAACATTACATACAGTTTGTAAAACAAAAAATTACTGATGGGCAACCTGCGGATGAAGCCATCAAGCTTGGGCTTGCTGCCATTCTCACCTCGCCACGGTTCCTTTACCTCGACGAAGGTGACGAAAATCAAGACACCGCACTGTCATCCTTCGAACTCGCATCCCGATTGTCATATTTCATTTGGAATTCGATGCCCGATGACGAGTTGTTCAGAATCGCCCGCGAGAATCGACTCAACGAACCTAATGTAATTCGCGAACAAGTCGAACGAATGCTGCAAGATCCGAAGTCTTCCATATTTATAAAAAACTTTGCCGACAGTTGGCTCCGATTAAACGAACTTGGATCGATGCCTCCCGATAGTAAGACGTTTAAATCCTACTACCGACACCGACTTGAATCGGCAATGAAACAGGAGACTTATCACTTCCTGCAGGATTTACTCAACGAAAATGGTTCAATTTTTGAGTTGCTTAATAGCCAACACACATTCGTCAATGACAGCCTCGCGACTCACTATGGGTTAGAGGGAGAATTCGGGGAAGGCTTTCAAAAAATATCGATCCCCAAATCGCTTCACAGAGGCGGACTCTTAGGTCAAGCGAGTGTTTTAACGGTTACAGCGAACGGGGTTGAAACATCACCCGTGACACGCGGCGTTTGGATCTTAGAAAATCTATTAGGATCGCCCCCCTCCCCTCCTCCGCCGGATGTTGAGCCAATCGAACCTGACACTCGCGGCACAACCACCATCCGCGAGCAATTACTAAAACACCGGCACGTCACCGCCTGTGCCGACTGCCATTCCAAAATCGATCCCCTTGGGTTCGCATTGGAATTTTACGATCCGATCGGAAGCTATCGATCGAATTACCCCGCCCAGGGACTTAGAGGAAAAGGAAAACAGATTGATGGCACCGGAAATTTTCCTGACGGCGATTCGTTCAACAATGAGTTCGAACTTAAATTGTCTCTCATGTCCAGGAAAAAACAGTTTGCTAAAACGCTGGTTGAAAAATTGCTGATTTTTGGAACAGGGCGTGCCGTTTCGTTTCAGGATCATCAGGAGATTGAGCAACTTGCCCAATCGATCGACAAGACCGGAAATGGATTTCGAGACCTTGTGAAATCTGTCGCGACCAGCCAAATTTTCCGATCTCGATAAATTGGATTGGTGATTTAATTTCGACAGTTCAGCATTAGAAATTCATTAAGAACAGCAAATTCATGAACTCAAATTTTCAATCTTGTACCAACGTATCGTTACTCCTGACCCTGTTTCTAATTCTGCTAACAAGCAATGAAAAACTTGGATACTGCCAAACTATTCCCGGCAGTAACAAATCAAACTGGGTCAAACACACAATTATCGATCGCCAAAAAACGGCTATCAATTCTGCGGTCGCAAACGATTTTGATCGCGACGGCAAGTTGGACATAATCGCATCCTATCAAGGCGGTGTTTTCCTTCATCGCGGTACCGATTGGCAACCCGTCAAAATCTACTCATTCGATTCTGCCAATTCCCGAAACAAACCGGGGAAAGCTTGCATCCACAGTTGTTTAATCGATGTCGACCAAGATGGCGACCTCGATTTCATTGGCTCTAATCAAACCTTATTCTGGCTTGAATGCCCCGAGAAACCGCTTTCAGGCATTCCATGGATTTATCGAACCATCGATGACGAGATGCTTGGTTCGCATTGTGTGTTAGCCGCCGATGTAGACGGGAACGGTGCCATGGATTTAATCGCCAACTCATTTCACGACGAGGAAAAAACCAACGTGCCTCGCTCTATCGCCTGGCTCGAAATCCCCGCCAACCCGCGGAATGCAAAACAATGGAAACGCCATGTTTTTGCCGATCGGGATGCACCGGGCGGATCGCATTACATGGGGTTTGGTGACCTCAACGGAGATGGACGTGGAGACATCACCTGCGGCGCAAAAGGCCAACCCTTTACTGGTGGAGAGTGGTTTGCTTGGTGGGAGCAACCTGTCGATCCGCGAGGACCATGGAAGAAACATTTGTTGGCTGAAAACCAGCCGGGAGCATCCAATATCAACCCCGTTTCTATTGATGGGGATGACACGATCGATATCGTCGCAACCCGCGGTCACGGCACCGGAGTTTTTTGGTTCCGAGGTCCCAATTTTAGGCCGATTGAAATCGATTCCAAAATCGAAGGACCGCATACACTTGTCACATCCGATCTCGATGGTGATCAGGATATCGACATTGCCGTTTGTGGACGCACGACCGACGGGATCACGATGTGGTATCAAAACGACGGATCGGGCAATTTTAATCCCTCTGTGATTGACCGCAATCAAGGAAGCTATGACCTTCGAGCGATCGACATGGATGGCGATGGCGACCTCGACCTTCTCAGTGCTGGACACCAAAACAACAACGTCGTCTGGTACGAGAACCAAGTCAAACAGGTACGTGATTCATCCCGTTAAAACAATTTAGACCGACGACAAGACTTTATTTGTTCGTCTTCTCTGCTTTCAAAAATTGATTTGCAAAAAAATCGATAGCCTGATCACGATCTCGTTGATTTTTGAGACCGTGCCCCGCTCCCCGAACCAAAACGAGGGTGGTCAAAACATCAGCCGCCTTGAGAGCATCACTTAACATTTGACTTTGCTGAAATGGAACCAAACGATCCTGATCACCGTGCATAATTAAGAAGGGTGGATCATCCGCGGTCACGTATTCAATTGGATTAAGTTTTGAGGTTTTTTTAGGCACCTCTTGAATCGGAGCACCGACCAATAACGACTCTGGGGAACCGGGGGCATCGTGATTTATTTTTCCTGTCGCTCCCGCCTGCTGGTTCATCTTTAGCAAATCCGTTGGTCCAAACCAGTCACAAACTGCTTGAACACGACTGGACACACCGACCGTCCCAAGTTCCCCTTCCAGTTCGGTTACTTCTCCAGTGGTTCCCAAAAGTGCAACGAGATGGCCTCCGGCAGAGGAGCCCCATACGCCAAATTTTTTGGGATCCAAACCAAATCGCTGAGCATTTTTCCGAAGGAACCGAACTGCCGCCTTGCAGTCGTGAATCTGCGCCGGAAATGTGGCGTGATGACTTAGCCGGTAATTAATACTTGCAACTGCAAATCCGCGCTCGAGCAATGGAGTCAAATGCGCAAACCGATCTTTTGATCCATTTTTCCAACCACCGCCGTGAACCCAAATAATCAATGGCAGCGCGGTCGCAGATGGCTGGGATTGAGGCAGGTAGAGATCGAGCCGATGGCGTTCGTGCCCTTGCTTTACATAGACAAGATTTTTTAGCGTTTTGATGTCTGCAATTGCAGAACTGGCTGGATCAGCATTACGATTTAAAAAACGGAAATGCTCACCCGGTGAAATCCATCCGCTTCGATCAGTATCCACACGATCAAAATTACCACGAATGGCAGACGGCAATTCATCGCGCGTCAGGCGATTATCTTTATTTTTATCCCAGCGAAGAAAACGGCCGTCTGGTTTAGCTAGGTTTGCCGAATCTGGAGAAACCACTGTCTGAGCGGTTACGGAAACACAACTAAGGGAAACACAACTGAGCCAGGCAACCGGTAAGAATACAAACCAGCAAACTATTTTTCCGTCCATCAATTTCCCCAACTTAGAAAGTTGTTAGACCGACCTGCGCTAAGTAGCAAAGTAATCGATCAACTTCATTACATTGATGGGCAGTTTAAACCATTCTCCGGTTGAAAAAAACGGTGGACTGGCTCAACTCAGTGCACTAAATAAAACTTAGGCGGCAGTTTTTCGTTTTCTGATCGTCGCGTCGGATTGCAGCCATTGGGTCAACTTCTTGGACTCTGCAGCCCAAGCTTTGCCAATTCGTTTGGCACAAAACAATTCGAACAATAAATCAAATGTTTCCGCCATCGTGCGCAGGCTCTCTATCCGATCTCCCGTATCTTTCATTTCGGTACCGCTATCACCCGGGCGACTGATTTTCGCACTCCCAAGAATGCCAGTTTCCGCCTGTAAATTGAAGTCATACTGCTCACCGTTGCGAATTAAGGTCAGACCGGCCTTCCGCGGTAGCTTTCCCATGCGGATCGCCATTCCTGCTTCCGGTAAGGCGACTGGACTCTCTGATGAAATTGACTCTTTTCCATGTTCACCCTGAGGACAGTCGAGGCTTAACGACCTGGCAAACATTCCAGAAACCTCGGACTCATCAGCAAGCAAGAGTGTGTCCGGCCCGGTATCCCACTTCCACCACAACCACAGTAAAAATTCATTTCCCAGATAGTCGTAATTGTCAGTCATCCCATTCCACCAAGTCACCTGGGCAGATTCGCCTGGAAGGAAAGCAGTCGGCTCGATCGCGAAGAGCTCAGCATTGGCACCCACTTCATGTGCGTATTCAAGAGCGAGCTTACCGGAAGATACGCGACTGAACTCCAACCCAAAAGCTCGCTCTAGCAAGTCGATGCAGGAGTCATTCGTTTTTTCACTTCCGCTTCCAAGAAAAACTGTCTCTGTGTCAGCATCCCAGAGAATTGATGTTTCTGCCATCCGCTTGTAATTGCCCTTTTGAGCTTCCAGTTCGCAGCGGGCATCAACAGCTTCTTTCGCCTCTTCCCGCTGGGCCTTGGTCGGTCGATTGCCAAGCTGATCGCCCATGATGCCCACCAACTCGATTTGCATCCAGGCACGTTTGATTGGGCCGGGAATGCTGCAAGTGTCTATCCGCACTCCAAAATGCATCGCTTCGCCGAGGATGTTTTTCTCGCGATCGAATTCTGTATCGAGAAGATGCGATCCCCCGGTGAATCCAATGCTTGGCTGTTCGTGCAGGCTCGCATTGGATTTGCCGATTCGATGCTGCTTCAAAATCTCCAAGTGCTCGTCACCGAAACTGCCACTAGGATCTTTTTCAATTCGAAAACGCTCGAAAGTAACACTGCCTGAAAGAAAACCCATGCTTGATGACCTAATCACAAATAATGAAGGAGACTTTCGATGTCCCACCCCATGCCAAAGCAATGCATCAATCTAGATGTCGTTTCATGGAGTAGCTCGATAACGTTTTATTCGGTTATGTGGCTGACAAACTTGATCGTTTGGGACATTAGCGAATTCTTCTAAAAATCGAAAAATCTCGACACCCAATCATTTCCCCAAACGAACGAAATCTCGATAACTAGCGTTATCGAGATACGTGTTCTGAGTCTAAAACCAAATGCTATTAAGTTCTTTGCAGCCTAATTCAAATCAACTTGAAGCTTCGCATCGCTACCCGGTTGCACCGGCGCCAGACCACTAATTTTGGAAAGGTCTGGCTTTTCCCGGCCTATTTTTACTGTGTAATTGCCCTTCGAATAAACCGGTGGCTTGAACCGGTTAGAATCCATTCGAACGGTATAGAGTATTTCCCCAGTCGCGTCTTCAATGACTTGTACCACCGGTCGCTCTGCACCTTTGACTACCATTTCTGGTAAATAGCCAATTGGCTTGCGGCCATCGTTATTGCGGTAATCAAATGTAATCGGCCATCCCGCGAATTGAGCTTTGTCCCCTTGGTCAACGTCTGCAAACCGAGGCCAGCACTCCACGGTAATTTTCCGGTTCTTCTTGTCAAACCGAACGACTCCGAATCCATCTCCCCGTTGTTTTTCATCTTGACGGTTCGGCGGATTGGCATAGGCGAGCATCGTGATCTTATTTCCCAAACCATCAAGATAGTCTCCAGTCCACGGAAGAGGGCTGCCAGTTACCGCGTTGGGACCCGGCTTTTCATCTTCCGGCCACCACCAACGACCATAGATTGTATTGACGATAGCTGGGCTGGTGAACGCATAAGGGCCATCTCCAAAATTTTCGATCCCGTGTTTCACAAAAACAGCGAGGTGCTGATCACCGCACAAGTGAGGAGCCCACGCTCGTCGAATTTCAACCAGTGCTTTATTGCGACCTTTTTGCGGCCACGCATTACTATCTAGATCCGCGAGCAATCGATTGCTTTCCTGGCCATGCAAATGAACTGCCCCGCAAAAGGCAGTTTGGGAGAGAACACATTTCATGTCAGCACCCGTCCAATCCTGACTCCACGCGTTAAGAAATTCTAATTGACGGTCACCCATGAGTTTCAATTCTGAAAGATCAACTGCCGCGCGATCATATTTAGGATCGTTGATATGGTCGGGGCGAGGTCCCATTTTAGGAATTTTTCCTTCTGGCCCGCTCTTAAATTTCCGATCCTCGACAATCGCAAAATTGATTCCACCAATGGTCAAATCGGTATAGTAAACGCCAATTCCACGCTCAATGGGAGTTGCGTCATATGCGTCCGGAAGATGCCATGTTTGGCAACGTTGAACCATGTTGACGTATTTTGCCGGGTAGAAATAACCCCCACTCGGCCCTTGTGGGTTACTCGCTTGTTTCCCATTTTCGCCCCAAATATTTGCCTGACCAACATCGTGATCGTCGGGAATAGTAACGACCGGTCGATCCTTCAAAATATCCCGGAACTGCATTCCAAATTCTAACCAGCCGTAGGTATGCTCGGTGTGATGATAAGACTGGTCTCCGGCAAAGAACAAGAAGTCAGGATCTATCTTTTTTAAATTGTCGAGCATTTTAGGTCGGGGACCGGGAGTCCGCGAACTGTTGCAAGACAGATTGCCAACGACAATTACATCCTTATCGATAGGGTCTTTTCGGATGACACCCTCGAACTGCGCCTCGGCACCATGCCGGACACGATAGGCTACGTCCTTTGTATTGTCCCAGTCTTCTATTCTAAAATGTGCGCTCCAACCAAGATCAATGACTTTTTCTTTCGCGACTTCCTGCCACTCTCCAGAAGGCTGCTTCAGTTCTAAACGAACCACTCGCGCCTCGTCCGGCATGAGGGGAAAGAGCTGAGCTGACAGTTTTAAAACGCCATGGTCGTGAGTATATACAGCGAATCCAACGACCTCGTTGCGCGGCACATTCAGATTCATGGTCCGGCGCTTATTTGGTTTAACTTTCCACCATTGGCCGGTCGCCATTGACTCCAGATTTTTAAATTTCTCTCCAAAAATCCGCGGTTGCTCCTGTTTTTGTCCCATTAACGCTTGGCTGCTCACCAGCGAAATAAGGAAAAATGCAAGGCAGCCGATGCCAACTTCTAAACGAAAATACTTGTTTGGTCTCATTTGATTCATTTTTATCATGCTCTGAAATTTGGAAACTATGGTTATTCTCCAAAACTGAGGCAAGAGAGTCAAACTAGATTGGCTTTATTTTTACGAATTCAATTCGCGCCTTTCCTGGTGAATCCGACGCGTCCTGGACGCTGTTAACTATTCCATCACAACCACGGCCATTACTTCGCATTAAATGAGACGGAAGTAAGTTTCGTTTCCAGTCATCCAGTTATCATTCCAACTAAATCAGAGCGCGCAAAAAAACTCTCCGCAGAAACACTACGGAGAGTTTAATTTTAAGCATTCAGCTCAGACGATTTCTTAGAACGTCATCACGAAATCAATTCCAAAGATGTTCGCTTTGTAATCGAGTCCAGGAGACCAATCGTATCGGTACTCTGGGCGAACGGTTAGGTTCGAAGTCGCTCTGTAGTTGAATCCGTAGGTACCTTCGTACTGTGAGTGCGATCCACTTGGAGGAAGAACTCCGCCGTGAGGAGCGTATCCAGTGACATTGTCACCTTTCCACCACTCAATTCGCCGGCCAACGGTCAGACGGTCTGAAACTGTATAGAACATGTAATTGCTAAGTGCAAAATTATCTTCGCCAGTGCTGCCGACTCGTAGCACATCACTTTGGAACACTGTCTGCAAGTGCTCAGTTAGTTGCAAGTCGAGAACCATGCTGTGTGAGTAGGCGTCGTCGCCACGAGCACCAAGATCACCAAAGGTGGTCATGTAGGTAAACGATGCGTCGTCATTGAACTTGCGGGTGAAACCGCCCAAGAAAGTACTGCCATCACCAAACTGATCGAATCCTGTATCCCAGCCTGCTGTCCATCCACCGTACAATGTGGTGCAGTTATTCATCTCGTACGTAGCGATAGCACCGCTGTGAGTGAAGGGCTCACTGTTGTACATCATGATTGAGTGTGAGTAGAAGAAGTTCTGCGGTGCGGGCACGGACTCGTAACCAACTAATGTATAGAAGTGTCCGATCTTAACGCTCAAGTCACCCATGGCAACTTCACCGTAAAGCTGTGGCAATGCCCAGCCATATTTACCACCACGTGTGAAGGCAGGATCGCGATCCCAAGTTGGACCGGGATTGCCGAATGCCTGAGTGTCAGGACCATCGACACCGTACATGGCATCAAAACGGAAACCGAAAGCAAGTTCACCGTTTGTCGAATTAGCTTCCTTCTCAACAAACATCCAGCCTTGACTCAAGTCAAAAGAATCTGGATCCGAGTTGAAAAGATCATTCGATTTGGTATGGATGCCCATGGCAAACCAGCCACCGATGTTCAAGCAACTATCGGAACACCCGTTACCAAATAATGTCCGCGGCTCGCCGAGCCCGGAATCACAGCAGACAACCGGTTCCGCAACAGGTGCGGGGGTTGCTGCATCGTCTTGAAAAGAAACTACCGTTGCAGGTGTTCCTACATTGTTAATTGTTTGTCCTTGGACACCGGAGAGCCCTAAAGCTCCCGATCCAATTAGCCCCAAGACAAACATCCAGCCTGACTTTCCGCGTTTCATGTCACCACCCTGTGTTGTAACTAACATCGTTATTTGTTTTCTTATCAGCAACAAACCCAACACGATGTTGGCTGAGCTCGCCTTTTACTACATCTTTGGGAATCGGTTGTGACGCCCCTAACGACTATTCCAAATTCACCTATTTTCTGTAATTCCCGATCTGGAAGTGACAAAGGTGCGTAACTTTGACGATTGAAACGGTCGATCCACCCAAGGCTGTCAAGCTGTAACGGTTAAAAAAAGCCTTCCGGCGAGCAATTTTTAAGACTGCTATCAGTGCTGCGAGACCAGCTAGAAACGAGAAATTTGAAGACCAAAAGGAAGTTCAAAAGAGAGCTGTTTTCGACTTTTCAAATCACCGTGAGCTCTCTCTGATCCGAGCACAACGTCAACCAAGTCCAGCTGTTAAACACCAGGATATGATTATTTTTTGTGCAATTTTTGTGCACTAAAAATCAAATTTATTGTGCTTTCATCAAGCAAGGGCAAAAATTCAACCCTTTCAGTTTTGCAAGGTAGAGATAGAAATTGGGCTGCCTCGGAATGAAACTCACCTGCACTCGAATTAAGCGATCAACATCGTTGTTCGAAGACAACTGATTTTTGCAAAAGAAAAAAACAGAAAAAATGATAGCGTTTTTTCCGCTTGAAATCCCTTTACTGCCACCGTGCACTGAATCCTATTTCGAATTGGTATGAAGTTTGCGATTGGGAAATTGCCCTGCTTCGGCGGGCGCCTTCCGAGCCAATAACCGTTGCCCTCTCCAAAAAGGAATTCAATCAAGTGCGTAATTCTTTACCTTCCAGGAAATACCTGTCGATTTTGACCGGTGTAATTCTAATTCTCGCCTGCACAAATCTCGATCAATCAAACTCCGTTTTCGCCCAAGAAGACATTGCCGAAGCTGTGGCTTCGACCGAAGTAATTGTTGACGCTTCCGAGAGCAATTCCATCACCACCGACGAGCTTTCTTACGTTTTTAATAACGCAATTATTTTTATCTGTGCGGTTTTAGTTTTGTTTATGCAGGCTGGTTTCTCGATGGTTGAGGTTGGACTCAACAGTTCGAAGAACGTGGTCAACATCTTGTTTAAAAACCTAATGGATTTATCTGTCGGGGCATTATTGTTTTTTACTGTTGGTTTCGCCTTGATGTATCCAGGCTGCTACGGTGAAGTCAGCAATTCTTACTTCTCGTTTGGTGGCCTTGGAATTTATGGAGCTTCCGATGACGATTCATTATCGCCATATGCAGATTGGTTTTTCCAAGCCGTGTTCGCCGCAACGGCTGCAACCATCGTCTCAGGCGCAGTTGCCGGTCGCATGCGATTTGGAGCCTACCTGGTTTTCAGTGCCGTCCTGACTGCATTGGTTTACCCAATCAGTGGTTATTGGAAATGGGGAGGTGGTTGGCTAACTCAGTTTGGGGAACTGATGCCCGACGGTACCTATTCAATGGCATTTCAAGATTTCGCTGGTTCAGTAGTTGTACACGCCGTTGGAGGGTTCGCAGGACTTGCGGGCGCTCTCGTTCTCGGGCCACGCATTGGCCGGTTTTCGAAAGAGGGAAAACCTCAACCAATGCCCGGTCACAACATGACTTTCGCAGCACTCGGAGTATTTATTCTGTGGGTTGGGTGGTACGGCTTTAATCCCGGAAGCCAACTTGCCTTTGGAACCGCCGCTGACATTGACGCGACGGTTTACATTGCCGTAACCACAACGCTTGCCGCCGCTGCCGGTGCGATCGTTGCTACTCTTATTAGTTGGGTTTGGCTTGGAAAACCAGACATCTCAATTGGCTTGAACGGAGCTTTGGGAGGTTTGGTTGGAATCACTGCCGGTCCTGACTGTTTTACACCATGGTGGTCAATGGTGATTGGAGCGTGCGCCGGTGCACTTGTTGTTGCCGGCGTACGTCTCCTTGACCGTTTAAAAATAGATGACCCAGTTGGCGCTTGGCCTGTGCATGGTCTTTGCGGCATATGGGGGTGCTTGGCAATTGGATTTATTCCCAACGCTCACCTTGAGAGCGGAGCAACTTCGTTTCTGATTCAAACCATCGGGACGGTTTCCATTGTCGCTTGGGCATTTGTGACAATGCTGGCCTTGTTCAGCGCTTTAAAGTTCCTCGGAGTTTTACGTGTCTCTGAATCTGAGGAACTGCAGGGACTCGATATGAGCGAGCACGGCATGAGTGCCTATCCGTCCGAATTACCGGGAACTATGGGCGCGGCGCCGATAACAATTGCTCCACCCGTATCGGAACCTGCACCAGCAGCAACAAAATTTGCTGGAGCAGAATAAGAGATGGAACAACACATGAATAATGGAACCCGCCAATCACGCGGACCAGTCGTTCACTCTTTTATTTTTCAAACGACACTTCAAAGTGCACAATAAGAAATGGTCGTGCATCGGCATGGCCTCGGAAGGACGTTCCATCCAATTTGGGTGGAACGTTTTTTTTATTTCATGGACTACAGTTGTCAGCTTCAACAATCGACACAATTCATGTCACAGAGCATCCCTTAAGCCTGTCAGCCTTCTCTTCTTGATTGCACCATCGAGCCACTGCCTCGTTTCCAACCAACGATCTGGTTTGACTTACCGTTTCCACGCAATTGAGCGAGCAGAAGCCTTCCCGGCAGAGTTCCTTTTCAGTTGCTCGCAGAATCCTGTTTTTTGGGTGCGATTATAGGAATTCGGTGGGAAACTATACGCAATTGCTTAACACCTTTGTCTTGAACTCGATCAATTACTTTCCCTTCGATGATTCACGAACTACCTTAATACAGACTCTGTTTACGTTAGTTTCTAAATGTTGAACTCTATTTTTAAGACCACCATGCGCACCACTCACTATTCCTGTTGCTTTGTTTTCTTTTGTTGTCTTTTAAGCACCGCGGCGTTTCTCGCAAACCCCTCACATCTTCCAGCGCAAACTGACACGTTGCGATCGCTCGATCATTCGGATTACGACCTTTGGACGTCGCTTTCGAGTCAACAAATTTCGAACGACGGCAAATGGATCTCGTTCTCGACAAAGAGCGGAAAATCTAAAGCTCAACCAACACTTTTCATCCGCCAAAACCGAGCCACCAAAGAATATTCTATTCCGCGGGGAAGTGGAGCGAAGTTTACATTCGATTCGAAATTTGTGATTTACCGAATCACACCCGACCCCGAGAAAATAGCTTCACTCAAAAAAGCAAAAGTTCCTGCAGATCAAATCCCGGGAACCATTATTGAAATCATGAACTTGGGCACCGGAAAAAGAACTTCCATAGATCGTGTCTCGTCTTTTAAAATTCCCGATGAGAATAGCGATTGGATTGCCTACCTCCGCACCAAGCCGATTGATCGAAAATCTGTTAAACAGCAAGTTTCAAAAGTCGTTGAATCCTACGAAGTAACTGGAACTGGTTTAAAGAAACCAACTCGCAAGCAAGCTCTTAAAAAGCGCCCCGCTGACCCACTAGTCACTCCGCCGGTAAAAAATAAAACTAAACCAGCTCCTGTCAAAAAACCTGCGGTAAAAAAACCGAAAACAGCAGAAGTCGAAAATAAAAATAACAAAAAGAAAAACCCGGGCACGACTTTGGTGCTTCACGATCTGCGAACCGGGACCCAACAAACTTTTCCTAATGTCGTGCAGTTCCGGTTTGATAAAAAAGGGACGATGTTGGCTTATTCCACATCGGTAGAATCAGCAGGGTCTTCTCAATCGCCGCAAGCGAAATCAAATAAGAACGGTAGTAAAACAAAACCAGTTGGCGATGGACTATTTCTTGTTAATTTAAAATCACTTGAGTCTCAGGTTTTGCTCGAAGGCAAAGGAGAATACAAACAACTCGCCTTTAGTGACGCTGGAAACCAAGTTGCTTTCCTTACCAACCGCGACGACTACAAATCTAAGACTCCCCGCTGGGCTGTGTTTCATTGGAAATCAGGTCAAAAAATGGCGACCAAGGTCGCAACAGAATCCAGTGTTGGCCTTCCTGTCGGATGGTGGATTTCCTCCAGTACCAATCCCACATTTAGCGAAAATGGACAACGATTGTTTTTTGATACCGCTCCAGTTCCCGAGGCTGTGTTGAAAGAGCGGAAGGGAATGGCAAAATCTAAAGATGGCGAGTCTGCTAAGCCCGAACCTGAAAAAGCAAAATTAGACGTTTGGCATTGGCAGGATCCACTTCTCCAACCTCAACAACTACTTCAAGCCGAACGTGAACGGCGACGAAACTATCGAGCTGTCTATAACATCAAATCGAAAAAACTAATCCAATTGGCAACTCTCAAAGTTCCCGACGTTCGGATCGACCCAAGGTCTCCCTCTCGCCTAGTGGTTGGATCCTCAAACATGCCTTATCGAAAAATGCTTTCTTGGGATATTCCGGGCTTTCAAGATACCTATTTGATCAATCTCGACACTGGTGTTGTAGAAACGATTATTGAAAAAAGTAAGTTCAGCGCAACTCTTTCGCCTGACGGACAGTTTGTAACCTGGTTCGATGCAGAAGCTCGAAAATGGTATGCCATTTCAACAGGAAAAGATCGCGAACCAGTAGAAATCAGTAAAGGAATTCCTTACCCGCTTCAAAATGAGTTACACGACACCCCTTCACTGGCTCGCGCGTACGGAGCTGCGGGTTGGCTGGAGCATGATGCCGGTTTATTGATTTATGATCGTTACGATATTTGGTTGGTTGACCCCACCGGCAAAGATGCACCTGTGTGTATTACAGACAATCTTGGGCGAGAAGAAAAAATTCGTTTTCGATATCAACGGCTCGACCGAGAGCTTCGTGCGATCTCGCCTGAGCAATCAGTTCTCCTTTCAGCGTTTGATGACGAAACAAAAGCCAGCGGCTTTTACCAGCTAACACTCACCGCTCCTTCTAGCGGTGAAGCCAAAACCAGTGGAGAATCAATTAGTCCAAAATTAAAGCGGCTTATGATGCTCGACGAACGTGTTTCCGGATTGAGTAAATCCAAGAATACCAATGATGTGATCTTTAGTCGCAGCACATTCAGACGCTGCCCCGATTTATGGTCTAGCACCACTGCATTCAAAAAAATCTACCGGATCAGCGACATCAATCCGCAGCAGGAAAATTATCGCTGGGGTTCTGCCGAACTAGTCCATTGGAATGCGACTGATGGGCAACCTCTTGACGGTATCCTGATCAAACCTGACGGATTCGATCCGAACAAGAAGTATCCGATGATGGTTTATTTTTACGAGCGAAACTCTGACAATCTTCATTCGTATTACACGCCAGCAGCGGGCCGATCGATCATCAATCACAGCTTTTATGTTAGTCGGGGCTACGTCGTTTTCATTCCCGATATTCCTTACAAAACTGGCGAACCGGGGCCCAGCGCCGCGAATGCAGTACTTCCCGGTGTGGAATCCATTGTCAAACAAGGGTTCATTAACCCTAAAAAGATTGGCATGCAGGGACATAGTTGGGGTGGCTACCAAACTGCTTATCTGGTCACACAGACAGACATGTTTGCGTGTGCGGAATCAGGAGCACCGGTTAGTAATATGACCAGCGCCTACGGTGGGATTCGCTGGTCCAGTGGGATGAGTCGCATGTTTCAATACGAACGCACTCAATCTCGGATTGGTGCCGATCTTTGGTCAGCGCGGGATAAATACATTGCCAACTCTCCTGTGTTCTTCGCTGACAAAATTAATACTCCGCTGTTAATTCTTCACAACGATCAAGATGGTGCAGTTCCATGGTATCAAGGCATCGAACTATTTGTCGCCTTGCGACGACTCGAACAACCCGCTTGGCTTCTTAACTACAATGGTGATCCACACTGGGTTATGAAGGATGCAAATCGAAAAGATTTCGCCATTCGGATGCAACAGTTCTTTGATTTTTACCTGATGGACGCCCCCGAACCGGAATGGATGGCCTACGGCGTTCCCGGTGTCGACAAGGGTAAAAAATTCGGTCTGGAATTGATGGAACCGAAGGCTCAGCCAAAGCAAGAAACAAAGTAATTTGTAGTGTGACAGCCGGCCTGACTTCCAACAGGCTGGCTGCTTCGCTCACATACTTGGCAACCGCTTTTTGACATTCCTTACAGTTTTCGTGACCAACCAATTGCCAAATTGGCCGCACTCCTCTTAGCGCGATCATTGCTCCAACGCCTCTGAGCGGCTCCAGCGGTAATCTCAAATTCTAAGCCGTACCTTTCCTGGTAACGGATGACCGTTGCAAATACCCGCTGCCAATTCGTGTATCTCCTAATCGACTGACGGTCTTCAAGCAAAGCAATTGAATTGAGCTGAGATAGCGTTTATTGCAATTTTCTCGTTACGCTATTGGTTACCAGCCTCGCCTCTACTCACTGGCAACTCAATTGAGCCTCTTTTCTACTGCTACAATTAGACTAGAAATTGACTTAAAATGATTCAAAGCAGAATCCGTGGCGGTTCATTTTGAAACTTCTCTCACTTATTTCCGTTGGTAAATTTACACCTTAACGACTGCTAATAATTTGAGTCGGGTTGATTAAACTCTGTTAACTGAGTCCGTTTTATCGAACTTAACTTCGACTTTCCAATCTTGAATACCAAACAGGTTCCATGAAAAACAGCAAAACATTTGAAGGTAAAGCCAAGCCGTTGGGAGCCTACCCGCACCTTAAACGTGCGGGAGATTTTGTATTCATTTCCGGCACCAGTTCTCGTCGCAAAGACAACTCCATCACAGGGATGGAGATCGTTGACGGTGAAAAGATCTACGACATACGTAAACAAACCCGCGCGGTGTTAGAAAACATTCAAGACTACCTAGCAGAAATTGGCGCTACGCTTGAGGATGTTGTCGACGTCACCACCTTTCTCGTCAACATGGATGATTTCTCAGGGTATAACGAGGTCTATGGTGAATTCTTTGCGGCCACTTCAGGACCGGCAAGAACAACCATCGCAGCGCACCAACTACCTCACCCAGATTTGAAAATTGAAATCAAAGCCATGGCCTACTGCCCTCAAAACTAACTTTCAATGACGTTTCAATGAACCAAGCAAATTCTACAACCACCCTCAATTTTATTAACGGCCAGTATTGCGATCCCATCAGTGACGACTGGCTCGAGAACATCAATCCAGCGGACGGCACCTCGCTTGGCAAAATTGCTAACTCAACTGAACAAGATGTGGAGGGCGCAGTTATCGCTGCCGCGAATGCACAACCTCAATGGAGTGAATCTACATTAGAACAACGATCTCGAATCTTGAGTAAGATCGGCGATCTAATTGAGGAAAACCTCGAATCGCTTGCCATCGCCGAAAGCGAAGATAGTGGTAAACCGATCGGTAGAGCTCGCACCATCGAAATTCCTCGAGCAGCGAGCAATTTTCATTTCTTCGCAAACGCTATCACTCAATTCTCGAGTGAATCCCACGAAAGCGTGGGACAAAACGCGATCAACTTTACATTGCGGCAGCCTCTCGGCGTGGTGGGTTGCATTTCTCCCTGGAACCTACCGCTCTATTTATTCACTTGGAAAATTGCTCCTGCCTTAGCTGCGGGTAACTGCGTCATCGCCAAACCGAGTGAACTCACCCCCCGAACGGCGGCCATGCTCGGGGAATTATGCAACCAGGCAGGCCTGCCGGCGGGCGTACTTAATATTATTCAAGGCGAGGGACCCCGGGCGGGACAAGCCCTTCTCGAACATGAAAAAGTTAAAGCAATTTCGTTCACGGGTGGCACAGCTACCGGGGAGCACGTAGCTCGAGTCGTCGCTCCAAAATTTAAAAAACTCTCACTTGAGTTGGGAGGTAAAAATCCCAATATCATCTTTGCCGATTGCAACTACGAACGGGCTTTGGAAACGACAATCCATTCTTCTTTTGCAAATCAGGGCCAAATTTGTCTTTGCGGATCTCGCATCTTTGTGGAGTCCAGTATCTACGAGAAGTTTAAAACTGACCTGATTGCCCGCACCACTCAACTCACTGTCAGCCATCCGGCAAACGAGAAAACTGCAATCGGAGCCATGGTTTCAGGTGACCATTATCGAAAAGTACTTTCTTACTTTGACGAAATCGATCCGGCCGATGCTTCTATCCTCTGCGGAGGTAAACCAGCAACGGTCGAGGGATACGAGCAAGGCTTTTACATCGAACCCACGATCATTGAAGTTCAAAATAACCAATGTCGATTAAACCAGGAAGAAATATTTGGCCCTGTTGTCACTCTCATGCCATTCGATAATGAAGAAGATTTAATTACGATGGCAAACGACGTTAAGTACGGCCTCTCAGCGACCATCTGGACGAAGGACCTGGATCGAACGATGAGACTTTCAAAGAAAATTGAATGCGGTGTTGTCTGGATTAACACCTGGTTAATGCGTGATCTTCGTACTCCTTTTGGAGGAATGAAAAACTCTGGTGTCGGACGGGAAGGCGGTCTTGAAGCGCTTCGGTTTTTCACTGAACCAAAAAATATTTGCATCGCGTTTGAGGATTAATTGCGGTGACACAAGAATTCTTGTCCCGCAAATTCGATCAAGTGGACGCTTGAATACTTATTGATCCATTTTTTCCGAGGACAATGTGGTCGAGAACTTCGATCCCAATCAGTTCTCCCGATTCCGTTAGCCGTCTAGTAACTGCGTGGTCCTGCCGGCTAGGTGTTGGATCGCCTGACGGATGATTGTGGACCAAAATAACCGACGAAGCTGCATCTTTGATGGCAGCTCGAAAAACTTCGCGGGGATGCACAAGACTCGCATCGAGTGTTCCCACGGTAATTTGGTGGGTATCGATAACCTGATTTTTTGTATCTAAGGTGACGATGTGAAACTCTTCTTGTTTTCCATCGATGATGAGCCGTTGAAAGAAACGCTCACAAAAAGCGATCGCGTCCGAGCTTGAATTGATTCGGACTGTTATTTTCTCATCTGAAAGTGCGGCAATTCGTCGACCTAACTCTATCCCTGCCATCATCTGACAATAGGCTGTCTTTTCGACAGCGCAGCTGATTGTCTTTAACTCGCCACGTCCTGCCGCGGGTAAATCTTCCAAGCGGCCATCGTATTCCTTCGCAATTTTCTGCCCGGCCGTAACCGCCGATTCTCCCGGTCGACCACTGCGAATGAGAATGGCGAGTAATTCTGAATTTGACAACAGCTCGGCACCCTGATGTAGCAACCGCTCACGAGGCCGACCTGCCTTTGGCGATACCTTAATTTGCGACCCGAATATTTTTTCATCAATCCAACGAATAGGAGAAAATGTTCGGCTGGGGTTCCAACGGTAATCTTTACCGTCCTCGGATTCCCGAATCACCCACCCGGAGTTCACCAAATCATTGACGAGCCGGGTCACGAATCCAGGCTGCTCCGGATAGCACGCCGTTTTTATGTCAGATAATAAAAACCGGTCGCGTCGATAAACGCAATCGATTACCGATTTATAGCGCGCGTATCTTTTGGCTGTAGGCCGCTGCGCATTTTCCGCCGGCAAGCTTGAATCGGAATTACAATCTAAATCGGTGACAACTGTTTTTGAGATCGAAGTACTGGATCGTTTCATCACTCGCTCCTATCAAGACAAACGATTTTCTTGCAAAAATCAGACGGAGGCAAGCTATTGAGCGGTCAGCGGTAAAAAAGTTGAACTGGAAGCTACACGTCAAACTGACAAAATTCGGTCGACAAGTCGCTTTTTCTCAACTTGGTCGTCACCACAAAGCCATTGAATTACGTTTTGAGACCAAATGGAGTCATACTCTGACTCGTTGATGATTTCTCTCTCAATCGCAAGATCAAGAATCTTTCCTGGATAGGACGATTGAGGTTCCGACTCCATTTCGCCAAGCGGATAGGGATCGTCGAGTCCTAAAATTACTTGATTGGTGCCCTGATTCTCAATTAAAAGTTTTAGCGAACCGGTATCGTGGACTAGCGTATCGAAAAAGATATTTTTATGACCAACCGCTTGGCGTGGATGCTGCATTCCCTCAAATAAATCTGGCCTGCCATCAAATCCCT